>WNGQ01024627.1_pt1 | contig 10512 bp, 18 predicted proteins | sample 5407661 | NCBI WGS metagenome assembly WNGQ01 (sample SAMN13153382, study PRJNA577476) | soil metagenome | isolation source: 60 cm soil or saprolite under Garry oak tree replicate 2 | place: USA:California | collected 2016-06-15 | reverse complement strand
CTTTGACCTTTGGGGCGAAAGAGACCCAATTCCGTCTGGTTGACGACGGTTCCGGATTCGACCTGCACGCGGAACACGAAGGCTTTGGATTGCTGGGAATGAAAGAACGAGTTGGCCAGATGGGTGGCCAGTTCATTCTCCGTTCCATGCCAGGTCAAGGCACAGAGATTCAGATCGTCCTGAATAACCCAACTAAACCAAAGCCTGACGACGGAGGCGAACATGCGTGAGAAGATCCGAGCCGGCGACACGACTTTGGTTTCCAATCCCGGCCAAAAACAGCGCGCGGCCGGGGCGCAGAAGCCGGATGTAATCCGCGTTCTGGTCGCAGAAGACCACAGCATTGTCCGCGACGGTCTGGTCGCGATCCTCAAACAGGAGGCGGACATGGACGTCGTGGCCGAAACTGGCGACGGACAGCAAGCAGCGGAACTTTGGAAAACGCATCGGCCTGACATCACATTGATGGATTTGCGGATGCCTGGCCTGAACGGCGTGAATGCGATCTATCAAATTCGGGCTGCTAATCCGAATGCCCGCATCATCGTACTCACGACGTATGATGGCGACGAGGATATTTATCGAGGAATGCGTGCCGGCGCAAAATCGTATCTGCTCAAGGACGTGAGGCGCGAAGAATTGTTTCAGTGCATTCGCGAAGTACACGCGGGCCGGACGTTCCTTCCACCCGCCGTTGCGGCCAAACTTGCGGAACGATTACCCGCTGAAGAACTGACTCCACGCGAACTGGAGGTTTTGCGGCTGCTGGCGGAAGGCAAGCCCAACAAGCTGATCGGTGCTGGCCTGGCGATCACGGAAGTCACCGTCAAGAGCCACGTCCAATCTCTGTTCAGAAAACTGAACGTCTTGAGCCGCACCGAGGCAATCGCCGTGGCCAACCGCCGGGGATTGCTTCGGTTGTGAAAGCTCATTCGCAAGTGGAAGATCGGCTGATTGTGCTTGGACATTCGCATCAACGGCAATTATTGGTTGTCGTGCAGACGGAACGGGGTGATAGTATCCGCATCATCGCCGCCGGCGCGCCAGCAGACGAGAACGGACGACGTATGAAGAAAGCAACTTACAAAGCCACCGAAACCGAAATGCGGGCGGAGTATGACTTCTCTCGCGACTTGCGCGGGAAATATGCTCGCCGTTATGCGCAGGGCACGAACGTTGTGGTGCTCGAAGCTGACGTGGCAAAGATATTCCCCAACGCCGCGGCGGTGAACGATTCATTGCGCGCCCTGGCGGGCATCATGCGTCGGCAACACAAGGCGTTGGCCGGCAAGTAAACCGGTCGGCCAGCTTATTGTCGCCGGAGCGGGAGGAGAGGAACCGATTAGCGTCAATCCTGTCCCGCTTCTTTTCGGTATGCGTTCGATTGCGGGAACCATGACCGGCTCTTCGATAGATGCGGAGGACACGCCTTCCTTCAGCTCCCTGCAACACATCCGACCGATGATCGAAACCGTTCCGCTGGCAAATGCTGCCGAAGCTTACGGACGGATGATGCGAAACGAAGCTCGCTTCAGAATCGTGCTGGTCTCTGGGCAGTAACCACGCTTCAGTTTCGGTCTAGCGGATGGAACCTCGCAGGAAACCGCACCACGCGCTTGAATTCCTGCCTCGGGTTTGACCCCTCACTGACCCGTCACGAGAATTTTCAATCCAGCCAGTTTTCCACTCGCAATCCCGGAATTTTGGCAAAGTCAGATAGATTGCGCGTTAGCAACAGGCCGTCGTGGACGAGGCAGATGGCGGCGATTTTCAAGTCCATTGTGCCGCAGTGCAGGCGCTGGCGCTTTAGATTCTCGAACAAGCGCGCCGCCGCTTCATCAAACGGCAGAATGGTGAGCTTGGTAAGCGCCTCGATGCAATTCTGAAATCTCGCGTACGCATGGACCTGCTCATTTCCCGGTCGCTTCCGGTTGATGAGCGCCATCCAACCTTGGACGCTTTCCTGAACGGAAATGACGGAAATGAAAACATCAGCCTGGAGACTCTCAATCCGCCGCCGAGCGTTTCGCCCAAAGACGGAGTCGTTAGCCAGTTCGTCGTAATGATTGGTGTCGAGAACGACGAACATGCGGCTATTTCCGCTTGTTCTCCTTCGCTCGCCACTCGGCCCCCAACCGGGCCGCTTCCCGGTCCAGGGGTTGCCCCTTGGAAATTCCGATGATTTGCTTCCAGGCATCCCGAGGCCCAGGCTTTACCGCGGCTTCAAGGCTGGCCACCCGCCTCTGCAAATCGGTTAGGTGCTGCTCGATCAGCTTCGTGCTCATGCGTTCAGTATGCCATTCCGCAATGGCCCCTGCAACTCCTGGGTTTCGAATGGAGCCGCCTTTGGCGGAGAGACGTACTGGGGTGGGTCCCGTAAAAATGGCCGAATGATTTGCCACATTGCCGGAACAAATGACCGGATCTTCGATAGATGCCGAGGACACGCTTTCCTTTAGCTCCCTGTAACAAATCCGTCCGATGATCGAAACCGTTCAGCTTGCAAATGCTGCAGAAGCTTACGGACGCATGATGCGAAACGAAGCTCGCTTCAGAATCGCGCTGGTCGCTGGGCAATAACCATTCGGCTGCTTAAGTTCGCGCTACTTCTCTAGCGAGTATTTCAAGCTCTGTGGTTTAAACTCCAAAAAGCGAACGCGCATGCCCGCTATTGTCAAGTCCCTCTCCTTCGCAGGGTCGAAAGCAAACTCTGTAGTATTCGGTGGTAAGATCACTGTGCTACCCTGCGGCGGACGGGTGACCGTACCGGAAACGTTTCCCCATCGGTCCACGTGACCGTCGATGCTAGATTGGCCTGACCTGCTCATCGTCGTCTCGGTCGAGTGCGTGTCTGCCTCAGTCACCCGCAGCAGGATCCTGCCGTCGTCCGTCATCCCTTGATACCGAAGCTCCGTGTAACCAGCGTACACCTTGCGGCCGAAGATGTCGGGCTTGCCAAATAGGTTCGGCAGTGGCTTCATCCGGTCCACTTTGAAAATCGTGCCGCCCACATAATGTCTCGATAATCGTGGGGGCTGGCTTGGGATGCACCGTGGATGCCAGGCTCACCGGATGTGAGAATTGCTCGTGCGTCTCTGGCGTGCCACAGCCGGCAACCAAGCCGATTGAGATTGGGATGAGGAGTCGCGCTTTCATGCTTCCCAGTAGCGAGGGCTATGGCGCGGAACTCCTAGCAGCCTGTTCCGTTCCCTTCTTCAGCTCCGCTTCAAGCTTAACGATTCGGCGCATGAGCGCTATCTCGCGCATGATCCCGTCAAATCGTTCCTCTCCTTTTTCCAGACGGCCCTTGTCACCCTCGCCAGGAATATTGATCCTCGCGATATTTTTCAGGTTAGCCTCCTGTTTGGCGTAATACCTTATGAGATGGTCTCTGTCATGAAAGAAGTCGGTCCGTTTCCGGCCAGACTTGTAGGTAACCTTGTACACGTAGTTCATGGGATATGTATTAGGTGGGATTCCCGCGATGCAAGCCGTCGTCGTCCCGCCCCAGCGCCACAAATTCCGCCAGTTTCTTGGTGGAGATGTTCCAGCTATGCAAGCTCTTATTGTGCTGCTTCAGACCGCGAAGTGTAACCATGCGCCCACAGTGTTTGCATTTTATCTTGCCTGTTTTCGACAGTCGTGGGCGCGGATGCTTTTGCCGCATGTGCGAGGCAATGCAGGAGGCTTCCACCTCCTCGCCGCATCTCCGGCACTTCACCTACTTGGGCTTTGGAGGCGGGCGGCAGTCATGGTCCTCAGGGTATCGTTCGTCGTAATACTTCCCACAACCGCGGCACGCGCGAAGCATGGGGCCAGTGATCTTCGAGAAGCCTTTGGCTTTCGCAATCTGCGTTGTAGCGTCAGGGTACTCGCTCGGTTCGGAACCCTGACGCTCGACAATGATTCGTCTGCGGACTTCGTCCCAGTCAATCCGCTCTGCCATAAACGTCCATCCTGTCGGTGGTTCCTGGAACTGCACCTACGGTGCGCAGTTCACAACGACCTCGTCGCTGAACAAACCAATCTCGGCGTCGCTTTGGACATAGACGGCTTTGTTTTCGCGCAGTTCGGGTTTGCCGACACAATAGGACAACCGTTTGACTCGCCTAAATGGTAACAAAGACGGCTTTGTTTTCGCACAGTTCGGGTTTGTCGACGGCGAGCAAGGGGCGGTTGTCTATGCAGGGCGACCAGCCTTCGTCCGACTTCGGCGCGGCAAGGGCAGTGTCGCGGGCCCGCCTTCGTCTGACTCTGGCGCGGCAAGCGAGGAAGACGAAATCGGCGTCGCCGTCGCGCTTGGCGTAGATGTTCACGCCGTCGCTGATGCTCTTGTCGAAGTCCAGTTCGACCACGCCGCCGGACCCGGACTTGAACAGGAGGGAACGGAGAGAACAGAGAATTTTTTTCTCCGTTTCCTCTGTTTGCTCCTGTTGAGTTTCTTTTCCCTGTTCTCATAAGTTTGCTCCTGGAAGGACCAGCCGACTGATGCCGTCGGTGACTTTCATCTCGTGGAAATTTATCAAAAGACCAAGCGGCACGCCGAGCAGCTTCATGTAGCTCAAGAGCTTCGCCTTGTGAATCGGGACAACCTTTTCCACGGCCTTTGCTTCCACCAGCACGCAACCCTCGACCAGCACATCAAAACGAAGCGGTTCCTCACGCGTAAATCCCTTGTACTCGATCAAAACCGACTTCTGACTCATGCAATGCAACCCGCGCAGCTCAAGTTCTCTGAGCAAACACCACTCATAGATATAGATGAATTCGATCAGCCCCGGCCCTTTGTCCCGATGAACCTCGATAGCCGCCGCGATGATCGTCTCGGTCAAACCTGAGGCTTTTTGGAACAGTGGATGCATTGGCCTCGATTTTAACAGGAAACAGAGAAAACAGAGAGTTTTTTCTCCGTTATCTCCGTTAGCTCCTGTTCAAAAAGATCGCTTGCGTTACCAAAGGCCCGCTTCATTTGCGGGGGATTACTCAGCGGCAAGGGGTCAAGCAAAGAGCCACCTTGCTGCAAAAGTGCCCCTGCACTTGGCGTCCCCGGCTAAACGATGCGTGTTTCGTAGGACACAATCCAGATTTCCAATTGTTGAAACCTTTGCTTGAGCCTCTGCTTGGGTTGGATGAAAAACTCAGTGTTCTCAGGCGTGTCCTCTACATCCGCGATGATCCCATATCGGTCTCCTCGTAATGCGCCTGGGCAAATAATCTCAGCGTTCGCGTTCTGCGGTTCCCACTCCGCATCCTTCTTTAGTAGGAGAACACTTTCCGACCATTGTCCGATTTCCACGCGCGTGCTTGGTGGTAGTTTAGGAGCATGGTTTTTCCGCGAACATATTCCCGAAGAGGTCGCGTCATCAGGCGGCATTGGCCGTTGACATCAGGCCGGCCTCACGGGGTTACAATCCAAGCACCAAAGGAGAACACATGAGCACGATGACCACCAAAGACGGAACGCAGATCTACTACAACGATTGGGGCTCGGGTCGGCCCGTTATCTTCAGCCACGGCTGGCCGCTGAGTGCGGACGCTTTTGAGGACCAAATGTTTTTCCTGGCCTCGCGCGGCTACCGCTGCATCGCACATGATCGCCGCGGACATGGCCGGTCAAGCCAACCCTGGCAGGGCAACGACATGGACACCTACGCTGACGACCTCGCGGCGTTGGTCGAAGCGCTCGACCTGAAGAACGCGATTCATGTCGGCCATTCCACGGGCGGTGGCGAAGTCGCCCGGTACATCGGCCGCCACGGCACCAAGCGTGTTGCCAAGGCAGTGTTGATCGGCGCTGTGCCGCCGTTGATGTTGAAGACGCCCGCTAATCCCGGCGGCCTGCCAATGGAGGTGTTTGACGGAATCCGTGCCGGCGTCGTCGCTGACCGTTCGCAGTTCTTCAAAGACCTGACGATGCCATTTTACGGCTACAACCGGCCAGGCGCGAAGATTTCGGAAGGCGTGCGTGAATCGTTCTGGCTTCAAGGCATGATGGCTGGATTCCCTGCCTGCTACTTTTGCATCAAGGCGTTTTCCGAAACCGATCTGACCGAGGATTTGAAACGCTTCAACGTTTCGACGTTGGTCCTTCACGGAGACGACGACCAGATCGTGCCCATTGCCGACTCCGCTCTGTTGTCAGCCAAGATTGTCAAGAACGCGACGCTGAAGGTTTACAAAGGTGCGCCGCACGGCATGTGCACGACGCTGAAGGATCAAGTCAACGAGGATCTCCTGGCTTTCATCAAATCCTGAATCTGAAACGGCAGTCCAAAGCTATATGAACACATCATCCAAGAAACTCTCGGGCAAGGTCGCCGTCGTGACTGGCGCATCCAAAGGCATCGGCGCGGCCATCGCCAAACATCTCGCGGCGGAAGGCGCGTCCGTCGTTGTCAACTATGCTTCCAGCAAAACCGGCGCCGACAAGATCGTTGCGGAAATCACCAGCGCGGGCGGAAAAGCTGTCGCGATTCAAGCGGACGTTGCGAAGAAAGCGGACATCGAGCGGCTGTTCGCCGAGACGAAGAAAACCTTTGGCCGGCTCGACATCCTGGTGAACAACGCGGGCATCTACGAATTCTCTCCGCTCGAAAGCATCACCGAGGAGCAATTCCACAAGCATTTCGATCTGAATGTGCTCGGCCTCATGCTCGCTTCGCAGGCCGCGGCGAGGCTGTTCGACTCCGCCGGCGGCAGCATCATCAACACGAGTTCGATTGCGAGCACGCTCGCAATTCCAAACTCAGCCGTTTACAGCGGCTCGAAAGGGGCGGTGGATGCGATCACGCGTTCGCTCGCCGCGGAACTCGGCCCGCGCAAAATTCGCGTCAACGCCGTTCGGCCCGGCATGGTGGAAACGGAGGGAACGCATTCGGCTGGCATCGCGGGGAGCGACATGCAAGCGCAGGTCAAAGCCCAGACGCCGCTTGGCCGCACGGGGCAACCGCAGGACATCGCCGGCGCGGTGGTCTTCCTGGCGTCGGCTGACTCAGCATGGATCACCGGCGAAACCCTCGTCATCTCTGGAGGCTACCGCTGATTGAAACTCGAAACAAACAGCCCCCCGATCCACTACCGCTATGCTGAAGATCAACACCAACAAGCTGGCCGAAGAACCTTGGTCTTCGCCGAAAGGAAGATTTGCCGGCGCGAGCAAAAGCGTCTCCGAAGCTCTTGGACGCAAGCCGCAGTCCACTGATTTGAACGAGCGGCATCCGTTCGATGTGGAAATCCTGCGCATTCCGGCGGGAAAGATTCCCTATCCCTATCACTCACACAGCGCGCAATGGGAGTTTTACCACGTCATTTCCGGCCAGGGCAGCGTGCGACATCATGACGGAACAACCCCAATCGAGGCTGGCGACGCCTTTGTCTTCAAGCCCGGCGAACCCCATCAACTCATCAACGACAGCACGCAGGACCTGGTTCTCTACGTGGTGGCGGACAATCCCATCGGTGAGTCGGTTCACTATCACGATAGCAAGAAATGGGCGGTGCGCTCGCCCGAACGCCGGGTTTTTCGCGGTGAACCGCTGGAGCATTACGACGGTGAAGAGTGACCGTTTTTCAAAATGCCCCCCAGCAAAAAATAACCAAACAAAGCGCCATGAACATGAATGCAAGAAAGCTCGCGGACAAAGTCGGATTGGTGACAGGCGGCAGCAGCGGACTCGGACTGGCCGCGGCCAAACGCTTCGTGGAGGAAGGCGCGTATGTCTTCATCACAGGCCGGCGTCAACCGGAACTCGACGCTGCCGCGAAAGCGATTGGCAACAACGTCACCGCGATTCGCAATGATGTCTCGAATCTCGCCGACCTTGACCGGCTCTTCGCTGCCATCAAGCAGCAGAAGGGCCGGCTGGACATTCTTTTCGCCAATGCGGGCGGCGGCGCATTTGTGCCGCTCGAACAAGTCACCGAGGCGCATTTCGACAAATATTTTGGGATCAACGTGAAGGGGACGCTGTTTGCCGTGCAGAAGGCGCTGCCGCTGATGCCGCCTGGCAGCGCGATTGTCATCAACGGTTCGATGGTGTCCATCAAAGGTATTCCGGCTTTCGGAGTCTATGCCGCGACCAAGGCGGCCTTACGCTCCTTCGCGCGGACATGGTCGGTCGATCTCAAGGGCCGCAACATTCGCGTCAACGTCATCAGTCCGGGCACGGTCATCACGCCCGGCTACAAGACCGAACTCGGATTGACCGACGAGCAACTCGAGCAGTTCAAAGCCCAGGCCGCCGCCACGACGCCTCTGGGCCGCACCGGCACGCCGGATGAGATCGCCAAAGCTGTCCTGTTCCTCGCGTCGGACGACAGCAGCTTCGTCAACGGCATCGAACTCTTCGTGGACGGTGGGGCGGCGCAAATCTAAAAACATTATGAAAACACTCACTCTTCTGCACGTTCTGATAAGTCTGGTGGGCATATTCTCGGGCTTCGTGGTCCTGTTCGGATTGCTCGTCGGAAAACGGTTTAACGGGTGGACGGCAGGTTTTCTCGCGACCACGGTGGCAACGAGCGTGACGGGGTTCTTCTTTCCGGTCCATCACTTCATGCCGTCCCACGCGGTCGGCATCATTTCACTACTTGTGCTGGCCGTTGCAATCTATGCCCGTTACGCGCGCCAACTCTCCGGCGTCTGGCGAAAGGTTTACGTAATTGCTGCCGTCGCCGCTCTCTATTTCAACGTCTTCGTCGGTATCGTGCAAGCATTCCTCAAGGTCCCCTCCCTGAAAGATCTCGCTCCGACACAGTCCGAACCGCCGTTCAAGCTGGCCCAGCTCTCTGTTCTTGCCCTCTTCATCGGACTCGCCATTGCCGCAGCAATCAAGTTTCGGAGCGAGCCGGCTCGCACGACTTAACCCGCCTAAATGAAAGGCATCATCATGAATATCAAACAAACCTCCCAAAGAAAGGAAAGTCCCTCGACGAAGTCGTCGCTGCCGAACCAACGGCCGACGACGACGCGAAGTGTGGCGGCTTCGTGAACAACGACAGCAGCTTGACCCTTCTCGTTCACGCCGACGCCTGACACATCCCAATCCCAAACATCAAAAAGCAAACGAACAAACCAAACAAAAACACAAAACTATGCCAAACAAGCCTTCACTAGCTAAACGCAGCGAAAAAGGATTGCTTACACCGGACAACTGCGTTGTCACCATCATTGACCTTCAACCGCAGATGCTCTTCGGCGTTACAAACTTTGACCGCCAATCCATCATCAACAACAACAGCGTTCTTCCATGAATTCATGGGATGACAAGAACTTCGTCGCGGCGGTCCAAAAGACCGGCAGGAAAAAGATCGTGCTCGCCGGGCTGTGGACGGAGACCTGCGTCGCGCTGCCGACTGTTCAGGCCATCACCGACGGCTACGAAGTCTATGTCGTGGAAGACTGCTGCGGTGACGTGAACCAACTCGCCCACCAGAACGCGATGATGCGAGTCGTCCAGGCGGGCGCAAAACCGGTTACCGCGCTCTCCGTGATGCTCGAATGGCAGCGCGATTGGGCGTTGAAGGAAACGTATGACGCGGTGATGGACATCGTGAGGAACCATTGCGGAGCGTATGGCGCCGGCGTGGAGTATGCCTACACGATGGTGCATAAAGCTCCTGCAACCAAGTACCCCGAGTACGTTGTTCCCACCGCGGTTGCGCACTAAAAATCCGGGTGAAGCCATGAGTTGGCCCGAGCCAATCAACGTTTCCATCGCGCGCGCGGTTGAGCCCGGATGCGAAGCCGAGTTCGAGCGGTCGTTGCGCGACTTCGTGCAGCGCTCGCTCTCGCTGCCGTGAACGATGGGTCAGGACGAACCACGAAAGATAAACCAAATGATTGCTCAGCGAATATCGTCCGGCTGCAACTTCTTTGGCGGCACAGCAGGCCTTGTCGCCATATTGTTGTCATGCTCCTCACTCTCGGCAACAGCAGGCAAAGTCCCCGCCGGTTTTACCGAAGGTTTCGCCGACGTGAACGGCGTTCGACTGCACTACTTCATCGGCGGCAAGGGCAACCCGGTTGTCTTGCTGCACGGTTATGCCGAGACCAGCCACATGTGGCTTCCGATCATGCCGCTGCTGGCCACGAACCACACGGTCATCGTTCCCGATCTTCGCGGCGCTGGCGATTCCTCCAAGCCCGAGTCCGGCTACGACAAGAAAAACATGGCCGTGGACATCCACGACCTCGCCACGTCATTGGGATTCAATCGCGTCAGCATCATCGGCCACGACATCGGATTGATGGTGGCCTACGCTCACGCCGCGCAATTTCCACGGGCCACCGAGCGCGTGTTCCTGATGGATGCCTTTCTGCCCGGCGTCGGCGATTGGAAGAATGTTTGGCTGATGCGCGATTTGTGGCATTTCCATTTCTACGGCGAAGTGCCCCTGGCGCTGGTCAAAGGTCGCGAGCGGATTTACTTCGAGCATTTCTGGAACGACTTCGCCGCCGATCCGAAACATTCTGTATCTGAAGCCGATCGGCGAATGTATGCGAAAGCTTAT
>WNGQ01008603.1_pt1 | contig 10512 bp, 7 predicted proteins | sample 5407661 | NCBI WGS metagenome assembly WNGQ01 (sample SAMN13153382, study PRJNA577476) | soil metagenome | isolation source: 60 cm soil or saprolite under Garry oak tree replicate 2 | place: USA:California | collected 2016-06-15 | reverse complement strand
ATCCTTCTACATTAAACGACCTATCAAGTGCGGAACTCTACAACCTCGCAGAAGATATCGGGGAAACAAGGAATCTTGCGGCGGCGCATCCTGACAAGGTCAAGGAGTTAGCTGCCGAATGGCGGCGATGGAACAAAAACTTGCGAAAACGCGATGGCCACCGGGCTAAATGCGACGTGCGCCCCCCACCTCGAACAGCGATGAGTCTCGTTGTCTACCAGTTTTATTTAGATATGAGTTGTAGTCCCGAATTGGAAAAATTGGGGGTCAGGCTTGTGATTTTTGCGATCACCCTAGCCCTCTCCCAGGGGGAGAGGGAAAAGGATCGCAGGCCTGAGCCCGATCGGTTACTGATTTGAGTGTTTCTCCCTTCTCCCACTGGGAGAAGGGTTGGGGATGAGGGTTTACGGAGCAATCCTTTTTTAAAATTTCTACAGTGCGCGAATGGCATTTCTCGTTGATGATTTGGTTCTCTGAGAGTTGGACGGCAGGGATGTGCAGCCTAAGATGAGTGCCACATACACAGCTCCAGCTATAACAAGATTAAAGATGGTTCGGTTGATCGTGAGGACACGGGTCATAACGCAGGGGAGTCTATGGCGTCGCCACAGAATTCGCAAGAATGCTTATAGCGGCCTAGTGGGATGTCGAATCGGGGTCAGGCTCCGATTCCGCGATTTTCGCCGGTGAAGCGATCGCTCCTCGGAATTCCGCATGACTCGGCTTAAGCAACATTTATTGGGATGCTGAAATCACAAGAATCGCAGGCCAGGCACCGGGATTTCAGACCTCCCGTGCCGGCTACTATCGATGATCCCGCAATTCTCGACGAAATCACGACAGACCTCGCAGCGATAGGTTATCCGCGCAGGCAGCCTTAGATTGAGCTTGACTGCCATTAATCAGGGACATACTATAGCGGCTCCCGAAACTACCCCCAGCAGAAAAATTGCGAGGATTTTGCGCTTCGATTTATCATTACTCGTGTTGCTGAGTGCGTTAGTCGCACACGCGTAGATCCTTCAGTCCTGCCTATCGCGAATCCCCGATTTTCGAGTTAGTACGGTTTACGTATGTCGAGTGTAGATGGACGCGTTGGTCGTTGTTCGGCCTGGCGTTACTAACGCAATCAAATCAGGCACGTTAGATGAACCGGTTTTTCCCGTCTGGTCGAATTTCAGAAAGAGCAGTCTGCCTGAACAGTTGAGTCGTCCCAGCAATTCTAAGGAGGAATTTTATGCATCAAAAAATCCTTGGCAGTTTGGCTAAAAAGTTGAGCCTGATGCTGACCTTATTGCTATTGATCGGTCTAAGCATTTCTCATGCGTCAATGCAACAGGATCGGAAGTCTCCTCAGGCTACAGACAAGCTGATGGCTGAATTATTCAAAATGCAGGGAAAACTGATAAGCCAGGGCCGGAACACCCAGCCTGCTGGGCTGCTCAAGTTGATTAGTTATCGCCTTGAGGAGTTGACGTTGTCGCAAAGCACGACAGTGGAAATTAACGGAAAGAATACAGAGGCAAACAAAGCCTGGCGGCTGACGATAACCGGCGGCCCATTCCCGGTCCGCGCGCTACCACCAGTTATTTGGGTTGATGATGTTCCTCTGGGCACAGGTATGGAGAATGAGCGACTGACGGAAATCTCTGTGATTACGTTCGATCGTTCACTGCTGCGTGAAGGAGGCATGATCTCCCTCTCGTACGGCGAGAACAAAGAGACGCGGTTCCCATTACCTGACAAACTCGGTCTGACACGAACTCGCTAACGCTCGCTAAAGGAGGGACCAGCATGAAAAGAAAGAACCACATCCATTACGTTGCCTTAGTTCTGTTCGTGCTCTTCAGTTTGCGAGCGCAGACAGCCTTGGCACAAACACCTGATCCCGGTTCACCGGGACCGTTTGCAGTGATGACCGAGGAGTATAACTTCGGCGATACGGCGTTCACTCCGACTGGCTTTCCCGGGCCTGTGGAGTTGCTCGCCTCTGTGCATTACCCGGCCGACCTTTCGGGTGGACCATACCCGCTGATCATCTTTCTACATGGTCGACACGCTACGTGTTATACCGGCGGCACGGCGTTTCTACAGTGGCCATGCACTATTGCCGGCAGCCAGCCCATCCCCAGCTATAAAGGTTACGATTACGTCTCTCAGATTTTGGCCAGTCAGGGCTATATCGTCGTCTCGATCAGCGCGAATGGAGTTAACGCCGTCGACAATCAGGTCCGCGATCTCGGTGCGCTCGCGCGGGCGGAGCTTATCCAGAAGCATTTGGATATTTGGAACGCCTTCAACACCGTCGGTGGCGCACCCTTCGGAACTAAGTTCGTCGGCAAAGTCGATATGTCGCGCATCGGCACAATGGGCCACTCACGCGGCGGGGAAGGGGTCGTCCGGCATTATGTCTTGAACACTTCGCTCGGCTCACCCTATGGCATAAAAGCAGTCTTCCCGCTGGCTCCAGTGGATTTCAATCGCTTTGCGGTAAATCGAGCGGCCTTAACCGTGTTGCTGCCGTACTGCGATGGAGACGTGAGCGATCTACAGGGCGTTCACTTCTACGACGATGCGCGATACAACGTGCCGGGCGATCCCGCGCCGAAGCATTACGTGCTGGTGATGGGTGCCAACCACAATTTCTATAACACGATCTGGTCACCTTCCAGCCCCTTCCCGGGCTCGGCGGACGATTGGTTAGCCTTCGTTCCCGGAGGCAATTCGGATACGCAGTGCGGCATCGTTAGAAATAACCAGCGATTAACCGAGACGCAGCAGCGCGGGACCGGTCTCGCCTATATAACGGCTTTCTTCAGGGCTTACGTAGGGGGCGAGTCTCAATTCCTGCCGTTGCTGACCGGTGACGCGCCGCCTCCGCCATCAGCTCAAACCAATAACTTGTTCGTGTCTTATCACGCGCCCGACAATCCGGACTTACGGCTGGACGTCAATAGGTTACTAACGAATACGAATCTGACATTGAATACCTTGGGTGGTGCCGTAACGCAGGCCGGCCTGACGCCGTACGATCTATGCGGAGGGCCTGCTCCGCAACCGCAAAAATGCCTGCCGGACGAGCCGAACGCCAGGCAGCCGCACACAACACCCAGCGCGCGGTCTCCGATGCGCGGATTAAGTCAGCTTCGCACCGGCTGGGGCGACCTCAGTGCATTCTATAAAAACGAAGTTTCTGCGACAGCAGGGAATGTGAGTGGCTTCCAGGCGGTTCAATTTCGTGTCAGTGTCAATTTCGCCGACGCACGCAACATGGCCGGCTTGGCCCAGGACTTCAGCGTTGTGCTAACCGATGCCTCGGGAAGCACTGGCTTCGTACGGGTCAGTGATTATTCAAAAGCGCTGTACTTTCCGCCGGGATCTATCGGGCCCGTTCCCAAGGTGGTTTTGAACACGGTGCGCATCCCGCTCACTGCGTTCGCCGGCGTGAACTTGAATAATATTCGATCCGTCCGATTCACGTTCGATCAGAGGTTCGCGGGTGCTCTTTTGATTACCGACGTTGCTTTCGCATCAGCTCCGCAGTGAGCTTGGGTGAAAGAAGAACAAGTACTACAAAGGCGTGAATTGCATCTGCTGCATGTGCTGCCGCCCTTCACGCTAAATGAATCGGAGATCTCCTGGTATCCACTCGGGCGAGAAGGGACCTATCACACGGCAGCGGATCGTTTGCAGAAGGCTGTTCCTCCAGACGCGCATCTTTGGTGCGACATCAAGCACGCAGTCAGCGAGGGTCAGCCCTATCGCGAAATACTCAACTACGCCGAAAGAAATGCCATTGATCTCATTTGCCTGGGTGCTCATGGCGCAGGCTTCGGTATGCGGGCTCTATTCGGATCGAATGTAGATCGAGTATTACGTCAAGCGCCTTGCCCAGTCCTGCTGACCCGGCCGCTTAAGCCTGCAATGTCATACGTGTGGAAGGCCGAGGTTGGCTTCGCAGGCAGCGTCTCGTTGTAAAGCTTGAGAAACTTTCTCTGACACCTGTTTACATTTGTTAAAGTGTCCTCGGGTTTGTGCCGTTCCTTTTTGATGGCAGCGGCCACTTAATCGCAGAAGCCACGACAGTATGGAAACTTGTCGTGGCTCCTGCCTTCTAATGCACCGAATTCTACTTGCGCAGTAAAAACCGCCCATTAAGACTACCTTATGGTTAGGACGGTTGTTCTTAGTTGACCAATAAAAGACGCTGTACTGTTCACAAGTATCCTCGCAGTGATTACTGGGAACCATCGCTCTGAGCCCGCGAAATGACCTGAGCAACCGACGCGGGGAGGAGTTTTTTCATGGCGTCTACATATCTTAGCCTAGCAGGAAATAGGAAGTTGCCCAACGATCGGCGCTCAGCCGCGGCGCTTCACCCTTGCTGGCGCCGTCGGCTGCAGCGCCAGGTTAGACCTCGGGGGCTCACTCAGCTCGCGACGGGTTTTTAGTCCTCGTTCTCGAGGTTGTTTAGGTCGTAGCTTTCCTGGACCGAGATGCCACCATAATTGCCATCGTTGTCCTTATCGTCGGGACCGAGGGGCCCCTCGGGAAGCACCGTCATCGTGTTGTCGTTCACCCAGTTGGCGACCGCGATACCGAGCGTGTTGCTACGCACCAGCGTCGACCGATAGTGGAATCCGGCGTAGATGCGTGCGACGTTCACGTCCTCGATGATCTGGTTCAAGCTCGTGTAGTGCCGCGTGACGCCGGGGAGGCTGATGCTCGTGGTGGTCACGTCGATAGTATCGCTGCCGATGTAGTTCTGGATCGCGGTGATGCCGGCTGGGGTCACCGTGCCATGCCCGGCGTAGAACTCGGGATGGCACGGCGTCTGGCGGAGTGGCGTCCAGTTCGTCCCCGGGTAGAGGAAGTTGATCGCGGTGTATGGACGCCAGAAGTGCTCGCGATACTTGACCCGCCACGTCCGTATGTAGGTGTCTGCCTGCGCGATGTTGAGCGCGGCGAACAGACGAGCGTGGGCCAGTAGCTGCTTCGAGGCGGCCGCGCGGTCGGTCTCCACCGGCTCCTTCGAGACCAGCTGGCGCGCCAGGCGATTCACGAGCGTCATTGACCCCTCGATGTAGAACAGGCCGATCTGCGTCTGCTCGGCGGTGCGCACCGTCGAGTTCGAAGCACCGTAGGCCCGGACCTCGTCGAGCGCGGCTAGCCACTCGGAGTCGTCGACCGCGGGCCGGGTCGCCGTCGGAAAGTAGTCGGGATCCGACACCGTAAACGGCGTGACGTTACCCCAGCCCGGCGCCGAGATATTGGTCGAGCTGCAGCCTGGGGTGAACTGGTACTCGCCGGGCCCCGAGAGCGGTATGAACGAGACGCGATCGAACGCGTGGTCATTCTGGCGAGCGTTGAGCACCGCTGCTGCTGCCGCCTGCCCCGTCACGATGCCCTCGTACTTCGGCTGGTGGCCGTGCTCGTCATCCGGGGGGATCTGCGCCAGCGACGCGGCGAGCATCGCGTCAAGGTCGGGTTGCCGGGCCGGGAACAGCGCAAGGAGCACGTCGTGAGCCGCCTGGGCGGCGGCCGCCTCGCGCGAGGCGTAACCCTTTGCCGTGATCGAAACCATGGCCGGCGTGTAGTACGGCCGGATCGCGTTCATGGCGTCGAACATCGCCGCATGCACCATGGCCACGTCACGGCTCTGGCGGTTAGGAAGTGTATCGGCAGACACGGTGCTGACGGCGATCGTGTTCCAATCAGTCACGACATCCGCATTGGCAATCTGGCTGATGACGTCGGCAAGAGATCTCAATTCGGCCCATGTCTCTGTAGGATTTGGTGGTGGTGACACGCGGTAATCTCGGCCGGAAGAGATAATCCAGGCTCGCCAGTTACCTGTGCCTGGTTCGATTTGATCGGACACTGGCGAAGTCAGCGCACTCTGGTCCTCTAAGTTCGTCGGGTGCGCGCTACTGCTCGGCGTCTGTGGGAAAACAAAACAGACGACTAAAATCGCCATTAGACTGTTTTTCATGAGAATACTCCTTTTCGAGAAGCGGACAGAAGCTGAAATCGTGAGCGCGATGGCGGCTGGCAACAAGCAACATTGCTAAACAGCGCCGCACATCGGGCGGTTATCATTTTTAACCCTCATTTCTTAACGCGACGTTTTTCGAGAGAACCCGACAACAGAAAATCCTTCCCAATAACTTTCTTGACAAACGCGCGGGAAGGGTAGAAAAAGGTCAACAGCGCAGTCCAATGACCTCTTCAAGCAGCAGTGTTTCCCAGTTGTTGATAGCCTGGAGCCAAGGTGACGAGGCGGCGTTGGCGCAATTGACGCCCTTGGTTTACGACGAACTTCATCGATTGGCCCGCCGGTACATGCGGCGTGAAAATCCTGGGCATACCCTGCAAACGTCGGCGTTAGTTAATGAGGCTTATCTCAGACTTGTCGATCAAAAAAATGTTCGCTGGCAGAACCGCAGTCATTTCTTCGGCATTGCAGCGCAGTTGATGCGGCGCATTCTGGTGGACCACGCGCGTTCTCACGCGCGCCAGAAAAGGGGAGGCCACGCACAGAGATTGTCGCTTGACGCTACGGCTATTTTGACTAAAGAACGCGTTGTGGATTTGGTGGCGATTGACGAGGCCCTAACCAAGCTAGCAGAGTTTGATCCACAAAAGAGCCGGATCGTAGAAATGAAGTTCTTTGGCGGCCTTACTAATGATGAGGTTGCCGAGTATCTGAACGTCTCATCGCGAACGATCGAACGTGAGTGGCGCAAAGCGAAAGCCTGGCTGAAAGGAGCGTTGGAATAGAAACTCAGGCGCGGCGCTCTCTTGTCACCCCGCGTCACAAAACATGCCGCAATTTCCATTCATGAAGCGTGAACGCTGGAATCAGGTTGACCGGTTGCTGGATGCAGCGCTTGAGCTGCCGCCAGAGAAGCGAGCCGCGTTTCTAGATGAGGCTTGTTCCGGTGACGAAGTACTGCGCAAGGAATTAGACGCGTTGCTCGCCTCGGATGATGGCGCACGCAGTTTTCTCGAACAGCCTGCGTTGGAAGTAGCGGCCAGGGCGCTGGTGGACAAAAACGATTCGTTGTTGGGCCAGATCGTAGGTCACTACAAAATCATCTCGCGACTTGGCGCCGGCGGGATGGGTGAGGTTTATCTTGCTGAGGACACGCGCCTTGGCCGCAACGTAGCTTTGAAACGTTTACCGGATGATCTACTCACTGATGAACAAGCGCGTCGACGCTTTGCTCAGGAGGCAAAGACCTTATCGACGCTGAACCACTCGCACATCGTTACCATCTACGACCTCACTTCAGACGGACAGCGGGACTTTATCGCAATGGAGTATGTTGAAGGCGAGAGCTTACGCGTGCGACTGCAGCATGACAAGCTCAGTGTCAAGCAGGCAGTTGAGTCTGCCGCGCAAGTCGCCTCGGGGCTCGCCGCCGCTCACTCTGCAGGCATCATCCATCGCGATATCAAGCCTGAGAATCTGATGGTCACGCGCGCGACGCAGATCAAGATTTTGGACTTTGGTCTTGCAAAACTCATTGAAAAACAGCGAGGGCAATTCGCAGCCAGCAATGTGACTACAGCTCATTTGGCGAAGGATTATGACCAGACGAAGTCGGGCGTAATTGTGGGCACGGTCGCTTATATGTCACCCGAGCAAGCGGAAGGACGCCCGTTGGACCATCGTACGGACATCTTCAGCTTGGGCGTCGTGCTCTACGAGATGCTCACGGGGCATAAGGCGTTTGAGGGCAAGTCGGCAATTGACACACTTCATACGATCATCAATAAAGAGCCGCCAGCGATCACTGAAATAAACCCACAAGTCCCACTCGAACTGACAGACATCCTTGCGAAAGCTCTTGCCAAAGACCCGGCAGAACGATACCAGCACGCGGGAGACTTCGAGTTAGATCTCCGAAGATTTAAACGCGCTTTTGAGACGAACTCGCTAGTGAGCGCGCGCGTGCAGCCTCTCGTGCAACATGAGAGAGCGCGGAAGAAACCCATGGGCCTGCTCTGGCCCATCATCGGGATAGCCATTGGTATGAGCATCGCTGTCGTTGCATGGAAGATGGGCAGATCGACCAGACAGGCAGAACGTGCTCTAAATCTTCGAAACGTCTCGCTAACTGCGCTAACAACCGATCCGGGTTACGAAGGCGAGCCGACCTTTTCGCCGGACGGCGAGACTATCGCCTACGTCGCAGATCGCACGGGTACTTTTCAAATTTTTCTGAAACAAATCTCAGGCGGACCGGACATAAACATCAGCAACAATTCGGCCGAGGACGTACAACCTGCTTTCTCGCCGGACGGCAAACAGATCGCGTTCGTGTCGACACGCTCAAGTTCATCCAACCTTCACTATCCCGGCGTTGATTTTCCTCTGCTGGGCGGCGATATCTGGGTGATGCCGGCGTTCGGAGGCAGCGCGCGGCGGATCGCTGAGTCGGGCAATTTTCCGTCCTGGTCGCCGGATGGCTCAACGATTATCTACACAAGCGGCACCTCAAGGTTCCAATTAAAAATGCGGCGAGTCCCGGCACAAGGCGGCCAGGCGCAAGACATCCCTATTACATTCAAAACCGATGAGCCACTTGCTGCGTTCTGGCTATATCCGAGCTACTCATCGGATAAGCATTGGATAACATTCGAAGCGGGGAACAACATTTTCGTCGTCCGCGCCGAAGGCGGCGAGGCGCGGCGACTCGTCAAAGGCAAGCGCCCGGCCTGGAGCGCAGACTCCCGGATGATCATTTATTCAAATAGCGAACCGGGCAAAAATTTTTCGCTGTGGCAAGTACCTTTTTCGACGACGGAAGGAACAGCAGAAGGAACGCCTGAGCCACTTACGGTCGGGCGAGGGCGTGACATACAAGCCGCGGTTTCGCGTGATGGAAAACTCATCGCCTTCGCAGCGCAGGAAATTTCTTTTAACGCTGAAACATTACCCTTCGACTCTGAAATAGGCCGTCAAACAGGCGAGCCGCAGCCGGCCACATCCGGCGATAAGACCATTTACGCCTTGAGCTTTTCACCTGACGGACATTCCATCGTGTTTCGAGATTATCAGGGGGCAAGCGGGCATATCTGGCGGATCGATCACGGCTCCAGTCCGATTCAATTGACCTCGGATCCACAATTTGACGATGGAATTCCGCGCTGGTCTCCTGACGGCCAAACTATCGCTTTCGTTCGCAGATCGGTGAACGAGTCGCAAGCCTCTTCAGGGACCGTGGGTAGCGTATGGCTCATGTCGCCCGATGGAGCGAATCCGCGCTTGCTGATCGAGAATGCGGTCAACCCTGCCTGGCGGCCGGATGGTCAAGCCATCGTCTACAGCTCGGTGGTTGACGATCGTCAGAACCAGCTATTCATCTTTGATCTGGTGACGAAGAGCACGCGCCGTGTTACCAACGAGCCGGGTGTAGTGCCCGTTGCCACCTTCAGTCCAGACAGTAGATGGTTGATTTACCAATCCAACGCGAGCAGCTTAGATCTGCGGGCGCTGCCCGTGGAGGGCGGAGAGTCACGCGTCGTCGTGGCTACTCCACATCAAGATTATCATCCATTCGTCTCGTCTCGCCCTCGGGCAAGTGGCTGTACTTTCAACCCGACCATAAGAACATCTACCGCGTGCCTGGTCCGGCACAAGATTGGCAGCGAGGCCAGCCGGAGAAGGCAACGAATTTTCCGGAATCCGGACTGTTCCTCGAAGATCCCCAGCTTTCACACGATGGTCGACAACTGCTTTATTCGCGCGGACGCATCACGGGTGATATTTGGATCATGAAGTTTGAGAGATGAAAACACGAGTCCACTTGTGGAATTCACATTCAATTTGTAACGCTAATTCAACCGCCTCGCGAACTCACTCTCTTGACAATGGGCAGCAATCGGCCTAAGTTGTGGCAATAATTCCCCGTTAAAATCCACTTGAGCCGTCTAAGCCGGATGTGCGTTTGCCCAGCACGCAAACGCCTGCGACTCAGTACATCTTCGGAAGGAGTGTCGAAATGATGAGTAGATCGAAATTTATCGGAATGTTTTTGATGGCGTTATTTTTCGGGTTGGTCGCGGTAGTAATAACTAGTCAACGAACACTTGTGGTTGGTTCATTGGCGGCACCTGCAGCCGGTTCCGACCTGCGAGGTCTGTCACAATTTTATTCCCAGCACAACATAGTGTCGGATATTGCGGGCCTGGCGGACCACACCGATTCCAACGTAGTAAACGCCTGGGGATTGGACTCCGGCCCAACAACGCCATGGTGGATTTCAGATAACGGCACAGGCAAATCCACGCTGTTCAACGTCGCCACTGACGCCATTCCGGCAACCTTTACGGTTCCCGGCGTCGGCGGCGCGCAAGGGAATCCCACGGGCCTCATTTTTAACGGCGGCACTGGCTTTGTAGTAAACAACGGTGCCGGGTCGAGTCCAGCGCGGTTTATCTTTTCCAGTGAGGACGGCACAATCTCGGCGTTCAGAGGAGCCCCAATTGTGACCGTCGTCCCTA
>WNGQ01007439.1_pt1 | contig 10512 bp, 8 predicted proteins | sample 5407661 | NCBI WGS metagenome assembly WNGQ01 (sample SAMN13153382, study PRJNA577476) | soil metagenome | isolation source: 60 cm soil or saprolite under Garry oak tree replicate 2 | place: USA:California | collected 2016-06-15 | reverse complement strand
ACAGCAAGACATAGCTGTGGCATTGGGAGTCAGCGAAGGAGCGGTGAGTCACTGGATGAAGCGAGGGCGAGAAGGCGGCCTAGAAGGCCTCCAAGCGCATCCACCCAAAGGAGTAAGCCCACGGCTCACGGCGGAGCAGAAGGCTCAAATCCCCGAGTTGTTAGCCAAAGGAGCAGAGCGCTATGGATTTCGGGGCGACGTGTGGACGGCAAGACGGGTGACAGAGGTGATCGCGAAGACCTTTGGCGTGCGTTACCATCGAGATCACGTTGGGAGGTTAATGCGTGAAGCGGGCTGGAGCCGACAGAAACCCATCGAGCAAGCGAGTCAGCGCAACGAAGAGGCGCTCAAGCAGTGGTCGGAGGAGCGTTGGCCCCAGATTAAAAAAAAGCCGACGAGGAGCAAGCGACCATCCTCTGGGTAGACGAAGCGGGGTTTTATCTGTTGCCGATGGCTGTGCGCACCTGGGCACCACGTGGGCAGACGCCGATCCTGCGGGTGAAACTCACGCGCGATCACCTCTCGGCGATCAGTGGCATTACCCTGGATGGGCGACTGTTCATGCAAGTACGTCCCGACTCCTATGATGCAGAAGCGGTGGTGGGCTTCTTGCGTGTGCTCTTACGTAAGATTTCGGGCAAGATCATTCTCATCTGGGATGGCTCACCCATCCACCGGGCTCATGAGATCAAAGACTTTCTCAAGCGCGGAGCGGCCAAACGTCTGCATTTGGAACAATTACCAGGGTATGCGCCTGATCTCAATCCTGATGAAGGTATCTGGAATTATCTCAAGCGCGTTGAGTTGGGCAATGTCTGTTGTACTGATCTCACTGACTTGTCTACCCAGCTTATTCGAGCCAGAGAACGTTTGCGACACAAACGTGAGATCATTCGCAGTTGCTCACGACAATGTGGGTACTTGGTTTAGTTTCTTATCACGTGATCAGTAACTGAAGGGTGGACCGATTTTGCGGGTCTCCGTCATCTTCCGTGCTGAGCAATTCCAATGGGGTGACGAGAAGTCTGCTCCGGAGTGCAATGAGCACGGTTTGTCTTTGAAATGTGCTCAAAATCACCGGAGAGGCTTTCTTCCAACTTGCCGAGCCATGTCAGATCTGTATCCCTGTATCGCTGAGCACGGAAGATGCGGGAGACCCCCGAAATCGGCTCTCCCTCATTTTGTGTGATTCGGGAATAACCGAAACAGGAGCGGGAACGTGAAGAATCGGCATGAAGCCATTTCATGACTGATAGTACTTTACGTATGCCAGAGCTTTCACACAAAATGAGGGAGAGCCAACGTATTCTAGGGAAGTAATCCCACTCTTTAAGCTGGTTCACTTGAGCCACGAAGGTGACCTCCTGTTATTCAGGGAACCTTTTAGTTCTTGTGGGCTATACTGCTATTCCGACTTTCTGTTCCAACCATGAGCAAACCCCTATTTATGGTACTTTCCCTGAAATTGTGCTCACATTGACCTGAAATTGTGCTCGCTTTACCCTGATATTTGATTTGCCGTTTATGCCCGATAGTTTTCTTTCCTAATACTCATTAGAGTCAGCTCTAGTCATGTGAATTCGCTTTCACCGCTTCTATAAGAAAAAGCGCTCTAATACTCGTATTACATGATTCCTGAGCGCGAATTTTCGTTTTCGAGCAAACATTCAGGTAAATATCTCCCCGATTTTTTTACCCCAATGTTTGCTCAGCAAGCACGAAAGGCGAGCAACAATTCGGGGAAACTACCATTCACCGAGAAAACAGATCAAAAATCCTCTTCCAGCTTCTTCGCTTGGGCAAGCATGCCTTATTGTTGTGTACGGTTCGTGTGAGGGGATGGTCTCGGCCCAAGACACGCTCACAAATCGCCAGGGCGCGCTGGTACAACGGCTCCGCTTCGGCATACTTCCCCTGGTAATAATAGAGTACCGCTAGGCTGTTGAGGCTGGTCGCCGTGGTGGGATGCGTGGCCCCCAATTGTTGCTCTCGGATCGCCAGGGCGCGCTGGTACAACGGCTCCGCTTTGGCATACTTCCCCTGAACGGAGTAGAGTGCCGCCAGATTATTGAGGCTGGTCGCCGTGGTGGGATGCGTGGCCCCCAATTGTTGCTCTCGGATCGCCAGGGCGCGCTGGAACAACGGCTCCGCTTTGGCATATTTCCCCTGGTCCTGATAGAGGTGAGCCAGGTTGTTGAGGCTCATGGCCGTATCGGGATGCGTGGCCCCCAATTGTTGCTCTCGGATCGCCAGGGCGCGCTGGAACAACGGCTCGGCCTGCGCGTATTTCCCCTGGTCATCGTAGAGTGTCGCCAGGTTGTTGAGGCTGGTCGCCGTGGAGGGGTGGTTGGCTCCCAACTGCTGCTCACAAATCGCGAGGGCACGTACAAGTAACCGCTCCGCCTCGCTGTACCGCACATGATCAAGCAGGTAGACCCCTGCTGTAGTCAGCAGACGGGTGGCCTCTGGCTCCGTCATTGGCGCGTGTTCGATCCAGGTTGCGCACACCAGCGCGTGGGGCAGCCAGTGCTCACAGGCTTCCCACTGCGTTACATCCGTTACATCTGGACTGGTGTTAAAAGTCAATAGTTTTTGCCGGCGAATTGCATCACGAAAGACCTTACTTTGACAGAGGGTTGCATCACGAGTAAAGTAACCCAAGGCACTGTTCCATCACAGAGCGGAGGGTCAAGAAGTGAGGTCATGCATGAGTTTTCGCAGCAAGCAGGAGCTGTTGCAACAAATCGCTCCTCGCTATCAGGAGGCCACGGAGCTGCAAAAAGTTGGCATCCTGAATGAATTCGTCGCGGCTACCGGCTATGCCCGCAAGTATGCGATTCGGCGGCTCAATCACCCCGGAGTGCCCCATGTCGAGATTGAGCGCCCCCGTCCTCCTCGTTATGGACCAGAAGTGCAAGAAGCCCTGCACCTGGCCTGGTTGGCGGCCAATCGTATCTGCGCCAAGCGTCTGGTCCCGTTTTTACCGACCCTGGTCGAATCGTTGGAACGCCATGGGCATCTGCAGCTGACTCCCGAGGTCCGCACCCAGTTACTCACGATCAGCTCGGCGACCGCCGATCGGCTGCTGTGTCCCTATCGAGTGCTCCCGCGGAGCCGCTCCACGACGCGGGCGGGCACCCTGCTCAAAAAACAGATCCCCATCCGCACCTTTCACGGCTGGAACGATGCCCAGCCTGGCTTTCTGGAAATCGACCTGGTGGCCCATTGCGGCACGCTCTACGAGGGATCCTATCTGTCTACCCTCACCCTCACCGATGTGGCCACCGGGTGGACCGAATGCGTGCCGCTTCTGCACCGAGGTCAGGCCTTGATCATTCAGGCGCTCGACCGAGCGCGGCAACTGCTCCCGTTCCCCATGCTGGGGTTGGATACCGATAACGGGGGCGAGTTTATCAACGCGGAACTGTTGGCCTATTGCGAGCGCGAACAGATCACCTTCACGCGTGGGCGTACCCACAAGAGCAACGATCAATGTTACATCGAGCAAAAGAACGGGGCCATCGTGCGACAGGTGGTCGGCTATGATCGCTTCTCAGGAGAAGCAGCGCTCCGCCAACTGGCGGAACTGTACCGAGCACTACGGTTGTATGTCAACATCTTTCAACCCTCGATGAAGTTGCAGAGCAAACGACGCGTGGGTAGCCACGTCCACCGCAAGTACGACGCAGCCCAGACGCCACTCGAGCGGCTGCGAGCAGCTGGGGTACTGGAGGCACAGCACATGCTCGCCCTTGAGCAGGTGGCGCAGATCCTCGATCCCCTGCAGTTGCTTTCCCAACTGGAACAGTTGCAGAAGGCCCTGTGGCGACATGCCATCCTGCCCACGGTGCAGCCAGAACACGTACCCGGGCATGCGACGGTTCACTTTTCGCTGGATCGCGCTGCTCCGGACGAGCCATCACCAGAGGCGCAGGTGGAGGCCAAGCCCCTCCCCTTGCCCAAACGGCGACACAAGAAGTATGAAAAGAGTCGGCGACCCCATGACTGGCGCAGCCGGCCAGACCCGTTCGAGGGCTTCTGGGACCAGATCACTGCCTGGCTCATCGCCAATCCCGAGCGGACAGGGGTCTCCCTTTTTCAGCAGTTGCAAGACCTCTACCCGGGTCGCTTCCGCGATACTCAGGTACGCACCTTGCAGCGTGGTCTCCAGAAACTGCGCGCTCGCCTTTTGCTCACCTTTGATGACCAGGGCACCCAGGAACTGGTCAACGGACGAGAACATGCTCCAGTGTTGCGTGCCGTCGTCCCTGCTGGAGCTCTTTGATGCTGAAGGAAGCTCTCCGGCCTGGTCATGACGAGCCTCCCGTGCAGGAAAGTGCATGCTACCAGAGGGGTCAAGGCCAAGGCGAGCGTGCCCCCGCGGCTCTTCCACCCCACCGGCACGGCCTTGACTCCCTCTGGTCTGGAGCAGCTATCCTGCACCGGGAGTCGGGGACGCGGTGCAGGCTGCGGCAGACGTTAGGCAGGCACCAAGGGGGATCGCCCACGTTCAGCAAGAAGTCGCTTCGGGGACCGTTTGGGCGACTCCGTTGGGCAGGAGAAGGGGATAGTTGCTTGGGAGGTTGCCAATCTCTGGGGAGCACAGATGCTTGCCAGAAAGCTTTCTGAAGAGTAAGATCTCTCATGAGGCAATGATCTCGCCGGGTAAGATTTTCTCGTGAGGCAATGCGGGAAGAATGATTATCGCTTAACAACTGGCTGCGTTCACCGCCAATACCGCTCGTTGCTTCCAATGGTGTGCAACTTCAGCAGACATGCCATCGCGCAAAACAGCCTGCACTAACCGATGCATTGATAGCAAACGTGTTCGGCGATCACGCTTCAACAGTGAGTAGGCACCAAGCGCTTCGATAGCCTGATCCAGCAGGAGCGGATCGGTAGCTGTTGGTTCCAGGGAAGGACCTAGATGCTCTGCTCCTTGCGTGATGATGGTTTCAGGGATAGCATCCGGAGCAAGGTAGGCACAGAGTTGGAGCAGATCGGCTGCTACTGGATTCCTCTCTTCAACCTTCTCGAATGAAAGGGACCAGGTGGTTGCCACTGCTTCAGGATGATCAAGAACCACTCCTCCTCGTCGCTGTAACAGGAGCGCTCGTCGTATCTGGTAGCGCTGTTGATAGTCCGAGAGACTACATTGTGTCTCTTCGATATACGCTCCCGCCTGGTCGAGCGCTAACGGCAACCCTCCCAGATCTGTAGCGATCTTTTTGGCAAGCGCAACGTCAAGGGGGGAGGCTGCTCCCAATGAGGCACCGTGTGCGATCAAGCCCGCGCGTCGCAACAGCAACAGAGCGCCTATATCTGGGTCCATCGTTTCCACCTCAAGACGATGGGCCAGCCCTCCCATTGATTGGGCGCGTGTTGTTAAGAGTAGATGTCCTCGAAACGCTGGTGGAATGAATTGCTTGACGAGAGCCAGTTCATCGGCATTGTCTAGAATGAGTAACCATGTGGCGCGACCCTTTAGCCATGTTTTGACGGCCTCCACGATGACCATCTGGTCTTTTTCATCCTTCTGGGGGAGATCCAGCAGCGAGGCGATGGCGACGAACGATGCGATGAGGTTCTCATGAGTATCTGCCTGCCCCCACAAGACGGCATGATAGTCTTGACGATGTCGGTATGCATATTCAAGAACCAGTTGAGTTTTGCCAATGCCCCCTAGGCCGCTGATTGCATATGGTTGCGTCAAGGCTATCTTCTGCCCACTGTGCAACATGCTGGCGAGTTGGGACAAGAGACCATCTTGTCCTGTGAAAAAGAAGTTCCTTTGAAAAGAAACATTCCAGAACGGTGGCAAGGGGCAGAGTTCGGGGTAGCCCGGGTTTCTCAGCAGAGGGAGATGGGGATTGACAAAGACCGACCAGGCCTGGATTTCGATGGGTTGATCCTTTGCGAACCACTTGATTTCCTCACTTACGAAGTTCTGGATCTGAGAAATCGTGAGCCAGCCGTCTTTGGTTGGCGGTTGCTCAAAGGCGCGGAGCAGACAATATGTGAACAATCCATGCTTCAGCCGACTGCTTTGACTGGCGATCTGATCCTGACGAGCTGCCCCTAGAATAAAGTAGTTGGGGCCAGCTTCCAGGTTCGGATTGAAGCGCTGCAAGGCTACTCCTGCACCTCCACTATGACAGACGTCCAGGAGTAGCACAATATTGTGGGTTTTGGATCGTGAGAACCACTTGGCCAGATCCGAAATGCCAATCAGCGTTGTTTGTTCAAACATTCCATTCGCTTGCAAGGCGGCATTGGAAGGCAATAAGCAAAAGGCGTTCTCTGTATGGTCGATATCACCATGACAGGAGAAATAGAGAAGCGTGAGGTCTTCGGCCTGACGCTCAGGCGCACTCAGCAGTTGCTCTACGGCCTCATCCAGGGCGGCTTTCGTCGTCTGAGCTGACTCAGTTAAGTGTGTGACGACAAAGTCACCCCTCTGTGGGTTAGCCAGTCGTTCCGCGACTGTGGTCGCATCGGCAACCGCATAGCGTAAATTGCGATTGACCAGGTTGGTATAAGTACCAATCCCGACACAGAGAGCATAGCGGCGACCGAGAGCCCTCTCGCCTTCTGATGACTGGAGCATTGTTCACTTCCTCTGCTCACGTATCTATAGATGTCACTGCTCTAGTATGCTCTCGATCTCTTTCTGGGTGAGGTTGTAGAGTTCAATTCGCTTTCCTTTTGTAATAATCACAACTTTGTTTTTGCCCTGTTGGCGATCTGTCTCTTGCTTCTTTGGATGTAAAAAGTCATAGATGATCTGAGCAAGATCACGCGTTGCCCTGATACCACCGGCAACGGCTACAGCCTGTCCCAAGTAAGGTCCCACAACATGGATAAAAAGGAGCGTTGCGGCAATGATGTCCTTGGGTTCCCGTAGTTCCGTCGTAATGCCAGCTACGTGGCTGACCTGCTCTTCAAGATCCCAGACATCTTGCTGGGCTGCCTCTGGAGGAATCTCCAGTTGCAGCGTGATTGATTGATCAGACATATATCTCGACTCCTTCCAAAAAGAAACGCTAGCCCTACCCTGAAATAGTTCATGTACTACTATGAACCGTGAATGTTCAGTTATTCTCAAGAAACGGACGATTCTGACACAGTAAAGCTGAGCTATTGAAGGTGGTCACTCATTGTGAAAAACGACCGAAAATCCTCTTCCAGGGTCCTCGTCTCAGTCCCACAATGTCCTTTATGAGTACCATTTTCTGTACGAATACAAGGGCTTAATAGCCCCTTCGAAATATTTGTGTAGTAGGATGCTCAGGCCCCAACTGTTGCTCATAAATTGCCAGGGCACGCCGATACAATGGTTCGGCTTGCTCATACTTGCCCTGCTTGTAGTAGAGGAAGCCCAAGTTGTTGAGGCTGTCTGCCGTATGGAGATGCTCAGGCCCCAATACCTGCTCACGGATCTCAAGGGCACGCCGATGCAATGGCTCCGCTTCCCCATACTTGCCCTGCTCGCGGTAGAGCATAGCCAGGTTGTTGAGGCTGCCTGCCGTATGGAGATGCTCAGGCCCCAACTGTTGTTCATAAATTGCCAGGGCACGCCGATACAATGGTTCGGCTTGCTCATACTTGCCCTGCTTGTAGTAGAGGAGGCCCAAGTTGTTGAGGCTGTCTGCCGTATGGAGATGCTCAGGCCCCAATACCTGCTCACGGATCTCAAGGGCACGCCGATACAACGGTTCGGCTTGCTCGTACTTGCCTTGGTCGCAGTAGAGGGAGCCCAAGTTGTTGAGGAAGATCGCAGTGTCAGGGTCCTCAGGTCTCAACTGTTGTTCATGAATTGCCAGGGCACGCTGGTAGAGCGGTTCAGCTTCCCCATATCGTGCGCGATGATGCAGGTAGTAGCCTGCCAGAAGGAGTAAAGCTGCACTTTCTACAATGTTTATCTGTTCTTGCTCAATCCATGTTGCACACACCAAAGCATGGGGCAGCCACTGCTCACATGCCTCCCATTGGGCCACATCCTGCACATTCGGGCAGCCTGCATTGACAGCAAGCACTACCCGTTGCTTCCATACTTTCTCTGCCTCAGTAGTCATGCTCTCACGCAATACCGCCTGCACGAGTCGATGCACTGATAGCAGATGTGTTCGGGAATCGCGGCTCAACAGCGAGTATGCACCTAATGCCTGGATGGCTTCATTAAGCAAGTACGGGTCTGCGGCCACTGGAGCTAGTTGTGGACCAAGATGTGGCGCACCGTTGCTGATAATCTCTTCTGGGATGGCATCAGGAGCCAGATACGCACAGAACCGGAGCAGATCGCTCGCCGCCGGGTTGCCCTGCTCCACCTTCTGGAAGGCCAACGACCAGGTGGTCGCCACCGCTTCCGGGTGATCCGGCATGACTCCCCCACGTTCCTTGAGCAGTTCAGTTCGCCGGATTTGATAGAGCCGCCGGTAATCCTGTGGGGTGCATGATACCTCTTCGATATAGGCTCCGGCTTGAGCCAGGGCCAGTGGGAGGCCTCCCATCTCTTCAGAGAGTTCTTTGGCAACCATGACATCAGCAGGAGCGGCCTGTTCGAGGGAAGCATCTGGTGCAAGCAGACCGGCTCGGCGCAGCAACAAGAGTGCTCCGTTTTCCGGCGGCATTACCTCAACCTCGAGCTTGTGAGCTACTTCTCCCATGACCTGGGCACGTGTCGTCAAGAGAAGATGGCCCTGGAACGCTGGTGGGATGAACTCCTTGACGAGAGCCAATTCATCAACATTATCTAGGATGAACAGCCATTTGGAGCGCTCCGCAAGCCATGCTTTGACCGCCTCGACCGTGACCATCTGATCTTGTTCATCCTGCTGTGGGAGCTCAAGCAAACGCGCGATGCTGACGAACGTAGAGATGAGGGCTTCACGTGTGTCTGCACGGCCCCACAAGACGGCATGATAGTCTTGACGATGCCGATACGCATACTCAAGAGCCACCTGTGTTTTGCCAATTCCTCCCAACCCGGTAATGGCTTGTGGTTGCGTCAGAGCAGTTTTCTGCTCGCTTTGTAAGAGACTTGCTAGTTGGGACAATACATGCTCTTGTCCAGTGAAAAATGGGTTTCGGGACAAGAGCACATTCCAGAGAGGGGGCAATGGAGAGAGTTCAGGATAGTTGGGATTTCTCACTATGGGCAGATGAGGGTTGACGGAGACTGACCAACTCTGGATTTGGATGGGGTGATCCTTTGCAAACCAGGGCATCTCGTCACTCACGAAGTTCGAGATCTGAGAGATAGTCAGCCATCCGTCCTTGGTCGGTGGTTGCTCAAAGGCACGGAGTAGACAATTGGTAAACAAACCATGGTGCAGTAGACTACTCTGCCTAGTGACTTGATCTTGGCGAGCTGCCCCAATAATGAAAAAATTAGGGCCAGCACTCAGGTCCAGTTTGAAATGTTGAAGGGCAACTCCGGCTCCTCCACTGTGGCAGACATCCAGAAGCATCACGATGTGGTGTGTTTTGGCGCGTGAGAGCCACCTAGCGATGTCATAGATGCTGATCAGTGTCGTTGGGTCGAATATCCCATCAGCTTGCAGCATGCTATTGGAAGGCAGCAGGCAAAAGGTGTTATCAGTGCCGTGGACATCGCCATGACAGGAGAAATAGATCACCGTGAGGTCTTCGGCTTTGCGATCAACTGCACTGAGCAATGCCTCTACAGCCCTCTCAAGGGCAGCTTTACTCGTCTGAGTTGGCAGCGTTAAGAGGGTAACGAAAAAGTTACCCCGTTGCGGATCAGCCAGTCGTTCAGCGACCGTAGTTGCATCAGCAACTGCATAACGTAAGTTACGATTGGCCAGGTTGGTATAGGTTCCAATACCTATGCAGAGTGCATAGCGGCGGCCGAGAGCCAGAGTATCCCTTGCTGATTGGACCATAGCTTGTTTCTCCTGTGAGCAGGCCTATTTATGTCATTGCTCTAATATCTTTTCAATTTCCTCTGAGGAAAGATTATAGAGTTCAATCCGTTTCCCCTTTGTAATGATCACCACTTTGTTTTTGCCAGGCTTCCGTTCTGCTTCCTGCTGCGTTGGGTGTAAGAAGTTATAGAGAATCTGGGCAAGATCGCGCGCCGCCTGTATACCACCTGCTATGGCTGCGGCTTGTCCCATATAAGGTTCCACAATATGGATAAAAAGGAGCGTTGCAGCAATGAGATCCCTAGGTTCCTGCAGATCAGTCGTAACTCCACTTACTTGCCTGAGTTGTTCTTCAAGATCCCAGACATCTTGCTGGGCTACCTCTGGAGGAACCTCCAGTTGTAGGGTGATTGATTGATCGGACATGTTTCTCGACTCCTTATACTACTATGAGCCTTGAATGTCTGATTCCTCTCAAGAAACCAACCAGCCTGTTGAAAAAGTCCTTCACCAAGCTCATCAGCAAAGAGAGATACATTGCATCCTGACTATTGAGTAAGCTGAACCACCTGGCGTCAGAAAAGACCACTCCTTCACAAAAAGGACAAGCACATCACATAAAAGA
>WNGQ01011218.1_pt1 | contig 10514 bp, 8 predicted proteins | sample 5407661 | NCBI WGS metagenome assembly WNGQ01 (sample SAMN13153382, study PRJNA577476) | soil metagenome | isolation source: 60 cm soil or saprolite under Garry oak tree replicate 2 | place: USA:California | collected 2016-06-15 | reverse complement strand
GCCGCTGATCTTTCGAAAAGCCATCGACAGCTACTTTGTCCCCGCGCTGAATCACCTCATCCCGGAAGGATTGGCGTGGACAGGCATCGGCTGGCTAAGTGTGCTCTTTCTGGCCGTGCTGACGTTCGATTTCCTCGCCCAATACGTCCAGATTCGCATTATGCAACGCGTTGGCCAGCAGACCATGTACGACATGCGCCGCGAAATATTCGGCCACATGCAGCGCTTGCCGATGAGCTACTTCGACCGCAATCCCGTTGGCCGGCTGGTCACCCGCGTCACCACGGACGTTGACGCCCTGAACGATCTCTTCGCCGCTGGCGTCGTCACCATGATCAACGACTTCTTTCTCCTCGTGGTCATGGCCGGCCTGCTCTTCAAAATCGATCGCCGGCTTGCGCTCGACACGCTTGCCGTCCTGCCCGGCATCCTTGTCGTGACCATGATTTTTCGCAAATTCGTTCGCGACGCCAATCGCCGCATCCGCACAGCCATTGCCCGTATCAACGCTTTTCTCCAGGAATATATTTCCGGAATGAGCGTCGTGCAGCTCTTCAACCGCGAACGCAAGGCCGTCGAGGAATTTGAGAGGCGCAATCGCGACAATATGCTCGCCTGGCGCGACGCCATTCTCGCTTACGCTCTCTTCTATCCGGCGGTCGAATTTCTCAGCTTCGCCACCATCGCCCTCATTTTTTGGTCTGGTGGAATCCGAATCCTTTCCGGCACGCTCACTCTTGGCGTTCTCACGGCGTTCACCATGTTTGCGCAGCGCTTCTTCCGGCCGATTCAGGACCTCAGCGAGAAATTTAACATCCTGCAATCCGCGATGGCCGCATCCGAGCGCATCTTCAAATTGCTGGATGAACCGGTGCTTGTGGAATCGGATCCCCACGCTGTTCCGCTCGACCATCCGCGAGGCGAGATTGAATTCCGCAACGTCTGGTTCAGCTATCGCAACGTCGCGGAGCCCTCCGAAGAAGATTGGGTCCTGCGCGACGTCTCATTCCGAGTGGAACCCGGTCAAACCAGCGCCATTGTGGGTCACACCGGCGCGGGAAAGACCACTCTGATTTCCCTGTTGCTGCGCTTTTACGACATTCAACGCGGACAAATTCTCCTGGACGGCAAGGACATTCGGCTGATCGAATTGCAGGATTTGCGGCGCCAGTTCGGCATCGTGCTCCAGGATCCCTTTCTTTTCACCGGTACGATCGAAACGAATATCCGGCTTGGCACGCCCGGCATCGGCCGCGATACGGTCGAGCACGCCGTCGAAGAGATTGGTCTTGGGGAATTCATACGCTCATTGCCTGAGGGAGTGGCCGCCAACGTAAATGAGCGGGGCTCAACGCTTTCCGTCGGGCAGCGTCAGCTCATCAATTTTGCGCGCGCGCTGGCCCACAATCCGCGCTTCCTGATTTTGGACGAAGCGACCTCGAGCGTGGACACAAAGACGGAGCTGCTGATTCGCGAAGCGTTGAACCGCTTGCTCTCCGGGCGAACCGCTCTGGTCATCGCGCACCGGCTGAGTACCATTCAGCATGCGGACCGCATCCTGGTGTTTCACAAAGGGCGCTTGCGCGAGCAGGGCGCGCATCAGGAACTCCTCGCACAGCGCGGAATTTACTACCGGCTGTACCAGTTGCAATACAAGGAGCAGGAGCTGCACCTTCCCATCGAAGCCAACCGCCCGGCTGAACCCTCGGTATTGCCGGCCAGCGACTGATCTCTGCGCAATCCAGACATGCCACCCGTACCGCTCCTTCTCTCTGCCGGCGAAGCCTCCGGGGATATGTACGCCGCGCGGCTCGCGACCGCGCTGAAGCAGCGCCTGGACGTGGCAATTTTCGGGATGGGCGGGCCGCAGATGCGCGCCGCCGGCGTCGAGATCGTCACGGATTATTCGGAGGTTTCCGTGGTGGGAATCACTGAAGTTCTAAAGCGGTTGCCGTCGTTGTTCCGCGCCATGCGTCGCCTCGTCGACGAAGCCGAACGTCGGCGGCCGCCCCTCGCCATCCTGACGGACTTCCCCGGTTTTCATCTGCGGCTGGCGCGCAAGCTGCGCCCCAAGGGCATTCGAAACATCTATTACATCTGCCCGCAGTTCTGGGCGTGGCGGCCGTGGCGCGTGAATTTGGTGCGGCGGCGGTTCGCTTACGCTCTTTGCATCTTTCCCTTTGAAGAAAGGTTCTATGCCGATTCTGGCGTGCCGGTAAAGTTCATCGGTCATCCTCTGGTAGGAAACGTAAAAGCCACGCTGACGCGGGAATTATTTTGCAAAAAATACGGTCTGCAAGAGGGGAACAAAATACTGACGATCCTGCCGGGAAGCCGGCGAGGAGAAATCGTCCATCATGTACCCGTGTTGGTGGAAGCTCTAGCGGCCATCCGCCAAAGGCTCCAAAGCCCTCTTGAGGTCGTTATTGCCGTGGCGCCCGGCCTGGATGCCGCGCGGCTGGAGGCGGGATTTCCTTCTGACTGGCATGTTCGATTTATCAAGGAAGATACCTACAACGCCCTCGCCGCCGCGGACTTGGCCATCGTTTCCAGCGGCACGGCCACCGTGGAAACGGCGCTGCTCGGTAAACCGATGATTGTTGTCTACCGGCTCTCTCCGCTGACGGCGCGGCTCGCAAAACCTCTGGTGAAAACTAAGTTTTTCAGCATGGTAAATTTGATCGCCGGCCGCGCTGTCGTGCCAGAATTAATCCAACAGGACTTCACGCCACTGCGGGTCTCTGAGGAAGCGGAAAAGCTGCTCTCCGCCTCGGAAGAAGACAAGAACCGAGTGGAAATCATGCGCCGCGGGTTGGAAGAAGTGCGACAGCTGCTCGGCCCCCCGGGAGCGGTCGATCGAGCGGCAGAGGAGATTGCAAAACTGTTGAACGCGGCCCAAAGCAACGCGGACTGATGGGTTTGGTATCCTATAAGTGTACATTGGTGCAGAATTGAAGATATTTGAAAGGGGTCCGATGGCCCTGCTCCGAAGAGTTTCCGGTGCGTTTTTCCTCTTTAGGCTGGTACTTCTGTCTTGCGTCGCCGCGCCTCTCCAAGCGCAGGTTCCCCGGCCAGTGAATTTCCTCGCCGAGCATTACGACGTGTCCGCGTCACTGGACGCCATTGGCCAGTCAATTTCTGCGACCGCAAGAATCGATTTCAAGGCCGTCGAAGCCTCCAGCAGCGTGCGTGTCGAGCTGCACCCGAATCTCATCGTGAAAGAGATAAAAGGAGCCGACGGCAAACCGTTGACCTTCGAGCGCGACAGTCAGAATCCGCTCATCGTTATCGTCCAGTTGCCCACACCCGTGGCCACTGCCGGCCATGTCACACTTACTTACACGTATGCGGGGTTGCTGGTAAACGAAGAGAACAGCCCGGTACCAGGTGTGCGCGCCGCGCTGATCAGCAAAGACGGCGCTTATCTGCTGCTGCCGGCAAGGTGGTTTCCGCTCACAAACTTTCCCTCGAACCGTTACACCGCGACATTCCGGCTGAACGTTCCCGGCAACTTTGCCGTGGCGGGAACCGGCAAGGCCTCCGCCCCGACGCCCATGCCCGGCAAGAACGCTGTCGAAGGCGGGCGGCTTCTCTACACCTTCGAGTGCAAGAATCCCGCGCCGCATGGCACGTTTGTAGTGGGCAACCTCCAGCTCAATCCCAAGCAGGCGGAGGGAGTCAACGTTGCGATCTATGCCCCGCGAGCATCGTCCGCGAATGCCGCCGAATTTGCGGCCAGCGTGGCGCGCTCGGCGATTATTTTTTCAGACATGTTTGGACCCATACCCGATCCTACTTTCACGTTGATCCAGATGCCCGACGGGACGCTTCGCGATTACGCCGCTCCCGGAGTCTTGCTCCTGAGTCAACGCATCTGGGACCCCAAGGCCGGCGACAGGACGATTGCGCGCCTGGTGGCCTCGCAATGGTGGGGAGTTCAAGTTTTGCCGGCAACGCCGGGTGATGTCTGGATCAGCGACGGACTGGCGCGGTATTCCGAGGCGCTCTACGCGGAGCAAAACGCGGGCAAAGAAGCGGGGCTGCGTGCCGTGGACGAATTTGCGGTTGGCGCGCTGATGTATGAGGATGCCGCCCCGATCGCGCAAGCGGCGCGCCTGGCGCCTTACTCCCCCGACTACCGTTCGGTGGTGATGAACAAAGGTGCGATGCTTTTTCATATGTTGCGGGCGCAAATGGGAGACGTGCCGTTCAAAGCCGCCCTGCGCGACTTCTACTTTCAATTTGCGGAGAAGAGCGCGCGGATCGAGGATTTTGAAAACATCGCGGAGCGCCGTGCCCAGGCCGCCTTGAAGCCGCAGCAAGACCCGCTGAACTTGCGAGCGTTTTTCGCCCAGTGGCTGAATTCAACGGGCGTGCCGGAGTTCTCACTGGAATACGTCGTCTACCGCACGCCGAAGGGATTTCGCGTCGTTGGCAAGATCAAGCAGCCCCTGGATACCTTTCGCATGCCCGTGGATTTACGCATCGACACGGAAGGAAATCCCGAGCAGAAGACCATCGACGTGATTGGCACCGAATCGGGGTTCACGGTGGAAACGTTCGGCCGGCCGAAACCGGGTGGAATCAAGGTCGATCCCAACAATGTCATCCTGAAGGGAAGCACTTCGCTGCGTGCCCGCGCGGCCATTGCGCGCGGCGAGGATCTCGCCGAGCAAGGCCGGTTTTATGATGCGGTGACCCAGTATCAGCGCGCGCTTTCCATTCAGCCGAACCGGCCGCTGGCGAATTTCCGCATGGGCGAAGCGTTCTTCTACCAGAAAAACTACCAGGCGGCGGCCAACGCCTTCCGCGAAGCCTTGCAGACCGTTCCGGAGCCGTCGGAAAAGTGGACCGAGGTCTGGAGCCACATCTACCTGGGAAAGATTTTTGACATGCTGGGGCAGCGCGAGCGCGCCGTCAACGAGTACAGTAAAGCCAAACAAACCAACGACGATACCGGCGGCGCTCAGCAGACCGCGGAAGGATTCCTGAAGAAGGCGTACACGGAAGGCGGAACCTCTGTCGCCGCCCCTCCTGCGGGCGCACCGGCCAAACCCGCCGTGGCGATTCCCACGCCGGCCTCGGGCGAGAAGCCTGTTTTGAAAAAGCCCAGCCCTTCTCAATGATAGGAATCGTTTTGCAGGGGCAGTCACCCTCCCAAAAACTGGGAGTCAGTTTCCGATTAGGCGACTTTGGAACCTGTTCGAAATGGAAGAGGAGAATCTCACGGCGTCTGCGCGCCCCGTAACGACCAACCGCGGAGTGCAGTTCTCTGTCGGGGTCCTGCATTTCCTTTTGGGCGTTCTGCTTACGCTATTCATCATCAACTACATCGGGGACTCTCTCATTCTGACAACAACTAGATGGTACGAGTCCTACTGGTTACCACTATGCGCGGCGTGTCTAGTTTTTGCAGGCGAGGCTCTGTGGCTCCGTCTTCCGGTCAAGTGGCTGTACGGGCTCCTCATTACCGCGCCGCCGTATGGTTGGTACGCTGGCCTTGCGACTACCGCGTATATTGAGAACAGGAGTGAGGTGATGAGTTACCTCAAAGTAGCTCTGCCCGCTTTTCTGCTAGCCTTGTCAGGAGGAATCCTCAACCCTGTCATTGCTAGGCTAGTCTCTCATGCCGGACGAGACCGTAACTCTTGATTAACGCAAATCGGAAACTAGCCCGCAACCAAAAAGCTCTTTGACTCGCTATACTTCACTTGGTACTCTACTTTCTGGGTAAGAGTGCGGATTTTCCTCCGTTGCGGCAGGTTCTCTGCCGCCTTTTTTATTTCCGGCATCGCAAATTCCAGCCCGCAGTTCTCACGGTAATCCGCACCGCCCGCGGCTGCCCGGTCCGGACACTTTGGAGTGCGGCGGCTTGCCGCCGCTTTTGCGTCGTCAAATCCGCACCCCAGCAGAGCATCCGCAGGCCGGCTCATCGCAAGAAAAGCAGCTCCGCTTCGATAATTATGTAAACCCCTAAGCCCTTTAGATGCAACACTTACAAGGGCAATAATATACTTGACTAACCAAACGGTTTGTGGGATACTTTGGCTTAGTGAGGGACGCCATGAGGCCAAAGACATTACAGCAAGCGATTCGATACTTTAGCGATGAACAGACCTGCATTGACACGATTGCCGCTCTCCGCTGGCCCAATGGTCCGGTATGCCCGAAGTGTGGCCACACAGAGCATTACTACCTTGAGACCCAGCACCGCTGGAAGTGCAAAGAATGTTACAAGCAATTTTCCGTCAAGGTGGGAACGATTTTCGAGGACTCTGCTATCACACTCGACAAATGGCTTGCCGCTCTTTGGATGCTGGTCAACTGCAAGAACGGAATTAGCTCTTATGAAGTCGGGCGCGATCTCGGAATCACTCAGAAGTCCGCATGGTTTGTTCTTCATCGCCTCCGCTTGGCTCTCCAAAGTGGGAGCATGGAAAAACTTGGCGGAGAAGGAAAGCACGTTGAAGTGGACGAAACTTTCATCGGTGGGGCCGCTCGCTTCATGCACCCCGAACGGCGGAAGCGAATGATTACAGAGCGCGGAGTGAAAGACAAAACAGCCGTGATGGGGATTCTTGAACGCGGCGGAAAAGTATGTGCCATGATGATTCCAAACCGCAAGAAGCACGCGGTACAAGGAAACGTTCGGGCGCATGTTAAAGCACAGAGCGCCGTCTATTCCGACGCCTTGCTGTCCTATCAGGGACTCAAAGACCAAGACTTCGCGCACCAAGTAATCGACCATGCGGAGAAGTACGTTGACGGGCAGGTTCACACCAACGGACTAGAAAACTTCTGGAGTTTGGTCAAGCGCGGATTGAAAGGAACCTATATCAGCACGGAGCCTTTCCATCTTTTCCGCTATTTGGATGAGCAAGTTTTTCGGTACAACAATCGGGGCAGCAAAGAATCTCCGGTGAATGACGGAGACAGATTTCAACTAGCCTTATCGCAGATTGCGGGGAAGAGACTCACATTCGCAGAAGTAACGGGCAAGGTGGGAGCCGCCGAGAGCAATTGATATTAAGCGTTTGCAGCGTGGGAAGCGGAAGCCTTCTTAATTCGCCTCCGCTTTTCAGCATTCAATTTGGATTTCATTTTGGAGCGAGGAACAGATAAAACTTTTTCCAAAGCGGCCTCGAAAGTCGCGTATTCACTCGGCACATTCTTGGCGGAAGGTTTTGAGTGACTCGCCACTAACAATCCCTCTCAGGAGGGATAGTACAGTGGTGCGTCCAAAAACTCAAGACTCACGTCAAGAACGGGTCGAACTCAAGAACGATGTGTCCGACAAGCTTTGCCATCTCATGCAGCGTTTCGATAACAGGCTTGCATTGGATAATCTGCGGCTCGTTGAACGCTACATCGAAATGGAATTCCATATATTGCTCCATTTCAGAATGCTTGACGGTGTAGATTTTGTCGCCAGCATTGAGCGGGACAGGAGTTATGCCCTGCAAAGCTCTAACAAAAGTGAGAGGGGGACTATTGGGTTGGTCAGCGAATCTGATAGTGATCTGACTCCTTTCCGTTGGCGTCATGCTTCGCGCCGTATTCGTGATGCTGGCGGTCAGCAACAGACGGTGCTTGTCAATCTTGTTAAGCTCATGGAGACGCCAGAGCGTATCATTCCCTCCTTTGTATGGTTTGAGCGCGTCGAGAGCTTTTACGACATCCTGCCTAAAAGCCTGTACTTTTCTACGAACGTCGGGAGACATGTATTTCGCGGCACTGTCAACAATGGGGAATTGATTCCAACCTCCTTTTTGTCCGGTAGCCAGGGGAAGCGCGTAAGCAATATGGTCAAGGGCACTTCTCAGGTTATGAAGAACATCCCCAATGGTGTTGAGAGTTTCGAGCGGAATGTCCGTAACGCTACTGAGATAATAACTGCGTTCTCCAACTTTCAAATCGTCTTGGACCGTGACTGTATTTGGCTTGGTCTTCCAGAAAGCCTCAAGGGACGCATGCAAATCCTCGATGTGCTTTTTGGCCCGTTCGACTTTTGACAAAATGACTCTGGATTTGGCAAGCATAGCGCAGCGTTTGTAAGGATAGCATGGCCTTTTGGTTAGTCAAGTATATTATCGCCCTTACAAGCTGCGGCGTATGTGTTGCATCCAAAGGACTTACGCATCGCCTAAGTTCTTTAGATGCAACACTTACAAAAAACGCGGGGGGTATCCAGATGTCCCCTTGATGGAATCTGTCTTGAGCGCATCGCGACGAATGAAGATTCCTGCACTTGAGTGGGACACTAAGTCAGCCGTCAGATCCCCCCAAGGCCTGTCAATCGCACGGACACATCACCTTTTCGCTGGATAAGGACCTGGAATCGCTCCCCCATGCCTTCGGGGTAGATCAGCGTCTTGAGTTGCAGCCGCGCTTTCGTGCGCTTCGCCTCGCTTTGTCCCTCATCGTAGAGGTCTGCAAATTCGTTCCCTTGGCCAAGCGCGAGCAGAAAGGCTGTCTGTGAAGTGAAACCCGCCGTTTCAAGGCCCGCTCGTTTTCCCCACAATTCGAGCGCGGTGAAATTGACGTGCGCAGTCAAATCCTGTTCGCCGGGCGAGGCATAGAAGTCCTCACTCGCGCGATGGTTTTGATAGGCAAGAAGCGTGCCGCGCATGTGGTGCTCGTCAAACAGATCGGCCGCGGGATGGCCATAGTCGACCGTGAGCACGTACCCGCGTTGCAGTCGCCGGCCGATTTCGCTGATCCAGTCGCACGCTTCCAGCCCCGCTTCGGCGTGCTGGCCCTCGTGCAGGGCAATGCCTTGCGCTGCGAAATATTCGGGGATGGCGCAAGTCGAGAGCGGCGCCAAGACCTCTACAAAGCGCCCTTCGCGGAAGCCAACGAGAATCTCTTTCAGCGTACCTCCATCCATCACGACTCGATACACCGGCAGCGCATCGACCAACTCATTCGAGAACAAGCAGCCTGCAGAGATATGCGCCGGAACCTCGGCCGAACTCGTGAAATGGTCTGCGGCCGCGTGCCGTTTCGAGTGAATCGTTGCCTGTTCGCGCCGCAATACGGAGCGCTCCACGGCGACGTAGCGCAGCGCATCATAAAAAGCCGGAAGTTTCGCCTCGCAAAAATCGAGAACCTGGGCGGCAAACCGCCCGGCGCCCGCTCCCGCCTCCACGAACACAAATTGCGCTGGGTGACCAAGGCCTTCCCACATCTCGGCGAACTGCCGCGCCAGGAGACGGGCAAAAATGGGATGCAGGTCAACGCTGGTGTAGTAGTCGGCGAAACGCTTGGACTCCGCTTTGCTGTAATAGCCGTGGACCGGATGATAGAGACATTCGCGCATGTAGTCCGCGAACGTGAGGGGGCCGAAGCGGCGAATGCGGTCGGCAAGTAATTCTGCGAGCGGCGTCACGCGCCTTTGGCTCCAGCCGAATCGGAAGCGGCTTCCGCCTGGATCTTTCTCCAAGCCCGCTCAAAAACTCCCTGTGCCGCTTCGTCGAACAGCACGAAATAAACCTTTTCAAGAGAAGTCTCTTCTCTTAAATGCTCCGCCGCCTCGCGAAGCATGATCTCCGCGCACTCTTTCAACGGAAATCCCGCGATACCGGTGCCAACCGCTGGAAAGGCGATTGTTTTCAGCCCGCGCTCATTGGCTATTCGCAAGGAATGCGCCGCGGAACGCCGCAGCGAATCCGCGTCCGTCTTCCCGCCAAGCTGCATGCTGGCCGCATGGATCACGAATCGCGCTTTCAGTTTTCCGCCCGTCGTGATCGCCGCATAACCGACGGGGATGCTCCCGAAGGCATCGCATTCGCGCTGGATCTCTTCGCCGCCTTTGCGGCGGATGGCTCCTGCAACGCCCGCGCCCATGATCAAATCGTTGTTGGCCGCGTTGACGATAGCGTCCGTATCCATCTCCGTCAGGTCGCCCTGCTGGATGACGATTTTCTCTTCGAGTGATTTCATCTTGGAATCAATCCATTCTTTCCGGCGCGGTCACGCTTTCTTCTCCGCCGCCTTCTGCTGCGTGTAGTCGTAAACGCCGCGGCCGGTCTTGCGCCCAAGCCGTCCTTCCTGAACGTATTGCCGCAGCAAGGAATTGGGCCGGTATTTTTCACCAAGGGTTTGATGGAGATACTCGAGAATTTTCAGCCGAACGTCGAGGCCCACAAGATCGACCAGCTCGAAGGGCCCCATGGGGTGATTCAGCCCAAGTTTCAGCGCTTTGTCGATGTCTTCCGGCGTGGCAATTCCCGCTTCGAGCATGTTGAAAGCTTCGTTTCCGATGAGAGCGTTCACGCGCGTGGTGATAAACCCAGGAGCTTCGTTCACGATCACCACTTCCTTGCCCATGCGGCGGGCGACCTCGCGGCAGGTGGCCACAGTTTCATCCGAAGTGTGCGGTGTCTTCACCAGTTCGATGAGTTTCATTTTTGGCACTGGATTGAAGAAATGCATCCCGATGCAGCGATCGCGCGAAACGGTGACGTCCGTGAAATCCGTGATCGAAAGCGAAGAAGTGTTGCTTGCGAAAATGG
>WNGQ01011643.1_pt1 | contig 10515 bp, 10 predicted proteins | sample 5407661 | NCBI WGS metagenome assembly WNGQ01 (sample SAMN13153382, study PRJNA577476) | soil metagenome | isolation source: 60 cm soil or saprolite under Garry oak tree replicate 2 | place: USA:California | collected 2016-06-15 | reverse complement strand
CAGCCCGAAGATCTGGCCGCGCGAAATCGAAAAGCTGACGTCGATAAGCGCTTCGACGCCGCCGAAACGCTTTGCGACGCCGAGCGCCTCGAGCAGCACGCTCACGGCTTGCGCTCCGCGAGCTCGCGCTTGCGCACCGAGGACGGCCACAAGCCTCCCGGCCGCAGCGTCATGACGAGCACGAGGGCGAATCCGAAGATCAGCATGCGGATCACTTCCGGCTCGATGATCATCCGGCCGAAGAGCTGTTTTTGCGCGGGCTCGACCGTGAACCGCAGGATCTCCGGAACGAAGGAGAGCAGCACCGCGCCGAGGATCACGCCCCAGACGTTCCCCATGCCGCCGAGCACGACCATGGAGACCACCATGATGGATTCGACCAGCACGAAGCTCTCCGGCGAAACGAATCCCTGGATCGCGGAGAACATGCCGCCCGCGACGCCGCCGAAGGTGGCGCCCATCGAGAACGCGAGCAGTTTCACGCGCGTGGTGTCGATGCCCATTGCGCGCGCGGCGATCTCGTCTTCGCGGATCGCCTCCCAGGCCCGTCCGATGCGCGAGTTCTGGAGCCGCACGTTGATGAAGATCACCGCGAGCAGCACCGCGAGCAGCAGGTAGTAGTACTTGATCGGCCCGCTGAAAGTGAGGCCGAGGAAGTTGTCGGACTTTGAAAAATCGATCCCGCCCAGCCGGAACGGATCGATGCGCGCGATCCCCTGCGGGCCGTTGGTGATGTTGACGGGCTGGGACAGGTTGTTCAGGAAGATCCGCACGATCTCGCCGAAGCCGAGCGTCACGATGGCAAGGTAGTCGCCGCGCAGCTTGAGCGTGGGAGCTCCGATCAGCACTCCGAAGAGCGCCGCGACCGCGGCCCCGAGCGGCAGGATCGCCCAGAACGGCCAGTGGATGCCGAAATGCGGCGAGGCGAGGAGCGCGTAGACGTAGGCGCCCACCGCGTAGAAGGCGACGTAACCGAGATCGAGCAGCCCGGCGAAGCCGACGACGATGTTCAGGCCGAGCGAAAGGAACACGAACAGAATTGCGAGATTCGTGATCCGCACCCAGGTGGTGCCGACCGCAGCCAGCGCAAACGGCAGCGCGAGCAGCGCGAGCGCGACGATCGCCGCGCCGGCCCACGGCGCCGCGGGATGCCGTTTCCAGCGCGCGATCGATTCGCTCACGCCCGGTCCCCGACCCGCTCGCCGAGCAGCCCCGAAGGCCGCAGCACCAGCACCGCGATCAGCACGATGAACGCGAAAACGTCCTGGTAATTCGACCCGAACACGTTTCCGGTCAGGTCGCCTATGTAGCCGGCGCCGAGCGCTTCCACCACGCCGAGCAGCACCCCGCCGAGCATCGCTCCGGGTATGTTGCCGATGCCACCCAGCACCGCCGCGCAGAACGCCTTCAGGCCCAGCTGCGATCCCATTGCGTAGTGGGCGATGCCGTAGTAGCTCGCCACCATGACTCCCGCCACGGCCGCGAGGGCGGCGCCGATTACGAAGGTCAAGGCGATGATGCGGTTCGCGTCGATGCCCATGAGTCCCGCCACCTGCGGGTTGTGCGCGGTCGCCCGCATCGCCGTGCCGAGCCGCGTGCGGTACACCAGCGCCGCGAGTCCCGCCATCATCGCAAGCGAGATCGACAGAATGGCGATCTGCACGCTGGTGATGGTGGCCCCAGCGAAGTGGTACGACTCCACCTTGATGATCTGCGGAAAGGCGAGCGGGTTGCGGCTCCAGATCATCATCGCCAGGTGCTGCAGGATGATCGACACGCCGATCGCCGTGATGAGCGGAGCCAAGCGGGGCGCTCCGCGCAACGGACGGTAAGCGAGCCGTTCCATCGCGTACCCGATCAGCATGCACACCGGGATCGCGCACCCGGCCGCGACGAGGACGATGGCGAGCGGCGGCAGGCCCGAGGGCGCGAGCGCGCCGATCACCGAGAACGCCACCATCGCGCCGACCATCACGACCTCGCCGTGGGCGAAGTTGATGAGCTGAATGATGCCGTACACCATGGTATAGCCGAGCGCCACCATGGCATAGACCGCCCCGAGCGTCAGGCCGTTGATCACTTGCTGGATGAAAATGTCCATGCCCTGGGCAAGACCCATCAATGAAAACGGCACCCGCAGGTGCCGTCTCTGGAAATTCCCCTCAAGCGCGCCTACTTCTTGGCCGCGTCCCCGGACGTCTGTGCGGCCGTTGCCGCGGCTGCCTGCGCGACGAAGTCCTCGTAACTGACGGTCTTGCCGCCCTTGATGATGGCGATCGGCAGGAGCTTGCCGCCCTTCATGGTGAAGATCGTCATTTCGGCGTCCTTGCGGTCGCCTTTTTCATCGAAGGAAATCCTGCCCGTCGCGCCTGCGAAATCGATCTTCTGCAGAACGGGCAGGTATTTCGCGGGGTCGGCCGAGTTGGCCTGCTTCATCGCCTCGATCAGCAGGTTGGCGGCGTCGTACGTGAACGGCGCGTAGAGGATCGGGTCGATATTGAAGCGCTTCTTGTAGGCATCGAGGAATTTCTTCGACGCCGCCTGCGGCGGGATTCCGGCCTGCGAGCACAACAAACCGTCGGCGGCGCTGCCGGCGAACTCACCCATCTTGTCGGTGCAGGCTCCGTCGCCGAAAGAGAACACAGCCTTGACCCCGAGCTCCTTGCCCTGCTTGAGCAGGGGACCGGCGGTGGAATCCATTCCGCCGTAGAACACCGCGTCCGGGCCACGGCCCTTCAGCTTCGTGAGGACCGCCTTCCAGTCGACCGTCTTGTTCGTGCCCTGCTCTCGCGCCAGCACGTTCACCCCGGCGGCCTTGAGCGTCTTTTCGACTTCGTTCGCCAGGCCTTTGCCGTAGGCGGTCGCATCGTCGATGACCGCCACGACCCTTGGTTTGGTGTTGGCGACCAGGTAATTCGCGACCGCCGGCCCCTGCTGGTCGTCGCGGCCGACGACGCGGAAAACGCCCTTCAGACCCCGCTCCGTAAGCTCAGGATTGGTGGCGGAGCCGGTTATCATCGGGATATTCGCGCCGCTATAGACGTTGGACGCCGGAATCGTGGTGCCGGAATTGAGGTGACCGACGACGCCGGCGACTTTCGCGTCCACCAGTTTTTGCGCCACGGTATTGCCGACCTTGGCGTCTTCCTGATCGTCCTCCGCCAGCAGCTCGAACGCGGTTTCCTTGCCGTCGATCCTGATTTTTGCCGCGTTCGCTTCCTCCACCGCGAGCCGCGCCCCGTTCTCGTTGTCCTTGCCGAGGTGGGCGATGCCGCCCGTCAGCGGTGCGACGCTGCCGATCGAGATCGTGAGCCTTGCGGGAGCCGGTGCCTTCCTGTCGTCGCTGCAGCCGCCAACACAGGCCAAGGCCGCAATCGCGATAACGCCGAAATGGGAGCGGATCATGGCAGCCTCCGGTTCAAGACGCAGCGCAAAAAGGTCGGCTGATTATGCGGACGGCCCACGGGGCTGTCAATTTTCCCCGGCGGTTCATGCGCCGGGGCGAAGCGGCCGCCCGCTGCCAGCGGCAAGCCGGCAACGCCGGCTTTCTGGCGGGTTTCGCCTACTTGATCGTCAGAATGTATTTCGCCAGAGTCTTGGCATCGTCATCGCCGACGGTCCCGTTCGGCGGCATCGGGATGGGACCCCAAACGCCGGTCGAGCCTTCTTTGATCTTCTTCACGAGATAGGCCTCTGCGTCCTTTCTGGACTTGTACTTGGCCGCCACTTCCTTGTACGCGGGGCCGACTAGTTTCTTGTCGATCGTATGGCAGCTCAAGCAGGCTTTTTCCTTCAAGAGCTCCTGCGCGTCGGCGGCGAGCGAGGAGCTGCTTGCGAATGTGAAGACTGCGGCTGCGGATAGCACTAGGGGTTTCATGAATTCTCCGGGAAGGTAAAAAATTCTGCGCAATGCTACTGCATTTTCTCCGGCTTGGAAACCTGCTCGACCAGGTCTTCCAGGCGATCGATAGGCGCAAGGCAGGTAACGCCCTCGCACACCCAGGCGTTGACCCGGATTCCCGCGGGCTTGGCGAGGACCGGTGGAAGGTCGCGGAGCTCGCTCCCGGCCGCGATCACCATGGTGTGCGGCAGATAGCGTTGCGCGAGCGCGCTCCTCCAGCGCAGCAGCTCCTCCGACGGCCCGCGCAGAATCACGGTGCGCGTCGGCCGCTGGTGCTCCTCCAGCGCGATGAGCAGGCTCGCGTGACCTGCCGGCTGTTCGCTGATTGCGGAATGAAACTGCTCGAGCGTGCGCTCGGCGGCGAGCGCGTAGCGCGACTCGCCCGTGAGAAAGTGCAGGCGTTGCAGGGCGAACGCCGCCACGCCGTTCCCCGAAGGCGTGGCGTTGTCGTAGCCGGGCTTGGGGCGATGGATCAGCCGCTCGTGATCGTGGCTGGTGAAGAAGAAGCCGCCGTTCTCCTTGTCCTCGAACTGCTCGAGCAGCATTTCGGCGAGGTCCTCGGCAAAAGCGAGCATGCCCGGGTCGAATTCCGCCTGCAGCAGCTCCAGGAGCGCGGCGAGGAGATAAGCGTAGTCGTCCAGATAGGCGTTGAGGTGCGCCTGAGCATCCTTGTACGTGGCGAACAGCCGGCCGTTTTTCCACATCGTGCCGCGGATGAAACCGAGCGCCCGCTTCGCCGAAGCCAGCCACTCGCCGCGCCCGAACACCGCCGCCGCGCGCGCCATCCCGGCGATCATGAGCGCGTTCCAGCTCACCAGCACCTTCTCGTCGCGCCCCGGCCGCACGCGCCTCTCCCGCGTGGCGAAGAGCTTTTTTCTTCCCGAGGCGAGCAGGCGGGCGCACTCGTCCTCGCTCTTTCCGAGGAATTCGGCGACGGCGGCGAGCGTGCGCGCGACGTTCAGGTGCCAATGCGTGTTCTCGAAGTTGGGAGGGCCGTCCAGTCCGTAATGCGGCGCGAGCACCGCGTATTCGTCCGGCGAAACGAGCGCCTGTACTTCCGCGGGCGTCCACACGTAGAACTTGCCCTCCTCGTGCTCGGAGTCGGCGTCGAGCGACGAGTAGTAACCGCCTTCGGGAGACTGCATCTCGCGCATCACCCACCCCGCGGTCTCCTCGGCCACGCGCGCGAACAGCGCGTTCTTCGTCACGGTCCACGCGTCGGAATACAGGCGCAGCAGCGGGCCGTTGTCGTAGAGCATTTTTTCGAAATGCGGGATCTGCCACTGCGCGTCCACGCTGTAGCGCGAGAACCCGCCCCCGACCTGGTCGTAGATGCCCCCGAGCGCCATGCGTTCCAGCGTATACGTGGCGACCCGCTCGGCCGCGCCGTCGCCCGCCGCGGAGGAGCGGCGCAGGCAGAATTCGAAATCCGCGGGGTGCGGGAATTTGGGAGCCCCTCCGAACCCGCCGTAGCGCGAGTCGAAGCTGGTCTTCAAGCTGCGCAGGGCCGCGCCTATCGGCTCCGCCGACAGCTCCGAGTGGTGCGCGGGCACGCCGGGTTTCATGCTTTCGAAGGTGGCGCGAATCGTCTCGTTCTGGCGTCCGATTTCATCGCGGTGCTCGCGGTAGATGCGCGCGACGCGCTCGAGCAGCTGCGGGAATCCCGGAAGGTTGTAGCGCGGCTCCTTGGGGAAATAGGTACCGCCGAAAAACGGCGCGCCGTCGGGCGTGAGGAACATGGTGAGCGGCCAGCCGCCCGGCCGCTGGGAGAGCATCTGGTGCGCGAGCTGATAGATCTGATCGAGATCCGGACGTTCCTCGCGGTCCACCTTGACGTTGACGAACAGGCGATTCATCACCTCGGCCACCACCGGGTCCTCGAAGGACTCGTGCGCCATCACGTGGCACCAGTGGCAGGCGGAGTATCCGACCGAAAGCAGGATCGGCTTGTCCTCTTCTCGCGCGCGTTTGAGCGCTTCTTCTCCCCAGGCGTGCCAGTCGACGGGATTGTCCGCGTGCTGCTGGAGATAGGGACTGGTTTCCTGCGCGAGACGATTGGGCATGACCGGGGACTGCCGGGAGTTTCGTCAGTGTAGACTTGCCCGCATGCACATTCAACGCCGCCGCGCACTGCTCGCCTTGGCCGCTGGAATCGGTTTGCCCACGGCGCTTGGGCGCGCGCTCGCGCAAACCTCCGCGAAGCACGGCGTGCGAACCGTCCAGGGGGACATGAGGATCAACGGCAAGCCCGCCGAGGTGGGGACCCTGGTGCGCCCGGGCGATGCGATCGTGCTCGGGGAGGGCGCAGTCGCGACCTTCGTCGTCGGGCAGGACGCGTTTCTCATGCGGGGAGGGAGCCGCGTGGAGCTGATCGGAAGCGGCGTGCTCGTGAGCGCGCTGCAACTGGTCACGGGCAAGCTCCTCGGCGTCTTCGGCTCGGGCCGCGAGCGGCGCCTGGTGACCGCGACTGCGAGCATCGGCATCCGCGGCACGGGCGCCTACATGGAGGCCGAGCCGCAGCGCACCTACTTCTGCCTGTGCTACGGCACGGCGGACGTCGCCGCGACGATGGGCGGAGCGCGCGAGTCCTACAGCACGCGCCACCACGAATCGCCGCGCTACATTTACGGGGACGGTCGCAAGCGGGCCATCGTCCCGGCGAGCGTCGCGAACCACACCGACAGCGAGCTGATCCTGCTCGAGTCCCTGGTCGGCCGCAGCCCACCGCAGACCTTCATGGACAGCCCGGTCCGCTACTGATCAGCCATCCGTGATGGCGCCCTTGCTCGCGGTCGACACGAGCTTCATGTACTTCGCGAGGAGGCCGCGGGTGTAGCGCGGCTTGGGCTGTTTCCATTTCTTCCTTCGCGCCGCGAGCTCCTTCACGGAAACGTTCAGCTGGATGAGAAGCTTCTTCGCATCGATCGTGATCGAGTCGCCTTCCTTCACCAGCGCGATCGTCCCGCCTGCGTAGGCTTCCGGCGCGACATGTCCCACGACCATTCCCCAGGTGCCGCCCGAGAAGCGCCCGTCGGTGACGAGGCCCACCGATTCGCCGAGGCCCTGGCCGATAAGCGCCGAAGTGGGCGCCAGCATCTCCTGCATGCCGGGACCCCCCTTGGGTCCTTCGTAGCGGATCACGATCACGTCGCCCGCCTTGATCTTCCTGGCGAGGATCGCGGTCATTGCCGCCGGCTCCGAATCGTATACGCGCGCCGGGCCCGTGATCGAGGTCTGCTTGAGCCCCGTGATCTTGGCGACGCAGCCTTCGGCGGCGAGGTTTCCCTTGAGGATCGCGAGGTGCCCTTGCGCATACACAGGATTGTTCCAGGGACGGATGACGTCCTGGCCCGCCCTCGGCTCCTCGGGCACGTTCGCGAGCTCCTCGGCGAGCGTGCGGCCGGTGATCGTCATGCACTCGCCGTGCGCGAGGCCGTGCGCGAGCAGCATCTTCAGCACCTGCGGCACGCCACCCGCAGCGTGAAAATCGGTGGCGACGTACGGGCCCGAGGGCTTCAGGTTGCACAGCACCGGCACGCGGCGCCGCATGCGCTCGAAGTCGTCGATGCTCCATTTGACGCCGGCGGCGGACGCGATCGCGAGATAGTGCAGCACCGCGTTGGTCGAACCGCCCGTGGCCATGACCATCGCGACCGCGTTCTCGATCGCCTTGCGCGTGATGATGTCGCGCGGACGAATGTTCTTCCGGATCGCGGCTACCAGGAGCTTCGCCGATTCCCCGGCGGAGTCCGCCTTCTCGGGATCGGGCGAGGCCATCTGCGAGGAGCCGAGGAGGCTCATGCCGAGCGCCTCGAACGAGGAAGACATGGTGTTCGCGGTGTACTGGCCGCCGCAGGCGCCCACCGAAGGGCAGGCGTTCTTCTCGATGCCGTCGAAATCCTCCTGCGAGATCTTCCCCGCGGCGAGCGCGCCCACCGCCTCGAAAGGCGAGACGATGGTGAGCTTCTGCCCCTTCCAGAATCCGGGCTTGATCGTGCCGGCGTAGACGAAGATGCCCGGCACGTTTATTCGCGCCATCGCCATCATCGCCCCGGGCGGTGCCCATGCCGATGCCGTCGGTCACCGTGGGAAAGCCGAACACCTGCGGCATCGCGCCCGCCGCCTTCACCGCCGCGGCCGCGCGGTCCACGAGCGGCTGGATGCCGGCATTGCAGGGGTTCATGGTCGAATGGCCGCTGGCGACGCCGACGATCGCTTTCTGGAAATCGCCGTCGCCGAAGCCGACCGCGCGCAGCATCGCGCGGTTCGGCGAGCGCGCCGCGCCCTGGGTGATGGTCCTGCTTCTCCAGTTGTCGGCCATGGGAAAAACTCCGAATGCAGAAAATCAGTTACGCTTCGACTGCATTTTACTTGAAAGCGCGCCGCGGCCCTCCATGCTCGTCCATCCGAACTTCGACCCGATCGCGATCTCGCTCGGTCCGATCGCGATCCGCTGGTACGGAATCACGTACCTCGTCGGCTTCGCTCTGTCCTATTGGCTCGGGCGCCTGCGCATCGCCCGCGCGATGGCGGGGCGCATCACCGTCGCGACGCTGGACGATCTGCTGTTCTTCTGCGTGCTCGGCGTGGTGCTCGGCGGCAGGCTCGGATACGTGCTCTTCTACAAGGCGGCGTATTACTTCTCCCATCCGCTGGAGGTCTTCGCGGTCTGGCACGGCGGCATGTCCTTTCACGGAGGGTTCCTCGGCGTGCTGCTCGCGATCTGGTGGGTCGCGCGAAAGCGCGGCCTGCGCTGGATCGAGGTCACGGATTTCTTTGCGCCTCTGGCTCCCCTTGCGTTCGCCGCGGTGCGGCTGGGCAACTTCATCAACGGCGAACTGTATGGCCGGGTCACCGATGTGCCCTGGGGAATGCTGTTCCGCGGCGCCGGACCGCTCCCGCGCCATCCCTCGCAGCTCTACCAGTTCGGCCTCGAGGGGGTGCTCCTCTTCGTGATCCTGTGGATCTATTCTTCGAAGCCGAGACCCACGGCGGCGGTGTCGGGTGCGTTTCTCCTGGGGTACGGAGTATTGCGATTCGCGGTCGAATACTTTCGCGAGCCCGATGATTTTCTTGGGCTTCTTGCGCTCGACCTGTCCATGGGCCAGTGGCTCTCGGCGCCCATGATCGCACTGGGCGCCGGCATGCTCGTTTGGACTTGGCGCAGGCCGCAAAAGGTCTAAAATAAAAGCGTGCCATGATCGAAACGAAAGGTGATCAGATGCAGGCGCAGATGAGGCAGCGGTTGCACGAGCTGCAGCTCGAGCATCGGGACCTGGACACCGCAATTCACCAGATAGCCGACGCCCCCTCCCACGATCAGCTCGCCCTCACCCGCATGAAGCGGCGCAAGCTTCTCCTCAAGGACCAGATCTCCTGGATCGAGAGGCAACTCGATCCCGATATCCCCGCCTGACACGCTGTCGCAAAGCGACCGCAAGCTGTTCATCGAGGCCCGCGCGCCACGAGCGATAGGCCGGTCGTCGCGAACAGGGGCACGCCGACCGCCAATGCAAAAGCCCATCCGATTCTCCGCGGCGGCGGGAATTCTTGCTCTTTTGGCGCTTCCGGTCGTCGCGCAGTATCCCGTCAAGCCGATTACCTTCGTTGTGCCGTTCTCCGCAGGCGGCGAGTCCGACCTCTCAGGCCGAATTCTTGCGCAGCATGCGCAGAAATACCTCAACAATCAGCCGATCGTGGTCGTGAACCGCGTCGGCGCCTCGGGAGCGATCGGCTCGATGGCGGTAAAGACCGCCGCGCCGGACGGCTACACGTTGCTTGTCGGGCGCATTGGCTCACACGCGATCTTGCCGGCGGTCGATACCAAGGCGCCGTACCAATGGAACGATTTCACGATGCTGTCGCTGCTCGAGTTCAATCCATACGTCTGCGCCGTCAAAGGCGATTCGCCGATCAGGTCGATGCGGGAGCTCGTCGAGCAGATGCGCAAGAGCCCCGGCACCCTGAACTTCTCCACTTCCGGCAACGGTAGCATCCTGAACTTCGGCCCACAGTATCTGTTCACCCTCGCGGGACTCACCAAAGATCATGCGGTCGGCATCCATTACAAGGGCGGAGGCGATGCGACCACATCGCTGCTAGGAAGGCAGGTCCAGTTCGCGTGCAACAACTTGACCAGCTTCTTTGCGCACCTTAAGTCCGGCACGTTGCGCGCGCTGATGGTTACGACGCCGCAGCGGCTCGTCGACCTGCCGGATGTACCGACCTCGCGCGAGCTCGGCTGGCCGGAGATGGAGCGCATTACCGGCTGGACCGCGTTGATGGGCCCTCCGGGGATGGCAAAGGAGGCGGTGGACAAGTGGATCGGGGTGCTCGGCAAGCTGGCGTCGGATTCCGATTGGCTCGCCGGCAACGCCAGGATCGGAGGCATCCCCGCGATCCGTTCGCCCGTCGAGACGGAGAACTTCGTTCGCGACCAGTACGAGCTTTACAAACGCCTAGCGACGTCGCTAAACATTCGCGAATGAAAAGACCTCAACCGAGCCCGCGCGCGATAAGCGACGCGCCGCTCGCGAGCAGCAGGATCCCCACCGCGCGCATCACCATCTCACGCGAGATCATGCGGAAGATCCGCGACGCGAGGTAGACCGCAA
>WNGQ01007436.1_pt1 | contig 10515 bp, 11 predicted proteins | sample 5407661 | NCBI WGS metagenome assembly WNGQ01 (sample SAMN13153382, study PRJNA577476) | soil metagenome | isolation source: 60 cm soil or saprolite under Garry oak tree replicate 2 | place: USA:California | collected 2016-06-15 | reverse complement strand
CCGTACGTCGTCATCATGTTCGAGATGACGATCCTGTTCGGCGCGCTCTCGACGATCCTCGGGATCGCGTTCAATGCGGTGTTCGCCGCCCGGCGGCTCGGCACGGTCGCCTACGACCCGCGCTTCACGAACGACAAGTTCGGCATCTTCGTACCGTGCGAGGCCGCGCGGCAGAGTCAGGTCGAGGGACTACTGCGCGGCGCCGGCGCCGAGGAGGTGCGCCGTGCGTAAACCGCGTGCCGCCCTTACCGCCCTTACCGCCCTTGCCGCCCTTGCGTGCAACCCAGACGATGTCGTGCACCGCGTCGGCTGGTTTTCCACGATGCGGCACCAGCGCAGTATCAAGCCGTACGCGAGACCGATCCCGGCCGTCCCGGGCACGGTCCCCGTGACCGGCGTGGAGCCGCCGGTGGACCTGAAGACCGCCGACCGGCTGCCGAATCCCCGCACCCGCACGTCGCAATCGATCAACCAGGGCCGGTTCCTGTACCAGACCTATTGCCAGGTCTGCCACGGCGAAAGCGGCCGCGGCGACGGCCCCATCTCATCCGCGGCCGGCGGGCCGTTCTTCGGGGTGCGCTCGCTCGTGAACGACACGATCGCCCGGCGCTCGGAGGGCTACCTCTACAGCGTGATCGTGAACGCCCCGGCGATGGGACGGGGGCTGATGCCGATCTACGGGGACAAGGTCCGGGGCGATGATCGCTGGGACCTGGTGAACTACGTGCGCACGCTGCAGGCGGCAGCGCGGGGCGGGACGGGGAGACGATGAGCGCCGCGGCCGCGGTGTCCCGCTCCGAGCTGGTCCAAAAGGCGCGCCGCTTCCCGGCAGGCGCGTTCGCCGCGTGGGGCGCGGTCTTCACCGTGATCGGCGGAGCGGCGTTCCTCTGGACGCTCGTCACCGGGGCGCCGGCGCGCGCTTGGCAGTCCTGGCACGTCAACTTCATGTTCTGGACCGGACTGGCGCAGGGGCTCGTCGTGGTCGCGGCGACGCAGAAAATCGCGAAGGGTCACTGGTCGGGGTTCGTCATCCGGTTCGCCGAGGCCGGGGCGGCGTTTCTGGTCGTAGCGCTGGGGCTGTACGTCGGCTTGTTCCTCGGCCGGTTCTCCATCTTCCCGTGGCTGCACGAGCCGCGGCCCGACATCGGCGCGTGGCTCACCACGAAGTTCTTCTTCGTGCGAAACGGCCTGCTCTACGTGCTCCTCGCGTGGCTCTCGTGGCGCTTCGTGCGACACGATCTGGCGCCGGACGTCCGCGAGGTCCGCGACGGACGGCCCGCCGAGCGGCTCGCGGCACGGGACCAGATCGCGCGCGAGGCGGCGATCCTCATCGTGGCGTACGCGTTCGGGTACAGCCTGCTCGCATTCGACCTGATGATGTCGCTCGCCCACAAGTGGGTGAGCAACCTGTTCGGGGCCTTCTATTTCATGGGGAGCTTCCTCGCCGCGCTGATGGCGCTCGCGGTACTCGCGATCGCCGTGCGACGGCGCATGGGGCTCGAATCCCTCATCTCGTCAAAGCAGCTCCACGACCTCGGGAAGCTGTGCTTCGGGTTCACCGTGTTTTGGGCCTACCTGATGTGGGCCCAATACCTGGTGATCTGGTACGGCAATCTGCCGGAGGAGACGTACTTCATCTTCTACCGGCTCATCGGTCCCTGGAAGCCGGTCGGCGTGGGGGTGTTCCTGCTGGTGTTCGTGATCCCCTTCATCGGCCTGCTCGGCGTGAAGCCGAAGAAATCCCCGCCGATCTTCCTCGCCTTCGCGCTCGTGAGCCTCGCCGGCATCTGGCTCGAGCGTTACCTTGAGATCGTCCCCTCGATCAACGGCGGCGCCGGCCCCGCGTTCGGCCTCCCGGAGATCGGTGTCACGCTGCTGTTCGGCGGGTTGTTCCTTCTGTCCTTCGGCTGGTTCGCCGCCCGCTATCCGATGCTCTCGCCGCGGCTTGCCGCGGACACGTTGGAGCGGGAGCGGCACTGATGGATGCGCTGTGAGGGGAGGACCCATGCGGCAGCCGTTGCTGTTCGCCGTCGCGCTCGGCCTCGGCGTCGCCTGCAACAACCCGTCGGGTGGCAATTCCTGCCGCAGCGTCGGGGCGGACGTCACGATCGACATCGGCGATCAGGGGGGATTCCTGCCCAATCCGGTCAGCGTGACCAAAGGGCAGACCGTCTGCTGGCAGAACTCGGGCACGGTGACGCACTGGGTGAAGACGGTGGTCCCCGCGACCGACACGATCGATGCGGTGCTCCCGCCCAACTCCTTGGTCGAACACGGGTTCGCGCAGATCACCGACGTCAACTACTACTGCAACTATCACCCGGCCGAGACGGGGCAGATCCACGTGCGGTGACGGCGCTCCTCCAGCCCTGAGGCACGGACCGACCGGAAGCAAGGGGCCCTGGGAATCCACCCGGGGCCCTTTCGACGCTTCTAAGGGTAGTATTTGCACGCAATAGAAGGCCGCCGCCGTTCCCCCGAACGCCCTTAGGAGGCTCCATGCGGTCGAATGTGGTAGGCTTGGTGGCTGGACTGGTCCTGGCTGCGGGATGCGGCAATTCAACGTCGCCGTACGGAGGAGGAGGGGGAGGCGGCGGGCACAGTACGACCATCACAGTCGGAAACAACTTCTTCAGCCCGACCCCCGACACCGTGGCTGCGGGCACGGTGACGTTCAGCTGGGCGACACCCTCGAACGGGCATAACGTGACGTGGGACACCGGTCCGGGAACGTTGCCGACGTCCTCAGCGACGATGATGTCGGGGACGTACGCGGTCCCGCTCCAGGCGGGGACCTACACGTATCACTGCACGATCCACGTAGCACAGTACGGAATGCGTGGGACGATCGTAGTGCAGTGACAGAGATGAGCGTGGGCGGGCTACGGTTTCACAGGCTTTAGCCGCTGCCACAGCTGCTTCAGAGAGTCCGCGGGGAGCGGGCCCGAGATCTCGACGCGCAGAGTCGGGGCGACGCGCTGCCTCATCCCGTCTGCCACGGAGTCGTGCCGCGCACGCTCCGGGCCTTGGCGCCCCTCGTACGCTCCCGTCACAACGACTTCACTGAGTGCCAGGGGGAGGGGCCGGCGCTCCCGGAGCTCGATCACAGTGGTCGAGTCGAGCGCCTGTTCCACCACGATGACGACTTCGCCCAGTGCGCGCTCGTGACGCAGCGCGCGAATCGGCACGTCCGGCAGGGCGAGGGGATCCTGGCCGAGGAGCAGGCGGGCCGAGTCGAGCGAGACCGGGACCGCGGGCATGGGTGGCGGAGGGGACTGGGGTGGCGGGGGGGACGGCTCGGCCGCGGCTTTGCGGGCGGCGAACGAGGGCGCCACCGGCTCCGTGCGGGCGCGACCTAGGGCGTTCGCGGCGACGGCGGCGGATTCCCGCAGCGCGTCCCGCTCGACCGGGAGCGGCGGCGCGGCGGGAGTAGCGGCGGCGCCGCCCCGGGCCGCCCGTTGCTTCGCCTGCGGCGCGCGGGCCGCGAGGCGTGGCGCGGTGAGATCGCGTGCCGCCGAGTCGAGCGCCTCGGTCGCGGGCCGCGGGGCGCGCCGCGGTAAGACTCCGCCGCCCAGGTACATCCCGATTCCCAGCGCTAGCGTCACCGTCGCGGCCCAGGCCAGCGGCAGCCGCAGCTGCCACCAGAGTCGCACGGGCGGCTTCAGGTCGCCGGCGCGGAACGGCGGCACGGCGCGGTCAGGCGGTGCCGCGAGCCCGAGCAGCTCGTCCGCCCGCGCGATCAGCGCCCGCTCCTCATCCACACGGCTGCGGCAGGCGGGGCACTGCGCGAGGTGCGCGTCGACGCCCTGGGCCTCCGCTGGCGCCAGCTCGCCGTCGAGATACGCGTGCAGTGTCCCGTCATCCACGTGCGACATGTTCACCCTTCTTTCCCGCCTCGAACGCTTCCACCAGCCGTCGCCGCGCCCGCGCCAGCGTCGTGCCGATGGCGCCGCGCGCGAGGCCCGTCTGGGCGGCAATCTCCTCGTACGATAACCCCGCGTCCCAGAGCAGCAGCACCTCGCGGTCGCGGGGCGTCAGCTGCTCGAGCGCGGCCTGCACGCGCGCGCGGTCGCTGGCGACGTGTACCGCCTCGTCCGACGGCGGCGGGGACAGCGCGGGCTCGCTCTTCAAGAGCGTGAGGTGGCGCCGCTCGCGCGCCGCGCGGCGCGCGTCATCCCGCGCCATGTTCGCCGCCACCACGAACAGCCAGCCGCGCGTGTTCTCCGGCTTGTGCACCAGGGCCCGCGCGAACGCCTCCTGCGCCAGGTCTTCCGCGCGCTCCGCGTCCCACACCTTGCGGTACAGGAAGCGTACCAGTGCGCGATACGTGGTACGGTAGACCTCGGCAAGGTCTTGCGTCATTGCCTAATGCGGAATGCGGAATGTGGAGAGCGGAATGTACGTGTCGGCGTCATGAGGCGAACGGCCCTTCCCTCAAATTGCGCATTCCGCATTCCGCACTCCGCATTCGGGTTCATCCCCGAAACTCTCTCACGAGCTGCTCCAGCTCTCCTGGCCGCCAGGCCTCGGTGCCGCCGGCCTGAATCTTCACGCTCACCCGCCGGCCGGCCACCAGCACCGCTGGCTCGAGCGTTGCGGGCTTCACCAGCTCGGGGAGCGCGCGTAACAGCGCGAAGTACGCGTCGCTGAACGCCGCGACCGTCACGACCCGCAGCGAATCCCCGTGCGCGATGTCGGTCCACGTGCTGTCGCGCCACACGAACACCCGGCCGCCCGCGCGCTGCGTGCGCGCGGCGTCGGCGCCGGTCACGACCACCTCGCTCAACTGGAGTGAGCCGTTGAGCGCCCGCTCCCTGGCGGAGCGGAGCACGGCGGCGGCGCCTGCCTGGTCGCGCGGCGCCGCGGGCTGGAGGAAGTCGCGGCGCGTCGCGACCACGTTCGGCTCCTGCACGAGATATGACGTGTACTCCGTGAGAATCCCGTACCGCAGCGCCAGCCGCTTCAGCTCGTTCACAATCTCGGGATTGGGCCCGTGTAACCGGATCTCGCGCGACAGCGCTCCCGCCTTGCGCGCGGCCCAGAGCTGCTGGATGAAGTCGCTCCCGGGCTGTCCCGCGCTGAAGCGAGCGTCGGTAGAGAAGCGCTCCTCGTGGCCGTTTCTCCGCCCCGCCACCGTCACTGACTGCTCCGCGCTCCCTGCTCCGCGAAACCGCCCGAACACCACCAGCTCGTCGCCCGCGAACAAGTCGGGGAGGCTCTGCGGCTGCAGGTCATAGAGCTCGAGGCTTCCTCCCTCGGCCCGCAGCGCGAGGTCGGTGAGCACGGGAGAGGAAATCTTCGCCGCGAGCGCGCCGACCGCCTGCTCGATGTCCCCGCCGGGGCGCACGTACTCGGTGACGCCGCGGGCGCGCTCCGTGAGCCGGTCGAGCACGTAGGTGTTCACGTCATACCCGATCCCGAACGCAAAGACCCGGAAGGCGCCGCGCCCGCGGTCCGCCTGTTCGGCGATCCGCTCCGGGTCGGTCTCTCCCACGGTGGGCATCCCGTCCGTAAGGAACACCACCACGCCCAGCGCGCCGTCCGCGGGGGGCGCGGCGAACGCCTCGCTCAGCGCGCCGGCGATGTTCGTGCCGCCGTCGGCGACGAGCTGCCGCACCCAGTCCTGCGCCGCGCGCACGTGGTCTCCGGAAACGCCGGTCCAGTCCGGGGCGTAGCGGCGCACGCTGCTGCCGAACGTGATGACGCGGAAGCGGTCGGTCGGGCGCAGCGTGCCGAGCAGCGCGGTCAGCGCGGCCTTCGCCTGATCGAGCTTCTCGCCCGACATCGAGCCCGACACGTCGAGCACGGCCACCACGTCGCGGCGCAACATTTCCGTCGTCGCCGCCCGGCCCGGGGCGAGCAACAGCATGAAGTAGCCGTCTTCACCGGCCGGCTGATCGCTCACGACCGACATCCCCACCAGCCCGCGGGCGAGCGGAAGGAACAGCTCGAGATCGTCCTCGCCCCCGCCCCCGGCAGCACTGTCGGCGAGCGCGACCTCGAGGTGGTCACCACTGCGGGTGAGCGTGAGGCGATGGGTGGGAGAGTAGGGGTCGCCGAAGCGCGCGGCGCTGTCGAGTTGCAGCCGGAAGCTGCGCGAGGCGGCGACCGCGCCGGCGGCGTACCGGAAGCGCCAGGCGTCGCCCGTGCGGTCGAGAATCTGGGTGTAGCGCAACGTGATCTTGCGCGTCTCGCCGGGGCCGATCGGGAAGACGCGCGCCCGCACCAGCCCGTGGCCGGCGAGCTCGATCAGCGCCGGATCGCGCTTGCGGCGCACGATCTCCTCGTAGATCGCGCGCGCCTGCGCGGCGTCCATCGGCTCACCCTTGAGTTCGCGGTCGCCCTGCCACAAGGAGAAGTCGCTGAACACCGCCTCGCCGGGCAGGGGATACAGATAGCTCGCCTCGTCGAGGAGCGGCCCCCCGTTCCGGAACCACTCCTCGACGGTCACGCGGGCGAGGCGCCCGGTCACCGCGACTTGCACCGCGCTGCGCACCTTCTCTACCGCGCCGCGGGGCAAGGGGCGGATCGGCTCGATCCATCCCTGTGCCGCGGCCGGCGACGCGAAGCAGACGAGAAGAGCGAGCGGCACCAGCACCCTGCGCTCGAGCGAACCCATGGCGAACGTTCCTGTGAAGGACGTCAGGAGAGACGCTTGGCCGGGAACGGATTGCACACCGCGGGGTTGCGGTGAGGGTGGGAGGGTGCCCATTTTTGGTGCGCCGCAGTCGCCCTCGGCCGTAAGGGTGCCGCGCCCTACTGGATGGGAATCGTGCCGCGCTACACTTACCGCCGCCTTTCCAAGCTGCCTGCTTCGGTGGACGAGCTCCGTCACCACACTGTGCTCAACCTACCCGGGATGCTTGCCGGTCTCGCCTTCGAGCACACGGTCATGCAGCCCGGCGCCGCGGTGCCGATTGCGACCGAGGACGAGGCGGGGATCCTCATCTTCACGCTCGCCGGCCGCGGCATCATGCTGCTCGACGGCGACCGCATCGAGGTGGGCGCGAACGACCTGGTGCACATCCCGCCGGGCGTCCCGTACGGGATGCAAACGCTCGGCGGAACGGATTGGGTCTACGTGGCACTGCAGGCGCCGGTCGAATAGAGGGAGCAGGGAGCAGGGAGCGGTACCCGACGGCGCGATGGAAGATACAGCTCCCTGCTCCCGGCTCCCTGCTCCCGTCCTAGCCCACCGCGCACTGATTCGGCCCGAACTCCACGATCTCCGCATCGGCGTCCGAGAGCGTCACCAGGCCGAGATTCGCGAGCTTGATGGTGCGGTAGCTCTCGGGCGGCGTCGTGGTGTTGGCTGCGATCCACGAGAGAAAGGCGCACTCGTCCTGGATCGCAGCCGCCTCGTTGGTCGCCGCGATCACGTCGTAGCGCGCGGCCACGGTGCGGTCGGCGCGACGCTCCCGTTCCCCGGCGTAGTGTGCCGGGAGCACGAGGAGATCGCCGGGCCACTCACGCCGCGCGCGCTCGAGGCTCTGCCACAGGAGGCGGGCCCAGGCGTCGCGCTCGCCGCCCAGGTCGGGGCGGCCGAGGGACTGGACGAACAGGAAGTCGCCCGTGAGCGCCAGCCCCTCGTCGGCGAGCAGCGCGACGCTGCCGCGCGTGTGTCCGGGGACGTGGGCGACGCGCAGGGTGGCGTGCCCGAAGGCGATCGTGTCGCCTTCGGTGACCGGCTGGTAGGCGAGCCGACCCGCGGCGCCGTCGTACGGCGAGCAGGCGTCGTCGGAGTGCAGGAAGTAGGGGACCTGCCAGCGGGCGGCGGCGGCCGCGGCGCCGCTCAGGTAGTCGGCGTGCATGTGGGTGTCGATCACCGCGGCCGGTGTGGCGCCGAGCTCGGCGAGCAGCGCGTCGTAGCGCTCGATGTGACGCCCGGGATCGACCACCACCGCGTCCCCGTCGCTCACGAGCACGTAGGAAAGCGAGCCCTTCCCGACCCGATCGAGCTGGACGACGTGCTGCAGGGACGGGGTGGGGGAGAGGCGGCGCGGCAGGTAAACCGTTTCCCATGCGGCCATGCCGCCGGTCACCGAGTACGCCTCGAACCCCCGCTCCCGCAGGAAGCGGGTCGCCGGCTGGCTCGAGTTGCCGTGGCCGCAGATCACCGCGACGGGCGCCGCCGGGTCGAGCTCGAGCGGTGCGAGGCTCGGCAGCCGGTAGATCTGGGCGGCGGGCAGGGCGCGGAAGTCGAGCACCGCGCCGAAGGTGACGCGGCCCTGCGCGACGCGCTCCGGGGCGCGGACGTCGAGCACCTGCAGGCGCTCGCCGCGCTCGAGCCGCTGCGCGAGGTCGACCGCGGGCAGCTGCGGGAGATCCGAGTGGGACATGGGCATCAGTGTCGTGGTGGGCGTGCAAAAACGCAACGGCGGGACGCGGGACGCAGGACTCCCGTTTTGCAAGCGCCCGGGTATATTGTGAACGCGTTCACAAGCTCTCTCCAGCCATCGCTTTGGAGGACATCAGCAATGCGGTTGACCCTGCTCAGCACCATCGTCGCGTTCGGCGCGGTCGCCTGCGGCGGCGAGAAGAAGCCGGCGGCGTCCCAGGCCGAGGCGGCGACGCCTGCGCCGGCCACGGTCGCGCCCGCGGCCGAGCCTGTCGCCGTCGTCGAAGTGAAGATGACCGGCAACGGCACGACCAAGGCCGCGTTCGAGCCCGCGACGCTCACGATCAAGCGCGGCACGACCGTCCGCTTCCTCAACGTGTCCGGCGGCCCGCACAACGTCGCGTTCTACGGCGACTCGATTCCCAAGGGTGCGGCCGAGGCGCTGAAGAAGGGCATGCCCAACCCGATGGGCGATCTCATGGGGCCGTTCCTCACCCAACCGAACGAGAAGTACGACGTGTCGTTCGCGGGCGCTCCGGCGGGCACCTACCGGGGCTTCTGCATGCCGCACGTCGCGCTGGGCATGCACATCACGATCACCGTGCAGTAGCGGCACGCGGTCGGCGGCAGCAGGCGACGGCCCTGGACTTCCCGGGGCCGTTTGACTTTCCGGGCGGCGATCGGGAAGTTCTCGAGTAGCGCTCGACCGCCTCGTGGCGGTGAAGGTTCTCCGGCCGGAGCTCGCGACCCGACGCCGGGGGCAGCCCCGGGTGATCGCAACCGAGGAGGGGGCTATGGCTCGCTATGCAGGTGTCTTCGCGCTGCTCGTCGTCGCCGCGTGCGACGCATCCGACCGGATCGCGGCACCGCCCGCGCTCGCGGCCGAGCGCTTGGGGCGGCCCGACATCGTCGTCCACGCCGGCGGCTCGATCCAGGCGGCGGTCGACGCCGCGGGCCCCGGCGCGGTGATCGAGATCGAGCCCGGGACGTACGCCGAAGCCGTCCACGTCGCCGTGCCCGGACTGAAGCTCCTCGGGCGTCGTGGCAAGCAGGGCGGCGGGGTGATCATCGTGAACCCGGGGACCGCGGAGGACGGGGTGAGCGTCGCTCCCGGGAGCGACGGCTTCGCGCTCGTGAACGTCACCGTGCGCGGCTTCACCGACAACGGCGTCTTGCTCGCCGGGGTCCACGGCTTCCTGCTGTCCGAGGTCACGGCACAGGACAACGGGGAGTACGGGCTCTTCCCGGTGCACTCCTCGGATGGCGTGATCGAGCGGTGCCGGGCGTCCGGCCACAACGACACCGGCATCTACGTGGGCCAGGACACGAACGTCACGGTCCGCGGCAGCGTCGCGTTCGCGAACGTGAACGGGATCGAGTTCGAGAACTCGCACCACGTGCGCGCTCTGGGGAATGAGACCTATGACAACGTCGTGGGGATCCTCGTCGTGCTGCTCCCCGGCCTGGACGTGAAGACGTCGAGCGATGTGCTCGTGTCGGGCAACAGGGTCCACGATAACAATCATCCGAACTTCGCTCCGCCGGGCGACCTCGCCGCCTTCGTGCCGACCGGGTCAGGGATCCTGGTGGTCGGAGCCGATCGGGTGAAGGTCGAGGACAACACAGTGACCGGCAATCAATTCGTCGGCATCGGGATGGGGAGCACCCTCGTGCTCGGCGAGCTCGCGGGACTGCCGCCCAGCGCGTTCAGCGACATCGAGCCTGACCCCGACTTCGACCGCGTCGTGAACAACGTCGCGACGGGCAACGGGGGGCTCACGTCGCCGATCCCGTTCCTGCCGGCGGTGGACCTCCTGTGGATCCCCGCCGGCACCGGCGACTGCTGGAGTGGAAACACGTTCGGGAGCAGTTACCCCGCCCCGCTGCCGACCTGCCCTTGACGCTGCTTGACCGGGCCGGCCGCGGGGCTGTGGCCGTCGGACCACGGCGGCGTGGCGGCGACGTTCAGCGTGATCGCGTCGCCCGGCACACTCGCTCGATCTGAGGCTGGGCGACCTGGTCCACGTAGCCCATCAGCGCGTCGAACGATTCGCACGCCCGCGTGGCGGTGGCGCTGTCCCTGCGCGCTACCGCGACGCGGGCCAGGTCGAGCCGCAGCGGCCAGAGCGAGGCCACCAACTCGAGCGGCGCGCTGAGCACCGCATAACGACGCGTTG
>WNGQ01009630.1_pt1 | contig 10516 bp, 7 predicted proteins | sample 5407661 | NCBI WGS metagenome assembly WNGQ01 (sample SAMN13153382, study PRJNA577476) | soil metagenome | isolation source: 60 cm soil or saprolite under Garry oak tree replicate 2 | place: USA:California | collected 2016-06-15 | reverse complement strand
AAAGCGGGGGTCCTCTGGGCCGGCTCGGACGACGGGTTGATCCATCTGTCGCGGGACGGTGGCACCACCTGGCAGGATGTGACGCCACGGGGGCTCGGGCGTTTCACCCGGATGAGCACGATCGAGCCCTCACACTTCGACGCCGCTGCGGCCTACGTGGCGGCCAATCGTTATCAGCAGGACGACTTTGGCCCGTATCTCTTCAAGACGGCGGACTACGGGAAGACGTGGACCCGGATCACCACTGGCGTTCCGGAGGGCGCCTACACCCGTGCCCTCCGCGAGGACCCGGGCCGGCGCGGCCTGCTCTACGCCGGTACCGAAACCGGGATCTACGTCTCGTACGACGACGGAGCCGGATGGCAGTCGCTGCAGCTCAACCTGCCCCGTGCGTCGGTGCGGGACATCGCGGTGCACGGGGCCGACGTGATCGTCGCGACTCACGGGCGGTCGTTCTGGGTACTGGACGACGTATCCCCACTGCGCCAGCTCACGGACCAAGTGCGGGGCGAGCGCATGCATCTGTTCGCGCCCCAACCGACGGTGCGGTGGGCAGGCTCCCGCACCCGCGAGCCCGGCGCGGCGGGAGAGAACCCGTTTCCGGGCGTCGCCGTCACGTACTCCTTCAAGCAGAAGCCCTCCGTCCCGGTGACGCTGACCTTCCTGGACAGCGCGGGCGCGGAGCTGCGCACCTTTGCATCCGATACCGCGAAGCCACGCGCCGGTGAGCAGGATAGCGCCTCCTACGTGCCCGCCGACTCAACGGCCCCTGCCCGTGCAGGCTCGAACCGGTTCGTCTGGAACCTGCGGCGGCGCAACGCGAACAAGGTGAAGGACGTGGTGATCGACGCCGGCATGGTCGAAGGGCCCGTCGTCGTGCCGGGACGCTACGCCGTCAGGCTCAGCGCCGAGGGGCAGAACCTGACGCAGCCGTTCACGGTCACGGCGGATCCGCGCGTGACGGTGAACCCCGGGGACCTGCTCGCCCAATACACGCTCGCGCTCGAGATTCAGATGCGCATCGACACGCTCGCCGCCGCCGTGGGTCGCATCGAGCAGGACGAGGCCCAGCTCAAGAGCTGGAGCGAGTGGTCGAAGGGGCAGGCGTATTCGACGCGAGTCAGCGCGGCGGTCGAACCTTTGCGCGCGAGACTCGAGGCGGTGCGCGACGCCCTGACCGAGGTGCACTCACATGAGGACGAGTCCACGCTCGCCTACCCGATCCGGATCTACAACAAGCTCATCACGCTGAACGCGATGGTGCAGAGTGCCGACGCGGCACCCACGCGCCAGGAGCGGGACGTGTTCCAGGACCTCGCCGCGGCGCTCGACCGCGAGCTTGCCACGCTGCGCGGGCTCGAGACCGGCCAGCTCGCCGCCTTCAACCGCCTGATCCACGAGCTCAACGTGCCGCCGGTCGGTACGCCGGCGGAGGGAGCCAAGCCATGAAGCGATTGTCGCTGCTCCTGCTCTTCCTATGTGCGAACCCCCTTGCCGCCCAGCGCCAGGCCCGCGCAGCCCAGGTCGCCGATGCCCGCCGCACGGCGATCGTCGACGCCGCGGCCCGGGTGGGGCCGGCGGTCGTCAGCGTCAACGTCCTGAAGCGCGAGCGACAGCAGCCGGAGGATCCCTTCGCCCAGTTCTTCATGCCGCGCGGCTACGAGCGACAGGTGGAGGGATACGGGTCGGGGTTCATCATCTCCGCAGACGGCGTCGTCATCACGAACCAGCACGTCACCGAGGGCGCGGAGCAGATCGTCGTCACCACGCGCGAGGGAGCCGATTATCCAGCCAACCTTCTGGGCGAGGATCCACTCACCGATATCGCCGTGCTGAAGATCGACGCCAAGGATCTGCCCACCGCGGCGCTCGGGTCGAGCGCCGACCTGCTCGTGGGCGAGTGGGTGGTGGCGGTCGGCAACCCGTTCGCATACCTGCTCGGCAACAGCGAGCCAACCATTACCGCCGGGGTCGTGAGCGCGGTGGGACGGAACCTGCTGCCCTCGGGCGACCAGGCGGGGGTGTACGTCGGGATGATCCAGACGGACGCTCCCATCAACCCCGGCAACTCAGGGGGGCCCCTGGCCGACGTGCTGGGCCGGGTGGTGGGCGTCAACAGCTCGATCCTCACACCCTCGGGCGGGTCGATCGGCATCGGGTTCGCGATCCCGATCGAGCGCGCCGTGCGGGTGGCGAGCGAGCTGCGGCGTTACGGGCACGTGCGGCGTCCCTGGGCGGGGCTGGACGTCGCCGGCGCCGAGAACCTGCGCGACTGGAAGCGATCGGGGGGCCTGCGCGTGGCGTCCGTGGCGGAGGGCGGTCCGGCGGCGCGGGCGGGGCTCGCTGCCGACGACGTCCTGCTCACCGCGCGCGGCCGGCGGCTGCGCACCTTCCTCGATTGGGAGGCGGCGCTGCTCGACGCCAGTCCGGGCGATACCCTCCCCGTCGCGTACCGCCGGGGGGGGCGCACGTCTGCCGCGCGCCTCGGCGTCACCGACCTGCCAAGCTCGAACGCCGAGAAGGTCGCGGTGCTGGGCGACGTACAGGTGGTCACCGTGACGGCGGCGATCCGCCAGGAGCGGGGCATCGGCGTCGAGCACGGGGCGCTCATCTACAACATCGGGCCCGACGCTGCCGGGGGCACCGGTCTGCGCCCGGGCGACGTGATCTTCCAGATCAACCGCCAAGCGATCGCCGGTGCGGACGATTTGCGTCGCGCCTTCGCGCAGGCGGTGGGGAGGGGTCCCGTCACCGTGTGGTTCGAGCGAAGCGGCGGGGTCGGGCGGACCACGTTCTACGTGCAATGACGGTCACGCGGTGCGGCTGGGTGGGCGAGAACCCGCTCATGCTCGCCTACCACGACCAGGAGTGGGGTGTCCCGGTCCACGACGACCGCAAGCACTTCGAGTTCCTGGTGCTCGACGCTTTCCAGGCGGGACTGTCGTGGGCCATCGTCTTGAACAAGCGGGAGAACTTCCGCCGCGCGCTCGACGGGTTCGACCCCGAGAAGATCGCGCACTACCGCGCCCCCAGGATCGCCCGGCTGCTCAAGGACCCGGGGATCGTCCGCAACCGGCTGAAGGTGGTCGGGACGGTGAAGAACGCCCGGGCGTTTTTGGCCGTTCGGGAGCAGCGCGGGTCATTCGACGCCTTCGTGTGGGAGTTCGTGGACGGCGCCACGCGCCACAACGCCTGGAAAACGATGCGCCAGATCCCTGCCCGTACGAAGGAATCCGACCGTCTCAGCGAGGCCCTCAAGCAGCGCGGCTTCACGTTCGTGGGCTCGACGATCTGCTACGCCTACATGCAGGCGGCAGGGTTGGTCAACGATCACCTTGTGACGTGTTTTCGGCATGGGGAGGTCGTACCCAAGAGCAAACGATGACCCGCCACTGTCGGCCGTAGCGTGCCAGGAGACCACGCAGCACGGGATCGGGATCACAGCGCTGCGTAGCCATTTTGTAAGTGAGGAACTCGGCTCTTGTTCGCGCAGGTGGTGGGCGACGGGAGATGTCGTGCGGCTGGCACGCGGTCTGCGGGCCGCACTCGAGACCGAACCTGCGTGTGTTGGATGGGTACAACAGTCCCCAGTCGATGCGCAGGCGCCGTCCCAACGCGCCGACTCGACAACCCGATGCCGCGTGACGCACGTCACGCAACTCTTGGCACGAGGGCCCTAAGGCCCGGGAGTATTGCACAATGTTCAGTCTGAGCCGTGTCGCCGCGACGGGCACGGGGCTCGCTCTCGCCCTGCTCGCCGTCAGTGGGTGCAAGCAAGGTCCCAGCGTGGAAACACAAGCCAGGCTCGACGAGGCCACGAAGGTCTCGACCGAGCGGGACCGGTTGATCCAGGAAGTGGCTGAGAACGCCCGGATGATGAGCGCGATCAGCGTCGATCTCGCCAAGGTCCGGATTCCGAGCAAGCAGCTGCACGTCTCGAGCGAGTCTCCGCTGGGCGCGGCGCGGGACAGCGTGGTGCAGCAGATCCACTATGTGACCGCGCGGATCAACGAGAGCGAGCGCAAGCTGCACGACAGCGAGCAGCGGGTCCACGGGCTGACCACGCTGTCGGACAGCCTGCGCCAAACGCTCGAGGCGACGATCGCCAACTACGACAGCGTCTTGTCGCAGCAGAAGCAAACGATCGTCGCGCTGACGGATCAGATCAACCAGCTGACCGCCACGAACGTGGCCCTGACGGACACGGTGGGCCAGCTCAAGACGCAGAACAACACCGTGTATTACATCATCGGCACGCGGGCCGAGCTGATGCAGCGGGGGATCATCGTGCAGGAAGGCGGCAGCCGTTTCCCGCTCATCTTCGCGAAGCTGGGGCAGATCTTCGTCCCGGCGCGCACGCTCAACCCCAAGGACTTCACGCCGATCAACAAGCGTGAGGTGACGGAGATCCCGCTCCCTGGGCCCGACAAGGCGTACCGCATCACATCGCGGCAGGATCTGGACGGCCTCGCGGCCCCGCCGGACGACGGCGGTCACATCAGCGGCAGCGTGAAGATCGCGAACCCCGACAGGTTCTGGTCAGGCTCGAAGTTCCTGATTGTCGTCCAGGGCTGAAGGCGACAGGCTCAGACCGACAACCCCCCACCGCTCACGCGGTGGGGGGTTGTGTCGTTTAGCGAATCCGTCCCAACGGGTCGGCCGGCCACTCCTGCACCACGACCCGGCGCTCGAGCTTCGCCTTGCCGACGGTGAGGTGGACGACGTACTCACCAGGGAGCGCCTGCTTCAAGTCGGCCTGATCGGTCGGCCCGCCCTTCTCACGCGGCCGCGCACGGTCGCGCGTCAGGTCCCACGTGACCCGCTGCAACCCGGCGTAGCCCGGCCCCGTCAGCTGCTTCACACTGTCCCCAGTGACCGTCGTGACGAGCAGCTTCACCCCTTCGGACTGCGCCTCCTTCAGGTAGTAACTGATGACAGCCCCTTTGGGCGGGTTGGCTACGAGGAACGGCTGGCTGCCGAATGAGGGGTACGTGTCACTGCGCCGGTACTGATAGGCCGTCGGCACCTGGAAGAGATGCGCCGGCTCCGCCAGCAGGGTGTCCGTCATCTCCTCGAGCGGCCCGATGCCGGCCACCCAGATGCCGCGCCCATGCGTCGCAACGACCAGCTCTCGGGCCCGGAACGCGAGCGCCACGCACTCGACCGGGACGGGCGGCAGTCCCTTCCCGAAGCGCCGCCAGTGCTTCCCCCCATCCACGGTCACATGCACCCCAGTTGCCGAACCCAGCCACAGGAGGCGGGGATTGACCGGGTCCTCGAAGATCGTGAGGCTGCCGCCGCTCGCAGGGAGGCCCTGGACGATCTCGGTCCAGGTTCTCCCGAAGTCGTCGGTGCGATACACGTGCGGCCGGTAGTCGTCGCGGAAATGGCAGTCGAACGCAAGGTACGCCGTGCCCGCCGTGTGGAACGAGGCGGCGACCGCTCCCACCCAGCACTCCGTGGGTGCGTCCTTGGGAAGGCTGCCGGTGACGTTCGCCCACGTCTTGCCGCCGTCCCGCGTCAGCCAGACGAGCCCGTCGTCGGAGCCGGTCCACAATACATCTGCCGACAGCGGGCTCTCGGCGATCGCGAACACCGCGTGGTAGCTCGTGTGCCCCGCCTCGGGGGCCGGGTGCTCGCGGTTGGCGCGCGTCATATCGGGACCCGCCACTTCCCAGTCGTCGCCGCGGTGGGTCATCCGGATCAGGTGATTCGCCCCGACGTAGAGCACGGTCGAGTCGTGGGGTGAGAGCAGCAGCGGCGTCGTCCACCCCCACGTGAAGGGGTAGCCCGAGTCGCGCCCGGCGTCGAGCGCGAGCGGCGTGATGTCGTCGCGCTTCCAGCTGCGGAGGTCGAGCCGGGAGATGTGCCCGTACTGCCACCCGGAGTAGATGGTGAACGGGTCGCGCGGCGGGATCTGCACCCACATCCCGTCGCCGCCGTTGACGGGGTACCAGTCGGCGTCGGTCGTCCCGACGGTATCGCGCGTGCGGCTGGGCCCGCACCACACCCCGTTGTCCTGCAAGCCGCCGCACACCTGGTAGGGCGTCACCGAGCTGTCCACGATCACCGTGTAGAACTGCCCGATGGGAAGCGCCATATGCTCCCACGCTTTGCCGCCGTCGCGCGTGATGTACACCCCGCCGTCATTGCCCAGAATCAGATTCGCGGGGTCCGTGGGATTGATCCACAGTGCGTGGTTGTCCACGTGCACCCGCGGCAGCGAGTCGCGCGCGAAGCTCTTGCCCCCGTCCTTGCTCTCGAGCAGCGGCGAGGCGGCGACGAACACGTGGTCCGAATTGGTGGGATCGACGCGGATCTCGTCGTAGTAGTAATGCGGCACCGCTTGCAGGTCGTTCACCTGAGTCCAGGTGGCGCCGGCGTCGTCGGAGCGGAACACGCCGCCGAAGCGCCCCTGCGTCGGATCGGTCACGCCCCGGTCCACCTGGATCATGGCGTAGACGGTCCTCGGCTCGCGCGCCGAGATCGCGAGCCCGATGCGTCCCATCTGGTCGGGTGGAAGCCCGTTCTTGAGTGCGGGGTCGGTGAGCTTCTTCCACGTCTTGCCGCCGTCCGTGGTTTTGTAGATCCCACTACTCGAGCCCACGCCTTGCATGTAGGGGCCACCCCAGCGCAGCCGGTGCCAGGCGGCGGCGTACAGCACGGCGGGGTTCGACGGGTCTATGCTTAGGTCCACGAACCCCGTGGTGTCGTCCACGAACAGGATCTTGCGCCACGTCTTGCCGCCGTCGGTCGTCTGGTAGACGCCTCGCTCCGGGTTCGGTCCCCACAGGTGCCCGAGCGCGGCGACGTACACGACGTCCGGGTTCGTGGGGTGGATGACGATGCGACCGATGGAGCGGGTGTCGCCGAGCCCCATGTTCGTCCACTTCTTGCCGCCGTCGGTGGACTTGTAGACGCCGTCCCCCCACCACTGGGAGCGCAGGCTGTTCCGCTCGCCCGCGCCGACCCAGACGACGCTCGTGTCGGAGGGAGCGACAGCGACGTCGCCGATGGTCTGGACGCCGAGTCCCTCCGAGACCGACTGCCAGGTGATGCCCCCGTTCGCAGTCTTCCAGACTCCCCCGCCCGCCGCGCCTACGTAGATCGTTTTCGGCGCGGCGCTCGGCGGCCCGGCAACGGCGAGCGATGTCACGCGTCCGCTGTACGCTGAGGGGCCGAGGTTGCGATAGGTGAAGGCTTCGAGGAAGCGGGCGAGCGAGTCTTTCGGGGCCGCCGTGTCCGGGACGGCCACGTTGGCCGGACGCTGCGACGCGGTGATGACGAGCGCCACCACGATACGGGTGAGAAACATAGGGCCCGGCGATTCTAGCGTGCTCCGCGGCCGCCGGCTAGCCTTCGCTTATCTTACTGCACTCGATCGGAGACTGCATGACGGAGCTGCGCAGCCGCCTCATCACCCAGGGAGTCCAGCGCGCCCCGAACCGCGCCATGCTGCGGGCAGTGGGGTTCGGCGACCGGGACTTCGAGAAACCGATCGTCGGCATCGCCAACGCCTACAGCACGATCACCCCCTGCAATCTGGGTCTCGACGGGCTGGCGCGCCGGGCGGAAGCGGCACTCAAGGCCGCGGGCGTGATGCCGCAGATGTTCGGCACCATCACGGTGAGCGACGGCATCTCGATGGGCACAGAAGGGATGAAGTACTCGCTCGTGTCGCGCGAGGTGATCGCCGACTCGATCGAGACCGTGGCCAACGCGCAGTGCATGGACGGCCTGGTCGCCGTGGGGGGATGCGACAAGAACATGCCCGGCGCGATGATCGCGATCGCCCGCATGAACATCCCCGCCGTGTTCGTGTACGGCGGCACCATCAAGCCGGGCCATTACGCCGGGCGCGACCTCACGGTCGTGAGCGTGTTCGAGGCGGTGGGCGAGCACAGCGCCCACAAGATCGGCGACGCCGAGCTGCTCGAGGTCGAGCGCCGCGCCTGTCCGGGGGCCGGGTCGTGCGGCGGCATGTTCACGGCGAACACCATGTCCTCGATCTTCGAGGCGATGGGGATGAGCCTCCCCTCCTCATCGACGATGGCGGCGGAAGACGCGGAGAAGGCCGAGAGCGCAGCGCGCTCGGCGCAGGTGCTGGTGGACGCAGTGCGCCGGGACCTGCGGCCGCGCCAGATCCTCACCCGCAAGGCGTTCGAGAACGCGATCGCGGTCGCCATGGCGATCGGCGGCTCGACCAACGCGGTGCTGCATCTGCTGGCGATCGCCCACGCGGCGCGTGTGCCGCTGACGCTCGACGACTTCGAGAAAGTCCGTCCTCGTGTCCCGGTGCTCTGTGACTTGAAGCCCTCCGGGCGCTTCGTGGCCACGGACCTGCATCGCGCGGGCGGGATCCCGCAGGTAATGAAGATCCTGCTGGTCCACGGCGTGCTGCACGGTGATGCCCTGTCGGTCACCGGCCAGACGATCGCGGACGTGCTGCGCGACATCCCCGCGGAGCCGCGGCCCGACCAGGACGTGATCCACCCATGGGACCGGCCGGTGTACGCGCAGGGCCATCTGGCCGTGCTGCGCGGTAACCTCGCGACCGAAGGCGGGGTGGCGAAGATCAGCGGGACGAAGCGGCTCCGCATGAGCGGGCCGGCGCGGGTGTTCGACTCCGAGGAAGCGTGCCTCGAGGCGATCCTCGCGGGCCGGATCAAGGCTGGTGACGTGGTCGTGATCCGTTACGAAGGTCCGAAGGGCGGGCCCGGCATGCGCGAGATGCTGTCGCCCACGGCGGCGATCATCGGGGCGGGGCTCGGCGACTCGGTCGGGCTGATCACGGATGGCAGGTTTTCGGGGGGCACGTACGGGCTCGTGGTCGGTCACGTCGCACCCGAAGCGGCGGTGGGCGGCGCGCTCGCGCTGGTGCAGACCTCGCTCCCTGATGAGTCGGGCGTCGAGCGAACCAGCTCGGCGATCCGCTCCCCCATCTCCCGCGTCCCGAGCACCATCTCCCCCGACCCCGCGATGTCCTTCGTCCGGCCCCCGGCGTCCAAGACCGCCTTGATGCATGCGTCGATGGCGTCCGCGGGCTCCGCGAGCTCGAGTCCGTAGCGCAACAGCATTGCGGCCGACGCAATTGCGCCGATCGGGTTGGCGATGCCCTGCCCCGCGAGCCTGGGAGCCGAGCCGTGGATCGGCTCGAACAGCCCCGGCCCTTCGCCCAACGACGCCGACGGGAGCATCCCCAACGACCCGACGAGTACCGCCGCCTCGTCGCTCAAGATGTCGCCGAACATGTTCTCTGTGAGAACGACGTCCAGAGCGGCGGGCTCGGCGACGAGCCGCATGGCGGCGTAGTCGACGTACAGATGCTCCAGGCGCACGTCGGGATACTCACGGCCCACCCGCGTCACGGTCTCGCGCCACAGCTGCGACACTTCCAGCACGTTCGCTTTGTCCACCGACGTGACTAGACGACGACGGCGCCCGGCGGACTCGAACGCCACGCGCGCCACGCGCTCGATCTCCGCTACCGAGTACTTCAGCGTGTTGATGGCTTCGAGCGCGTTCTTGCCGCGCGGCTCCCCATAATACAGGCCGCCCGTCAGCTCCCGCACGATGAGCAGATCGACACCGGCCAAGCGCTCGGGACGGAGCGGCGAGTGGCCGACGAGGGCGGGATGGATGGAGACGGGACGGAGGTTGGCGTACACGCCGAGCAGGAAGCGAAGCGCGAGCAGGCCTGTTTCCGGTTTCAGCGCCCGCGGCGCGGCGTCGAGCGAGGGGTCGCCGACGGCGCCCAACAGCACGGCGTCGGCCTTGACGACCGCGGCGCGCGTCTCGTCGGGGAGCGGATTCCCCGCCGTGGCCACCGCACTGGCGCCGATGGGGAAATGCTCGAGGGCGAGATCGATCCCGAAGCGCTGCGCGGCGGCGCGCAGCACGCGCTCCGCCTCTGCAATCACCTCAGGCCCGATGCCGTCTCCCGGGAGCACGGCGATCGTGAACCCGGTCACGACGCGGGTCCGGCGGTTCCGATGACGTGGCGCCGCTCGAAGGCGGCGATGCGCGGCTCCTCGAGCAGCGTGCGACCGATTTCGTCCAGGCCTGAGAGCAGCATCTCACGGCGATAGGGATCGATTGCGAACGCCGTGCCGAAGCCGTGCCCGTCCTCTACGCGCTGCGTCTGCAGGTCGATCGTCAGCAGGTATTCCCCGCCGGCCTGGCAGCGGCGGAACAGCTCGTCCACCTCCTGGGGCTCGAGGCGCACGGGTAGCAGCCCGTTCTGGCAGCAGTTCGCGAAGAAGATGTCGGCGAACGACGGCGCCACGACCACCCGGAACCCGGCATCGGCGAGCGCCCACGCCGCATGCTCGCGTGAGGACCCGCACCCGAAGTTGGCGCCCGCGATGAGGACGCTCGCGCCCTGCGCGGAGGGCCGGTTTAGCTCGAAGTCGGGGTTGGGCGTGCCGTCGAGCCGATAGCGCCAGTCGTAGAACAGCGCCGGCCCGAGACCGGTGCGCTCGACGACCTTGAGGAACTGCTTGGGGATGATCTGGTC
>WNGQ01008009.1_pt1 | contig 10516 bp, 7 predicted proteins | sample 5407661 | NCBI WGS metagenome assembly WNGQ01 (sample SAMN13153382, study PRJNA577476) | soil metagenome | isolation source: 60 cm soil or saprolite under Garry oak tree replicate 2 | place: USA:California | collected 2016-06-15 | reverse complement strand
CGTCATCGAGCCGCGCGGCGTGCTGCCGCAGGCGGCCTGGCGGCTCGACCCCGATCCGGCGATCTGGCCCGACGAGACGCTGGTCACCGTGGAGCGGCTTAACCTGGACGCGGCGTCGTTCCGCCAGCTCAGCGACGCGAACGACGGCGATCCGGCGGCGGTGAAGGCGGTCGTGCTGGGCATCGTCGCCGACCGCGGCAAGATGCAGAACCCGGTCACCGGCTCGGGCGGGATGCTGACCGGCGTAGTCCGGCAGGCGGGTGCCGACTCGCCGCTCGGCCTGGTACCGGGGGACCGGATCGCGACCCTGGTCTCGCTGAGCCTCACGCCGCTGGTGATAACCGACGGGCTGAGCGCCTGGGACGGGCGGTCCGAGCAGGTGCCGTGCGAGGGCCACGCGATCTTGTTCGGCCGGTCAATCGCGGCCGTGCTCCCCGGCGACCTGCCCGTCCCGCTGTCGCTGGCGGTGATGGATGTCTGCGGCGCGCCCGCGCTGACCCACCGCGTGGTGTCGCGGGCGGCCGACCGGCCCGGCCGGGGACCGGTCGTCGCCGTGCTGGGCGCCGCTGGCAAGAGCGGCTCGCTGTCCGCCGCCGCGGCCAGGCGGGCCGGCGCGAGCCTGGTGATCGGCGTCGTCCCGCACGAGCGCGAGGCCGCCGCGCTGCGGGCCGCGGGCCTGACCGACCGGGTGGTGGTCGCCGACGCGACCGACCCGGTGGGCGTGAGCGGGGCGGTCCGCGCGGCCGGCGGGCCGGCCGACGTGACCGTGGTCTGCGTCGACGTGCCGGGCTGCGAGGGCGGCGCGATCCTGGCGACGGCGCAGGGCGGTACGGTGATCTTCTTCTCGATGGCCACCTCGTTCACCGCCGCCGCGCTGGGCGCCGAGGGGGTCGCCGCGGACGTGACCATGCTGGTCGGCAACGGCTACACGCCCGGACACGCCAAGCTCGCCATCGACCTGGTCAGGACGGAGCCAGGCGTGCGCCAGATCTTCGACGCGAGGACGACGGGAGAGTGACGATGACATCCGGCCCCCGGCGCAGGACTCCGAAGCTCAGCATCGACCCGCAGGTCGTGCGCGAGGCCAGGCGGCTGGCCAGCCAGGCTGGCCAGCCGATCGTGGCGATGGCGCGGGCGCACACGACGGTCTCGGTGGAGCGCGCCGTGCTCCGCCTCGCCGGCCTGTCCGGCGCCGACCCCGAAGGCATGCCGCTGGTCAACCGGCTGGTCGACGCGGTACGCGAGCATACCGGCCTGGAGCAGGGCGTCGCGCTGCCCGCCTGGGACGCGCTGGTCGCCGGCCGGTATCCCGACCTGGCCACCCTGGCCGGCGACGCGGCGGCCGGGAAGGTCTCGTTCCGGCTCCCGGCGGGCGCCGACGCCGACGCCGCCAGGCAGGCGGCGGGCCTGGCGCTGGCGGCCGGGTTCGCGCGGATCGACGCCAACCGGGCGAAGCGGGCGGAGATGATCGCGGAAACGGCCGAGCCGCGCAAGCCGTGGATGTACCTGATCGTCGCGACCGGCGACATCTACGAGGACATCCCGCAGGCGCAGGCCGCCGCGCGGGAGGGCGCGGACGTCGTCGCGGTGATCCGCTCGACCGGGCAGTCGCTGCTCGACTACGTGCCGGAGGGCGCGACCAGGGAGGGCTACGCCGGCACCTACGCCACCCAGGAGAACTTCCGGCTGATGCGGGCGGCGCTCGACGACGTCTCCCGCGAGCTCGGCAGGTACGTCAGGCTAACCAACTACGCCTCAGGGCTCTGCATGCCGGAGATCGCCTCGCTGGCCGGCCTCGAGCGGCTCGACATGATGCTGAACGACTCCATGTACGGGATCATCTTCCGCGACATCAACCCCCGCCGCACGCTGATCGACCAGCGATTCTCGCGGCAGATCCACGCCCGCGCCGGGATCATCATCAACACCGGCGAGGACAACTACCTGACCACGGCCGACCCGGTCGACGGCGCGCACACGGTCATCGTGTCCCAGCTTCTCAACGAGTTCTTCGGCAAGGAGGCGGGCCTGGCCGACGGCCAGCTCGGCCTCGGCCACGCGTTCGAGATCGGGCCGGACGTGCCCGACTCGTTCCTGCTCGAGCTGGCCCACGCCCAGCTCGTGCGCGAGCTGTTCCCCGACGCGCCGCTGAAGTACATGCCGCCGACCAAGCACATGACCGGCAACATCTTCGCCGGTTACCTGCTCGACGCGTTCTTCAACCTGGCCGCCGTCATGACCGAGCAGGAGATCCTGCTGATCGGGATGATGACCGAGGGCATCCACACCCCGTTCCTGTCCGACCGGGACCTGGCGCTGGAGAACGCGCACTACGTGCGGAACGCGGCCGGCCGGCTGGGGGAAAGCTTCAGGCCCGAGCCCGGCGGGTTCATCGACCGGCGCGCGAACCACGTGCTCGCCGAGTCGGTCGACCTGCTGCGCAGAATCTGCGACGACGGGCTGCTCAACGCGATCGCCGACGGTACGTTCGGCATCACCAAGCGGCCGGCGGACGGCGGCCGCGGCCTGGACGGCGTGGTCGCCAAGGCCGACGGCTACTTCAACCCGGCCAGCGACATCCTGGAAGCTGGCCGCCCTGCGGCCGGCGCCATGGCCGGGGCCGGCCAGACCGGCCAGATGAGCGGCGCCGGCCAGGACGGAGCGCAACGGTGAGCGCCGGCCAGATCATCAGGCCCTACGGCGACACCACGGGCGACGGCCAGGTGCAGCTCTCGTTCACCCTGCCGGTGCCGTTCGGCACGCCCGAGGAGAAGGCCAGGGCCGAGGGCGCGGCGCTCCAGCTCGCCGCCAAGATGGGCCTCGACGCGGCGATGGTCACCCATGCCAAGGGCATGGGCACGGACTTCACGTTCTTCATCGTGTACGGGCGGGTAGCCCACCTGGTCGACATGTCGCAGGTGACCGTGGCCGAGCGGGAGTTCGACGAGCTTACGCCCGCCGAGGTCAACCTGCGGATCCGCTCGGCGCTCGGCCGCAAGCTGGTCGTGGTCGGGGCGACCATCGGCACCGACGCGCACACCGTGGGGATCGACGCGATCCTGAACGTCAAGGGCCACGCGGGGGAGAAGGGCCTGGAGTACTACCGGGAGATCAAGGTGGTCAACCTGGGCTCGCAGGTCGAGATACCCAGGCTGGTGGCCACCGCGCAGGCCGAGGGCGCCGACGCGGTGCTGGTCAGCCAGGTGGTGACGCAGAAGGACGCGCACATCAAGAACACCGGAGAACTGTCGGCCGCGTTCGGGGCGGCGGGCGGGCGGCGGCCGCTGCTGATCGTCGGCGGGCCGCGCTTCGATCCCGGCCTGGCCGCCGAGCTCGGCGTCGACAAGATCTTCGGCAAGGGCACCACGCCGCGGGACGTGGCCAGCTACCTGGTGCACGCGCTCGCCAGCACCCGGCCCGAGGCGCCAGCATGACCGGGGGCGCCGGACCGACCGCGCCGGGCGGCACCGCCGACCCCCGGCTCGGGCTCACCGTACGGCACCAGCGGTACGTTCCGTACGCGCACGCTCACTACGGCGGCAACCTGGTCGACGGCGCGTACGTGCTCGGGCTCTTCGGCGACGTGGCCACCGAGGCGTCGATCAGGGCGGACGGCGACGAGGGCCTGTTCGCCTCGTACTCCGACGTCCAGTTCCTGGCACCGGTCCTGGCCGGCGACGTGCTCGAGGCGGCCGCCACGATCACCAGGGTCGGCCGCCGGAGCAGGGAACTGCGCTTCGAGGCGCGCGTGCTGTGCCGGGCCGAGCCGGGCCGTGGCCCCTCGGCGGCGCGGGTGCTTGCCGAGCCGATCGTCGTCGTCACCGCCACCGGAACGGTGGTGGCCCCGGCGTGCTGACCGCCCGCCTGCGCCGCGATCGCGACATGGGTGGCAACCGGCCGACAGCGCCCAGGCCCCCACCTTCTCCTCATGTAGCACACAGTAATTAGGTCACTACCAGTAGTATCGGTGCGATGAGGTCGATGCTATGCCCGACGGTGATCGGGCGCGGCGCAGAACTGGACGCGCTGGCCGGCGCCCTCGACCGGGCAGCGGACGGGAACGGCGGGGTGTTCTTCCTCGCCGGCGACGCCGGCATCGGCAAGTCCAGGCTGGCCACTGAGGCCACCTCGCTGGCCGCGCCGCGCGGGTTCGGTGTCCTGATCGGCCGGGCGACCGAGTCCGCCGTGCCCGTTCCGTTCCGGCCGATCGCCGAGGCGCTGATGAAGCTGGCCAGGGCCGGAGTGGTGCCCGACACCCCGGAGATGGCCAGGCACCTGCCCGCGCTCGCCTCGCTCGTCCCCGAGTGGAACCGGCCAGGCGACGAGCAGGCCGAGATATCGCCGCTCATATGCGGCGAGGCCCTGATCCGCGTGCTGACGCCGACCGAGTCCAAGGGATCGCTGCTCGTACTCGAAGACCTGCACTGGGCCGACCCGGAGACGCTCGCGATCGTGGAGTACCTCGCCGACAACCTGGCCGATGCGAACGTGCTGTGCGTGGCGACGGTCAGGGACAGCGAGCCGTCACCGGGGCTGGACTGCGTCCGGTCGCTCACCGCCAGGCGCGCCGCGACCTGCATCGACGTGCATCGGCTGCCGGACTGGGCGATCCTGCGGATGGCGCGGGAGTGCCTGGACGCCGAGCAGATTCCTGACCAGGTGGTCCGGCTGCTCGCGGACTGCGACGGGCTGCCCTTCGCGGTCGAGGAACTGCTGGCCGCCGCCGTCTCGTCCGGGCACCTCGTCAGGGCGGCGTCGGGCTGGCGGGTCAACGACCGGGTCAGCGCGGGCGTGCCCGCCTCGATCGCGGGATCGGTGCGCAACCGGCTGGCCGTACTCGGTCCGGTCGTCATCGATGTGCTGGCCAGTGCCGCCGTGCTCGGCAGGAAGTTCGACTGGACGCTGCTGCCGAGCATCGCCGGCCTGGCTGAGCCGCCGGTACTCGAGGCGCTGCAACTGGCACAGGGCGCGCAGCTCATCGAGCCGATCAACGCGAGCCCGAACCTGTTCCGGTTCCGGCACAGCCTGACCAGGCACGCGATCCTGTCCGATCTGCTGCCGCCCGACCTCGCACGGCGCTCGGCGAGCGCTGCCGCCCAGATCGAGCGCGTCCATCCCGACCTGCCCGGAGCCTGGTGCGAGCTGGCTGCCGAACTGCACGAGGGCGCCGGCGACCGCGTGCGCGCGGCCAGGCTGCTGCTGCGGCTAGGCAGCCGGGCGCTGGCGCAGGGAGCGCTCAGCACCGCGACGGCGTCGCTGGCCGACGCGCGCGAACTGGTCGCCTCGGCCGCGGCGGCCGAGCCTATGCTCGCGATCGAGATCGACGAGGCGCTGGTCGACGCGCTCGCCCACGCCGGGGACTACACCAGGCTGGTACCGGCCGCCGGCCGGCTGGTCGATGAGCTCGAGGCGGCCGGCGCCGACCCCCGCCGGCAGGCACTGGCGATGATCACGGTGGCGCGCACTAACTGCGAGAACCACTGCGGCGCCTCCGCCGCTCAGCTCGCGGCGGCGCGGTCCATCGCCGACCGGCTGCACGACACCGAGCTCGCCAGCCGGGTCGACGCGATCGCGGCGCGGTGCGCGATCGACGCGGGCCACCTCGACCGGGGCAACCTGCTGGCCCGCCGGGCGCTGGCCAGCGCCGAGGCGGCCGGGTCCGCCGGGTCGGGCGGCTGGGCCGCGGAGGTCGCGTTCGGGGCGCTCGTGGTGATCGGGCGCAGGGAGCGGCAGCGCGACATCGACGCCGCGCGGTCGGCCTTCCAGCGCGCCTACCAGATCGCGGCCGACGGCGAGATGGCGATCAGGCGGATCGGCGCGCTGCACGAGCTCGGCACCGTCGACATGCTGATCGGCGGCGGCACCGCCCGGCTTTGCGAGGCCAGGGAGCTCGCGCACGAGGCGGGGGCTATCTCTACCGCCACGACCATCGACCTCCAGCTCGCCAGCACCTGGAGCCTCGGCACCGACCTGGACCGCGCGCTGGACGCGGCCAGCCAGGCCGAGCGGGGCGCGCGGCAGATCGCGGCCGGGCGGACCCAGGCCATCGCGATCAACATCCAGGCGTTGGTCGCGGCCATCAGAGGCGACCGGGCCGAGACGGCGAAGGCCGCCGAGCGGGCCGAGCAGGTCATGCCCGGCGATCCAGAGGTCCTGTTCTCCACGTGGGGGCTGGCCAGGGTCACCGCCTCGCTCTTCCTCGACGACCTGCCGCGCGCGCTGCGCGAGAGCGAGGCCGGGATCTCCCACGGCGGCGACACCGCGCTGATGTCGCCCCGGCGCGCCTGGGGCTACTACGCGATCTTGCAGGCCATCTTCGGCCGGGACGGGCGCGCCGCTATCAGGCACGCCCGCGCGGCGGGCGCGGCGATCGGCTGGAACAGCGGATACCTGTGCTACGCGCAGGCGGTGCTCGAGGGACGGGCGGGGCGCCGCGAACGGGCTCGCGGTCTCGCCGAGGAAGGCAGCACGCTCCTCGCCCCCTACGCGCCGTGGTGGAACCACCTCGCCCGGCGGCTGGTTGCCCAGGCAGCGCTGCGCGACGGCTGGGGACATCCCGCCGCCTGGCTGCGCGAGGCGGCGGCCGAGTTCCAGGCCAGCGGTCACGCCCGCCCGGCATCGGCCTGTCGCGGCATCCTGCGCCGCGCGGGCGAACGGGTGCCGCGCTCGGGCCGGGGCAGCGCGCAGGTCCCCGCCCAGATGCGCCGGCTGGGCGTCACCAGCCGGGAGATGGACGTCTTCCTGCTCGTGGCCAGGGGATTCTCCAACGCTGAGATCGCGCGGCGCCTGTTCATCTCGCCCAAGACGGTCGAGACGCACGTCGCGAGCCTGGGGGCGAAGACCGGCCAGGGCGGCCGCCGCGAGCTCGCCGCGCACGCCGCCCGCTTCGCACCGCGCTGAGCGAGAAGCAACGCTCCCGCGATTAATCCGTTTTAGCCGCACTTAGCCGGCAACGGAAACGGCGCCTCGCGTCTACCGCCGGCCAGCGGAGCTTAACTCAGGATGTCACATTCTGTAGCTCATGGTTTACCCGATGCGAACGCGCGGTGCGGCGGGCGAACATGGACAGGTACTAAGGCGCTGCCAGGCTGCCAGCCGGGACAAGCCGGTCCTGGGACGGTGACCAGCGGCGCGAGCTGCCCCCGTGCTCGCGCAGTATCCGGCGGGCCCGCGCGTCGTGCGGGCCCGCCGGCCAGGGGCGTTCCCGCAAGGAGGACGCATGACGATCAGTGCCGTATTCCCGTGCCAGGCCCCCGAGACAGTACCGGGCGGCGATCACGATGAGCGCTTCACGTCCGAGGCGATCCCGTACATGAGTCGGCTCTACCCGGCCGCGCTGAGGCTGACGCGCAACCACAGCGACGCCGAGGACCTGATCCAGGAGACGTTCGCCAAGGCATACGTCAAGTTCCACCAGTTCAGTCCCGGCACCAATCTCAAGGCCTGGCTGTACACGATCCTGGTCAGGACCTTCTACAGCACGTGCAGGCGCCGCGACCGCCGGGTCGGCGAGGTGCTCGCGGCCGAGGTCGACGGATCGGATATCAGGGACGCGCTCGGCGCGCCGCCCAGGTCCGCCGAGGCCGAGGCGCTCGACAAGATCGGCGGCTCTGGTGTCATGCGGGCGCTGGCCGACCTGCCCGAGTCGTTCAGGCAGGCGATCTACCTCGCCGACATCGAGGGTTACCGGTACAGCGAGATCGCCGAGCTGATGGGGACGCCGCTCGGCACCGTGATGTCGCGGATCCACCGCGGCCGCGCGATGCTGCGCCAGAAGCTCCGTGCCTACGCACCCCGGCCTGCCGAGCCGCGGCTGACCGTCGCGGCCTAGCCGGCCCAGCCCCGAGAGGGCGGCAGCGCCGGGGTTCCCCCGCCCCGGGCATGCCGCCGACAGCGTGGCGGGGCCGTGCCGAGATACCCCCGTCCTCGGCACGGCCCCGCCACGTTACTCTCGAACCGGCCGGCCGGGCCGCCGCGGCCCAAACGCTACTCGGCCGCGCCGTACTTGGCGATCTCCTCGTACTCGGCCTCGCTCAGCTCGCGCGGCAGCTCGCCCTTGGCCACCTTGGTGCTCTGCACGTGATGGCGGATCGACTCGACCACCTCGGGATTGGCCAGGGTGCTCACGTCACCGACATCGGTGAAATTCGAGACCGACGCGATGACCCGGCGCATGATCTTGCCCGACCTGGTCTTCGGCATGTCGGAGACGATCCAGACGTTCTTCGGCCGGGCGATCTTGCCGATCTCGACCTCGATCGCCTTGCTGACCTTGGCCTCCATCCCGTCCGCCGCGATGCCTGGCTTGAGCGCGATGTACATCTCGACGATCCGGCCCCTGATGTCGTCGATCACCGGCACGGCCGCGGCCTCCGCCACCTCCGCGACGGTGAGCGCGGCCGACTCGAGTTCCTTGGTGCCCAGCCGGTGGCCGGCCACGTTGATGACATCGTCGACCCGCCCCAGGATACGGAAGTAGCCGTCCGCCGCCTGGACCGCGCCGTCGTTGCAGAAGTACGGCCAGTCGTGCCAGTCCGTGCTGTCCGGGTCCCGGTTGTACTTCCGGTAGTAGGTGTCGACGTACCGCTCGGGGTCACCCCAGACCCCCTGGAAGATGCCCGGCCACGGATTGCGGATGCAGATGTTGCCCGCCTTCCCGCTGCCCTTCGGCACCTCGTTGCCGTCCTCGTCGTAGATGATGGGGTATATGCCGAGCACGCCTGGCCCGCAGCTTCCCGGCTTCATCGGCTGCAGGGCAGGCAGCGTGCTGCCGAGGAACCCGCCGTTCTCTGTCTGCCACCAGGTGTCGGTGATCGCGGCCTCGCCCTTGCCGACCTCGGAGTGATACCAGCGCCAGACCTCGGGCTCGATCGGCTCGCCTACAGTGGTCATGTTCTTGAAGTGGTAGTTGTACTTCTTCGGCTCCTCCGGGCCCACCTTGCGGAGCATCCGGATCGCGGTCGGCGAGGTGTGGAAGATGTTCACGCCGAGCTGCTGCGCGATCCGCCACGGGCGACCGCCGTCCGGGTAGTTGGGCACGCCCTCGTAGATCACCGTCGTGGTGCCGAGTGCCAGCGGCCCGTACACGATGTAGGAGTGGCCGGTGATCCAGCCGATATCGGCCATGCACCAGTACACGTCGTCCGGGTGGATGTCCTGGTAGTACTTCGACGTGCCCGCCACGTACGCGAGGTAGCCACCGGTGCTGTGCTCGCAGCCCTTGGGTCGGCCGGTTGTCCCGCTCGTGTACATCAGGAACAGCGGCGCCTCGGCAGGCATGGAGACGGGCTCGACGACCGCCCCGGCGTGCTCGGTGAGCAGCTCGTCCACGAAGAAGTCCCGGCCGGGTGCCATCGGCGTCGCCGACGCGTACTGCCCGGCGTGCCGCCGCCAGACCAGGACCTTGTCGACCTCCTGGCCCTGCCTGGCCGCCTCCTCGAGCGCCTCGTCCGCCTTCACCTTGTGGTCGGTCAGCTCGCCGGCCCGGTAGTAGCCGTCCATGGTGATCAGGACCCGGCTGCCGGAGTCGGCGATCCTGGTGCCGCAGGCATTCCCGCTGAAGCCGCCGAATACCTGGGAGTGGATGACGCCGAGCCTGGCGCAGGCGAGCATCGTGACCGGCAGCTCGGGAACCATCGGCAAGTGCATGGTCACCCGGTCGCCGGCCTGCAGCCCGGCGAAGTCGCGCAGCAGCGCGGCGAACTCGTTCACCTGGCGGTGCAGCTCGCTGTAGCTGATCCGCACATGTTCGTCGGTCTCGAGTTCTGGCACCCAGACGATCGCGGTCTTATCCGGGCTGGACTGAGCGTGGCGGTCGACGCAGTTGTAGGAGGCATTGAGCCTGCCGCCGGCGAACCACTTCCAGAATGGCGCGTTCGACGTGTCAAGTGCCGTGTGCCACTTTTAGATGGCGGGGTCGGCGGCGTTGGCCTGAGCGACGAACTGCGGGGGCGGCTGGTAGTAGTCCTCCTCGCGCCAGTGGACCGCGATCTGGGATTCGGAGACCTCGGTTGCCGGGTTATCCGTCATTTGCTCGACCTCCAGCTGGAAGGGATTTCCGCAGAGCGGCCTATGCCGTTCTCGTCAAGCAGGCCTAGCCGCACCGTTGCTAGCCGCACCGTTGCTAGCCGCACAGCAGTGTGCTACCAAATCGTATCGCCGCAGCACAAGACCCGACAGGCTGGTTCCGCCGCCGCGCCGATGGGCCACGGCGGGCACGGGCGGACACCGGGGCCCGGTCGCCGCCACCAGGTTGACATCGCTGCCAGGGACGGTATCTTCTTGCCAGCCATGCGGCGGGGAGCGGCGGGGAGCGGCGGGCGGGGTTGGACTTGGAAGGGGCCCAGACATCCAGTAGACAACGAAGAGCGATTCCGCTGCCGACGGGACGCCCCTCGGTCCGAAGGATGCCTGGGCCTCTTCCTCGTGCGGCCGCGTGATCGACTACGCTTGCGCGGTCGGGACGTGGGGCGCGGTCGGGACGTGGGGCGCGGCGCGCTCCCGGATAGCCGGAACC
>WNGQ01014100.1_pt1 | contig 10517 bp, 8 predicted proteins | sample 5407661 | NCBI WGS metagenome assembly WNGQ01 (sample SAMN13153382, study PRJNA577476) | soil metagenome | isolation source: 60 cm soil or saprolite under Garry oak tree replicate 2 | place: USA:California | collected 2016-06-15 | reverse complement strand
GATTGCTGATGGTCGGGATGGTGCTCGCCCTGGCCGCCGCCGCGGTCGCCGTCGTGCTCGCCGAGCAGGTCGACACCTCGTACCGCACGGTGGACGAAGTGCGGGCCGGCGTGCCGGTCCCGGTGCTCTCGACGATTCCGAAGATCACGACCGAGCGGGATCACCGGCGCACCACGCGCCAGCGACGGTGGACGGCCGCGGCCGTCGCCGTCGGGCTGTTCGTGGTGGTTGGCTCGTCGTTCGTCCTCGCTCACAACAACGACGCCCTGGTCGCGCTGCTCACGCCCAGCGACCGGCCGGCCGCCGGGAGATAGATATCGTGTACCTCGAGTTCTACGGGCTCAGCGAGACACCATTCAGTCCCACGCCGGATCCGAAGTTCCTCTTCCAGTCGGCGCGCCACCGCGAAGCGCTGGCCCAGCTCATCTACGGCGTCCGCGAGCGCAAGGGCTTCATCGTCCTCACCGGCGAGATCGGCACCGGCAAGACGACGCTGCTGCGCACGCTCCTCGAGCGGCTCGACGACGAGCATCCCGTGGCCTACGTCCACAACTCGTCGCTGCCCTGGGAGGGAATGCTCGAGTACATCCTCCACGACTGGGGCGTGAAGACGATCGGCACCAGTCAGGCCCAGCGCCTCGTGGACCTGAACGAGTACCTCATCGAACAGCACCGCCTGGGCCGTTCACCGGTGCTCGTGATCGACGAGGCGCAGAACCTGTCCATCGAGTCGCTGGAGGCGGTGCGGCTGCTCTCGAACTTCGAGACGACCCACGCCAAGCTGCTGCAGATCCTGCTCGTCGGCCAGCCCGAGCTGCGGGACAAGCTGAACGCGTTCGAGCTCCGTCAGCTCAAGCAGCGGATTGCGTTGCGCTGCCACATCAGCGCGCTCGGCCCCGAGGAGGCGCGCCAGTACATCCGGCACCGCCTGCGCGTCGCCGGTGCCACCGATGCCGGCATCTTCACCGACGGAGCCGTGCAACGGATCACCGAGTACAGCCGTGGCATCCCCCGCGTGATCAACACGCTCTGCGATCACTGCCTCATCAGTGGTTATGCCGACAGCAAGCGGAGGATCGACGTCCGCATGGTCGAGGACGCCATCGAGTATCTCGAGGATGGCGAGCAGCCGCGCTGGAAGCGCCGCGCCCAGGCCCGGCTCACGCCGAGCCCCCAATGGGTGTGGGCGGCCCGTGGCGGCGTGGCCGCGCTCGTCGTCGCATTGCTCGCCATGATGATCTTCGCCGTCAACAGCGTGGGCTGGCTGCCCTGATAGGGAGGACACCGTGAGCAAGTTCTTCAAGGCCCTCGAGAATGCCGAGCGCGAACGTCAGGCCTCGGACGGAGCGGATGGCGGCGAGACCACTTCCAAGGCGGAAGCGGCGAAGCCCGCCGCGCCGCCTGCGCCGGCAGCGGTCACTCCTCCCGCGCCCGCGGCTCCGCCGGCCGCATCGCCGAAGGACGCGCCCGTCGCGCCTCCCGCGCCCGCGCCGAAGCCGGTCGCGAAGCCCGCGCCGGTCGCAGCGCCAGCGCCCGTTGCCAAGCCAGAGCCCGTCGCGACGCCAGCACGCGTCATAACGCCAGCGCCGGTCGCGGCACCTCTCGCAGCGCCAGCTCCGGTTGCGAAACCGACGCCGGTCCCGGCACCGATCCCGGTTGCGACTCCGGCGCCAGCTCCGAGACCCGCTCCGATGGCGCCGCCCGTCCCCGAGCCGCCGGCGCCTGCGCGGCCTCAGCGCGCCCGTTCCGAGCCCGCGACTGCACGCCCGCCGGCGTACGGCGCGCCGCTCGCGCGTGAAATGGGCGGGGTACCCAGCCACCGTCGCGCCTTCACCGGCGTTCTCGAGCCCCAGGGCGCGGCCGAGCCGGGCCAGATCGACGATCACCTCGTGAGCCTGCTCGAGCCCACGAGCCTCGCCGCCGAGCAGTACCGGACCGTGCGACTGCACATCGAGACCTTGCACCGTGAGCGCGGGCTCAAGCTGATCGCAATCTCGAGTCCGTCACGCGGCGACGGCAAGACGCTGTCCGCCATCAATCTGGCCGGAGCCCTCGCCCAGGCGCCCGACGCCAAGGTCGTGCTCGTGGAGGTCGACGTGCGGCATCCCGGCGTCGGCCAGTACCTCGGCCTCAGCGCGGCGCGCGGCCTCTCGAGCTTCCTCCTCGATCAGTCGACGGCCGTCGAGTCCATCATCGAGCGTCCGAGCGGCGTGGGCTTCGCGGTCGTCGTGGCGGGCCCCGCGTCGTCGATGCCGTACGAGCTGCTCAAATCGCCACGGCTGACGGCGCTCTTCTCCGCGTTGCGGGAGCGCTTCGACTACGTCGTGGTCGACACGCCGCCGGTCCTGCCCTTCCCCGACGTCGGGATCCTTCGCGACCTCGTCGACGGCTTCCTGCTCGTCGTTCGCGCCAATCGCACGCCCCGAGAGATGGTGCGCGACAGTCTCGCCACCATCGGTCAGCCGCGCGTGCTGGGCGTCGTCTTCAACGACGACGAGCGCACCGCCGTCGAGGTGAACGGCAACGGAGCCGGCTGGAGGAGCTATCTCAAGCCGCTCGGGGGGGCCCGTGCTGCCTGAGACGGTGCCCCCGCTCCTCAACGTCCTCACCGTGGACGTCGAGGAGTACTACCACGGGGTCGAGTTCACGACGGTCATGCGCCGCTCCGAACTGCGCCAGCTTCCCAGTCGCGTCGTGCCGTCGACCGAGGGCCTCCTCGATCTCTGCGACGCCCACGGAGCCCGCGGCACGTTCTTCGTCCTCGGCGTGGTCGCCCAGCGCTATCCGCGCCTCGTGCGCACGATCGTCGAGCGCGGCCACGAGATCGCGTCGCACGGCTGGGACCACACCCTCGTCGATGCCCTCGGCCCCGTGCGGTTCCGCGAGGACGTGCGGCGAAGCAAGCGGACGCTCGAGCAGGCGTCCGGCCAGGCCGTCTGGGGCTACCGCGCGCCGAACTACTCGATCCGTCGCGACACACCATGGGCGTTTCCCACGTTGTGGGAGGAAGGGTACGCGTACGACTCCTCGATCCACCCCATCGCTCACGATCGTTACGGATTCCCCGACGCCCCGCGCTTTCCGCACGTGGCCATCACGGTCGACGGCGGAGACTTCTGGGAAGTCCCCGTCGGCACCCGCTCCTGCGCGGCGCCGTGCGCAGCATCAACCGGCGCGACCGTCGCCCGGCCGTGCTCTACGTGCATCCCTGGGAGTTCGATCCGGATCAGCCGCGGCCGGCCGGCATGACCGCCATGCACCGCTTCCGTCACTACGTCGGCCTCCGAGGATCCACGGTCAAGCTCGCCCGGTTGCTCGCGGAGTTCGCGTTCACGTCGATCGCGATGGCCTTTCCTCAGGTGCGGCCAGCGCGGCGAGTCCACGCGCCCTTCGCGGCGTCCTGAACCCTCGACGCCCATGCGCATTCTGATCGTGTCTCCCGTGACGCCGTACCTGCCGTCGCACGACGGCGCGCGCGCCGTCGTCGCTCACCTCGTGCGGAACCTCGGGTCCGTGCACACGGTCGGGCTCGTGGCGGCGACGACACCGGCCGACACGCCCGAGCAGCGTCAGTGGGCCTCGGGACTCTGCACGTGGACCCGCGTGGTGTCGGCGGGACGGTGGCGGAGCTCTCTGAGCCTTCAGCCCGGCGAAGGCGTGGCCCGCGTGCGTGCGGCCGTGCTCGAGGCGGTGCGTGACTTCGCACCCGACGTCCTCCATCTCGAAGGCAGCGTGCTCGCTCCGCTCGCCCGCCTGGGCGGGCTGCCCACCGTCCTGGCGGTGCGCGATGCGGACACCTTGCCCTCTCCCGGCGAGCGGCGGCGCGTTCGCCGGCCGTGGAGCTGGATCGACGGTCGCCTCGACGAATGGCAGCAGGCCGCGTGGGAGCACGCGTGGTTCCCGCGTGCCGACGTCGTCCTCACCGGCGACGCGCTGCCCGTCGGGGTCGATCTCGACCTGTACGAGTTCCGTCGCACCGGCCAGTCCGGTCGCATCGTCCTCACGGCCGACCTCGCCCGCCCCGCCGGCATCGTCGCCGCTGAGCGCTACGCGACGTCGATCTTCCCGAAGGTGCGGGCGGAGTGGCCCCGCGCCGAGCTGGTGCTGCCCGGCGGCGATCCGGCCCGCGGTGTACGCGTCCTCGGAAATCTCGCTGGTGTGCGCGTCACCGGCGTGATGCCCGACCTTCGGCCGACGCTGTGGAGCGCGTCGGTGGTCGTGCCGACCACGCGCATGGGAATCCTCGAGGCGATGGCCCTCGGCACGCCGGTCGTCGTCTCGTCGAGGGTGGCCGCCTCGGTGAGCGACGTCGTCCCCGGCGACCACGTCCTCATTGCCGACGACGACGCCGTGACGGCCAGGGCATTGCTCGCCGTGCTTCGCGATCCAGAGCTCGCCGAGCGACTGGCCCGCGCCGCGCGAGCGTTCGTCGAAGCACGCCACGGCTGGCCAATGGTGGCTCGCCGCTACGACACGATCTGGCGCCGCGTCCAGGCGGTGCCGACAGGACTCAGCGCATGACGCCCTTCCTCGTCGCCATCGCCGGGGGGAGCGGCAGCGGGAAAAGCGTGCTGACGCACGCCGTCGCCGCCGCGCTCGGAGCGGAGCGCGTGGCCACGCTCGCCCACGACCGTTACTATCGCGACCGCAAGGATCTCCTCCCGATCGAGCGCTCGCGGCTGAACTACGACGTTCCCGATGCGCTCGACCAGGCGCTCTTCCGTGAGCACCTGATGGCCCTTCGGCTCGGCCAGCCGATCGTGCCTCCCGTCTACTGCTTCGTGACACACCGTCGGGACGGCTGGGGAACGCCGATCGTTCCGCGCGAGATCGTGCTGATCGAAGGCATCCTGCTCTTCCACGATCCCGACATCCGCAACGCCTTCGACGTCCGGATCTTCGTGGATGCGCCCGACGACGTGCGACTGCGCCGTCGCATCAGCCGCGACACCATCGAGCGGGGCCGCACGCCCGACGCCGTCGTCGCGCAGTGCCGGAGCACCGTCTTCCCCGCCCACAGCCGCTACGTGGAGCCGAGCAGGGCGCGGGCCGATCTCGTGTTGCTCAATGCCGGCCGGCTCGAGCCCGTGGTCGAGGTCGCCACCGCGGTGATCCGGTCAGAGCTCGCCCGCCGGCAGGGTGGCTCCGGCATCGCGAACGCAGCATGAATTTGCTCTTCCCGCTCTGCCGCGAGCCCCGCCACGAAGAGCGGATCCGCGAGGCGCTCGAGCGCTGCGTCGCGTTCCTGATCGAGCGGCTGCCGTCCTCGCACCTCGTGGCCGTGGTCCTGACCGGCAGCTTCGCCCGCGGTGAGGGCAGCGTCCTGCCGCGTGGCGGCGTGCTCCGCGTGCTCGGCGACTTCGAGTTCTTTGTCGTCCTCCCGTCCGGCCACGACGCGCGGGTGGAACGTCGTCAGTTCGCGACCTGGGGACACGAAGCGTCGATGCGGCTGGCCGCTGCCGGAATCCAGGCCGAGGTGGAGTTCGGCCCGGTGGAGGTCGATTTCTTCCGCCTGCGCGCGCGGCCCTCGATCTTCGTCTCCGACCTTCGCACCTACGGGAAGGTGCTCTGGGGACGCGAAGACTTGCTCACCGAGATCCCCGAGTTCGGTGTCGAGCAGATTCCCCCCGACGACGCGCTCTCCTTGCTCTTCAACCGCACGATCGAGCAGCTCGAAGCCTACGATCGCGTGGGCCGAGCGTCCCCGGAGGCGCTCCTCGACATCGTCTATCAGCGGCTGAAGCTCACGCTCGACCTCGCCGGCTCGGCGCTGGCCTTCGCCGGCGTGCACACGGCGCTCTACCAGCGCCGGCCGGCCGCGTTCGCCCGTCTGCTCGCGGAAACACCGTCGCTCGGTCAGCACCTGCCGACGTGGTACGCCGACGAGCTGACCCGAGCGGCCTCGGCCAAGCTCGATCCGGCCGAGCACATCGCGTGGCCGCCCGAGCGAGCCAGTGTGGACGAGCAGCGCGAGTTGCTGCGTGGCGCAATCCTGTCGGCGGCGCCGGCCGTCGCCGCGCTCCTTCGCTGGGAGCTCGAACAGACCGTCAGCGCCGGTGGCGAGCTGCCGTTCTTGCTCGACGCCTACACGCGCACGCCATCGCTGCGCCACCGCGTGCGCGAATGGGCGCGCGTCGTCCTGCATCCGATGCCGGCGCCCCTGCCGATCACGCACGCGATGATCGCCCGCCTCGTGTGGCGATCCACGCCGCGTGCGTTGCTGTATGCGGCCGGAGCCCAGGCCTACCTGGAGCTCGCTCATCTCGTGACCGACGGCGACGACTTCATGCGCCTGCTTCCGGTGGCGCGGACGGCCAGGCCGCGTCAGGTCGCCGCGCGTCGGGCGGCGGTGGTCGCGCTGTGGAAGTGGTGCATCCGCAACAACTGAGGAGATCATGAAGGAGCCACTCTCGATTTACGTCCTCGTCGATGCGCTCGGCTGGGAGCTCGTCCGCGGCCGGCCGTTCCTCGACGACCTGCTGATCGACAAGCGCTGGCTGGTCACCATTCTCGGGTACAGCTCGGGCGCCATCCCGAGCCTGCTCAGCGGACGCTACCCAAACCAGCACGGCCACTGGAACCTCTTCTACCGGTCGCCCGCGGCGTCACCGTTCCGCTGGACGCGGCCGCTCGGACGGCTGCCGAAGCCGCTGGTCGAGAACCCGGTGTCGCGGCGGGTGGTCAAGCACCTGGCGCGACGGCTGAGCGGTTACACGGGCTACTTCTCGATCTACGACTATCCGGTGGCGCACCTGCCGCAGTTCGACCTGACCGAGAAGCGCGACATCTATCAGCCCGGCGGCCTCGACTGTCCGTCGATCTTTGACGGCTTCCGCGACGCGCGCGTCACGTGGGAGTGCTACAACTACCACGCCCACACTGATGCCGAGATCCTGGCGCTCGCCCCCAAGCGAGCGGCCGAGACCGATGCGCGCGTCCTTTTCCTCTATCTCTCGGGGCTCGACAACTATCTCCACTTCCACGTCCACGAGCCCGACGGCGTGGCTGCGCAGCTCGACTGGTACGAGGCGGGGCTCCGTCGCGTGTGGGAGGCGGCCCGCCGCAGCCGCGACGACGTCCGCATGTTCGTCTTCTCGGACCACGGCATGACGCCGGTGCGCTGGACCTACGATCTGGGCCGCGACGTGGAGAGCCTCGGACTTCACATGGGCACGGACTACCTGCCCGCCTACGACTCGACTATGGCGCGCTTCTGGGCGTGGAACGATCGCGCCCGCCGGCGGCTCGTCGATCTGCTCGCTGACCATCCATGCGGCACCCTGCTCGAGCGGGCCGAGCTCCAGCGGCTCGGCGTGTGGTTCGACGACGATCGCTATTACCAGATGCTCTTCCTCATGCGTCCGGGCGTGCTCCTCTGTCCGAGCCACATGGGAGCGATCCGCTTCGCCGGCATGCACGGCTACCACCCGAGCGAGCCGACGGCCGACGCCGTGCTGCTGGCGTCGACACCCGTCGATCGCGCCGTGGACCACATCACTCACGTTCACGACGTGATCCGAGAGGACCTCGGCCTCATTCCGAAGCCGATGCCGAAGTCGACGGGTGGAGTCGCGGAGCATCTGTCGGCTCGCGAGGTGGCCGCGTGAACCCGATTCGCCTCATGTTCGTGCTGACGTCGCCAACGCGGGGTGGCGTCGAGGAAGTCGTGCTGGCCCTGCTCAAGCGCCTGCCGTGCTCCGAATTTCGGCTGGCGCTGGCGGCGCCGCGCGAGCTCCTCGAGGCGTTCGGGAACGACCTCGACGGCGTGCCCGTCGACATCGAGCCGGTCGCGGCGGAGAGCTGGCGGCGTCGGACCGAGGTCAGCCAGCTCGCGCGTTTCATCGACCGTGTGCGTCCCGACATCGTGAACCCGCACCTCTTCCGGTCGGTGGTCGTCGCGGCGCCGCTCGCCCGGTGGCATCGCGTGCCCACGGTGGTGGAGACGTATCACGGACGCGAAGGCTGGCGCCACGGGCCGATCCGGGGATCCTTCGTGCCCGACCGCCTCCTCTCGCGCTTCGTGACTCGCGTCATCGCCGTCTCCGAGGCCGCTCGCGACTTCCTCGTGCGCGTGAAGGGCTATCCGGCCGACAAGGTGGTCGTCGTGCCGAACGGCCGCGACCTCTCGGCGCTCGTGCCCGGCCGCGACCGCGAGTCGGCGCGCAAGGATCTGGGTGTCGATCCCCACACTCCGATCGTCGGCGTCGTCGGCCGGCTCGAGGATCAGAAGGGCCATCGCTATCTCCTCGACGCCTGGCCCGCCGTGACCCGCGACTTCCCCGACGCGCGTCTGCTCCTGGTCGGCGACGGCAGCCGGCGCGAGGCGCTCGAGGCCCAGGTCAAGGCGCTCGGCATCGCGCCGTCGGTGATCTTCACAGGCTTCCGCGCCGACGTCGCGCGCATGCTCGACGCCATCGACGTGCTCGCGCTGCCGTCCCTCTACGAAGGGATGCCGCTCACCGCCATCGAGGCCGCCGCCATGGCGCGGCCGGTCGTGGCCACGGCGGTCGACGGCACACCCGAAGTCGTGGAGCACGGCATCACTGGCTTCCTCGTCCCGCCCGCCAATCCTCCGGCGCTGAGTGGCGCGCTGCTCACGCTGCTGGCCGACCCGGATCGCGCGCGGCGGCTGGGCGAGACCGGCCGGCAGCGCACGCTCGAACGGTTCGACCTCACACAACAGGTGGAGGCCACGGCCGCCGTGTACAGGAGCGTGGCAACGAGGTCATGACCGTCGAGATCGTCTTCTGGCTCGCCGCGCTCGTCGTGGGCTACGCCTACCTCGGTTATCCGCTCATCGTGGCCCTCGCGGCGCGGTGGGAAACGCCGCCGCGCCGGGCGCTGTCACCGCGGCCGCGGCTGAGCGTGATCGTCGCCGCCTACAACGAAGCCGGCGTCATCGAGGCGAAGATCCGCAGCGCGCTCGAGCAGAGTTACCCGGCCGACCGCCTCGAGGTGATCGTCGTCTCCGACGGCTCCACCGACGGCACCGACGAGCGGGTGCGCGGCTTCGCCGATCACCGGGTCCGGCTGGTCCGCCAGGAGCCGCGCGCTGGAAAGTCGCTGGCCCTGAATCGCGGGGTCTCTGTCGCGAGGGGCGATCTCTTGATCTTCACCGACGCCAACGCGCTCTTCGGGCCGGACTCGCTCGCCCGACTCGCCGCCGGCTTCCACGATCCTCGCGTGGGACTGGTGAGCGGCCAGGGCCTCTATGTCGCCGGCGACGCCGAGGCGCCTCGCGCGGTCGGCAACGGCTACGTGCGGTACGAGGCCTTCATCAAGACGCGCGAGGGCCTGCTCGGATTCGTCGCCGGCGCCGACGGCGCGATCTATGCGCTCCGCCGCGACATCTATCGCGACCTCGGCCCGGCCGAGGTCAACGATCTGCTCCATCCCATCCAGGCCGCGCTCGAAGGGTACGCGAGTCGGTTCGACGGCCACGCGTTCACGATGGAGCCACCGTCCCCCGGCAGCGGCAGCGAGTTCCGGCGGCACGTCCGCATCATCGCTCAGGGCTTCACCCTGCTCTCCCGCTGGATGCCGCGTCTGATCGCGGAACATCGGTTGCGCGCCGTCTGGATGCTGGTGTCCCACCGCCTGCTGCGCTGGATGAGCGCGCCGTGTCTGGCCCTCGCGCTCGTGGCCAACGCCTGGCTCGCCGTCGGTGAGCCGTTCTACCGGCTCACCCTTGCCGGTCAGGCGGCGTTCTACGGCCTCGCGCTCCTCGGGCTCCTCGCCGAGCGGGCGGCGCTGCCTGTCGGCAAGCTGGCGGTGCCGTACTACTTCTGTGTGGTGAGCGCGGCCGGGATCGGCGGGTTCGCGCGCTATCTCCGCGGCGGCGGCGAGGCCGTGTGGTCGCCGCGAGGCCAGGCATCGGTGAAAGACCGCGCCGCATGAGCGGCGTCGATACCGCGGCGTCCCGCCAGACGATCGTCCGCAACACGTTCTGGTACGGCGTGGTCACGGCGATCGGCCTCGTCGCCGGCCTGCTCATGTCCGTCGTCCTCGCCCGCGGGCTGGGGCCGGCGCGGATGGGCGATTACTCGTACTTGTTGTGGCTCATGCGCACGATCACGGCGGTGGCGACGCTCGGCTACGCCCTGGCCACCGTGCGCTACACGGCTGAGGCGCTCGCCCAGGACGATCGGCCACGGGCCGGGGCCTTGCTCCGGCTGTTCATCCGACTCCAGGCGACGACGACGGCGATCGTCGCCGTGCTGCTCGCCCCGGCCGTCTGGCTCCTGGCTCCACTCGACTTTCGCTGGCCGTTGCTCGTCTTCCTCGCCTCGCTGTTCCCCAGCACGCTCGAAGCGATTTATGCGCACGGCGCCTATGGCGCGCAGCGCTACGACCTCACGACACGGGTCTCGACGATCAAGATGGCGCTGCAGTTCCTGGCCACCACCATGGCCGTCGCGCTCGGCGGCGACATCCTCAGCATCGTCGTGGCCGGCGTGTTCGGCACGGCCATCTCGTGCCTGCTCCAGCGCCAGCGCGCGCTGGCCCTCTATCCCGAT
>WNGQ01013547.1_pt1 | contig 10517 bp, 10 predicted proteins | sample 5407661 | NCBI WGS metagenome assembly WNGQ01 (sample SAMN13153382, study PRJNA577476) | soil metagenome | isolation source: 60 cm soil or saprolite under Garry oak tree replicate 2 | place: USA:California | collected 2016-06-15 | reverse complement strand
TATCCCGAAGCGCGTCTCCATTTCGTCAAGGGCAAGGTGGAGGACACCCTGCCTGGGGCCGCGCCTCCGGGGGCCATTGCCCTGTTGCGCCTCGACACCGATTGGCATGCCTCGACCAAAGCCGAGCTGGATCATCTTTATCCGAAGCTAGTCCGCGGCGGGATTGTCATCATCGACGATTATTTCCGCTGGCAGGGCGCGCGCAAAGCGGTCGATGAATATGTCGCGGCGCACAAGATTCCCATCTTTTGGGTCCGCGTCGATGATTCTTCGGTCATCGGTGTCAAGCCCTAAGGGCCGTTCCAGCTGCGCGCGATTCGTGCCACAATGATGGCCTGTGCCCAAAGGGAGGACACCATGACTTCGACAAAACTTTTCTTCGCACCTGCCGCGTTCGCTCTCGCCGGAATAGCGTTTTTGCCCGCCGCCGCACTCGCGGACGGGCCTCAAGCCATCGCAACCGCCGCAAACCATGCGGGCCTTGCCGCAGCAGCCGGCGGCATCGACATGGTACATACCCATCTTCATCACGTGGTGAATTGCCTGGTCGGTCCGGGCGGAGACGGCTTCGATGCCGGGCCGGGCAATCCTTGCGCCAATGCCGGCGGTGGCGCCATTCCCCAAACGGCGGACGCAGCGACGAAAGCCAAGCTCACAGCTGCGGCAACCCAGGCGAAGGCCGGAATCGCAAACGCCGATATGGCCGGCGCGAAAAAACCCGCGTCCGACGTTCAGGCGATGCTGAAGTAATTGCTGCATGACGCAGCGCCGTTTCGTGATTCAGTGCAGGCTTACGCCCGCCATAAGACTGCTGTCCGACAATCGTTATGACGGAAGGCGATCGTAAGCCGCACAATCCTCGACGCTGCTCCATTCAGCGAGCGTAGACTCAATAAGTGCCAGATACGCATCATCGAGACGCTTTGGCTTACGCGCCGAAGCGTTTCGATTGATCTGTTTTTTCGCCACTGAGCGTTTCATGCGCTGCCTATAACTGCATGTGGAACGGGACACAAACGCGCCCTATATTCCGTCGATGGCGCACAATAACGGTCCCGCATTCCGCTCCGTAGGCGGCTTCGCTGAAGCTTCGGCCCAATTCCGCCACCTGACCGGCGCGGAGCTGACGGCGTTTGTTCCTCACCGTCCCTCCAGGCCGGAGAAATCCGAAGGCGGCAAACGATTCAAGCTGGTCTCGGATTACCAGCCGGCGGGCGATCAGCCTGATGCCATTCGCGAGCTGGTCGGAGGGCTCTCGGGCGAGGGCGCTTCCGCCGTTCCGGAACGCGATCAGGTGCTGCTTGGCGTCACCGGCTCGGGCAAGACCTTCACCATGGCCAAGGTCATCGAGGCGCTGCAGCGTCCCGCTTTGGTGCTCGCGCCCAACAAGACTCTGGCAGCCCAACTCTACTCAGAGATGAAGACCTTCTTCCCGGAAAACGCCGTGGAATATTTCGTCTCCTATTACGACTACTACCAGCCGGAAGCCTATATCCCGCGCACCGACACCTATATCGAGAAGGATTCCTCGGTCAACGAACAGATCGACCGCATGCGCCACGCGGCGACGCGCGCGATACTGGAGCGCGACGACGTCATCATCGTGGCCTCGGTCTCCTGCATCTATGGCATCGGCGCGGTTGAAACCTATTCGGGCATGGCGTTCTCGATCGCGCGCGGCCAGCACGTCCAGCGCGCCGATCTGCTGGCGCGTCTCGTGGCGCTGCAATTTCGCCGCAACGATGAGGCGTTCGCGCGCGGCGCGTTCCGCGTCCGCGGCGACACCATCGACGTTTTCCCGGCCCATTACGAGGACCGCGCCTGGCGCGTGACTCTGTTCGGAGACGAGGTGGATTCCATTTTCGAATTCGATCCGCTGACGGGCAAGAAATCCGCCGAGCTCGACGTGGTGAAGATCTACGCCAATTCGCATTACGTGACCCCGCGCCCGACGCTCGCCCAGGCGACCAAGGGCATGCGCGAGGAACTGCGCCTGCGCCTCGAGCAGTTCCGCCGCGACGGCAAGCTTCTCGAAGCGCAGCGCCTCGAACAGCGCACGATGTTCGATTTGGAAATGATCGAGGCGACCGGCTCATGTGCCGGCATCGAGAATTATTCGCGCTGGCTCACGGGGCGCCGCCCCGGCGAGCCCCCACCGACTTTGTTCGAATATATCCCGGACGAGGCCATCGTCTTCGTCGACGAATCGCACGTCACCATTCCCCAATTGGGCGCCATGTATAAGGGTGACTTCCGGCGCAAGGCGACGCTGGCCGAATACGGTTTCCGCCTGCCCTCCTGCATCGACAACCGGCCGCTGAAATTCGACGAATGGGACGTGATGCGGCCCCAGACCATCTACGTCTCGGCGACACCCGGACACTGGGAGCTCGGGCGTACGGGCGGTGTCTTCACCGAGCAGGTGATCCGGCCCACTGGCCTTATCGATCCACCCGTGGAAGTGCGTCCCGTCGAGCATCAGGTCGACGATTTGCTGGCCGAGTGCAAAGACATCGCCCGGCGGGGTTTTCGCGCGTGTGCGCTACATGCATTCGGACGTTGAGACACTGGAGCGCATCGAGATCGTGCGCGATCTCAGGCTGGGCGCCTTCGACGTGCTGGTGGGAATCAATCTCCTGCGCGAAGGTCTCGACATTCCCGAATGCGCGCTTGTCGCCATTCTCGATGCGGACAAAGAAGGGTTCCTGCGTTCCGAAACCTCGTTGGTCCAGACCATCGGGCGGGCGGCGCGCAATATCGAGGGCAAGGTCATTCTTTACGCCGATCACATGACGGGCTCGATGACACGCGCGATGGCCGAGACCGACCGCCGGCGCAGCAGGCAGGAATCCTATAATCTGGCGCACGGCATCACGCCGATCAGCATCAAGAAGAATATCGCCGACATTCTAGGCTCCGCTTACGAGCGCGATCATGTTCTGGTGGATGCCGGCCTCGCCGATGACCCCGTGCCGGTGGGACACAATCTGCGTGCCCACATCGCCGAACTTGAAAAGCGCATGCGGGCCGCCGCCGGAGATCTCGAATTCGAGGAGGCGGCGCGTCTTCGCGACGAGATCAAGCGGCTGCAGGCGACTGAGCTTGCCATTGCGGACGATCCCTTTGCGCGTCAATCAGCGGTGGAAGACGCCGTCGACGGTGCTTTGCGTTCCGGGGCTGTGACCGACGCCGCCCCCCGCTCCACCAAAGGCCGCGCCGGCACGAGCGCCAGGCCGGCCAAGAGCAAATCCGCGCGCAGCCCACGCCGTTTTCGCTGAAACGGGCGTGAAGTCGCGCTCCTGGCCGGTTTTCAGGTCGCAGCGAAGCCGGTAAAGTCCCGTCAAATCTCGGGAGGGTTTCCATGAAGAATCATCACCTCATCGCGCTTCTGCTGGCCGGATCGATTGGGCTCACGGCCTCCGCCATTGCCGTTGCCACCGCGGCGCCCGCTCCGGCAGCCCCAGCAGCGCCCGCCGGAGGCGGCCTGACGATCCTCGACTTCAAGCCGGCTTTCGACGATCTGATGACCATGCTGGTCCAGCCGCGCCATACCAAACTATGGCTCGCTGCGCAGCAGAAAAACTGGCAGCTCGCCGGCTTCGAGCTGAACGAGATGGGCGGCGCGCTCAAACGCGTCGGACAGACGGTTCCGAAATATCGCAATATCAGCGTGGATGCGACGGTCTCTTCGATCTTCGCGCCCAAGATCCAGGCGGTGGCCGGAGCCATCACGGCTCAGAACCCGGCCCAGTTCAACACGGCCTTTGCCGAGCTGACCAATGCCTGCAATCTTTGCCACGAGGCATTGGAGCATCCGTGGCTGGTGATCAAGGTCCCGGATGCCTCAGCCGCCGCCGCCTTCCCGGATCAGGATTTCCGCCCCGCCGCGGCCGCGAAGTAGGGCGCGGCAAAGGTCAATCGAACAGGCTGGACACCGACTTCTCATTGGCGATGCGGTCGATGGCCTCGCCCAACAAAGGCGCAATGGAAATCCGCCTGATGTTCGGACATTTGCGGATGTCCTCGGTGGCGGCAATCGAGTCGGTCACCACCAGGGATTTCAGCTTGGAATCGCGGATGCGCGCCACCGCGCCGCCCGACAGCACGCCGTGGGTTGAATAGGCATAGACCGCCTTGGCGCCCTTATCCAACAGCGCCTCGGCGGCGTTGCAAATGGTTCCACCCGAATCGACGATGTCGTCGACCAGGAGGCAAGTACGATTCGAAACATCGCCGATGATGTTCATGACTTCCGATTCCCCGGCGCGCTCGCGGCGTTTGTCGACAATGGCAAGGTCCGCGCCCAACCGTTTCGCCAAAGCGCGCGCTCTCACCACGCCACCGACATCGGGCGACACCACGATCAGATGGTCACCGCCGAGATAATCCTGGATGTCCTTCACCATGACCGGCTGGGAATAGAGATTGTCGGTCGGAATATCGAAGAACCCCTGAATCTGACCGGCATGCAGATCGACGGTCAGCACACGCGAAGCGCCTGCTTCCGTGATCAGATTCGCCACAAGCTTGGCCGAAATCGGCGTACGCGGACCAGGTTTGCGGTCCTGGCGGGCATAGCCGAAATAGGGGATCACGGCCGTGATGCGCTTGGCCGATGCGCGCTTCAGCGCATCGATCATGATCAAGAGCTCCATCAGATTGTCGTTGGCCGGAAAGCTCGTCGACTGGATGACGAACATGTCCTCGCCGCGGACGTTCTCCTGGATCTCGACAAAAACTTCCATGTCGGCAAAGCGCCGCACGACGGCCTTGGTGAAGGGAGCGTGCAGATATTGGCCGATTGCCTCGGAGAGCGGACGATTGCTGTTGCCGGTCAGCAGCTTCATGCGACCACCCTTAGCATATGACGATTCCATGACCCGAGCGGAAATCTTCTAGCAAGGCGCTTTCCGTGCGTAAACCTTGGCGGGAAAGGAGTCACAGGGCTCATTCCGCCAGCATGATCGCCGACAATTCGCGGCCGTAATCGGGCTCCTTGCGGTGCGTGGTCCGGCGGTAGGAGAAAAATTCGTCCTCGCGCGCATAAGTGCAGGCATCGAGAAGTTCCACCGACTCAACGTCGGCCGCTTTCAAACGCTGGGCCACATAAGCGCGAAGGTCGAATTGCCAGTGGCCGGCACGCGGTGAGCGCGCGAAGAAGCGAGCATTGTCCGCATCGGCGCTCACAAAGCGCAGCTGGAACTCCGGGCCGACTTCATAGGCCTTCTGGCTGATGCAGGGACCGATGGCAGCCCGGATGCGCTTTGGTGCTGCGCCCAGCCGCGCCATCGCCGCAAGCACCGATTCGACAACACCCGCCAGCGCGCCGTTCCAGCCGGCATGCGCCGCGCCGATAACCCGTGCTGTCGGGTCCGCCAGCAGAATTGGTGCGCAATCCGCGGTGAGAATGCCAAGCGCGATGCCCGGGCGGTCGGTGGCCATGGCATCGGCTTTGGGATTTTCCGGAATCGGCCAGGGTGCGGTGACGGTCACCGCCTCCGCGCTATGCACCTGATAGAGCGTGACCAGGGCGGCATCGGGTGCGAGCGCCGCTGTGGCGCGCGCGCGGTTCTCCATGACATCGTCGCGCGAATCTTTCGAGCCCGGCCCGCAATTGAGCGAAGCGTAAATCCCTTTCGAGACGCCGCCTCGCCTGCCGAAGAAGCCGTGTGCGATGCCGGGTACGGAAAGATTGGCGGATTTCAGGATCAGCATGAAAAACCCGGTACACCTGGAGAGCTGTCTTCACAAATCGCCATGACTTTAAACAACATTCCCATTTGCAAAGGGTTTAACAGCCGGTCGACAGCCTGGTTTATTTCTGCGGCGTCATCTGGAGCCGCACGTTTCAGGCGTTCGGCGCGCGCATGAATGCCAAGCAATTCAAGGAACGATCCTTGTGGCTCGGGGCCGAGCACATAACCTCCGGCTTCCCGTGCCGCCGCTCCTAGCGCTGCGAAATCGACATGCGCGGTGAGGTCTGCTTCGCCCGGCTCGGACAGGGGATCGAAAAACCGATTGGCCTTCACTGCCTGAAACGTATCGCCGATGCTGGATGGGGCATGGCCATAGTCGATGACCAGGGCGGCGCCACCGGCCTCAGCGATGTGTCGGGTTATGTCGTGGGCCATCGCTTGCGAGGCGGAGGATATCTCGAAAATTGCACCCTCGGCGGCACCGCGCAAATGGACAGGAATGATCGAGTCCGGCACCGGATCGGGCGTGGCGGCGAAGATCAAATCGCCGCCATCTGCGCTCACCATACGCTCGCGCCAGCGGCCTTGCTGCCGAATGAACTGATGAACCGGAAGCGCGTCGAAATACTCATTGGCGATGAGGAAAAACGGTGCGTCGTGCGGCACATCGCGCAAATCGCGCCCCCATTCCACTTTGGTGCCCGCAAGAGTCTTCGCCTGGATCCCCCGCAAAACCGGACTTACCTCGATCAATACAATGTCGGCGGCATCGCCGAACTCCGGCCGGATCCGGGCAGCGCGCAACAAATCCGCCATCAGCGTGCCGCGCCCGGGCCCAAGCTCCACCAGATGAAACCTATCGGGCCGGCCACGGCCCTCCCATGCCTGCACGAAAAATAATCCGATGAGCTCGCCGAAGATCTGGCTCACTTCCGGCGCGGTGATGAAGTCGCGTCCCAGCGGATCGCGCCCGATATAATAGCCGTGCTCGGGATCGGTAAGCGCCATCGCCATATACTGCGCAATGCTGATCGGTCCTTGCGCGTGGATAAGGCGAAGGAGTTTCTCCTTCAGCCGGTTCACGGCGTCGCTTTGAGGGGATGACGCAGCGCATACCAGAAGAGGAACGCCGCCGCTGCCCACATCGGCAGGCTGAGCAATTGTCCCATGCTGAACCAGCCGTAAATCTTGGACTCCGAATCGCGAAAGAATTCGCCGATGAAGCGGAATGTCCCATATCCGGCAGAGAACCAGGCTACGACCAAGCCCGGACGGCGGTGAATCTCCCAACGCAGAATCAGATAGCGCAGCAGGAAGAACAGCAGCACCCCTTCCATAAAGGCTTCGTAGATCTGGCTCGGGTGGCGCGGCAGGCCGGGCGGAAACGCATTGGGAAAGACGACCGCCCAGGGCACATCCGTGATCTTTCCCCACAGCTCGCCATTGATGAAATTGGCGATGCGGCCGAAAAAAAGGCCGATCGGCGTCGCCGCGGCGATCAGGTCGGCGACACTCCACAAATTGAGCTTCCGATTGCGGCAGAACGCCAAAATCGCGATGACGACGCCCACAAGACCACCATGGAACGACATGCCGCCTTCCCATGCGGCGAGGATCTTCAGCGGATTTTGCCAATAGGCATCGGGTAAGCCCACGCAAGCCGGCACGCTTTGGCCGGCGAAACCGCAATAAAACATCCCGTAGAAAAGGACGAAGCCCAGCCTGCCGCCGATGATCACGCCCAATGTGATCCAGACGAAAAGATCGCCGATATCGTCCGGCGTGGCAGGGGGCTTGCCCATGAACGGGCGACCGGCCCACAATTTCTGCGTGCGCAGGAGCTTGACCACATAGGCCCAGCCGAGCAGCAGACCGGCGATATAGGAAAGGGCATACCAGCGAATGCTGATCGGTCCATAGATATGAATCAGGACCGGATCGATGTTGGGAAAGGGTAGCGCGGCTTGGATCATGGGGCTGAGCGGCTTTGGGGCCTGTTTAGCTCGCGCGGCACCTACGCTGCTGTCAAGCATAGGCCCCGGGGGCATGGTGCGTTTACGATCATGAAGGATGACAGCTTGTACCCGCCCCGGCCAAGGGGCATACCCAGATGAGGACATAAAAATGCAGACCGACAACCGCATACTGGACGGCATGGCCCGGTTGTTTACCAACGCGGCCGGCGCAGCCCACGCCTTCAAAGCCGAGATGGAAACCATAATTAAGGCACGCTTTGAGCGTCTCATTGCAGAACTTGATTTCGTGCCGCGCGAAGAATTCGATAGTTTAAAGGCGATGGCGGCGAAGGCTCGGGGGGAAAACGAAAAGCTCGCCGTTCGCGTGACAGAGCTTGAGAAGGTCTTGGGCATTGCCTCGCCCAAAACCACCGGCGCGAGGTCGCGGCGGCCCAAGGGGCGGATTAAGGGTGACAGAGGAAAGCTGTGAATTTAAGTCCACGACCCATGTATGACTTCACAAGGGGACGGGGGTCGCTCTTGTCACGAATCAAAATCTTGTGTCTGTTGAAGCCGTACTGCTTCGCGCGCCGCCGGCGCATCGAGGGGCTCTTATGAAGCTTGCCGCACCAGAAGATTTTTCGCCGCCGCAGCATCCGCTCGACATGTTGGAGCAGGCGGTGGAGGACAATGGCTGGCCTTTCGAACGTTCGGCACGCGACGAGATCAATCTCTCGGTCGCTGGCCGCTGGTGCGATTATCATTTCTGTTTCACCTGGCGCGAAGACCTCCAAGCGCTGCATGTCTCGGTCAGCTTCGACATGCGCGTATCGCGCGAGCGGCGCAGCGAGATCGCCGAACTTCTGATGTCCATCAACGCGCAGCTCTGGCTGGGACATTTCGACCTATGGTCGGAGGACGGCACAGTCCTCTTCCGCCATGTGCTGATCTTCCCCGACTCGCGGGTCAGCGCCGCCCAATGCGAGGCGCTGCTCCACCTCTCGATTGAAGCCTGTGAGCATTATTATCCGGCCTTCCAGTTCGTCCTGTGGGGCGGCAAGTCGGCGCAGGAAGCCATGGCGGCCGCCGTGCTGGAATGCGCGGGCCAGGCCTAGTGTCGCGGTTTCGAAGTTCGCTAGACCATCGATATCGGACTCCTGGCGAACTTCGGAACCGAAACGACACTAGGATTCAATGATTTGCTAGTGTCGTGGTTTCGAAGTTCGCTTTATTGTCGATATCGGGTTGTCAGCGAACTTCGAAACCAAAACGACACTAGAAACAAGGAATTGCTAGTGTCCTTTCGATTCCGAAATTCGCTAAAAGGCGATATCGAGATATTGCGAATTTCGGAATCGGGACACTAGGGGTCCTTTGATTCCGAAATTCGCCAGGAGGGCTATATAGAGATGAAGCGAATTTCGGAATCGGGACACTAGCGCTCCCATGACAGCGCCCGCGAGCGGCGCGGTCCTCTTGATTGGCGCCGGGCGTATGGGCGGCGCACTCATCAGAGGCTGGATCGCAGCCAAGAGTTTCTCCGCTATCCATGTCGTCGAGCCCCTTCCATCCGATGAGGTAAAAGCGGCCGTGGCCCAGCACGCCATCCATCTCCATACCGCTTTTGCGGCAGAGGAATTGCCTTCCCTTTCGGCGGTCGTGCTCGCCGTGAAGCCGCAAGTGTTGAAGGGTGAAACCGCCCTTCTGGCTGCGCTTGGCAGGACGGGAGCACTCGTCCTATCCATCGCCGCGGGGATCACCACCGAACGCCTCACCGCAGGGCTGGGGCCGCGCGCCCGTCTGGTGCGTGCGATGCCGAACACGCCGGGCGCCATCGGGCAAGGCATTACCGTGCTTTATGGTGCGGGAACATTGTCCGACACCGATCGAGCCTTGGCCGAAGCCCTGATGGCGTCTTTGGGAGAAACCCTTTGGCTCACCGACGAGGCCCTGATGGATGCGGTCACCGCCGTCTCCGGCTCGGGCCCCGCTTATGTGTTCCTCCTGGTGGAAGCTCTCACCGAAGCCGCCCGGGCCGAGGGTCTGGATGCGGCGACAGCGGAGCGGCTCGCGCGCGCGACCATTGCTGGCTCAGGCGCGCTTCTGGCCGCTGGCGCGCAGCCCGCGGCCGCTCTGCGCAAAGAGGTGACCAGCCCCGGCGGCACCACCGAAGCAGCTCTCGAGATCTTGATGGCGCCCGACGGGCTGCAAATATATCGAGCGCGGCTTTCGCCATCTGATCGGCGGTCTTGAGCACCGCGACATTGGCTTTGAACTCGATGGCGGCGAGCTTCTGCTGCACCAGCTCGGCCGCGAGGTCGACGTCCTGCTGCTGCACGACTCGGTTGGCGCTGGCCGCGAAACGCGCAGCGCTTGCACTCAGACCTGCAATGGCAATCGGCATCACATCGCTCATGGACGCAGTGTGGCGCACCACTTCCTTCATTTGCGTCACCGAATCAGCCGGCCTTTAAATCAAATATAAGCAATCATGTGCAGGCCACCGAAGCGATAACCAAGTGAGCGGTGGCGCTATTGCTCGGCAAAACGCAAGATCACGCGGGCCTGTCCCGTGCCACTGACATTCACTGCTTATTACAAGAAACGCGCGCGGATCCGATAGAATCCGCGCGCGACCGCGACACTTCGGGAGACGCCACTCCTCAATGCCGCAAATGCTTTAGCGAACCGCAACCTTGCCGCTTGGTGTCTCCTCGCCGCCGGCATTCGGGAAATGCAAAACGACGCGGCCGGGCGTATGCACGGTCAAATCCCTATGGCCCGCCTCGGGCACATCGGTCGAAACATTGTACGTCCCGCTCGGCAGCTTCATCAGCACCCAGGGGCCGCCGCAACGCACCGATAC
>WNGQ01009806.1_pt1 | contig 10518 bp, 10 predicted proteins | sample 5407661 | NCBI WGS metagenome assembly WNGQ01 (sample SAMN13153382, study PRJNA577476) | soil metagenome | isolation source: 60 cm soil or saprolite under Garry oak tree replicate 2 | place: USA:California | collected 2016-06-15 | reverse complement strand
TCCAGCGAGACCCGCCGGCCCGAGGCGGCACTCACGCCGGCCACCTGCCCGCCCGGGCTCGGCACCTCACGCCGGAAATCCGCCCGCCTGGCCAGCCGGCGCTCACTCCGGCAACCCGCCAGCCGGACCGGTCGGCGCTCACGCCGGGAACCCGCCAGCCTGACCGCCGGCGATCCGCCTGGCCGACCGCGATCCCCACCTTTCGCTGCGGGCGTAGCCCGTCGGGCAATCGCAGCACTGCCAAAGCGCGAGCTTCCGGCTAGCCTCGGGACTGTAGCTGCGAGCTAGCGTTCTCAAGCGGAGGATCGCGTGGAAGTCAAGATCGGCATACAGATGGCCCCTCGTGAGCTCGTGGTCGAGACCGCGGCCTCGGCGGAGGACATCCAGAAGACTCTCGCGGCCGCGCTCGCCGAGAACAAGATCTTCGCCGTTACCGACAAGCGAGGCGGCACGGTCCTCGTGCCCGGTGACAAGATCGCGTACGTGGAACTCGATCAGTCCGAGCCGCGCCGCATGGGCTTCGGGTCCTGAGCCGCGGCGCCGGACCTGCCAGGGCCCGGCCGTTAGGTAGCCGGGAGCCGGCCTAACTCCGCCAGGCCCAGTGCCGCCATCCGCTGTGCGTGCGCGTCGGTCAGAGCTGCGAACATCCTGCCGATCTCGCCGAGCTGCGCCGCCGAGCCGCCGGCGAGAAGTCTCGCCAGGGACTCTCGTTCCGCCGCCACGCGCTGCGCCTGGCTGAGCGCCTCGCCGACGAGACGCCTGGCCCACAGCGCCAGCCGTCCCCCCACCGCCGGATCCGCGGCGATCGCCTCGCGCACCCGGGAGATCGCGAACTGCGCGTGCCCGGAGTCCGCGAGTACGGTCTCCACCAGCGACCTCGTCGGCAGATCGAGCAACTGCGCGATCACCCGGTAGAAGTCGGCCGCGATACCGTCGCCGACGTAGGCCTTCACCAATCCCTCTAGCCAGGTGGACGGCGCTGTCCTTTCGTGGAACGCGTCGATCGGCTCGACGAACGGCCGCATCGCCTGCTCAGGGTCGGCCCCGAGCTCGTATATGCGCGCTCTGAGCAGCTCGAAGTGACCGAACTGCGCGACCGCCATGCCGGCCAGGTCCGCCTTGTCCGGCAGGGAGGCTGCCAGCGAGGCGTCATCGGCCAGCCGGAAGAACGCAACCAGCGACGCGTATGCCAGCACACCGAGCAACTCGATGACGCCGTTGGTCGCCGGATCTGATCCCGGCTCGCCCCCGGCTGCTGGGCCGGTCACGCCCCCGCCGGCGGCTGCTGGACCGGGCCCGCCCGCGCCGGCGGCTGCCAGATCTGGTTTCTGCGCGTCGCCGACCTGCGGATCAGGCTCGGCCAGGCGGTCGGCCGGGTGCTCATGCTCGCTCACAACCGGCAGCGTAACAACGCCGACGCCAACCACGGCGCATCTGGTTCGGGCGCGACACGGGCGCCTTGGCCCATGATCGGCTGTCGGCCGACGTTGCTACACTGATCAGCGACGTCATCTTGGAATGGGACCAGCCCGGGGCGCGTTGAATTACACAGCGCGGTACGAGAGACTAATCGCGTTCCGTCGCTGCGCCTGGCTCATCCTGGCGACTGTTCGGTCAGAGAGATTTCGCTGGCTCGATGCGGGTGAGCGATTCACGCCGCCCTCCGGATGAGTCAACTGCCGTCCCGCGGCTGCCGGACTAGGCGCGCTGTGCGCCAGGTCGGCCGCGGGCCACCGATGGAGGCGAAAGCCCTGACTACGCAAGACCTAACTACAGACCTAGCTAGCCCAGAGCTAGCAAACCCGGACCTAGCCAGCCCGGGCCTAGTCAGCCCGGGCCTAGCCAGCCCGGGCCTAGCAGCCACAGACCTGGCAGCCACAAGCCTGGCAGTTACAGACCTGGCAAGTGCAGGCCCGCTCGCGGCGGTCACGCTGACCACCGACGACGGCTCCGTCGAGGCGACCGGCCGTCCGGCCGACCTTCCCGACGAGATCCCGGCCGACCTTCCCGACGAGATCCCGGCCGACCTTCCCGACGAGGTCATCACGACTGCGGCGGTCGATGTCGACGACATCCCGTTCGACCAGTTCGGCATCGCCGAGCCCATCTGCGCGGCGCTCGCCGCCGCCGGGATCACCAGGACCTTCCCGATCCAGGCGCTAACGTTGCCGATCGCACTCGACCAGCATGACGTTATCGGTCAGGCGCGAACGGGCACGGGCAAGACGCTCGCGTTCGGGATCCCGATCCTCCAGCACCTGCTCGACACGCCCCGCGGCAAGTCGGCGACACCTCGGGCGCTGGTTGTGGTGCCGACGAGGGAACTGGCCATCCAGGTCGCGGAGGACCTGCGAACAGCGGGCGCCCGCAGCGACGTCAACGTGGTCACGCTCTACGGCGGGCGCGCGTACGAGCCGCAGATCGAGGCGCTGGCCACGGGCGACGTCGTCGTCGGCACCCCGGGACGGCTTCTGGACCTGGCCAGGCAGGGCAAGCTGCACCTGTCGGGCGTGGACGTGCTGGTGCTCGACGAGGCGGACAGGATGCTCGATCTCGGCTTCCTGCCCGACGTCGAGGCCATCCTGCGGCTCACTCCCGATCACCGCCAGACCATGCTGTTCTCGGCCACCATGCCGTCGGAGATCGTGACGCTGGCCAGGCGCCATCTGCACCGGCCGACCCACATCAGGGCCGAGCACCACGACGAGCCGGCCCATGTGCCTACCACCGACCAGCACGTGTTCCGCGCTCATCACCTGGACAAGATCGAGGTGCTTGCCCGCGTGCTCCAGGCCGAGGGCAGGGGCCTGACCATCGTCTTCTGCCGGACTCGCCGCGCCTGCGACCTGGTCACCTCGCAACTCGTCGAACGAGGCTTCGCGGCCGCCGCGGTCCACGGCGACCTCGGCCAAAGCCAGCGCGAGCGCGCGCTGCGCGCGTTCCGCAACGGCAAGATCGACGTTCTCGTGGCGACCGATGTCGCCGCCCGCGGACTCGATGTCGACGACGTGACCCACGTCGTGAACAACGAGTGCCCGGAGGACGACAAGGCCTACCTGCACCGCACCGGCAGGACCGGCCGGGCAGGCCGCACCGGCGTCGCCGTGACGTTCGTCGACTGGCAGGACATGACGCGCTGGAAGCTGATCAACGACGCGCTTCACCTCGGCCACCCGGAGCCGCTCGAGACCTACTCGACCTCCGCGCACCTGTTCAGCGCGCTCGGCATTCCGACCACCGCCAAGGGCTCGCTGCCGCGGGCCAAGCGCGGTCGCGCCGGGCTTGAGGCCGAAGACCTCGAAGACATCGGCGAGACCGGCCGGACCCGGTCGCGCCAGCCGGAAGCCAGGGGCCGGGGCTCGCGCGACGAGCGAGCATCTGGCCGCCGGGGCGCGGCCGGCTCACCACCCGACAAGGGGGGTCAGCGCGGCGCGAAGGCCAAGACCAGGGCCAGACGGAGGACCAGGAGCGGCGCACCAGTGGGAACGGCAGCCGACGCATCTCGCGCCCTCGCCGCTGACCACGCCCACCCGGCCGACCACGCTCCGGCCATCGCTGACCACGCCAGGAACGCCGACCACGGCCAGGCTCCAGGAGCTCCGGGAACTCCGGGAACTCCGGGCCACGCGCAGGCCGCTGGCCAGCCAGCCGATGGTCAGCCGCGCAAGAGGCGACGGTCCGGCCGCGGTCGCGGCGGTCGCGGCAGCCGGCCGGTCGCGGTGCACGGCGGCGAAGGCTCGCAGGGCTCGACTCGCCCGGCGAGCCGAGCCGAGCAGCGCGAGATCGAGGCCAACTTAGCCTTCAACGCGAAGAACGACCCTCGGTTATCGACAGGTCCGGCCCGGACCAGTCAGTCTGAGTAGGCTGCCAACCCGTGAGCACTCCACGATCGCTGCGGCTGTCCCAACTGGTCAGGCCGCTGGTCATCGATACCTCGCGCGGCTCGTTCGCGGCGCTGGCGGCACGGCCAGCCAGCGGGATCAGCGAACGACAGCCGGCCCTGCTCGTCCCCGGCTATACCGGCAGCAAAGAAGACTTCCTGGCCATACTGGAGTCGCTGGCCGCCGCGGGGCGGTCGGTGTTCGCGATCGACATGCGCGGCCAGTACCAGTCAGCGTCGGCCGCGAGCAAGGCCGGCTACGAACCCGGCCAGCTAGCCGACGATCTCATCGCGGTGGCCGCGGCCATCGCCACCGATGCCGGGCAGGTACACCTGCTCGGCCACTCGTTCGGAGGCCTGATCGCCCGTCAGGCGAGCCTGGCCACGCCGGCCGCGTTCCTGTCCCTGACACTGCTCGGATCCGGGCCCGGCACGATCAGCGGAGCCAGGGCGCAGACCCTGCGCGACTTGCTCGACTTCCTCGAGCCAGCCGGCTCAGACGTCGACCGGCTCAAGCCCATGATCAGCCAGGTCTGGAACGGCCAGCTAAGACCGCAGGCAGAGGCCGAGGGGACGCCACCGGAGATCATCGACTTCCTCACCGATCGCGCGCTGCTGAGCTGTCCGCTCGGGCTCGCCGAGATGGCCAGGCACCTGCTGAACTGCCCCGACCGCACGGACGACCTGGCGGCGCTCAGCCGCCTGCCGAAGCTGGTCAGCTACGGCGAGAACGACGACGCCTGGCCGCCCGACGTCCAGGACGTGATGGCCAAGCGGCTGGGCGCCGAGCGCGTCTGCATTCCCGGCGCGGCGCACTCACCGGCCGTCGAGGCACCGGAGACGACCGCGGCGATGCTCACCGCGTTCTGGAACCAGGCCGAGTCAGGCCGCAGACCACGACGGGCGCGGGCCGCCAGCTGAGAATCAAGGCTCAGGAGAGTCGGGCACTCGGGTCACCTCAACCTCGTCGTCGTCGGCGGCCAGGCCGTCCCAGGGCCGCCGCTGCGCCGAGACCGCCTGCCCCTGCGGGCACTGCGCGCGGAAGTCGCACCAGCCGCACCAGTTACCGGGAGTCGGCGGGAAGACCTCGTCCCCGCGGCCGGCCTGCGTCCCGGCCCCAGAACTGGCCCTGAACTGCCCATCGGCCGCCGAGCACTCGCCCGCGATATCCTCGGCCCGGCGCAACTGACGATCGAGCGACTCGGGGGTGTGCTCCCAGTGCAGCACCTTCCCGGTCGGCAGGTGATGCAGTTCGACCGTCCGGCACGGCCGGCGTAGCACCCGGCCGGCCGCGAGCGCGTAGAGCGCCAGCGCCAGCGACGACCGCGCGTCGTCGACGGTGAGCGGATACCGGCCGGTCTTATAGTCGACGACGACTAGCTCGCGCTGGTCAGGACCGGGCCGCGGCCCGCACGCCGCCGCCGCACCGTTGCCCCCGGCACCCGGTGTCCGGTCGTCCAGCCGGTCGATCCGACCGGACACCGTGATGAGGTCGGTCTTCATTCCCACGGTTCGCTCGACTCCGGCCGGCTCGCACGCCGGGTCGAGCCCGGCCACGTAGCTCTCGACCATCGCACGGGACCGGCGCCGGTACCGCGCCGACTGGGCGTCGTCCGCGAACCCGTCCGACAGCCAGCCGCGCTCCAGCAGCGCGCCGGCCGTCTCGGGCGTGCGCTCCTCGCGCCGCAGCCGCCACCAGCCCGCGAGCGCGTTGTGCACGCTGGCGCCGAGACTGTTGTGCGCCCACGGCGGCCCCTTGGGCGGGGCCGGCCGGTCCAGGTAGGTCATCCGGTACCTGCGCGGGCAGTCCAGCCAGGCCCGCAGCCGGCTCGGAGTGCACGGATAGAGCCGACGCGGCATGCCCTCGAAGCCAAGCTGCTGCACCGTTACATCCTGTCGCACTTTTAGCGAAACGGCTCGCACGGCGCGATCGCGCGGGCAGGCCGACCTAGTCCGCGGGCTCGTCGATCAGTCCTTCCGGGCCAGCCGACACCCACGAGTCGAACCGCCGCTCGGCAAGGGCAACGGTGAACTCCTCGCCGTGCCCGGCCAGGATCCTGGTGTCGCCGTCCAGGGTCAGGACGTGCGCGCCGATCGAGCTGAGCTGGCTGGGAAAGTCGTCGAAGCTGCCGTCGTGCGGAACCGGCCCGCCGCCGCTGACGACGTCGCCGGCGAACAGCGCGCCGAGTCCCTCGCAGTACAGGACGACCGAACCCGGGCTGTGCCCCGGCGCGTGGATCACCTCGAGCGTGACGTCGGCGACCTCGAAGATGCCGCCCTGCTCAATCTGGATGTCGGGCTCGGTGCCCGGGTTTGCTTCCCGCCAGGCCAGCCGGTCGGCGCCGTGCAAGGCGACCGGCGCCTCGTCGCGGCTCGCCACGTCCTTGGCCGCCGCGACGTGCCTGATGTGCCCGTGCGTGCAGATCACGGCCAGCACCTCGCGCTGGCCGACGACGTTCATGACCGCCTCGGCCGACTCACCGGGATCGATGACGATCACCTCGTCGTCGTCGCCGATGACCCAGGTATTGACTGGCCCGGCCACCCGGTCGATCCTCGCCTGCATCCCGTCCTGCCTTCCCGTCAGACTGCCAGCGCGCCGAGCACATACCCGACGGCCGCGCCGCTACCCGGCTAACTGAGACCGATCCGGATCAGGGTCCGGACCGCGTCGACGATAAGCTGCACCGCGATCGCGGACAGCAGCAGCCCGGCGATCCTGGTGAGCAGTTCGACGCCGCTCTCCCCCAGCAGCTTCAAGATGACCCCGGAGAACCGCAGGGCCAGCCAGAGCACGGTGACGACAGCGACAATAGCGGCACCGAACGCGGCGGCGCCGCCAACCGAGCCGATGCGCTGAACAAAAAGCATCGTCGCGACGATCGCGCCCGGCCCGGCCAGCAGCGGGGTGCCGAGCGGCACGAACGCGACGTTGGCCCTGACCCGCTCAAGCTGAACCGGGTCGGCCGACCGGCCGGTCAGCAGTTCGAGCGCCACGAGCAGCAGCAACAGGCCCCCCGCGGCCTGCAACGACGGCAGTTCGACCCCGAGGTAGGCCAGGACGGACTGGCCGAATACCGCGAACGCCACGATCACCCCGAGCGCGACCAGCGCGGCCTGCCGGGCGAGGCGGTTGCGCTCGGTCGGGGGCCGCGCGGCGGTCATCCCGAGGAATACGGGCACCACGCCGGGCGGATCGGTGATTACCAGCAGCGTGACGAACACTTCCCAGAAGAACTTGACGTCGGACACCAGCGGGGTCACCTGCTGATCACCGCTGCTCCGCTCGCCCGCTCGAGCAGCCTGCCGAGGTCTTCTTGACCGGTCGTCTCGCAGCCGATCCGGTCGCCGGTGAGCTGCCCGTGGTCGTCGCTTCCGCCCGTCTTGGCCAGGCCGAGCCTGCGTGCGACAGTCGTGAGCTGGTTTCGTTGCGCCATATCGTGATCGGGGTGCGCGACCTCGACGCCGTCGAGCCCGGCCAGCGCGAGCTCGGCGATGAGCTCCTCACCCGCGATCCAGCCGCGGGTGACGGCGAGCGGGTGGGCGAGCACCGCGACCCCGCCCGCCGAGTGCAGCAGCGCGATCGCGGCGGCCGGATCGAGCGCGTACCGGCGCACGTGAGCGCGCCCGCCGGGGCCGATCCACTGCGGCGTGAACGCCTCGTCAAACGAGCCGACCACGCCGGCCTCGATCATCGCCCGCGCGATGTGCGGGCGGCCGATCACGCCGCCGGCGGCGATCGCGGCTACCTGCTCCCAGGTCACGCCGGTGCCGAGGTCGGCGAGCCGGCCGACCATCGCCTTGGCCCGCTCGACCCGGCTCTGCCTGATCGCGCGGCACTGCGCGGCGAGCTCCTCGTGCTCGGGGTCGAACAGGTATCCGAGCAGGTGCACGCTGTGGCCGTCGCGCCGGCAGGACAGCTCCATGCCGGAGATCAGAGCCAGCCCGGGCGGCAGCGCGGCCACGGCCTCGGCGACGCCGGCGACCGTGTCGTGGTCGGTCAGGGCGATCGCGTCGAGCCCGGCGCCAGCGGCGCGCGCGACCACCTCGGCGGGCGGCCTGGTGCCGTCCGACGCCGAGCTGTGGCTGTGCAGATCGGCACGCACCAGCCGACTTTAGCCGGTCTCGCCGGGCAGCCGCGGGGAGCGGGCACCGAACGGCAGGTCGAGTTCGTGGCCGGGATCACGCAGGTCGAGCAGGCGCATCGGCTCGACCAGCAGCGTGCCCGCCGTGTCCGGCCAGAGCAGTATCCACAGCCAGGTTCCCATCACCTCGCCCGCGAACGCGGCCCGGCCTGCCGCGTCGACGTGCCAGAGCGGGAACTCGTGCTTGCCGAACTCGACCTGGGCGTGCGGCGAGCAGTCAGGAAAGCCGGCCCCCGGGTCGAAACCGTCCCGGCCTGCGCAGTACGCGCCGAGGCCGACCCCGAGCTCCTCGCTGATCAGCAGCATCTCGCCGGGCCCGCCGACCGGGTTGGGGCCCGAGAGCGCGACCACGCAGGCTCTGGTGCCGCTGCGCTCGTCCCCGGCGGCGGCGAAGCCGGTCAGCAGCCAGCCGGCGGGCAGCGGCCAGGGCAGCATGACGGGAACGACGGCGTTGCGCACGAGTCCGGCCAGGCCCTCGGGGGACAGGCTGCGGACCTGCCGCAGCGGGTGGACGTCGCCGTGCTTGGCGCACCGCCAGCTACTCGACCAGACGCTCGGGGCGGCTACGGGCTCACCGCACCGGGGGCAGGTCAGGTCGGTCTGCACCATGCCCGCGTTCTCCCGGTCGATCGCCGCGCCTGAATTTGAGTTACTACATACGATGCTCCGCCCGAGTGACCACTAAACACCCCGGCCTTTTCCACGATCGTGGTGGATTGACCGGCCTATGTGCCGTCAATCCAGTCGCGATCATGGGGAACACGGAGCCGGACCGACGTGGCGTGCTCGTAGACCTCGATGATGCGTTCCGCCCGGTCGTAGTCCTCCTGACTGGGTGAGAACGCCGCGTTCACCGCCTCTATCTGACCCGGGTGCACGACCCACTTGCCGTCGTAGCCGAGCGCCGCCGCGCTGGCCGACGCCTCCTTCAGCCCGTCGACCTCGCCGATCGCGGCGTACGGCCCGTCGATCGCCTGGAGGCCGGCGGCCCGCGCCGCCACGAGGATCTTCATCAGCGCGTAGTGGAACGCGTCGCCGCCGGCGTAGCCCTCGGGCTGGGCGCCTATCCGCAGCGACCGCATGCCCAGGCTGGCCATGAAGTCGGCCGGGCCGAAGATCAGCGCGGCCAGCCGCGGCGAGGCCGCCGCGATCTGGTCGGCCGCGGCCAGCCCGGCCGCGTCCTCGATCTGCGCCTCGATCGCGATGCCGCCCGGCGGCAGCCCCGCCGCCCGCTCGACCTGGCCGAGCAGCAGGTCCAGCCACGTGACGTGGCCGGGTTCTGAAACCTTGGGCAGCACGATCGCGTCGAGGCGCGCTCCCGGCCGCTCGGCCACCTCGATCACGTCACGGAACGCCCATTCCGTCATCGCCCCGTTGATCCTGACCGCGAGCACGGGCCCGCCCGGGGCCTGACCGGATCTTCCGGCGAGCGCGGCGGCGACGAGCGACCTGGCCTGCTGCTTGGCCGCCGGGGCGACCGCGTCCTCCAGGTCGAAGACCAGCTCGTCGGCCGCCAGGCCGGCGGCCTTGGCCAGGAACCTCTCGCTGCTGCCCGGCACGGTCAGGCAGCTGCGTCGCGGTGCTGGCCGTGGGGGACGTGCCCGCGGACGATCGGCGCCGGTCATGTGTCGATGATGCCTGACGGGCGTTCGACGTGGTGCGCGGGTGCTTCTAGCATGAAGGCATGTCCACCACTACTTCCGCTCAGTCCGGCGCCGGGCTCGGCTCCCCCACCGTCGAGCAGGTCACGCAGGCGCTGGCCGGCGTGCTGGACCCGGAGATCAGGCGGCCGATCACCGAACTCGGGATGGTCAAGAACGTCGAGGTCGGCGCCGACGGCACGGTCAGGGTCGACGTGTGGCTGACGGTCTCCGGCTGCCCGATGCGGGACACCATAACCCGCGAGGTGAGGGGCGCCGTCGACAGGCTGGCGGGTGTCACCGCGGTCCGGGTTGAGCTCGACGTGATGAGCGACGAGCAGCGCCGCGAGCTGCAGGGAACGCTGCGCGGGGGCAAGGCGGAGCGGGAGATCCCGTTCGCCAGCCCCGCCTCGCTGACCAAGGTCTACGCCGTCGCCAGCGGCAAGGGCGGCGTCGGGAAGTCGTCGGTCACGGTGAACCTGGCCGCCGCCCTGGCCGCCTCCGGGCAGAAGGTGGGACTGCTCGACGCCGACATCTACGGGCACTCGGTGCCCAGGATGCTCGGCGTGACCGGCCGACCCACCCAGGTCGAGCAGATGATCATGCCGCCCGTCGCCCACGGGGTGAAGGCGATCTCCAGCGGCATGCTGAAGAAGGGCAACGAGCCGCTGCCGCTACGCGGGCCGATCCTGCACCGGCTGCTCCAGCAGTTCCTCGCCGATGTCTACTGGGGCGACCTTGACGTGCTGCTGCTCGACCTGCCCCCCGGCACCGGGGACGTGGCGATCTCGGCGGGGCATCTGATTCCCGGCGCGGAGCTGATCGTGGTCACGACCCCGCAGCTCGCCGCGTC
>WNGQ01024225.1_pt1 | contig 10519 bp, 6 predicted proteins | sample 5407661 | NCBI WGS metagenome assembly WNGQ01 (sample SAMN13153382, study PRJNA577476) | soil metagenome | isolation source: 60 cm soil or saprolite under Garry oak tree replicate 2 | place: USA:California | collected 2016-06-15 | reverse complement strand
CAGCTCGACCCGCGGGTAGATGGTGGCAAAAGCAACAAAGATTCCAAAGTGCAACGCAGGTGAACCGGCGAGAGCAGAAGGCTGCCAGAGCCCCCAGGCGGTCAGCACAATCGTTGGCGCGATTAACAAGACCGCGTAAAGCGCGATGTAAGCGTTTCGCCCAATGAAGCGTTCGACCTCGCGTCCGAAGACAAAAAGAAAGTACATCTCCACGGCGAACCAAAGGAGAGTCCGTGGTTCATGAACAAACGCATAGGTGAAGAGGCGCCAGACCTGCCCGCTGCGCAAAACTGCCGCACTATCAAACTGCAACCAGGCTAAGATCAAATCTGCGCGGAATGCGACGAGGATGGCGGTAAGAATCGCACACGCAACGTGCACGCCGACCAGCATCGTCGTCACGTCGACAGGGTAGCGGCCCATCCACGCAACCGGCCGATAATCATCGGAGGTGGTCACCCCGAACATGCTTTCAATTAATGCCGCGCATTGCGTCTGCGCAAGCGAAACGACGGGCGCACCGCGAATAAACCCGCCTTCGCAATGCCTGCGACGCGGCAGGCACGAATGGACATGAATGAAAATACCGGCCAATTTAATGCCTTCTTCGGATTCGTGTTTATTCGTGTTCATTCGTGGTTAAGATGAACATCTCCCCTTCATGAAAAATGTCGCGCCTGCCATATTCGCTCCGACCGGAATCGGCGATGCACAGCCGGACAACCAGGCGGTCCTCGATTGGGTGCACGAAATCGGAACGCTCACCAACCCGGAAAACATTTTCTGGTGCGACGGATCTGATCGCGAAAACGAATTCATGGTCGCGGAATCGTTGAAGCAGAACGTGCTGATCAAGCTGAACGAGAAAAAAGTTCCGCGCTCCTATTTGCATCGATCAAATCCGAACGATGTCGCCCGGGTCGAGCAATTTACTTTCATTTGCACACCGACCAAAGAGGAAGCAGGCCCGACAAACAATTGGGCCGAGCCGGCGGAAACGTATTCGAAATTGCGCGGACTGCTCAGAGGCGCGATGCGCGGGCGCACAATGTTCGTTGTGCCTTACATCATGGGGCCGCCCGATTCGCCCTTAACGAAAGTGGGTTTTGAAATCACCGATTCAAAGTATGTCGTGCTCAGTATGCGGATCATGACCCGCATGGGCGAAATCGCTTTGAAACGTCTCGGCGACGATCCGAACGCGGAATGGAACCGCGGTGTACATTCATTATTAGATGTCGATCCTGCGCGCCGGTTCATTTGCCATTTTCCACAGGATAACGCGATTATCTCTGTCGGCTCAGGATACGGCGGCAACGTTTTGCTGAGCAAAAAATGTCTGGCGCTACGAATCGGTTCGTATCTCGCGCGTAAACAAGGCTGGATGGCCGAGCACATGTTGATCCTCGGCGTCGAATCACCCGACGGAAAAAAACATTACGTGGCAGCAGCGTTCCCAAGCGCATGCGGCAAAACGAATTTCGCGATGCTCATTCCACCAAAGCATTTCAACGCCTGGAAAGTCACCACCGTCGGCGACGACATTGCGTGGATGCAGATCCGCGATGGGCGACTGTATGCGGTGAATCCGGAGAACGGATATTTCGGGGTCGCGCCCGGCACGAGCCACAAGTCGAACCCGAACGCGATGAAATCGATCGAGCACGACACGCTTTACACCAACGTTGCGTTGACTGACGACGGCGATGTTTGGTGGGAAGGAAAAGACGGCGCGCCGCCGAAGCACACGATCGATTGGCGCGGGAACGATTGGACGCCGAACTCAAAAGAAAAGGCCGCGCATCCAAACAGCCGGTTCGCCACGCCGATGCGCAACAATCCCGCGCTCGATATCGACGTTGAAAAAGGCGACGGCGTCCCGATTAGCGCGATCATCTTCGGCGGACGCCGCAGCGATACGATGCCGCTCGTGTTTCAGACGTTTGACTGGGAGCACGGCGTTTATCTCGGCGCGACGATGGCTTCGGAAACAACCGCGGCCGCAACCGGAGCGGTTGGCCAGGTTCGGCGTGATCCCATGGCGATGTTGCCATTTTGCGGCTACAACATCGGCGATTACTTCCGGCATTGGCTTAAGGTCGGAAAGCGCCTCACCAATCCGCCGCTTATTTTTAACGTGAACTGGTTTCGCAAAGGCACGGACGGGAAATTTTTCTGGCCCGGTTTCGGCGAGAACATGCGGGTGCTCAAATGGATCATCCATCGCTGCGAAGGAACCGGGGGCGCGGTTAAGTCGCCCATCGGCTGGTTGCCCGGCCCGCACGATCTCGATCTTGATGAGCTCAACGTCGAGCACAAAGACGTCATCGAACTTCTCGGCATCGATCACGAGGAGTGGCAAAGAGAATTGGCTGAACACAAAAAGTTTTTCGATTCGCTCGGAGGCGTCGTTCCGCAGGAGTTGCAGAAGCAACGCGAACAACTCGCCGCGCGTTTCAAGGAATAAACTGTTTTTTACGCGCGAAATTTGCGAACTGCGCGCGTATCTGGAACTGTCTCCAGTGGGTTCAAAGGTTGTTGGAAAAAATCGAGTCGGCACGTCCTCCACGACGGACTGCGTCGAGATTCGGGGTGCACGCCAAAACAATCTCAAACGCATCGATGTCGATCTTCCACTTGGCAAACTCACGGTTGTTACGGGCCCGAGCGGCAGCGGCAAATCGAGTCTGGCCTTCGAAACCATTTACGCCGAGGGCCAGCGCCGGTACGTCGAGACGTTCAGCCCCTACATGCGGCAATTCCTCGACCGCATGGACAAGCCGCGAGTCGACAACATTCGTGGCATTCCCCCAGCGATCGCCATCGAGCAATCGAACCCGGTAAAGTCATCGCGTTCGACCGTCGGCACGATGACGGAAATCAACGATTATTTAAAATTGCTATGGCCGCGGGTCGCGCACGCGTTTTGCCCCAGCTGCAGTCGCGAGATTCGGCTGGAAACGGCGAAATCAATCGCCGATCAAACGTGCCGCGAGTTTGCTGGAAGGAATGTTCTCATCACTTTTTGGATTCCAGTCCCCGCAAAAACCCAACCGCGCGATTTCTTCGATTTTCTTCAGCAGCAAGGCTATCTGCGCGTGTGGATCGACAACGAAATTGTGCGCGTGGATGCCGAGCCAAAGATCAAACGACTGGGCGCACGCATCCAGGTTATTCAGGATCGTATCGCCATCAGCGAAGAAAACCGCGCGCGTTTGGTGGAAGCCATCGAAATCGCGCTGCGTTTCGGAAAAGGCAAGGTTAACGTCATCTTGATCGCGGAAAACGCTCAACGCTCAACGCCCAACCCGCCTTCGCAAGGCTACGGCGCGGCAGGCGCCCAACGTCCCACTGATCACCGATCACTGATCACTGATCACCCTCTTCCCTTCTCCACCGGTTGGCATTGCGCCCATTGCGATCTGGATATTCGCCCGCCCGGACCCGGGCTTTTTAGTTTCAACAATCCACTCGGTGCATGTCCCGAATGCCGCGGATTTGGCCGCACGATTGCGATCGATCTTAACAAAGCGATTCCGGATCGGAGTTTAAGTATCAAGCAAGGGGTAGTGCGAGTTTTTCGCGGGGCCGAGTTTGGCGAATCGCAAAAGGATCTGCTCAGGGCCTGCGCCCGCGAAGAGATCGATATCAATGTGCCATTCGAGGAATTGCCGAAGGCCGACCAGGATTTCGTCATAGAAGGTGAAAAGCGCTCGGACGATTACACCGACGATGACTACGAAAACGATCGCTGGTATGGCGTTCGCGGTTTTTTCCGCTGGCTCGAGAGCAAGACCTACAAGATGCATGTGCGCGTTTTGCTCAGCCGGTATCGCGCATACACGACCTGCCCGAGTTGCAACGGCGGACGATACCAGCCCGAGACGCTGAATTACAGGATCCAAGGAGCGGCGGCTTTCCAGCCGCCGCAGGGCGCTTTGGAAAGCGCCCCTCCTTGTTTAACACTGCCTTGGTTTCAGGCGCTTTCGATTTCCGACGCGCGCGATTTCCTGAGTAAGAGTGACATCCCCCCCAGCGATTCGACCGCCCAGATGTTGCGCAATGAGATTTGCGCGCGCCTCAATTACCTTTGCGAAGTCGGAGTCGGTTACCTCACGCTGGATCGTTCGACGCGCACGCTGAGCGGTGGCGAAGTGCAACGGGCCAATCTGACCACCTGTCTGGGAGCCTCGCTCGTAAACACGCTTTTCGTCATGGACGAACCGAGCATCGGCTTACACCCGCGCGATGTCGGCAGGCTCGTGCGGGTGATGCAAAACTTGCGCGATAAAGGCAATACGCTGCTCGTGGTCGAACACGAGGCGCGCGTCTCGCGTGCTGGCGATGGTGTCCCGCCATCGCGAACTTTTCGAGACGCGTTGCCGCAAGCCAGTGGTGGATCGAGGGAAAGCCTGTTTCGGCGCGACGCCGAAACCAGCACGCGAGACGCATGCGCTACCCAGTCACTCACGCGCGATTACCTGACGAATCGCAAATCAATTCCAGTCCCGAAATCGCGCCGCAAATCGACCTCGTTCATCAAGATCATCGGCGCTCGCCAGCACAATCTAAAGAACATCGATGTCGATCTGCCATTAGGCGTCTTCGCATGCGTGACCGGAGTTTCCGGTTCTGGAAAATCCACGCTGATTCACGACGTGCTTTATCGGAATCTTCTCATCGCGAAGGGCCAATCTTCCGATCAGGAACCGGGCGCGTGCAAATCGGTCACGGGTGCGCATCGGATCCGCGACGTAGTCATGGTCGATCAGGCGCCGCTCGCGCGCACACCCCGATCAACTCCGCTCCTTTATCTCGGATTTTACGATCGCGTGCGCGAATTGTTCGCCGCCCAGCCCGAAGCGATGGCGCAGGGACTGACCACCGGCGCTTTCTCATTTAACTCGGGCAGCGGCCGTTGCGAGCGCTGCTCGGGCACAGGTTATGAAAAGATCGAGATGCAATTTTTGAGCGATCTATACGTGCGCTGCGCAGAATGCGAAGGTCGGCGATTTCAGCCGCATGTGTTGAAAGTGAAACTGCACGGCAAATCAATTCACGATTTGCTACGCCTGACGGTGACGGAAGCGATCGAATTCTTCGCTCATGTCCGTGAGGAGCGTGGCGCGCAAATTTCCGGCGGACTGAAAGTGCTCCAGGAAGTCGGGCTCGGCTATCTGCGACTCGGTCAACCACTCAACACGCTTTCGGGCGGCGAATCGCAGCGGCTGAAGCTGGTCGGACATCTCGCAGAGGGTGAGCAATCCGCAATCCGCAATCCGCAATCGGAAATCGGAAATTTGTTCATCTTCGACGAGCCAACGACGGGATTGCATTTCGACGATGTAGCGATGTTGCTGCGATTATTTCAGCGGCTGGTCGATCTTGGTCACTCGGTCGTGGTGATTGAGCACAATCTCGAAGTAATCAAGTGCGCCGATTGGATTGTCGATCTCGGCCCGGAGGCCGGAGACCAAGGCGGCGAAGTGGTCGCAGTGGGAACGCCAGAGCAAGTTGCCCGCGTTCAGAACTCACACACCGGAAAATTTCTCGCGCAGATTCTGGGGAGCGCGGGCATGTTGCCCGCCGTTCGCGGCATTCTGCCGCGAACCACGCAGCGTGTTTACGCGGGTGACGATAACGAGTTTGCACTGCGCGTGGCCGACGAGCCGTCCGGCAACATGCCGGACGGTGCGAGCAAAATGCTCGCGCTCCCCAATCAACGCGGGGACGGATGGCGCAACGGCGCGATCACCGTCCACGGGGGGCGCGAACACAATCTCAAAAACATCAATGTAAAGATCCCGCGTGAGCAACTCGTGGTGATCACCGGTTTGAGCGGCTCCGGCAAATCCACCCTCGCATTCGACATTCTGTTTGCCGAAGGACAGCGAAGATTTCTTGACAGCATGTCGCCTTACGCGCGGCAGTTCGTCGAGCAACTCGAAAAACCCGATGTCGATCTCGTTGAGGGTTTGCCGCCGAGCGTTGCCATCGAGCAGCGAGTTACGCGCGGCGGCGGGAAATCGACTGTCGCCACCGTGACGGAGGTTTATCATTTCCTGCGATTGCTCTTCGCCAAAACCGGAACACAATTTTGTCCCGATTGCGATTTGCCCGTTGAAAAGCAGAACGTCGCTGCGATCGTAAAACAGGTCGAATCAGCGGCGAAACGCGGAGCACTCAAGGTGCTCGCGCCACTCGTCAAGGCGCGCAAAGGTTTTCATACCGATGTGGCGCACTGGGCTGGGCGCCAGGGCTTCGATACGCTTTATGTGGATGGAAAGCTGATTCCCATCTCTCAATTTCGAAAACTCGAGCGTTTTAAAGAGCACACGCTCGACGTCGTTCTCGGAGTGATCGGACGCGGGAGCTTAAAGTGGCGCGACCTTGTAAGTTCCGAATCCGAGAACGCACAAATTACAAACTTGCGCCACATTATTCAGCGCGCTCTGGAGATCGGTCGGGGCACCGCGCGTCTGCTCGATTCGAAAAATCGTCTGACTGTCGTGAGCACTGAGATGAGTTGTCCTGGTTGCGGCCGCGCCTTCGAGGAACTCGATCCACGTTTGTTCTCGTTCAATTCCCCGCATGGTGCTTGCGAGGAATGTGGCGGGTTCGGTGAAATTTGGGACAGCGATCTGCAAACCGGCGCGAGTGACAACGGCGAATCGATCCTGGAGAACGAACTGGCGGCAGAGCGGGAATCTGAATGGATTGACGAAGAGGAAGCGCGCGAGTGCCCGGGCTGCCGCGGCTCGCGTCTGAACGCGGTGGCGCGTTATGTTCGTGTGCAGGGATATGCGATCAACGATTTCACCGCTCTCTCGGCAAGCGTAGCGCGGAAGCTCACGGGGAAACTGCGGTTTCGCGGAACACAGAAAACAATCGCCGAAGAGTTGCTCCCGGAAATTCAACAGCGGTTGCGTTTCATGGAAAAAGTCGGTCTCGGTTATCTCGCGCTTGGCCGTTCGGCAAAAACGCTGAGCGGCGGTGAATCGCAGCGAATTCGTCTGGCCGCACAGCTGGGCTCGAACTTGCGCGGCGTGCTTTACGTGTTGGACGAACCCACAATTGGTTTGCATGCGCGCGACAATCTGCGACTGCTCGAAACCCTCACCGCGCTGCGGGACAAAGGCAATTCTCTCGTCGTCGTCGAGCACGACGAAGAAACAATGCGGCGCGCCGATCACATTGTCGATCTCGGACCGCGAGCGGGAATTCACGGCGGCCAAGTAGTGGCGACGGGGACGCTGTGCGACATCGAGAGGAACCTAAATTCCGAGACCGCTCGTTGCTTGAAAACGCCGCTGCACCATCCTATTCGCGGATCACGCCGGTCACTCCGCGACGTCGAAAACTGGATCGAACTTCGCGGGGCTCGTGCGAACAATTTGAAAGATGTCGATGTTCGCTTTCCGATCGGAAGACTTTCGGTCATCACCGGCATTTCCGGTTCGGGAAAATCGACATTAATGCACGATGTGCTTTGGCCCGCGGTGCGTGACGAATTGGAAAAGAAAAAACGCGCGGGCAACGGCGATTTGTTCAACCTCGTTAGCGGCGCGCAAGATATCGAAGCTGTGTATGAAGTCGATCAATCGCCAATCGGGAAAACGTCGCGTTCGACGCCGGGCACTTACATCAAAGTGTTCGACGAAATCCGGAATCTCTACGCGCAACTGCCGGTGTCGCGCGTGCGCGGGTATTCGGCGAGCCGGTTCTCATTCAACGCGGAAGGCGGCCGCTGCGAGACATGCAAGGGTCATGGCGCGATCAAGCTGGAGATGAATTTTCTGCCCAGCAGCTACGTGCCATGCGAAGATTGTCGCGGCCGCCGGTACAATCCGCAAACGCTCGAAGTCCTCTACAACGAAAAATCGATTGGCGACGTGATGGAGATGACGATCGAAGAAGCGGCCCAGTTTTTTTCGGCGCACCCGAAAATTGCGCGCCCGCTTGCATTGCTGGTTGATACTGGGCTCGGCTATCTCAAGCTTGGGCAGCCGAGCCCGACCTTGAGCGGTGGCGAAGCGCAACGGCTTAAGCTCGTGACGCAATTAAAGCGGGGCGTCAATCGCGCTGCGAATGAGCGGATTCGAAAAATGCGCAAGCCAGGATCCACATTGTATTTGCTGGAGGAACCGACCATCGGCCTGCACATGGCGGACATTAAGTTGCTACTCAACGTTCTGCATCGGCTCGTGGACGAAGAAAACACAGTGATTGTGATTGAACACAATCTCAGTGTAATCGCAGAAGCCGATTACATTGTTGATCTTGGCCCGGAAGCCGGAGTCGATGGCGGCGAGGTTGTTGCTATTGGGACGCCGGAACAAGTCGCGAAGAATCGTATCAGTCGCACCGCGCCTTTTCTGCGAAAGGTGTTAAAAAAATGTGTTTGATTTCAGACATTGCGTTCGGGAGAGAACTCGGTATATCCGATGTAGACACAATGAAAACGGCGATCCAACGATGGGGCAATAGTTTGGCGATCCGCATTCCGCGGCATCTGGCGAGTGAGTCTCATGTCCACCGGGGATCGCCAGTAGAAGTCACAATCGCGGACGGCAAGCTGATAATTGCGCCGGTTTCGAAGCGTTCTTATTCGCTAGCCACGTTGGTGAAGAAGATTTCACCCCGTAATCGCCACCGCGAAGTCGACACCGGGCGTCGCGTTGGCCACGAAGCTTGGTGATGCCTCGTTACGTTCCGGCACGTGGCGACTTCGTTTGGCTTGATTTTCATTCACAAGTCGGCCACGAGCAAAAAGGGCGCCGGCCTGCTCTGGTTGTTTCTCCGAGAGATTACAATGCGAAGGCGAGTCTGGCGCTTTGCTGTCCGATTACGTCTAAGATCAAAGGCTACCCGTTCGAGACACAGGTCGATCCTCCGGATTCAGTCCGAGGCGTAATTCTCTGTGATCAGGTTCGCAGCCTCGACTGGCGTGCACGAAGGGCCACTCTTATCGGCCGAGCTTCAAGGCAATGTCTCGATGATGTCATGGCTAAAATCGAGTCGCTCCTTCACCGCTGATTTCATGCTCGCTTACTATCTCCATAATCTCGATCCGATTATTTTTCGGATTTACGATAATGTCGGGCCGCGCTGGTACGGTCTGGCTTATGTGCTGGCGTTCGTTTGCAGCTACGTGCTTCTGCGCGTCCTGGCGAAAACCGGTTATGCGGATCTGCCTGGGGAAAGGGTCGGAGACTTTATCACCGGCTGCGCGCTTTTCGGTGTCATCATTGGTGGCCGGCTCGGCTACGTCTTTTTCTACAAACCGGAAATGCTGCGCGAGCCGCTGTCGATCTTGCGGGTATGGGAAGGCGGAATGTCGAGCCATGGCGGGATGATCGGGGTGTTGCTTTTCACTTTTTACTATGCCCATCGGCACAAAATCTCGTGGCTGAACCTGGGCGACAATCTTGTCGTAACCGCGCCACTGGGTCTGTTCTTTGGCCGGTGCGCCAATTTCATCAACGGCGAACTTTACGGGCGCCATGGGCGATGCAATTCCCGAAGGAGCTGCTCGATCATCCGGCAGAAGCCGATCGGGCAGTGGCAACGTGTGCACGGATTGATCCATCGCTGGTCACGCGCGACGCGATTATCGAAGTGGCGCGCCGTCAACCAGAGGTAGCGAACGCTTTGCGCTCGATTTTAACGCCGCGACATCCGTCGCAGCTCTACGAAGCGTTTTTCGAAGGGATCATTTTGTTCGCCATTTTGTGGTTCGTGCGGACGCGAACGCGTCAGCCGAACGGAGTTTTGACCGGGCTGTTTTTCATCTGTTACGCGATTTTCCGCATTGTGATCGAATATTTCCGCGAGCCGGATGCAGAGTTGATAGGCCATTTCACGCGAGGCCAATTCTTTTCCTTTTTCCTGATCGCCATCGGCATCGCGTTCGTAGCGGCAGCAAAGATGCGCCCGACCTATCCGAGAAAGATGTCCCCAAAATGGCGAATGACGAATGTCTAATGACGAAGGAATAACAAAATCCAAATGACGAAACATCCTCAGTAGCTTCGGTCATTTGAGTATGCCGGCTTCCTTCGTCATTCGGCATTCGTGCTTCGTTATTGCTTTGTCATTTTGAGCGAAAGTGTTGCCCTGAGCGGAGTCGAATGGGTCGAGACATCTCTCATTATTATTAAACAGTAAGGGATTTGATTCGCTCACTCCCCGCTCGTTCAGCTTTCAGCCCGCCCGTCTAGTCGCGGCTTCCCCAGCCGCTCCATTCTCCACTGCGCTATGCTTCGGTCGAAATGACAATGGCATTTCCGCGAAACGGCGTTATTACTTACGCTAGTGACGCGGAGATGTTCATTGCGACATTGCTAGCGGCCGGCGGTCTCCTTTTTGCGTTCGATCACGCGACGATCGCAGGAAAGCTCGTCCTCTCTCTTCTCGCCGTTGCTTCGATCTTCAGTTGGTCGATTATGATCACGAAGTTGCGCGTCATTCGCTTCGCGCGGCAACAGAACAGTCGGTTCCTTGCGGCTTTTAGGCAGGA
>WNGQ01010731.1_pt1 | contig 10519 bp, 8 predicted proteins | sample 5407661 | NCBI WGS metagenome assembly WNGQ01 (sample SAMN13153382, study PRJNA577476) | soil metagenome | isolation source: 60 cm soil or saprolite under Garry oak tree replicate 2 | place: USA:California | collected 2016-06-15 | reverse complement strand
CCTCTGAAGCCAGCTATCGTATGGATGAGTGGATATCGGGCACTGCGTTTCCACGTCCTTCACTGACTTCCTTCCTCACGTCGAGACACCCCGTGGAAGGAAGCTCACGGGACGTGAGAGGAAGCCTGTGGTGGTCAGAACATCATGGCAATGGAGGTCAATGGCTTCTTCACATGAGAAGAAGGGCGTAATCCTCCTGCACGTCAGTTTTCTTTAGCTTGTTGAGAGGCGCTATTTTTTAGCGCTCCTCGCATGGGGTTATCCTTCCGAGCGTCGGACCCCATGCTTGGGCACTGGGGAGAGAAGCGAGTCCTTGTTCGGGGCAGGTATGGGGCATTGCCACTTGTGCCTGCCTGTGTTGAGAAAATATTCGTCGGAAGACGGGACCTCCTGGTTTCGCATCTCCCGCAGGGCGAGCGTCCAGTCACGTCTGTGGGAGAAGCATAGAAGAGCAACCACCATGCAACGGTGCAGGCCAGGCTTGGAGGAACCAGAAAGATCCCACTTGCGAGAGGGGGAATCCCCGGCCTTGAGGCTGCGGGAGGATGTCAACTGTCAATAGAATAGAGGTAGAGGGGATATACAATGCGTGACATAGAACCTACTCTCCGCGCCGGGCAGGTACTACGGGAGCAGTACAGGGTGGTCAAACTCCTTGGCCAGGGAGCATCTGGCGCCGTCTACCTCGTCGTAGATGAACAGAAACGGCAAAAACTCTACGCCCTCAAAGAGGTAGTGCATGCCGAGAGCTTCGGACAACGTGATTTCCCCTTCGATGTCGCGACCCTGAAACAGCTGGATCACCCCGCCCTTCCCCGCGTGTATCGGGTATTCCATGATGACAACCACGACAGGTTCTCCATCCTCATGGACTACATTGAAGGGAACAGCCTGGAAGCGATGCGGCAATTGATGCCGGGGAAGCGTTTTTCGTTGCACACGGCCATGACGTTGATGTCACCCATTATGGACGCTGTAAGCTACTTGCATCGACAGCATCCTCCCCTTATCCATGGCGATATCAAACCGTCCAACATCATCCTGCCAGGTGCTGCTCTGGCTTCTCCTTCGCAGCTCGTCGATTTCGGCGGTGGCAAGAACGTGTACGCAGAGGCCACGGCTCGACAGCATACGTTCAACTTTCGCGCACCCGAACAATATGGCAGGAAAACGAGTCGCCGCACGGATGTCTATGCCCTTGGCGCCATCTTCTACACCCTCTTGACGGGTGCAGTTCCGGCTGCGGCTTCCGAGCGCCAGGGGTGCATAAAGGCGGGAGAACCCGACCCGCTCGTGCCGTTGAGTCGCTTCATGCCATCAGCTCACATACTCTCCGACGCCATCCATTGCGCCCTGTCTCTGAGTAGAAATGACAGGTATACCTCTGTTGAGCTGTTCCGTGAGGCGTTATGGCAGGTGATCCATACCGACCCGCTGATGGTAGCGATGCCGAACCTGCCGATCACGACGCTAAACGTGGAAGAACGTGCGGCTCCAGACTCAGGTATCGTATCGACCGAGGCGCAGGAACCGACGGTTATCGTTCTATTGAGGAGGAAACACGCCAGGCCGCATGCCGAGCTGCCCGAGGAAGAACATACGAGTCCAGACGCAGAGAGAGGATCGACTGAGGCGCAGGAATCGACGGTTGTCGTTCCATTGAGGAAACACGTCAGCCTGGGTGCCGAGCTGCCCGAGGTGGAAATTCCTGGCTTGATTGTCAGGGGGACCGAAGTGGCATCTGTCGATGCATCTGAAGTGGCGCCTCCTTCGCCCGTTGTTGCTGGAGAAGGAGCATCCCAGGCGGAGGAATCTCCGCGAGAAGGGTCACCTGTCCTTATCCGTAAGAAACGTCGCCTGCCCGCCCGAAAACGCATAGCGAGGAAGTTTTTCCTGACTGTTCCCGTCCTTTTACTCGTGTGCATACTCGGGTCAGGGGTCGGGATTGCCGGATACCAGACATTCAGCGCGACGTATCGGCACGAAATGTCTCTGGCGCAGTCGGGGCTCAGCCACCTGCAAACGGCTGTGTCCCTCCTAGAGTCATGGTCGAAAAATACGTTCGATGCCTCTCCCGTTCTACGCGCACAGCACGAGTTCGCGACGGCATATACTGACCTTGCTCAGCTCGATGGCGATCTACAAGCGTATGCCGGCGTTGCTCCACTCATTCCCGGCCTCGGTTCTCGTTTCAGCGCGGCATTACATGTCGTGCCGCTGGCTATGGAGCTTTCTCAAGCTGGAATCGCCGGGTGCGACGCGCTCAAGTTGATTGTCACCCGCTTTCACGAACCGTTAAGTATCGGCCGCGGCCTCTCGCCTGCCGATCTCGCTGTGATCGGTAACGACCTCCACCAGGTGAAGGTGAACGTCAACCAGGCCGTCGCGGGGGTCAACGCCTTGCGACCCGGGGATTTGCGCTTCAATGCATACCTCGGCAAGGTGGCTGCGCAGTTCCATCACTATCTCCCATTCCTGCAAACCCTGTTGCAGGAAGCTGATCAACTCCTGCCTGCTCTCCCTACACTGCTCGGCATCAGTGCGCCCGCGTACTATCTCGTCGAGTTACTCGATACCACAGAACTGCGGCCTGGCGGTGGGTTCATTCAGGACTACGGGTTCGCGACGCTGATCGGCGGACGGTTGAGCGCGGCGCACATCTCGGATGCAAATTTGCTCGACGCCACCTTCACTCAAAGCGGTCAAACGCTCTCTTTACCCCCTGGATACAGGTGGTTTAATCAAGTGACAAATAGCTGGAGCCTGCACGATTCCAATCTCGATGCGGATTTTCCCACGGCCGCTCGCTTTGCCGAGCAGAACTATAACCTTGAGCATGGCAGGGTCGATCTCCAAGGGGTCTTGGCCATTACCCCGACGCTCATGGCGAATGTGCTTGCCATTACTGGACCCATTGGTATTCCCGAGTTGCACCAGACCGTCACCACGCGCAACCTGGTCGATCGTATCCACTATTACCAGTACGGGCCGGGAAGCCATCGCCAGGGCGGGGGCATCCTATCGCCCGGTGAAAATGCCGGCGGGAGCAGAAACTTCACGGAACTGCTGGCGCAACATTTTCTCGCGCGGCTCCATCAACTCCCTGCTTCTGCTTTCCCCAGATTGTTACAGGCAATCATCACGTCGCTGCAAACAAAGGATCTACAGATCTATTTCAACGCCCCCGCGGCAGAAAACCTGCTCCAGTCCCTCGAGGCAGGTGCGACAATCCAGCCCTCGGCGGGTGATAACTTCTTCGTGGTCGATGCCAACATTTCCGCCAACCATGTCAATCAGCTGATCAGCAAGACAATGAATGACCAGGTGACCATCGACAGGGACGGCAATGCGACTCACCATACCACCATGCGCTACGCATGGCTAACGAATGGCGAAACCTTTGGACCTCCCGCCTATAGCGATTATGTCCGCGTCTATGTCCCGTCTGGCAGTTCCTTGCAGGGACAACAGGGATGGCAGGCGCGCGGCACGAGCCATGCCTTTGGTCGTGAGGTGTGGGCCGGCTCCTTCACCCTCTCTTACGGAGAGACGCTCACCATCACCCTCACCTGGACGGCGAAGGGCGCGGCGAAAAAGGACGCGGCAGGCTGGCATTACCAGTATCTCGTACAACACCAGGCCGGCTCTTCTTGGAGGCTGAACGTGCGGGTCACCGTGCCATCCTGTGCAGGCAGCACGTCCGGGGCGAGGATCAGGGTAGAGAACGGGCAGACGACGGCGCTCAGTCAAGCCCTGGTGAAGGACACGACGATGCACCTTGATTATAGATGTTGACGCACAGTTCGCGCACAGCCTTACGGTCTTACGGGTTCCTTACGCGTAGAGTTGTTCCACATTGCACTTGAGCTTTCTTCATCCTGTGGAAAGGAGTAGCGGTGATACAAGAACAAATGACGCTCCCTCTAGGAGCTACACTGCAAGACGATCACGGTGGCCACTATTGTGTGGAGCAACTGCTCGCCAGGGGCGAATCCAGCGCAGTCTACCTGGTGAGCGAGCGACGCAACAAGCACTGGGTGTTCGCGCTGAAAGAAGTGCTCAACCCGCGCACGCAAGACCGCAAACGGCTGCTCTTTGAGTACGAGTTGCTCAAACGGCTCAATCACCCTGCCTTGCCACGCGTCTATTACGCCTTCGAACAGGCAGAGCTCAAGCGCGTCTACCTGCTGATGGAGTATATCAAGGGGAAAGATCTCGACGTCTTACGCAACGAGCAACAGGGAAAACGTTTCCCGCTGCAGTCGGCGCTGACGCTTTTAGAGCCCATCGTGGATGCCCTCATGTACCTGCATCAGCAGGAGCCACCTGTCTTTCATCGAGACGTCAAACCCGCCAATATCATTGTCCCACAGAGTGGCAGGAGCGCTGCGCTGGTTGATTTCAGGATGGCCAAAGAATATCAAGCCGAGAGCACGACCACCGTCTTCCGACGCGGCACTCCTGGATACGCGGCGATCGAGCAGTTCGGCAACGAAAGCGACACGGACGTGCGTACCGATGTCTATGGTCTTGGAGCCACGCTCTATACGTTGCTCACGGGCGTGAAACCCGTCAATGCTGTCAAACGGCTACTCGCAGAAAAAGGAGATGATCTGCTGAAACCGGCGCATGTCCTGGTGCCAGACATTCCACAGCCGGTATCTCAAGCTATGCAACGCGCCTTGTCTCTTCGTCCTGAGGACCGCTTCGCCACGGTGGAAGACTTCTGGGTTGCCCTGCATGCCGATACCGACGCTGGGAAGCAAGAAGAACAGGCGCCGGTATTCCCTCCCTCAGGAACTGGGAAGCAAGGGGACACCCGCTCCGGCAGGCGCAAGCAGATGGCGGTGTTTTCTCTCATTCTCCTGGTTCTCGTTGTTGGGGGACTGGCCTTGCTTCTCTCTTTTACGCATCTTGCACCCCCTCTATCTGTCATTCCGCTGACATCCACTCGAGGAGTGGTGTTGCCCTCAACATCTTCTAACACGAGATCCTTCCCCTATCCTTCCATTGCCTCATCATACGCAGGGACGATCAGCGATACAGGGGTGGCGAATAAGAAGACGACGTTATACCTGGGGCAGATGCGCCAGGATGGGAAAAGTATTGCTGGCAATTTTCAGGGATTGGGCCTGGTCGGCTCCTTGACGGGAACAGCAGTTCCCTTTGGAAGAATGCATTTTATCGTAAAGTATGGTGCAGGGTCATTGATTTTAGACGGAGAGATGAAAGCCGGAGGAGCTATTGAAGGAACTTTCTATGCGTTGGATCAGCAAGGGCAAAACCTGGGGAAGTATGGCCTATGGTCTGTTAGCCCTGCCTCTTCTTAACTCCTGGCCTGCGGGATCGGGAAACTGGGCTGGTCAACGAATCAGGTTTGCTCAACGCTCTCCAGAGACAGTTCCGAACAAGACCGCGCGTGGGTCGTTGACCATTTGCTATCTGGCGGGTACAATATCCCACACGCCAAAAGCAGCCCCGCTGATACACTGGTTGTTTGGATCAATCGTGCAAAATGATCCTTGTATATTGCCGGCCGACTCTACCTTCCCCGTGAAGTAGAGCGGCGCTCCGCCGGTGGGATTCGCCACGGTGAAGAAGATGTGTTTCGATCTGTCGAGGTACCCGGTGTAATCTCCCCTCATCAGCGCTGAAGTGAAGGCGCCGGAAATAAGTCCATTGTCTAGTCGCATGTGTGCGAGGGTCATTGGAGAGGGGACATTCGTTGACAGCTCTTCGAGCGTGCCACTATACGTTGGGAACAGGCGCGTCGAGTTCGAGGCGGTCCCTGTAGCGGCCACGGTCGCACTAGAAATGGGAGTAAGCGTGGGGAGCGCGACGGTTGGACCTGTTCTGCCGCTTGGTGTGTTTGCTGGATGCTTCTGGATCATGTTCAGCATATTCAATCCCGACAGACCCGCTCCAATTCCAGCAAGCAACAGCAAGGTAAGCAAGACAGGGAGCAGGAAGCGCTTCCTCGAGCGTCTGCCGGCCTGCATCTGCTGCGGCGAAGTGGTGGTTGCACCTACCCGTGCAAAGACCTCGGGAGTTGTGGATGCTTTCCCTCTCTCCGGAGAAACCTCAGGGGTGGAAGGTGAGCCGACGAGTGAGCCGAGCGCTTCAGCGATGGGCTTTTGCCCCGGCTCCTCCTGGAACGTCTGCCAGAATTCTTTGACCGTGGCGTAACGCTGCACCATATTGACCGCCATCGCTCGCTCGATGGTTCTGGAAATAGGCAATGGGATAGAGGGTACAAGCTCGCTGACGGGTTTCAACGGGTCAGGTTTTGAGTTACCGATCCGCATCAACCTCTCAATGGCATCAGGTGGAACTTCACCGGTCAGTAAGGTAAAGATCGTTGCCCCCAGCCCATAGATGTCGGAGAGCGCGCTGGTCCCCCCCGCATAGTGCTCGGGTGCTCCATAACCAGGAGTGGCGTGGCGCGTCGCATTGGTCGTTCCCTGCGAGTCAAACTCTTTGGCGATGCCGAAATCTACCAGGATGGTTTTGCCCCCGACGACGGGAACGATAATGTTTGAGGGTTTGATATCCCGGTGAATGATCGGAGGATCTTGTTGGTGCAGGTACTCAAGGGCATCGGCGATAGGAGCGAGAACGGCTGTGACCACGGGTAACGAAAAGCGCCGCTCGGGTTGAATGCTGAGCAGGGTTTCCAGGTTTGGACCTTCGACATAATCCATGAGCATATACATGCGCGCATGCGCTTCATCGTCAAAGACTTCATGAACCTGAGGAAGTGCCGGATGAACGAGACGCTCGAGCAGGGCGCATTCCATAGCAAAATGCTCCCTTGCCTCTCTGTCCAGGGCGATCCCCTCTTTGAGTGCGAAAAAACGATCGTCGCGCTGGCGATCCTGGACGAGGTACACAGCGCTAAAACCACCCGTGCCAAGTAAATCGATGACAAGGTAGCGGCCGTGTAGGACTGTCCCGGGAGAAAGCGTCTCGTGTACCTGGTGCATTTCAACCTCGCCCCCCATGCTTTTTTGAAAGGCACACATCTCTGTGTACTATCACTTTAATACGTAAGAGTTCATTTGTCAATAGCAAAATATGATATCTGATGTTTTGATAGAAGAGTCGTTAACCTACGTCCGTTGAAGTCTCTGAGCAAGCCCAAAGACCCAACTGGACGGGAGGCTCAACTACGGTGAGCCTGTTGTGCTGCTTCCACTGCTCATGCCGCCAGAGCAGGAGGGCTTTCACCTCGGCCTTGTTCTTGCACGCCGCCAGGTCTGTGTCTCCAAAGCGGCTGGCCAGATTAGCGGCGGCGTTGTGGTCGGCGTGGTCGCGGTGATGACACGCCACACAGGCAAAGGTTGCCTGATCGGGCCGATTGGCCCGATCCACGGAGTGGCAGCGCGAACACTCTTGCGAGGAGTAGGCGGCCTTGACCGCATGAGCTGCGCTGCCATGTTTGGAGGTGGCCCAGGCGATCTGTTCCGGGATGTGTGCCAGGTTCGAGGCGGAAAGATAGGCGTTCATGGCCTTTGCCTTGAAGCGCATCGACACTACCGAAAGGTCCTCGTAGATGATGCGAGCGTCAGGATGATCCGCCAGCATCTGATTCACTGCCTGGTTGATTGACTGTCTCACATGACGCGCCAGGCGTTGCCCAGTCGCACTGCTGATCGAGGGCAGTTTCTCCACCCCCTTTTTCTTGAGGCACGCTCTGAGCTTCGCAAGGCTTTGCGACGGCGCTTCTCGCGGCCACGCTTCTGGCGCTCACGCAGTTGGCCGTGAAAGCTGCCGTAGTGCTTGCCAGTCGAGGTCGTCAGAAAGTGCGCCATGCCCACATCCACCCCTACGCAGGGAGCCGATGGCTCCGTTTGTACAGGAACGTCCTCATCAAACGACAGGGTGAGCCACCAGACACCGTTGCGCTTGGAGAGCGTGGTGGAGGTATTGAGGGTGCAACCCTCAAGGGCTTTTTTGTGGTAGGACGAGAGTCTCACAGGGATGCGCAGAGGCTTGCCTTTGTCCAGCGTGGAAATTCTGAGCCAGTAGTCGAACGTCTCTGCCTCTGAGCTCTCCACCACCACCAGCGCCCGCATTGGCCTGGATGCAGGGCACATGCAGTTCTGGGATCTTCCATTCGCGCCACTTTGGTCCCTTCCGTTTGGGGTCAAGTGTCGTGCCCTTCGCCTCCGCTTTGACCTCCGCGTCATCCGCCAGATCTTCTAAATAGGCTTGATAGGCGTTCTCGCGGTTAGTGCGAAAGGCACGCGCAATCCCCGCGGCTTGTTGAATAGCGACCCGATGCCAGCGTTGGGAGAGCGCCGTCTCAAAGACCGGCTCAGCGTACCTGTTAGGCTCGGCCTCGGTGCAAAAGAGGGTGACGTAACGTTGGGTGAGCCCCAAATAGTCCACGACCATCAAAAAACCTTGACAAACTATTCCAATGCGTCTATGCTTGAGGCATGAAGAACAAGCGTTTACTCCATATGAGGCATCTCCATTCGGACCCTGATTCGATGGGATAAAGCCGGGAAATTGCGGACGGTGCGGACAGCAGGAAACCAGCGGCGCATTCCTGTGGAGGAGATCTTCCGGCTCCGAAGGCAGGGAGCCCCACAGGCTCCGCGATGCGCCATCTATGCCCGAGTCTCAAGTGTCAGGCAGGAGCAGGATGGCAATCTGTCTCGGCAAACGGAACGCTTGAAGGAAGCCGCTCATGCCCGTGGCTATGAGGTGATTGCGGTGATCACTGAGCAAGCCTCCAGCCTCAACGAGCGGCGCCGGGGCATGAAGAAGCTGCTCACCTTAGTGGGAGAGCAAGCCGTCGATGTGGTCTTGATTGAATATCCTGACCGTCTGGTACGCTTTGGGTTGAGCTATCTCGACCAGGCGTTTGGATGGCAGCATGTCCGCGCTTCCAGTCCTCGATCAGCCCCAAATCCAGGAGCCGACCGAAGAGCTGATTCGCGACATGCTCACCATTGTGACCGTGTTTGCGGGCAGACTCTATGGGCAGCGTGCGAAAGGGCTGCGCACCCGCGTTCAAAGCGCACTCAAGGAATGCGAACAGACTCCTGAGGGAAGCCATGGGACAGGCCAAGCGGACCACCAAACTGCTCCTTGATCTGGGAAAGCGCACCCAAGGCGGAGCCAATACAGGCAAACGGGCGTACCTGGATGAAACCGCGCAGGTGCTGAACCAGGGGCGTGCCTTCTACATCGAGTTTTTTCTGGCACATGCGGAGAAGTTCCAAGAAACGGTGGTCTACTACTCCCAAAAGCACCTGGAAATGCGGGAGCGCCTCATCTCCGCCCATGAACTCTTAACCTGGGCGGAGTCCGCCACCGTTGCCACGGCAGATCATCCTTCTCCCTGGGCCGGCTGGAACTTTACCGAGCGGTTCCCCGCGATGCCGTTTGTCTATCGGCGCTCGGTCATCAAGGATGCCATTGGAAAAGTCCGGTCCTATCTCTCCAACCGAAAGTCCTGGGAACAGAGCGGAAAAAAGAAGGGCAAACCTGGCTTCCCCGGCGCCGCCAATCATCCCACGCTCTATCAGGGCAGTCTCACCCTGGATCTGGACACCTTCAAGACGCAAGACCGTTTTGCGCACCTGAAAGTCTACACCGGGTCGCGCTGGGAGTGGCACAACTACCCGGTCCAGACCTCGCGCTACTTCGAGCAACGGATCAAGGAAGCTTCCTGGGAATCTGAAAGCCCCAAGCTGGTTCTCCGCAAGAAGAGTGCCGAACTGCATTTCCCTCAGACGAAAACGATCGAAGCGAAAAAGGTCGTCGAGAGCAAAGCTGATCCGGATCTCGTGACGGTCGGTGTCGACCTGAATGTGCGCAATCTCGCCGTCATCACGGTCAGAGAGCACGGGCAGCTTATCGAAACCGTCTTTGTGCGGGATCATGGGCTGGACCCGGCGCGGTATCTGCATCTCCAAAAGATCAGTAAAAAGCAGTATCTTTCAGGCAAACCGGTCAAAGGGGAACACAGCAATCAGCAACTCTGGCGGCATGTACGGCGCATGAACGAAGACGCTGCCCACAAAGCAGTACGCATCATCGCCTCGGTGTGCGCCACATACCCAGGCTGCATCCTGCTCTTTGAGCGGTTGCGCAAGATCAAAGCCGGCGGGGGCAGCAAATCCCGGCGCATGAATCGCCGCCAGTCCAATCAGCTGCGCGGCAAAATCAACCAGTACGCGAAAGAGAAAAATTATGCCCAAGGCATGGTCACGGTCGAAGTAAATCCCCATGGGACATCACAGTATTGCTCTAGATGCGGCGCCAAGGGAGAGAGGTTCTCATACCGCAATGGCGTCTGGATCAAGGAAAAGTGGGGCAAAGTGTTCCGATGTCCGAAATGTGGGTATGAAGCCAATGCGGATCACAATGCCTCTGTGAACATGCACCACTCGTTTTATCGAGAATGGCATTGGCAACCGAAAAAGAAACCTCCTCCCTCACCTGTCCCAAGTGGGTAAGGGAGGGGGCAACGCCCTGTCCGGCCATTGACCGGGTGGGAAAAGCC
>WNGQ01009673.1_pt1 | contig 10519 bp, 13 predicted proteins | sample 5407661 | NCBI WGS metagenome assembly WNGQ01 (sample SAMN13153382, study PRJNA577476) | soil metagenome | isolation source: 60 cm soil or saprolite under Garry oak tree replicate 2 | place: USA:California | collected 2016-06-15 | reverse complement strand
TTGAGCACTCCCTGCAGGTCCGACTCCTCGATCTCGCGCACCTGATCGTCGGTCAGCGCGCGCGGGCCTTCGTGGAGAACTGCCGTCGGGCTCTTGCGTTCCGCCATATCGACGAACCTCCCTGCGTGGTCGCGAGCGCAGAACTACCGCAAATACTAGAAGCGGATTCTACGAACCCATTGGAACCGGTCCCGGTAGCGGTGTCAAGACCAGGGCATATGCGTCTAATCGGGAGAGCGGAGCGCGAGCAGCGCTGCGTACCGCAACCGGCTGCTCATGCCCTCATTCTGCCCGCCGGACCCGGCCGAGTAGATTTCTCCGTCAGTTATCCTGCCCGTGCTGGGTCCTCGACGGACCGGTGCCGGCAGCCTTCGCTGTCTGGGGCGCAACGCGCGAGGGAGAGCGATGCCCGAGCATTCGTCCTACCGGGTAATCATCATCGGCGCCGGGTTCGGCGGGATCGGCATGGCCGTGGCGCTCCGACAGGCAGGCATCGAGGACTTCCTCGTCGTCGACCGGGGCAACGACCTGGGGGGAACCTGGCGGGACAACGTTTACCCCGGCGCCGCCTGCGACGTGCCGTCGAACCTGTACTCGTTCTCGTTCCGGCCGGGGCGCTGGAGCGGCCGGTTCCCTCCGCAGCAGGAGATCCTGGCTTACCTGCGCAGACTGGTGGAGGAACGCGGGCTCGGCCGCCATTTCCGTTTCGGCTCAGGCGTCACCGGCGCCGAGTTCGACGACCGCCGCGCCGCTTGGAACCTCACCCTCGACGATGGCAGCACCCTGCAGGCGACAGCCGTCGTGTCTGCCGTAGGGCAGCTTAACCGACCAGCCCTGCCTGACATCGCGGGCCGCGAGGACTTCGCGGGCCGGTCGTGGCACTCGGCCCGCTGGGACCACGGCGTCGACCTCGCCGGCCGGCAGGTGGCCGTCGTGGGCACCGGAGCGAGCGCGATCCAGTTCGTGCCGGAGGTCGCCAAGACCGCAGCCCATGTCGCCGTGTACCAGCGCAGCGCCCCATATGTGCTGCCCAAGACCGACACTGTCTATGGCCACGCCAAGCACGCCCTCTTTGGCGCCTTTCCTCTGGTGCGCAAGGCCGACCGGCTGCGGATCTTCCTCTACGGCGAAATGCTCACGAGCGGCTTCGTGATATCGCCGAAGCTCCTCGCCACGCCGATGCGTATGTGGCGCCACCAGCTCCGGACGCACGTCACCGACCAGAAGCTGCGCGAGAAGTGCGTCCCTGACTATGTGATGGGCTGCAAGCGCGTCCTGTTCTCCAACGACTGGTACCCGACACTGGCCCGCCCGAACGTCGAGGTTGTCACCGATCCCATCGAGCGCATCGTGCCTGAGGGTGTGGTCGCGGCCGACGGCACCACCCGGCACGCGGACGTGATCATCTACGGCACCGGGTTCAAGACGCTCGACTTCCTGGCACCCATGTCGGTGACCGGCCTCGACGGTCGCAGCTTGCACGAGACCTGGCGCGACGGGGCCAGGGCTTACCTCGGGATCAGCGTCTCGGGCTTCCCGAATTTCTTCATGCTCTACGGGCCCAACACCAACCTCGGCGGCAACTCGATCATCTACATGCTCGAAGGCCAGATCGGCTACGTGCTCGGCGCGTTGCGTGCGCTCGAGGACGAGGGCCTCGACTGGCTCGACGTGCGGCTCGACGTGCAACGCGCGTTCAACGACTGGGTGCATGAGGCGAGCCGCACCTCGGTGTGGGAGAGCGGGTGCCATAGCTGGTACACGACTGCCTCCGGCCGAAACATCACCAACTGGCCGGTCCAGACATTCGTCTACCGGCACCGTGTACGCCGCTTCGACCTCGCGCAGTACCGGGTCATGCCAAAGCGCCCGGCCCCGGCCGCACCCGGTGCGGATCGGGCCGGCAGCGTCGCATGACCGCCGGGCCCGACCACGGCACGCAACCATCGCGCGCGAGCGGTCTCCGCGTTCCGCCCGCGCTTATGCGCGCGGGCATGCGGCAACTCGGGCGTCGTGTCCTCGACCCCGGCCTGCCCTGGGAGGTGCAGCGCCGGCGCCTCGACCGGCTCATGGGCGCCTCGCCGGTGCCGCGGGGCGCGGTCGTCTCGAAAAGCGTGACGAACGGGGTGCGCACCGAGGTGGTGACGGCCGGCGACGCACCCTCCGAGCGCACGGTCGTCCACTTCCACGGTGGCGGCTACTGCGTGGGCTCGGCGCGGACAGCGCCCTGTCTCAGGCCGCCTGGTTCGTCGAGAAGGTGACACGCACCTGAGCCTGCTCTGTCGTCCGGCTGCGTGTCATGTTGGGATGCGTCCGGTAGTGCGGCAAGATCGGAAGAGTCGCAGTCGCAGTCGCTGCCGTCGCCGTGGGCAGGCCCTGCCCTCGAACGCGGCCGAGGAGGATCATGGTGAGTGAGAACGCGGCCAGGCTCGCGGTGCTCATCGACGCGGACAACGCGCAGCCCGCCATCACCGAGGGGCTGCTCGCCGAGGTCGCTAAGTACGGGACGGCGCACGTCAAGCGCGCGTACGGCGACTGGACCGGGACGAGCCTGAAGGGCTGGAAGGACCAGTTGCTCGCACAGTCGATCCAGCCGATCCAGCAGTTCGCCTACACCAGCGGCAAGAACGCCACGGACTCGGCGATGGTGATCGACGCGATGGACCTGCTGTACTCGGGCCGGTTCGACGGGTTCTGCCTGGTCTCCAGCGACAGCGACTTCACCCGCCTGGCGGCGCGGCTGCGTGAGTCGGGGCTGACCGTGTACGGGTTCGGCGAGCGCAAGACGCCGAAGCCGTTCGTCGCGGCATGCGACAAGTTCATCTACATCGAGAACCTGCTGCACGACGGCGGGGCGGCCGCGGGGTCGGCCGACTCGGTGCCCGCGACCGCCCCACGTGCCGCGGCCGCCGAGCTCAAGCGCAACACGGCGCTGGTGAGCCAGCTTCGCTATGCGGTCGAGGCCGCCTCGGACGACGACGGCTGGGCCCCGCTCGGACACGTCGGCATGCTCATTACCAAGCAGCAGCCGGACTTTGACTCGCGCAGCTACGGGTACGCCAAGCTGAGCGACCTGATGGCCGCGACGACACTTTTCGAGCTGGAGCGCCGCAGCATGGATGACGCCAAGCAGGGCGCCATCTACATCCGCGACAAGCGGCGCCGCCAGCCCGGCAAGAAGCCCAGGCCCGCCGCGGCTGACTAAGGGGCGAGGTTGGCGCCGAGCCAAGCGCCGGCGCGCCGGGGTGATGCCCGGCAGAGCCAGGCGTCCTGGACCACCTCGGTCAGTTCCTGCACGGTCAGCTCGCCGATCCGGCTGCCGCGCACCAGGACCGACTGGTGGCCATCGAAGTGCGGCGTGGTGAAAAACGGCGTCGACTCGTCTTGGACCAGCGCCAGCTTGTCCGCCTCCGAAGGGACCCAGAACACGATCACGTCGGGATACCGCTCGCCCGTGTCAGGATCGACGGCGTCGGGGCGAGGGCTGCGGAAGAACACGAACGACTTGCCGCCGACCTGGTAGACCGGATTGCCGTTCGGCCCGCGCCAGACCGTGACATGGGGCATGCCCATCGCCAGGTCGTGAACGTCCTCGACGCTGGGTCGGCGCCGTTCGGTCGTCATCACACCAGCGTAGGTCGGGCGCGCTGTCCCCGCCTCTAAGTACCCGGCATGTCCTGCGCTCCCCAGATCCGTGATGAGCGTGCTCACGTCTGACGCGAGGTGCCGTACTCGTCATGACGCCGGACCCAGTACTGCGCTTCGCCCGGGAGTTCGTCGCGCCCCCTCGGGACCAGGTCTATGAGCTGGTACGTGCCGTTGACCGCGTCGATGCCACGAGCGTAGGCCGAGTACGTGTGGAAGATCTGGGCGGAGTCGTTCCTGGCGAAGACGCTGATGCCTTCTCGGTCCTCGAACCCCGGCTGCGCGGAGCCGTAGTTGTAGACCGCGGCGCCGTCGGCGAGCCCTTCGGGAGTGAACGAGACTCCAAAGTCGTAGTTGAACTCCGAACCGTGCGAGGAGACCCACGGGAACGACCAGCCCATGCGCCGCTTATAGGCGGCAATCTTGGCGAACGGCGCGCGGGAGACCGCGACGAGCGTCACGTCACGAGCGCCGAGATGCACGGGGGCGCCGTCGAAGTTGTCCGCCCAGAACGAGCAGCTCGGGCAGCCCTCATCCCAGCCCGGGTCGAACATGAAGTGATAAACGATCAGCTGCGAACGGCCCGCGAACAAGTCAGCCAGCGTCCGGCTGCCGTCGGGGCCCTCGAAAACGTAGTCCTTCGTGACCGCCTCCCACGGCAGCTCGCGGCGCGCCTGCGCCAGCCGTTCGCGCGCGCGGGTGAACTCCTTCTCCTGCACGAGAAGTGCCTTGCGGGCCTCGACCCACTCGGCACCGGGGACTACAGCGTGCTGCTCCATGACAGGTCTCCCTGCTCGCCGGACGGGTGTCGTGCTGCATACACCGGCGCACCTTCGCGTCGCCGGACGTTCAACAAGTATGTTTCATATCAAGGGCTGGGTGCTAAAGTCAACAAGATGGTTGAAGATCAGACGCTGGATCGCGCTTATGCAGCGCTGGCCGATCCGACGCGACGTGCACTCCTCGTTGCGTTGCGCAACGGCCGGGCCCGGATCAGCGACCTGGCTGAACCGCTCCCGATGACCTTCGCCGGCGTCTCTCGTCACGTGGGCGTGCTCGAGGAGGCGGGCCTGATCCGCCGTGAAGTCCGCGGCCGCGAGCACTGGCTCTCGGTCGAACCTGACGGGCTGCGGCAGGCGGCGCTGTGGATCAGCGAGCAGTCCTCGTTCTGGTCACTCAGAGCAGATGCCCTGGCAGACCGGCTCGAACGCAGGGAGCGGCAGACGTGAGTGATCCCGTACCCGCCTTCGCGACAGTCCGGCGAGTGATGCCCGCCTCGCCCGTCGTTGTCTTCCAGGAGTGGCTCAACGCCGAGGGAATGGCCGAGTGGATGTGCCCGCACCCGGCGCGCCCGACCAAGATCGAGCTGGATCCCAGGCCCGGTGGCCGGCTTCGCATCGACATCGAGGACCAGGGCTTCGAGCTGTCCATCGTCGGTTATTTCCTTGAACTGGACGAGCCGAGCCGGCTCAGCTTCACCTGGAGCTGTTCCACCTGGCAGCCTCCCGCCAACAGCATCGTCACCGTCACCCTCGAACCGCACGGACACGAGCAGACCAAATGACGATCCACCACGCGAAGCTGCCACCCGAACTCGTCGAAGACCACCGCAATGGCTGGAACAAGATCAGCGACCAGATCCAAGACTGGCTGACGACCCGCGCCCGAAAGTGATCGCATGCGGGCGGACGAGGCCGGGAACGTGCGAAAGCCCGCAGGCGCACAACGTCAGGGTGATAGCTGATCGACGACCGCGATGAGGTCTCTGAGCGTGCGACGCAGTGCGGGCAGCCGGGATGCCGCGACCAACTGCGCGATCACTGGCACCGTGGCATCGATCAGCCCGTAGGTCCTGCGGCAGCCGGCGGATTGGTCATGCACCCAGAACAACGTGATGCCGAGCGAGTAGAGCCACAGGAGCTCCGGCAGGCGCTCTCGCACTCCCGGTCCCATCCGCGCCGTTGAGCCCTCGATGACCTCCCGGTACAAGGCGATCGATGCGGTGCGGGCGGGGCTCGACTGCGGGCTGAACGGGCTCAGCGGGCTGGCCGGCTCTGCTGCGTGCTTGTAGAAGGTAGCCGCAAACGAGTGGTACGGCGCCAGGATGTCGACGAGCGCCCGCACCGTGCCCTGGAGCCGGGCGGCCAGGTCGGTTTCGGCGGCGAGCACGCCGCGCGAGGCGGCCAGGTGAGCTGCGTGGTTGCGCGCGTAGAACTCCTGGATGAGTTCTTCCTTGGAGCTGAAGTAGTAATAGGCGCTCCCGGTCGATACTCCCGCGCGCTGCGCGATCGCCCGCATGGTTGCCGCCTCATAGCCGCGCTCGCGAAACAGGGCCAGGGCAGCCTCGGTGATCGCCGCCCTGGTCTGTTCGGCGCGCGGCGTACGCGCGGCCTCAGCCACGTCCGTCACCGCAGGACCGGCCCGGCCGCGGGCGCGGGCTTGGCCTGGGCCGAACTGCCCTGCGCTGGGCTGCCTGCCTGCTGCAGTGCCTTGCCTTGCGCGCGGCGCCGGGTCCTGGCCAGCGCGGCCAGCATCAGCAGCGGCAGCACGCCCAGGACGAGCAGCACCTCGCCGATCTTGACCGACAGCAGCTGCAGTCCTGCCCGGGCGCTGGCAATGTCGCCGCCGGTTCGCATGGTCAGCGTGACGAAGCCCAGGCTGAGCAGGTAGAAGCCGAGCACGAGCAGGCGACTGACCGCCCGGGCGAGCGTGTCGTTCCCGCCAAAAACGTCCAGCAGGAACGCCCGGCCGCTGCGCGCGAGGCCGGTGCCGACAACAACCGTCAGGCCGGTACTGATGAGAAGGTACAGCAGATAGGTGCCGACGATGTTCATGGATCGCCTCCGGGTCGGCCATATTGTTGAACACGTTCAAGTCTGACTCCGCCGATTGGCGAAGTCCATACTCAGGCCGCAACTTTTTGAACGCGTTCAGAATCCTGGACGTGGCTTCCGAAGGTCTGATGCCCGGCCCGCGGCCCCGGTCAGGCGATCATCGATTACGCAGCGAGATCTGGTCGGACTCGGCGATGTTGTCGGCCTCGATCGCTCGGAGTCCCTGGCCGAGGCGCTCGCGAGCCTGCCGGAGGAGCTTGAGCGAGTTCGTAGACCGGTTCCGCGAGGCAGCGCGCTCCGGATCCGCCCCGTGCTCCTCGATCAGGTGCGTCTGAAGGGCTGCCGCGACTTCATCGACCGCCTTCAGCGCCTGGTATATAGCCCGATCCCGCGCAGTGTCGTCAACCATGCCGCCAGTATCTCGTGCCGGGTCAGAGCCTGGTTACCTTGGACCATGGTCAGAGCGGCGCTCGATACGGCGGCGGGCGGCTCGATGGCGACCGCGGACGTGCTGGCCCGGCTCGGCAGCGCTAAGGAAGGACTCGCGGAGGCCGAGGCAGCGACACGGTTGCAGGTCGCGGGCCCACGCCGCTGGCGGCAATGCCCTCGACGTCGCCCTGTGGGACTCGCCGGCCGCTGTCGGTCAGAAGGCGGCCCTGGCCCGTTACCGCAGGCTTGCCACCCTCCCCTTCGACCACGACAGACGCGCGGTGTCTGTCCTGGTGGAGGATGACACAGGCCGCCGGATGGTCGTGACCAAAGGGGCACCGGAGGGGCTGCTTGAGCGGTGCACGGACGTCCCGGCTGCTGCCCGGGCCGCGCTGGACGCCGAGTTCGCCGCCGGGAACCGCGTTGTCGCCGTCGCCAGCCGCGCTGCCGCCGGCCAGTCAGCGATCACCGCGGCCGACGAGCAGGGCCTGCGGCTGCGCGGACTGCTGGTGTTCCTTGACCCGCCCAAGTCCACCGCACGCCAGGCGCTGGACCGGCTGGCCGGCCTTGGCGTCACGGTCAAGGTCCTCACCGGGGACAACGCGGCGGTCGCGGCGAAGGTCTGCGCCGATCTCGGCCTGCCGCCCGCGCGGCAGCAGGATGTCAGCTAGCGCAGAGGTACAAACCGGCCCGGGCACCGGGGTATCGTCAAAGCAGGCACCGGCCGGGACCGCGCTACCTTCGGCGGGACCACTGCACGGCAGCCACCGCCCAGGACCCCGGCGGCCCCTCAACCACCCCGGTCGCCATGTGCCAGCCAGGAGTCCTCGCGGTGCGATCTTCCGACGCAAAGACTGCCGTGTCCCGGCAGATACTGCTAGCCCCTGCAACGTCCGCTCCGCAGCGCGGCAGCGAGTACGCGGAGTTGTCCCGGCAGGTCAAGGAGGCCGGGCTGCTGGAGCGGCGACCGGGATACTACGCCAGGAAGATCGCGGTCACGATCGGGCTGCTGGCTGCCGGATGGACAGCCTTCGCCGTCCTCGGCAACTCGTGGTGGCAGCTAGCGGTGGCCGCGTTCATGGCGGTGGTGTTCACCCAGATCGGATTCCTCGGCCACGACGCCGGCCACCGGCAGGTCTTCACCTCCCGGCGGGCCAGCTACGTCGCCGGCCTCCTGCTCGGCAACCTGAGCATAGGGCTGAGCTACGGCTGGTGGACTGACAAGCACAACCGCCATCACGCGCACCCCAACACCGAGGACTCGGACCCCGACATCGCCATCGGCGCCCTGGCCTTCTCCGCCGAACAGGCGCGCGCCAGCCGGGGCCTGCCCCGGCTGATACTCCGCTACCAGGCGTACCTGTTCTTCCCGCTACTGCTCTTTGAGGCCGTCAGCCTGCATGCCGCGAGTGTCCGGGCGCTGACACGCCTGGCCGCCCGCCACTGGTTCTGGGAGACAACACTGCTCACCGCCCACGTGGCCGGCTACCTCGCCGCGGTATTCCTGGTGCTGTCACCCGTCAGGGCCGTCATCTTCATCGTCGTGCAGCAGGGCCTGTTCGGCCTGTACCTGGGTTGCTCCTTCGCCCCCAACCACAAGGGCATGCCCGTCCTGGCCGCCACCGACCGAACCGACTTCCTGCGCCGCCAGGTACTCACCTCCCGCAATGTGCGCGGCGGCTGGCTCACCGACTTCGCGCTCGGCGGCCTGAACTACCAGATCGAGCACCACCTGTTCCCCTCGATGCCACGGCCCAACCTGCGCCGCTCACAGGCCCTGATCGAGGGATTCTGCCAGCAGCGAAGCGTGCCGTACTGCCAGAGCAGCCTGGCGGGCTCCTACGCTCAGGCGCTGCGTCACCTCCACGCCGTCGGCAGGCCAGCCGGCCCCGCCGCCCCGAGCTGAGCAAGGCCGGCAACGAGCTCAACACGCTGGCCCGGCGCGTAGCCAGTACTCCGGTGACGCAGCGTTCTGACCGCGAACGCCGGATCGGAACCGGGCTCAGTAGCGGATCAGCCCGCGGATGTTGAGCCCGTTGCGCATGTCCTCGTAACCCTGGTTGACATCCTCCAGGGCATATTCCCTGGTGATCAGCTCGTCGAGCTTGAGCTGGCCCTTGTTGTAGAGCTCCAGCATCCGGGGGATGTCGTACTGGGCGTTGGATGAGCCGAACAGCGAGCCCCGGATCTGCTTCTCCATCATGGTGAGCATGAAAATCGAACCGGTCATCTGGGTGGCGTCCGGGTGGGCGACCGCGGTGATGACGACCTTCCCGCGCTTGGTGACCATGTCGAGCGCGGGGCCCAAGTAGTCGGCCTCGGCCACGTCGGTGGTGATGATGAAGGAGTCGGCCATATGGCCGCGGGTCAGCTCAAACACCAGCATCGCTGCCTCAGGGACCGTCGCAACGGCGTGCGTGGCACCGAGTTCCATGGCCTTCTGGCGCTTGAACTCCACTGGGTCGATCGCGACGATGTTCCGCGCTCCGGCGATCCTGGCGCCCTGGACGGCGTTGATGCCGATGCCGCCGATGCCCATGACAACGACCGTCTCCCCGGCCTTGACCTCGGCGGTACGCACGGCGCTTCCGAAACCGGTCGTCACGCCGCATCCCACCAGCGCGGCCTTGTCGAGCGCCGTGCCGTCGTCGACCTTCACGACCGATGCCGCCGGGACGGTCGTGTACTCCGAGAAGGTGCCGAGCAGGCACATCTGGCCCAGGCCCTGACCGCGGCCGTGGAAGCGGTAGGTGCCGTCGGGCTGCGGGCCGTTGAGGAGGAAGGCGCCAAGGTCACAGAGGTTCTGCATGCCGCGGGCGCAGTACGAGCAGCGGCCGCACGAGGGAAGGAAGCTGAGAACGACGGAGTCGCCCTCGGCGACGTGCGTGACATGCGAGCCTATGCCCGCCACTACGCCGGCGCCCTCATGGCCGCCGACCACCGGGTGCGGCATCGGGATGTCGCCGGTGACCAGATGCTCGTCGGAGTGGCACAGCCCGCTCGCAGTGAGCTTGACGAGGACCTCGTGCTCCTTCGGCCCGTCGAGTTCAACCTCCTCCACCTGCCACTTCTCGTTCAGGCCCCACAGCACCGCGGCCTTGGTCTTCATTCGCGCCGTCCCTCGTCTCGTTCGGCCCTCGTCGGTGACCGAGGTGGGTACGTTCGTATCACTGTAAAAGGAATTAGTCCCCCTCGGAAGGCCCGGCGGCAGCAGGCGCCCATCATCCGCGCGAGCGCTGTCAGCCGGAGCGCTGGTCAGCCGCCATGGCGGACGCCGGGGCTGCGAGCGGCGCGGTGAAGGCGGAAGCCAGGGCGTGCACTGCCGTGTCAAGCAGGCCGCACAGGTCGTCATCGCCGCTGTCCAGCCACTGCTCGTAGGCGGCCACGGCGACGCCGAGCATCGCATAGGCAACGGTCCTCGGGAGAAGTGCGTCTGGCCGCATCCCGGTGCGCTCGGCCACGAAGTCGGCGATCACCTGCCGCCAGGCGGCATAGCGCAACGTGGAATGCGCCTGCAGCGCCGGGACGCGAAGAATGAGTTCCATCCGCCGCCGGTGCGCGGGCATCTGGTCTGGCGCTACCCGGTTGAAGTCGACAACGGCAAGCCGGAT
>WNGQ01007430.1_pt1 | contig 10520 bp, 7 predicted proteins | sample 5407661 | NCBI WGS metagenome assembly WNGQ01 (sample SAMN13153382, study PRJNA577476) | soil metagenome | isolation source: 60 cm soil or saprolite under Garry oak tree replicate 2 | place: USA:California | collected 2016-06-15 | reverse complement strand
GGCGACCGCGCCGTCGACGGCGTCCGCCCCCGCCTGCCAGGCAGCCAGCAGGGTGGCGAGCTGGCCTCCGGCGGTGTCATGGGTGTGCAGATGCACGGGCAGGTCGAAGCGTTCCCGCAGCGCGGTAACCAGCCTGGCTGCCGCCGGGGGGCGCAGCAGCCCGGCCATGTCCTTGATGGCCAGGATGTGGGCGCCGGCGCTGACGATCTGCTCGGCCAGCTGCAGGTAGTAGTCCAGGGTGTAGAGTCGCTCGCCCGGGTCCGACAGGTCCGCGGTGTAGCACAGCGCTACCTCGGCGACGGCGGTGCCGGTGCTGCGGACGGCGTCGATCGCGGCCCGCATCTGGTTGACATCGTTGAGGGCGTCGAAGATCCGGAAAATATCGATGCCGGCGCCGGCTGCCTCCCGGACGAACACCTCGGTCACCATTTCCGGGTACGGGGTGTACCCGACGGTGTTGCGGCCGCGCAGCAGCATCTGCAGGCAGATGTTGGGCACCGCCTCGCTGAGCGCGGCTAGCCGCTCCCACGGGTCTTCGTGTAGGTAGCGCAGCGCGACGTCGTAGGTGGCACCGCCCCAGGCTTCCAGCGACAGCAGCTCAGGGACGCTGTGCGCGACATGCCCGGCGACCGCCAGCAGGTCCCGGCTGCGCACCCGGGTGGCCAGCAGCGACTGGTGCGCGTCGCGGAATGTGGTATCGGTGACCGCCAGAGCCGCCTGGCGGCGCAGCTCCCGCGCGAACTCCTCCGGGCCAAGGGCGCGGAGCCGCTGCCGCGACCCGTCGGGTGGCGGGGAGCCGAGGTCGACCCGGGGAAGCTTCTCCACGGGGTCGACCAGCCGCGGCGGGTGGCCGTGCGGGCGGTTGACCGTCACGTCGGCCAGGTAGGTCAGCAGCTTGGTGCCCCGGTCGGCGGAGATCCGCGGGGCAAGCAGCCGCGGGTGCTCCTCAATGAACGAGGTGGTGACCCGGCCGGCCCGGAAGTCGGGATCATCGAGCACCGCGGTCAGGAACGCGATGTTGGTCGGCACGCCGCGGATGCGGAACTCGGCCAGCGCCCGGCGAGCCCGGCGGATCGCGGCGGGCAGGTCAGGTCCGCGGCAGGTGAGCTTGACCAGCAGCGAGTCGTAGTGTGCCGCGATCTCGGCGCCGAGAGCAGTGCCGCCGTCCAGCCGTACGCCCGCGCCGCCGGGTGACCGGTAGGCAGTGATGCGGCCGGTGGCAGGCCGGAAGCCGTTGGCGGGGTCCTCGGTGGTGATGCGGCACTGCAGCGCGGCCCCGCGCACCACGATCGCGTCCTGCGACAGGCCTATGCCGGGCAGCGTCTCGCCGGCGGCGATGCGCAGCTGAGCCTGCACCAGGTCGACGTCGGTGACCTCCTCGGTCACCGTGTGCTCGACCTGGATGCGGGGGTTCATCTCGATGAACACATGGCGTCCGGCCCGGTCGACCAGGAACTCCACCGTGCCGGCGTTGACGTAGCCGATCGCGCGCGCGAACGCCACGGCGTCGGCGCAGATCCGCCGCCGCAGCTCCGGGTTCAGGTGCGGCGCGGGCGCCAGTTCCACCACCTTCTGATGCCGGCGCTGCACCGAGCAGTCCCGCTCGAACAGATGGATCACGTTGCCCGCGGCGTCCGCGAGGACCTGCACCTCGATGTGCCGCGCGTCGACCACCGCCTGCTCCAGGTACACCGCGGGGTCACCGAACGCTGCCTCCGCTTCCCGCATCGCAGCCCCTAGTGCCTCCGGCAGCTCCGCGGAAGTGCCGACGCGGCGCATACCGCGTCCCCCTCCCCCGGCCACCGCCTTGACGAACACCGGGAACTCCATGGCGCCCGCCGCCTCGAGCAGAACCGCCAGGTCAGCGCTCGGCTCGCTGGACGCCATCACCGGCAGCCCCGCCGCGCGCGCCGCGGCGATCGCCCTGGCCTTGTTGCCCGCCAGTTCCAGGATTTCGGCGGGCGGCCCGACAAAGGTGATCCCTGCCCGGGCGCAGCCCTCGGCGAGATCGGGGTTCTCTGACAGGAACCCGTACCCCGGGTAGACCGCGTCGGCGCCCGCGGTGCGTGCGGCCGCGAGGATCTCCTCGACCGACAGGTACGCCCGGACAGGGTGCCCGATCTCGCCGATCTGGAAACTCTGATCGGCCTTGAGCCGGTGCAGCGAGTTGCGGTCCTCCCACGGGAAGACCGCGACCGTCTGGGCACCGAGTTCGACAGCCGCCCGGAAGGCACGCACTGCGATCTCGCCGCGGTTAGCGACCAGGACCTTTGAGAACATGACACTCCCTAACGGGCGCGGCTGGCCGCTACCGCGGCAGTCTGCGGCTTAGATCTTTGTTCCCGGCCTACCGTGAATCATCCGCTGCCGTCGTCTTGTCGCCAGGGGCCGGCCGTCACTGCGTCGAAGAGTCCCTGATTTTAGTCCCGGCATGTATCACTGGCCTTGCCGCCTGCTCTGTGAGGAAGAGCAGGTATCCGGGCGCGCCGCTCTGCTGGAGGGGCTGGTGAACGGGGCCAGCGGGGGAAGGCACAGGCATGGGGGAAGCATGGACACGGCTGTCTGCGGGGACCGGCTCCGGGAGATGTTCAACGGGCGCGCGGCGGCGGCATGGGAGATGGCAGGCCGTGATGGTGCGTCGCTGGGGAAGTCGGAGTTCTTCGGCGCGGACATGTACGCGTTTCATGTCACGGGGTTCCGTCCGGGGCGCGGTGTCCTGACCGAGCCGGTGAGGCCCGCCCGCGGCGCCCGGCTCGACGTGTGGAAGACCGATCCGGCCGACCGCCGACCCCTTCCGGTCCCCGGCAGCGGGGGTGCCCTGTTCAGCACCGAGGACTTCGCGCTCAAGAACAGCGGGAACCGTACGCTGCACGCACCGAAGCCGTCCTGGCGGATAATTCTCGATGCCGCAGGAGAGGGCAACCGGCTGGCCGGAATGACCCGGATCAATCTCAAGGCGATGTACAACGATCCATCGCAGATGCGCGAAGCGCTGGCCTGGCGCCTGTTCGGCCTAGCCGACATTCCCGCTCCACGGCATACGTACGCGAAGCTGGCCTTCGGCACGAAATACAGGGGCCTATTTTCGGTCATCGAGCACGTCGACAAGAAGTTCCTGAGAGATCATTTCGGCCGGAACTACCGGGGGAACCTCTACAAGACCGGCTATCGCGACATCGGGGGTGCGTATCTAGAATACCGGACCGCGCGCGACGGGGATGACTCGGGAGGGCAGTATTTCGTGCCCGGCTCTGCCGAGCGTACCTACCGGCTCCAGACCAACAAGAACAACCCCGAGGCCAGCACCTACGACGACCTGGCCTGTTTCATCAGGAGGATCAACGGCATCGGGCTGGGCGGCGGCGAGGGACGCTTTGACACGGACGCCTTCCGCGAGTCGGTGGACGGCATCATGAACGTCAATGCCTTTCTCAGGTGGGCGGCCGTCAATATGCTGCTCGGGAGCTGGGACAACTATTACGCGTCTGGGTCTAATTACTATCTTTACAACTCGGGACACCGGGGAGCGGCGAAGGATTTCGTCGGCTCGCCTTATTTCCACTTCATACCGTGGGACTACGACAACTGCCTGGGGATCGATTATTCCGGCACCCAGTGGCAGTACGCCGATATCCTGGACTGGCCGGGAAAAACGAACCGTCACAAACCGAAAATCCCGCTCGTCCGGAACCTACTCCGCAACCACGACTACCGACAGTATTACCTGGATTATTTGGAGCACACGCTCGATACCGAGTTCAATCCGAAGGCCATTGCCGCGCAGATCGGGCCGCGCTCTGAGGATGGCCTGTGGTACCGGGTCCGGCAGGCGGCCTACCTGGAATCGGATACGCCCGATGGTCGCCCGTTCACCGGCCGGCGGTACAGCAACGACGAGGTCTACCGGAGCGGCTACCGACAGCACGAACTGCGGCACGGGAAAAAAACGATGGAAGGCATCGTCCACTACGTCCGCATGCGTCATGACAGCGCACGCGTTCAGCTGAGGCGGCTGAGGCGGACAACGCCACGCGCCGTCGATCGCTTCACGGCCGCTGCGGAGCAGTTGCCGCGAGCGGCTTAGTCCGGGCCCGCCCCTGGCGGGGAAGGCCAGGGTGAGAAGACCGTCTGCACGCTGTGGAGTTGAGGGTCATGGATGGAGAAGGCCTCGGCGAGGCGCCTGGTTGCGTTCACGCCTTGTTCCAGCAGCGCGTCGACGGAGATGAGGCGCTACTTAGGCTCGCCGGGCTCCGCTTCGCCCAGATGGGCACGGCCGCCGAGGTCTACGCCGACACGCCAGATCAGCTCGAGCATGTCCTGCGGTTCGTGCCTTCCCATCCGCGCCTGCCCGTCGTCCACCTGAACCGGGGCGTCAACGTGCTGCACGGGCGGGACCGCGCGTTGGTACGGGAATTCGCCGACCGCTTCGCGGGCCGCGTCGCCGGCCTCGTCGTCCATGACAAGCGCGAGATGGGGGCACAGACGGACCGTTTGCTGGCCGGGATGCGCGAGCTGAATGCCCGCCTCCGCCTGCGGCCGGACGGTCCCCTGGTATTTCTCGAGTACGCCGCCGGCCTAGACCGCGGCTGGTTCGTCGAGGTGGCGGAGCAGCTCCGAGACGCCGAACGAGTCAGCTGCTGCATCGACGTCGGGCACATCGGCCTAAGACAAGTGGCCGCTCGGTTCGGAGCTAGCCATCCCGGCCTGGATCTGAAGAAGCTCGACCTGGCGGACCACCGCCTGCCTGACCTGGTGGCAGACATCCAGGACGCGGTGGCAGCTGCCCTGCCACACGTGCTCGACGTCACACGCTCGCTTGGCCGGCTCGGCAAGCACGTGCACTTTCACCTGCACGATGGGCATCCCCTTGTCCCAGGGCTCAGGGATCACTTCAGTTTCCTGACCCGGCTGCCCATCCCCTTCAGCTACCAGGGCCGCCGGTCACTGAACATGATGTACGGGCCGGGCGGCCTGGCTTCCATCATGTCAACGGCCATCGACGCATGCCCTCCGCAGGGGGTCTCCTACACCATCGAAGTCCACCAGGTGGAAGGCCGGCTGCCTCTCTCCGACGCCGCCTGGCTGTTCGAACACTGGCAGGACACCACCAACGCCGAACGGATGAACTACTGGCTCTCCGTCCTGTCCGAGAATGCAATCCTCATGGCTAATAGCATTCCGCCTGTACCGCACGAGTAGCGGCCGCCATAATCTTCGCAAGCGACCGACGATAGTTCCTTAGCGATTGGAACACCCGGATGGAGCCCATGGAGAGAATAGCCTTTATCGGTCTGGGGATAATGGGCAGTCCGATGGCCAGGCGCCTGCTTGCGGCGGGCTACCCGCTGACGGTCTGGAACCGCACGGCGTCACGCGCCGAGTCGCTCCAGGCGGAGGGCGCCGACGTAGCGGCGAGTCCCGCGGAGGCGGTTCGTGAAGCCGACGTGGTCATCACCATGCTCGCCGATCCAACCGCGGTGCGCGAGGTCATAGACGGTATCGCCCGGCATCTGCGTCCGGACACCACCTTGATCGAGGCCTCCACCATCGGCCCGCAGGCACTGGAGGAGGTAGCCGCCCTCCTACCCGGCAGCGTCGCGCTGATCGACGCGCCGGTCATGGGCAGCGCGGACCGAGCCGCCTCTGGGCGGCTGGTCGTGCTCGCGGGCGGGAATCTCACGAAAGTCCGGCCCATTCTGGAAGTGTTCGGCACCGTAACGGAGTGCGGCGAGGTCGGCTACGGAGCGGCACTCAAGGTTGTCCTGATCAACGCCGTGATCGCCGGTGTCACCGTGGTTGGGGAAGCCATGGCCCTCGCGGATGCCCTCGGGCTTCCGGAGGAACTTGTGACCGGCGCCCTAGCCAGCGGGCCGCTGGCCGGGATAGCCGGCCGCGCATTCGCACAGGGAGCCGACTACCCGCTCCGGCTGGCCGCCAAGGACGTCACGCTGGCGACCGCCTCGGCTGACCTGCCGTTGCTGCGGATCGTGCATGACTGGCTCACTGCCTTTCCTGAGGCGAGATCGGAAGACCTGGGACAAATCGTCCGGCACATCCGCGCCCAGCGGCAGGCTTAGCACGCGGGTCGACAGGGACGGCCGTGGGGGCCGGTCACGGCACCTTCACATCGCTTCTAGCCGGTGGCGTGCCTCCGGCCGGTTCGAACCGGACAGCGGTATGGGCCGCGGTGCGGCGTGCCCAGCGGCCGGTCGTGGCGATGCCGAGGATGACTACGATTGCGCCGCAGGCGGCCACGATCCACCAGCCGGGCTGGCTGGCGGGCACGAACCCAGTACGCATCGCGCTATGCAGGTTGCCGTTCAGCACTGAACCCATGACCGCCACGCCGAGCGCCGTGCCTACCTGCCGGCTAGTGGACGCGACGCCGGCCGCGACGCCCGCCTGCTGGCGGGGCATGCCTGACACCGCGGCGTTGGTGATCGGAGCGTTTACCAGGCCGAACCCGGCGCCGAATACGACGTAGCTGATCACAAGGAACCCAACGCCCGCCGTGTCGGTCAGCCTGGTCAGCAGCACGCCGCCGACGATCAGGGCGAGGCCGGCGATCACCAGCGGGATCCGGGCGCCCCGGGCGGCGACGATCCGCCCGGCCAGCGGCGCGCAGACCGCCATCGTCACCGCCATCGGCAGCAGGTACAGCCCGGCCGCCAGCGGGCTGAATCCCCGGACGTCCTGCAGGTACAAGGTATTGAGAAACAGGAACCCGCCCATCGCCGCGAACGCGGCCACGGCGCTGGCCGTCGCCCCGGAAAACGGCGCGCTGCGGAAGAACCTGGGATCGATGAGCGGATCGTCGCGCCGCGGTTCCCAGGCCAGGAACACGACCAGCGCCACCAGGGCGAGACCGAAGAGGAACAGGATCTTCGCCGAGGCCCATCCCGAGCCGGGGCCCTCGATGATCGCGTAAGTCAGCGCGGCCAGCAGGACGATGACCAGGACCTGCCCCAGCGGGTCGGGCCGGCGGTGCCTGGCGGCCCGGGACTCGGGCACGAAGAGTGCCGTGAGCACGATCGCCGCGATCCCGACCGGGATGTTGACCCAGAAGATGCCGCGCCAGCCGACAGAATCGACCAGCGCGCCGCCCACCACCGGGCCGAGCGCCACACTGAGGCCGAAGACGCCGCCCCAGACGCCGATCGCTCGGGCACGTTCCGCCGGGTCGGTGAAGGTGTTGGCGATGATGGACATCGCCACGGGGTTCAGCATCGAGCCGCCGACCGCCTGGATCATCCGGAAGGCGATCAGCCAGCCCAGGCCCGGGGCCAGGCTGCACAGCAGCGAGCCGACCGTGAACAGGGCCAGGCCCGCCTGGAACGTCCTGCGGCGTCCGATCCGGTCCGCGGTCGACCCGGAGAACATCAGCAGGCTGGCCAGCACCAGGGCGTACGCGTCGATCGTCCACTGCAGCCCGGATACGGACGCATGGAGCTCACGCCCGATCGACGGCAGCGCGACGTTCACGATCGTGCTGTCCAGGCCGACAATGAACAGGCTCATGCAGCAGATGCCCAGCACCAGCAGACGGCGCTGGCGGCTCAGTTCGGGCACGGCGGTTCACCTCGCTGGCAACGGGACCACGCCCCGGATATTTGTGTTAATACAACTATTCCTGATGTGCAACTACATGACTGCCAGGCCTCTTCCCGGGCGGCGGCCACGGCAACGAGACGTTCGTCACGGCCGGCAGCGCTGGTCAGCTCGTGAGGTAGACCGCGGAAAGGTCGTCGTCGGCGTGCCCGTTGGCCGCAGTGTCCCGCCAGCGCGGGAGCAGCGCGCTGGTGAGGGTGAGCGTGGCGCCGCTGGCCTGCGCGGCCTGCGCGGCGAGTTCGGCATCCTTGAGGGCGTGCTTGAGCGCGAACGCAGGGCTGAAGTCCCCGGCCAGCATGCTGCGGGCCTTTTGCACGGCATACGGCGACCCGAGCGGGGTCGACTGCAGCAGGTCCACGATCTCGGCGGGATCCAGGTCCAGGCGCCGGGCGAAGGACAGGGTTTCGGCGGTGGCTTCGGTGAGGTCGGCGAGCCAGTTGTTGAGGACGAGCTTGGCCCGGGTGCCGTGGCCGGCCGGGCCAAGCCAGGCGGTGGCGCGTCCGAGCACGCCGAACACCGGGGCCAGCATGTGCCGAACGTGCTCCGGGCCGCTGGCCAGGATGACCAGCTGGCCGTCCCGGGCTGGGCCCTCGCTGCCGGAGACAGGGGCGTCGACGAACACGATCCCGCGTGCGTCGGCGATGCTCGCGAGGCGGGCCGTCCATTCGGCGCCGACGGTGGCCATCTGCACCCAGATCGTCCCCGGACCAGCGGTGAGCAGGCCGTCCGGCCCGGTGGCGGCCTGTTCGGTGGCAGGCCCGTCGGCCAGCATGGTGATGACGATCGTGGCGCCCTGGACGGCTTCCGCCGGGCTGCTCGCCACGACCGCGCCGTCCGTGGTGAGGGATGGTGGTCATGTCATTCTCTTCTCGGTAGGCGGACAGCAGTAAGCCTCATGCGCGCCAGGGTGAGCCGGCGTCACCCGGCCGGGTGATTGGTGGCGGGGATCGGTCAGGATCGGCGCGGGGAGGGTGCCAGCAAGCCGAGGGCGCGGGCCTGCTCGCCGGCCTCGTGGCGGCGATGCGCGCCGAGCTTGTCGTATAGGTGGCGCATGTGGGTCTTGACCGTGTTGACCGACAGGTACAGCTCGTCGGCGATCTCCGGCGCGGAGAGCTTGGTGGGCAGGTACCGCAGCACCCGCGCCTCGGCGTGGCTGAGTGGTTCGCGCAGGCGCTGCGGTCCGGCCGACGGCGATCCGGGCTTCTGCCCGGCCAGCACATTCAGGATCTCGGTGATCAGGCTGGGGTGCGCGGTGCCGTGCCGGCGATGGCGGTCGAGCAGTTCGGGCGCCGGGTCGTACAGGAACGGGAAGAGCAGGCTTTCTGGGGCGGCGCGGTCGAGCGCCTGCTCGAGGGCCCGCCTGGCAGCGCTCGCGTCGCCGAGCGCGTCACTGGCGATCGCCTGGAGCAGGAACGCCTGGACGTCCCACAGATGGGCGTTCGGCATCACCACCGAGCCGTCGATGACGGGTGCGAGCGCGGCGGCCGCCGCCGTCGGGTCATCCTGGGCGAGCCGCAGCGACGCCTCGGCGATGCGCGTCTCACCTCGGTCGCGTTCCGGCCCGTCCAGGCCGGCGAGGGCTTGCTCGACGCGCCGGGTCTCCCCCGTGCGTACGAGCGTCTGCAGCAGGTGCGAGCGCAGCCGCGGGCCGAGCGTGTGCGGCGTGACGAGCGAGCTGGCCAGCCGTTCGGCTGCCCGGAAGGCTTTCAGCGCCGCGTCATGGCGGCCGCTGACGAATTCGAGCATGCCGCGGCCGTAGCTCAGCCGCATCCCGGCGGCCGGCTCGGCCTCAGCGCGGACGGTGCGCTCGGCCTGGCCGAGTGCCCGTTCCGCCTCCTCGAGCCGCCCGGCTGGGCGTACGCCTGGGGCAGCCAGGACGACGCCGCGTCGATCGCGGCCATTCGGCACGCGGTGGAGTCCGGAATCAACTGGATCGACACCGCTGCCGTTTACGGGCTCGGACACTCCGAAGAGGTGGTGGCGGCCGGGCTGCCCGAGGCGGACCGGCCGTACGTCTTCACCAAGGGCGGTCTGGTCTGGGATCGGGACGACCGGTCCGCGGCGCCCCGCCGGGTCGGCGCGCCGACCAGCATCAGGACCGAGGTCGAGGCCTCGCTGCGGCTGCGGGTCGAGCGGATCGACCTGTACCAGATGCACTGGCCGGCCGGGGACGGCACGCCGCTTGAGGAGTACTGGCAGGTCTTCACCGATCTCAAGCGCGAGGGCAAGATCCGCGCGGCAGGCCTGTCCAACCACGGCATCTTGCAGCTGGAGGCGGCTGAGCAGATCGGCGCTGTGGACGCCATCCAGCCGCCGTTCAGCCTGATCCACCGCGACGCCGCCGATAACGTCCTGCTGTGGGCCCGCGAGCACGAAGCCGGAGTGATCGTCTACAGCCCGATGGCCTCGGGCCTGCTCACCGGCGCGTTCACTGCGGCCCGGGCGGCGCGCCTGGAGCCCGGCGACTGGCGGGCCGGCCACCCTGACTTCACCGAGCCTGCCCTGTCGGCCAACCTGGCCCTGGCCGACGCGCTGCGCCCGGTCGCCGAGCGGCACGGCGTCGCGCCCGCCGCGGTGGCCGCCGCCTGGACGCTGACCTTTCCCGGAGTGACCGGTGCGATCGTCGGTGCCCGTAGTCCCCGCCAGGTTGACGGGTGGCTGCCTGCCGCGACCCTGGAGCTGAAGGACGACGACTTGTCCGACATCGCCGCCGCCATCCAGGCCACCGGCGCCGGAACCGGTCCTGCGTCGCCCGTCCAGTAAGTCCTGCAGGACCTGGCCAGGCGCCGCGCCACGGGATTGCGTCGGGCCGACGGGCTTACGGCCAGCCGGCGCCTGCGGCCGGCGCCTGGACGGCCAGCAGCTGGCCGGTTCGTGACATGTCAGTCATGCGCTCGGTGCCGCGCCACTGG
>WNGQ01007429.1_pt1 | contig 10521 bp, 6 predicted proteins | sample 5407661 | NCBI WGS metagenome assembly WNGQ01 (sample SAMN13153382, study PRJNA577476) | soil metagenome | isolation source: 60 cm soil or saprolite under Garry oak tree replicate 2 | place: USA:California | collected 2016-06-15 | reverse complement strand
GCAGGCCCTTCCTGCCGGTCTCGAGGAACTCCTTGATCGCCATCTTCTTGGCCCGGTCGACGATGTTCTGGATCATCGCGCCGGAGTTGAAGTCCTTGAAGTACAGCACTTCCTTGTCGCCGTTGGCGTAGGTGACCTCGAGGAACCTGTTCTCCTGCGTCTCGCTGTACATTCGCTCGACGACCCGCTGGATCATCTCCACCACCGTCGACTCGGCCGAGCCGCCGTGCTCGGCGATGTCGTCCCGGTGCAGCGGCAGGTCGGCGACCACGTACTTGGAGAAGATGTCCCTGGCGGCCTCGGCGTCCGGCCGCTCGATCTTGATCTTCACGTCCAGGCGCCCCGGGCGCAGGATGGCCGGGTCGATCATGTCCTCGCGGTTGGACGCGCCGATCACGATGACGTTCTCCAGGCCCTCCACCCCGTCGATCTCGCTCAGGAGCTGGGGGACGATGGTGTTCTCGACATCGCTGGACACGCCGGAGCCCCTGGTGCGGAAGATCGAGTCCATCTCGTCGAAGAACACGATCACCGGCATGCCCTCGCTGGCCTTCTCCCTGGCGCGCTGGAACACCAGCCTGATGTGCCGCTCGGTCTCGCCGACATACTTGTTCAGCAGCTCGGGGCCCTTGATGTTGAGGAAGAAGCTCTTGCCCTCCTTGGCCGACTGGCCGCTCTCGCCGTTCTGGGTGGCCAGCTCGGCGGTGCGCCTGGCGACCTGCTTGGCCAGTGAGTTCGCCACCGCCTTGGCGATCAGCGTCTTGCCGCAGCCCGGCGGGCCGTAGAGCAGCACGCCCTTCGGCGGCCTGAGCTGGTGCTCCTTGAACAGGTCGGCGTGCAGGTACGGCAGCTCGATGGCGTCCCTGATCTGCTCGATCTGCGGGCCGAGGCCGCCGATCAGGTCGTAGGTGATGTCAGGCACTTCCTCGAGGATGAGCTCCTCGACCTCGGCCTTGGGAATCCGCTCGTAGACATAACCCGACCGCGGCTCGAGCAGCAGCGAGTCGCCTGCCCGCAGCGGGCCGGCCAGCAGTGGCTCGGCCAGCCTGACGATCCGCTCCTCGTCGGCGTGCGAGATCACGAGCGCCCGGTCGCCGCCTTCGAGCAGCTCCTTGAGCATGACGACCTCGCCGACCGTCTCGTAGCCGAGCGCGATCACGACGTTCAGCGCCTCGTTCAGCACCAGTTCCTGGCCGGGCCGCAGCTCGTCGAGGTCGATGCTCGGGCTGACCGAGACGCGCATCTTCCTGCCGCCGGTGAACACGTCGGCCGTGCCGTCGGAGTTGGCCTGCAGGAATACGCCGAAGCCAGAGGGCGGCTGGGCCAGCCGGTCGACCTCTTCCTTCAGCGCGATGATCTGGTCCCTGGCCTCCCGCAAGGTGGCGGTGAGACGCTCGTTCTGGCTGGTCAAGCCGACCAGCGTCGCCTCGGTCTGGGCCAGCCGGTCCTCGATCAGCCTGGACGTGCGGGGCGAATCCGCGAGCTTCCCGCGCAGTGCGGCGATCTCTTCCTCGAGGAAAGAGACCTGGTCCGTGAGTCCCTTGACCCTGACCTCGTCATCATGGCGTGCGGCGCGAGCGCTGTCGTCACGAGCGGCCATGCCCCTCACCCCCTCCTGAGAGCGGACTTACCTAGACCCTACCTACGCGCGGTCATTCCGTAACCTCGCGTCGGCCTCAAGCGACGTCTTTTCTGCCGATACGATCCAGTCTCGCCGTCGCATCGTTACTCATCAGCTACCGGCTAGTCCAGCCTGCGGGCGTGGTCACGTACATAGTTTCCGTTATACGTAAATTATCCTTGCCGTCCTTGCCGTCCTTGCCGTCCTTGCCGTCCTCACGGTCGCCGCCGGGATGCGCGTGCTCTTCCGGATGCGCGCCCTTGGCCGGCCGACGTCGCCGCGGCGGCGCGGTCACGCCGGCGGCGAGCCTGCGGGCGGTCACCAGGAAGCCAGTGTGGCCGACCATGCGGTGCTCGGGCCTGACCGCGAGGCCGTCCACGTGCCAGCCGCGGTGCATCGACTCCCAGGCGGCGGGCTCCGTGAAGCCGCCGTGCCCGCGCAGCGCCTCGACCACGCGGGATAGCTGGGTAGTGGTCGCAACGTAGCAGCAGATCAACCCGCCGGGGACGAGCCAGCGGGCCGCTCCGGCCACGTGCTCCCACGGCGCGAGCAGGTCGAGCACGACCCGGTCGAAGTCACCCAGGTCGGGCTCGGCGGGCGGGGCGATGCCAGGTCCCTGATCGGCCGGCAGGTCGGCGACGACCAGCTTCCAGGCCGGGTGCGGCGCGCCGAAGTATCCCTGCGCATTGGCCTGCGCGATGGCGGCGAAGTCGGCCCTGCGCTCGTAGGAGACGAGCCGCCCGTCCTCGCCGACGGCGCGCAGCAGCCAGCAGGACAATGCTCCCGAGCCGGCTCCCGCCTCGAGCACATGAGCGCCAGGAAAGATGTCGGCGAGCCCGACGATCTGCGCCGCGTCCTTCGGGTAGACCACCGCCGCGCCGCGTGACATCGAGACCGTGTAGTCGGCCAGCAGCGGCCGCAGGGCCACGTAGAGCGTGCCGCCGGAGGCGCGCACGACGCTGCCTTCGTCCGTGCCGATCAGGTCGTCGTGCGCGATCGACCCGCGGTGGGTGTGGAAGGACCGCCCCGCCGCGAGCAGCACCCGGTGCCTGCGGCCCTTCTCGTCGGTGAGCTGCACCTGATCCCCGGGCGCGAACGGCCCGCGGCGCTTGATGATCACGCCGCTCAGGCTAGCGCCGACCGCGCCGTGCCGCGCCTTCACACTCCGGTGAAGGCGTGATCCAGGTCGACCGCGCCGTGCCGCGCCTTCACACTCCGGTGAAGGCGTGATCCAGGTCGGCCGCGGCGAGCACGCCGAACACCTGGCCGGACGGCTCGATCAGCAGGTACTCGCTGGCCGGAGCCTGCTGCACGGCCATGATCAGGTTCATGCCGGACAGGTCGGCGGACAGCACCATCTCGGGGCTGAGCGTCCTGGCCAGGGCGCCGACCTCGATCCACGGCCTGCGCTCCTCCGGGGTGGCCTGCACCGAGGCCTCGCTGACCACGGCGGTCGGCGTGTTCTCGTGGTCCACGATCACCAGCGCCTGCGCGCCGGCGGCCTGAGCCCGCCTGACGGCCTCCGCGAGCGGCGTGCTGGCCGGCACCGGGATCGCGCGCCTGGCCAGCGCCCTCGCGCTGACGCCGGGCAGCCGGTCCCTGATCCGTGCCGCCCTGATCGCCTGCGTCGACTGGATCCAGATGAAGCCGGCGATGACCAGCAGCCAGAGCCAGAGGACGGAGCTGCTGCGCTGGGCGAACACAGCCCACCCGACGAGCGCGACCGCGAGCACCCGGCCCGCCCAGGCCGCGGTTATCGTGGCGGCGATCGGGCGCCCGGTGATCTTCCAGACGCCGGCGCGGAAGATGCGGCCGCCGTCCAGCGGCAGCCCGGGCAGCAGGTTGAAGATCCCCACGATCAGGTTCGCGACGAAGAGCTGGGCGATGAGCTGGTGCGCCAGGCCGGCCGGCACGACCTTGGCCAGCTCGTAGCCGATCCCGGCCAGGGCGAGCGACACCACCGGCCCGGCGCCGGAGATCAGCGCCTCGCGGCCCGGCGAGGAAGGCTCCTGCTCGATCTCGGAGTAGCCGCCGAGCGGATACAGCAGGACCCTGCGGACCGGCAGGCCGAACCCGCGCGCCACCACGCAGTGCGCGAGCTCGTGCACCAGCACCGAGACGTACAGCAGCAGCACGAACGCCGCGGCCACGATGTACCTGCTGCTGGTGCTGGCCAGGTTGGCCTCTGCGCCGGTGGCGTACATCACGACCAGCACCACGGCGAAGACCAGCCAGTAGGGCGAGATGTAGACCGGGATCCCGAACGGCCGGGCAACCACGAAACCGAGCCGCGGATCGCGCCTGGGCGGGCGGTCAGGCGGCTGCTGCCCCGGGGTGCCTGGGGCGCCTGGGGCGCCCGGGGTGCCCGGGGTCGCCGTGTCGCGATCCGGCGTGCTGGTGGCCACGAAACGATGTTACGTGCTCTGGCGCGCAGATGCTCGCCCGGCGGCCCGCTCCCGGCCGATCGGGCGCGCGCTGTCGGCGGGGTCCCCTACCCTGCCAAGTGTGGACCAGATCAGCGCGGAGCCGGGCGCGAGCGAGCCGCGCACGGTAGCCGTGGTCGAGGACAGCCAGGTTGAGCAGAGCCCGGTTGAGCAGAGCCCGGTTGAGCAGAGCCGGGGCTGGTCGCTGTCGCCGTCGCGGGCCGCCGACTTCCTCACCTGCCCGCTGCTGTACCGGTTCCGGGTCATCGACCGCCTGCCCGAGGCGCCGAGCCCGGCGATGGCGCGCGGGACGCTCGTGCACGCCGTGCTCGAGAAGCTGTTCGACGAGCCAGCCGCGAGCCGGAGCCCGCAGGCGGCCGCGAAGCTGGTCGAGCCCGCGTGGGACCGCCTGCTGGCGGCCGAACCCGAGCTAGCCGGGCTGTTCGCCGACGAGGCCGAGCGGACGGCCTGGCTCACGCAGGCCCGCGCGATGATCGACCGCTACTTCACCCTGGAGGATCCGACCAGGCTGGAACCGGCGCACAGGGAACTGCACGTTCAGGCCGTGCTCGGCTCCGGCCTGCGGCTGCGCGGCTACATCGACCGGCTCGACGTGGCCGCGGGCGGTGAGGTCAGGATCGTGGACTACAAGACCGGGACCGCGCCGCGGGCCGACTTCGAGGCGCGGGCACTGTTCCAGATGAGGTTCTACGCGCTCGTGCTGTGGCGCACCAGCGGCACGGTGCCCAGGCTGCTGCAGCTCATGTACCTGGGCAACGGCGAGATCGTGCGGTACGCGCCCGACGAGGCCGACCTGCTGGCGACCGAGCGCAAGATCGAGGCGCTGTGGCGGGCGATCGAGCGGGCGCGTGCGGCCGGCGACTGGCGGCCGCGGCCGGGCAAGCTCTGCGACTGGTGCGCCCATCAGGCGCTCTGCCCGGCGTTCGGCGGCACCCCGCCGCCGCTGCCCCCGGCCGATGCGGCAGGCGGACGGGACGGGCCAGGATCGGCCGGGCCCGATGGCCGCGATGGCCAGGCCGCAGCGGGCCAGGGGCGGTCAGGTTCCGCGCTCGCGTCCTGCTCGCTGGACCGCGACAGGGACCACGAGATCTAGCTCGCGGGCGGCGCGGCGGTGACCGCGGCGCTCGCGACCAGCGAGCGCAGCAGATCCAGGTCCACGTGCGCCAGTGAGGCGGCAACGGTGCGGCCTGGGCGCGGGCTGACCGGCGCGACTCCGGGCACGGCGATCGTCACGCAGCCGGCCGCCTCGGCGGCGGCGACTCCGTTCGGCGAGTCCTCCAGGGCCACGCAGTACCGCGGCTCGGCGCCGATCAGCGCGGCGGCCCGCAGGTACGGCTCGGGGTGCGGCTTGGGGTTGCGCACGTCCTGGCCGCACACGGTCACGGTGAACGCGATGTCGTGCCTGGCCAGGCTGGCGAGCACGGCCTCCATGATGACCCGCTCGGACGAGGTGACCAGCGCCCGCGCGATGCCCGCCGCCCGCACCTGAGCGAGCAGGTGCAGCGCGCCGGGCATCGCCTCGATCTCGCGCTTGGCGAGCAACTCGACCATGCCGCCGATCAGCCAGCCGGCCACCTGGTCGCGGCTGGCCGGGCGGCTCGCGCGGCCGAGCAGGTAGTCAACGCTACGACGCAGTGAGCTGCCGACCAGTGCCCGCTGGTCCTCGTGGGTCCACTCGCCGCCCAGCCTGGACATGACGGCCCGCTCGATCTCGAACCAGAGCGGCTCGGTGTCCACCAGCAGGCCGTCCATGTCGAACAGGACGGCCTGGAGCTGGCCGTCCGCGTCGGGGCCGGCGCCGGGGCTGGGGCCGGCGTCGGGGCTGGGGCCGCTCATCACGTGCTGAAGTACTTCGCTTCGCGGTGGTGCGCGATCAGCGCGTCGGTGGACTGCTCGGGCGCGAGCTGGAACTCCTCCGACAACGTCACCCCGATCCGCTCGGGCTCGAGCAGCCGCATCATCTTGGCCCGGTCCTCCAGGTCGGGGCAGGCCGGGTAGCCGAACGAGTACCGGCAGCCCTGGAAGCCGACCCGCAGGATGGCGTCCAGGTCGTCCGGATCGGAACCGCCAATGCCGAGCGCGTCCCTGGTCCTGGCGTGCCAGCACTCGGCTAGCGCCTCGGCGAGCTGCACCGACAGCCCGTGCAGCTCCAGATAGTCGCGGTAGGCGTGCTTGGCGAACAGCTCGGCGGTGGCCTCGCTGATCCGCGGGCCGACCGTGACGAGCTGGAACGCGACCACGTCGGTCTCGCCCGACGAGCGGGGCCTGAAGAAGTCGGCCAGGCAGAGCCCGCGGTCACGGCGCTGGCGCGGGAACGTGAACCGCTCCCGCTCGGCGCCGCCGTCGTCGAGCACGACCAGGTCGTCGCCCTCGCTGACGCACGGAAAGTACCCGTGCACGACGGCCGCCTGGAGCAGCCCTTCGGTCTGCGCCCGCTCGAGCCACATCCGCAGCCGCGGCCTGCCTTGCGTCTCGGCCAGCTCGGCGTGGGATGGCCCGGTGCCGCCCCGGGCCGGCTTCAGGCCCCACTGGCCGAGGAACAGCGCGCGCTCGTCCAGGTAGCTCGCGTACTCGGCGAGCGGGATGCCCTTGACCACCCGGGTGCCGTAGAACGGCGGCTGCGGCACCGGCTCATCGGCGCTGACGTCGGAACGGACCAGCACAGGCACTGCGGTGCCGTCCGGCCGATCGGTCCCGGGGCCGGCCGCCTGCGGCCTGGCCCGGACGCGGCGCTCGCGCGGCGCGGGCAATGCCGCGCCCGGCTCGCCTCGCTTGACCGCCATCATCGCGTCCATCAGCCGCAGGCCCTCGAACGCGTCGCGGGCGTACCTGACCTCGCCGTCGAACAGGCTGGCCAGGTCCTGCTCGACGTAGGACCTGGTGAGCGCGGCGCCGCCGAGCAGCACGGGCCACCGCCCGGCCAGGCCGCGCGAGTTCAGCTCGGCCAGGTTGTCGCGCATCACGACCGTCGACTTGACCAGCAGCCCGGACATGCCGATCACGTCGGCGTCGTGGTCGGTCGCGGCCTGGACGATGGCCGAGATCGGCTGCTTGATGCCGAGGTTGACGACGTCGTATCCGTTGTTGGAGACGATGATGTCCACGAGGTTCTTGCCGATGTCGTGCACGTCGCCCTTGACCGTGGCGAGAACGATCTTGCCCTTGCCGGCCTCGCCCGAGCGCTCCATGTGCGGTTCGAGGTAGCCGACCGCGGCCTTCATCACCTCCGCCGAGGTGAGCACGAACGGAAGCTGCATCTGCCCGGAACCGAACAGGTCGCCGACCGTCTTCATGCCGTCGAGCAGCACGTCGTTGACGATCTCCAGGGCCGGCCGCTGGCCGAGCGCCTCGTCCAGGTCCGCCTCGAGCCCGAGCCGCTCGCCGTCGATGATCCGGCGCTTGAGCCGCTCCCACAGCGGCAGCCCGTGCAACTCGGCCGCGCGGCTGGCCTTGAGCGATGCCGTGTCGACGCCCTCGAACAGCTCGAGCAGCCTGGCCAGCGGGTCGTACCCGTCGCGCCTGCGGTCGTAGACCAGGTCGAGTGCCACCTGAAGCTGGTCGGCGGGGATGCGCGCGATCGGCGTGATCCGCGCGGCGTGCACGATCGCCGAGTCCAGGCCGGCCTTGACGCACTCGTTCAGGAACACCGAGTTCAGCACGGCCCTGGCCGCGGGATTCAGGCCGAAGGAGACGTTGGAGACGCCGAGGGTGGTCTGCGCATCCGGGTAGCGCCGCTTGACCTCGCGGATCGCCTCGATCGTCTCGATCGCGTCCCGCCTGGTCTCCTCCTGGCCGGTGGCGACCGGGAAGGTCAGGCAGTCCACGATGATGTCGCACTGCCGCATGCCCCAGTTGCCGGTCAGGTCCTCGATCAGCCGGCCGGCGACCGCCGCCTTCCACTCCGCGGTCCTGGCCTGGCCTTGCTCGTCGATGGTGAGCGCGACCACCGCCGCCCCGTGCTCGCGGATGATCGGCATGATCCGCGCGATCCGCGAGTCCGGGCCGTCGCCGTCCTCGTAGTTGACCGAGTTCACGACGGCCCGGCCGCCGAGCCGCTCGAGCCCGGCCCTGATCACCTCGGGCTCGGTGGAGTCGAGCACCAGCGGCAGCGTGGCGGCGGTCGCCAGCCTGCTGGCGATCTCGGCCATGTCCGCGACGCCGTCCCTGCCGACGTAGTCCACGCACACGTCGAGCAGGTGCGCGCCGTCCCTGGTCTGCGCCCTGGCGATCTCCACGCAGTCGTCGAGCCGGCCGTCGATCATGGCCTCGCGGAACGCCTTGGACCCGTTCGCGTTGGTTCGCTCGCCGATCGCGAGGAACGCCGTGTCCTGGTGGAACGGCACGTGCTGGTACAGCGAGGCCACGCCGGGTTCGGGCCGCGGCCTGCGCTTGCGCGGCGTCCGGCCCCCGATCCTGGCCGTGACCTCGGCCAGGTGCTCGGGCGTGGTGCCGCAGCAGCCCCCCACCATGGCCAGCCCGAACTCGCCGACGAAACTCGCGTGCGCGCTGGCCAGCTCGTCGGGGGTGACCGGGTAGTAGGCGCCATTGGAGGTGAGCTCGGGCAGGCCGGCGTTCGGCATGCAGGACAGCGGAACCCGGGAGTGGGCGGCGAGGTAACGCAGGTGCTCGCTCATCTCGGTCGGCCCGGTCGCGCAGTTCAGCCCGATCACGTCGATCCCGAGCGGCTCGAGCGCGGTAAGCGCGGCCCCGATCTCGCTGCCGAGCAGCATCGCGCCCGTCGTCTCGATCGTGACCTGCGCGATCAGCACGACATCGGTGCCGCGCGACTGTCCGCCCGAGGCGGCCGCCTTGAACCTCGCTACAGCGCGCCTAGCCCCGATGATGGCGGCCTTGGCTTGCAGCAGGTCCTGGCAGGTCTCGACGATCAGCGCGTCGGCGCCGCCGGCCAGCAAGCCGGCCGCGTTGAGCTGGTATGCCTCTCGCAGGTCGGTGAATGAGACGTGGCCGAGCGTGGGCAGCTTGGTGCCGGGCCCGATCGAGCCGAGCACCCAGCGTGGCCGGCCGTCGGCTGCGGCCTCGTCGGCCGCCTCGCGCGCGATCGCGGCTCCGGCCAGCGACAGGTCGTAGATCCGGTCGGAGATTCCGTACTCGCCCAGATTGCCGAGGTTGGCGCCGAAGGTGTTGGTCGAGATGGCGTCGACGCCGGCGGCCAGATAGCCATCGTGCACCGAGCGGACGATGTCGGGCCTGGTGACGTTGAGTATCTCGTTGCAGCCCTCGTGCCCGGCGAAGTCGTCGAACGTGGCGGCGCTGCCCTGCAGCATCGAGCCCATAGCGCCGTCGGCGATCACCACCCGCTCGGCCAGGGCTCTGCGCAGCGACCGGTTCTGCGGATCAGCGGTACGCGACATGATGGCCACTATCTTATGGTCACCGCGGTGCTGGCCCGGGGGGACGGCCCCCCGGATCCCCCGGCGGTGCTGGCCCCGGGGGACGACCCCCCGGATCCCCCGGCAGAGCACGTAGGCTTGGGCCGTCAGGTATCGGTGTCGGCCAGCGGGCCGAGAGGCGTGGCTATGGAGGTGGCTTCAGATCGAGTTCGACGGCGTCTCGTCATTGACCTCGCCAGCGGTCATCGCGGCCTTCGAGGGCTGGAACGATGCGGGCGAAGCGGCCAGCGCCGCCGTGGCCCATCTCAGCGCCGTGTGGGAGGCCAAGGCGATCGGCGAGATCGATCCTGAGGACTACTACGACTTCCAGGTGACCAGGCCGGTGCTCGACGTCACCGAGGGCAAGGCCCGCAGGCTGTCCTGGCCGACGACGCGCCTGGCCCACGCCAGCCCGGCCGGGCTTGCCAGGGACATCATCCTGGTGAATGGCATCGAGCCGAACATGCGCTGGCGCGGGTTCTGCCGCGAGCTCGTGGACGGCTTCACCGAACTCGGCGCCGAGCTTGTCGTCCTGGTGGGGGCGCTGCTCGCCGACTCGCCGCACACCAGGCCGGTGCCGGTGAGCGTGGCGGCGTCCGACGAGAAGATGGCGGCAACGCTCCAGATCGAGCCGGTCGACTACCAGGGGCCGACCGGGATCGTCGGCGTGCTCCAGGACGCCTGCACCACGGCCGGGATCCCGGCCGTCTCGCTCTGGGCGGCGGTGCCGCACTACGTGGCGCAGCCGCCGAGCCCGAAGGCCACGCTGTCGCTGCTGCGCGGGATCGAGGACGTGCTCGACGCGCCGATGCCGCTCGGTGACCTGCCCGACGAGGCCCGGGCGTGGGAGCGCGGCGTGGACGAGCTGGCCGAGCAGGACTCCGAGGTGGCGGAGTACGTGCGCGCGCTCGAGGAGGCCAAGGACGCCACCGACCTGCCCGAGGCCAGCGGCGACGCGATCGCTCGCGAGTTCGAGCGCTACCTGCGCAGGCGGGGCGACCGCGGCGAGCACGGCGGCGCCCGCTAGTCCCGCCTCGTATCGGCGGCGGTGCCAGCCCGGGCCGCC
>WNGQ01021171.1_pt1 | contig 10522 bp, 8 predicted proteins | sample 5407661 | NCBI WGS metagenome assembly WNGQ01 (sample SAMN13153382, study PRJNA577476) | soil metagenome | isolation source: 60 cm soil or saprolite under Garry oak tree replicate 2 | place: USA:California | collected 2016-06-15 | reverse complement strand
ATCGGTACCGTGCCGACGGCCTACGCGCTGAATCGGGCTTTGCCGGAATCGCAAGTGGCGCAGTTCCAGAAAACATCGACCGCAGCCTCCACCGTGATTGCCGCCAAGGGCGCCGGGCATAGCATCATCGGCGATCCGCGCCCGGCGGTGACCCAATATGTCGCCCAGCACACGATCAGCGAGGGCACCTATCCTTCGCTTGCGGTTCTTGTGAGGGATGTCGGCGACCAGGTGCAAAAGTACGGCACGCTTGACAAGGTGCCTGCCGAGGCGGTCGGCAACACCCGTAATGACATGTATCTCACCTCCGAGGCGATCCGGTTCCTGATGAAGGACAAGGAAAGCACACTCAGCAAGGAAGATGTCAGCACGCTCAACGCCTACAAGGGCTCGCTCGACAGCGCCACCAAGTTCATTCCAACCTGGGTGAAGATCGCGGTGGCGATCGCGCTTGGCCTCGGCACCATGATCGGATGGAAGCGCATTGTGATCACTGTCGGAGAGAAAATCGGCAAGTCGCATCTGACCTACGCCCAGGGCGCCTCCGCCGAACTGGTCGCCGCCGCCACCATCGGTGCGGCCGACATGTTCGGGCTCCCGGTCTCGACCACGCATGTGCTGTCGTCTGGTGTCGCCGGGGCGATGGCCGCGAACGGATCGGGGCTGCAGATGGCTACTATCCGTAACATGGTGATGGCATGGGTCCTGACGCTGCCAGCCGCCATCATGCTGTCGGGCGCGTTATATGTACTGTTCTCGCGCCTGTTCTGAATGTCATTCCATCAGGCGGCGTTGGGAAATGCACGGGCTGTCACCGGCGATGATACGGTGCGGTCACCGAATGCGACCGCCCCGATTCCGGGCCTGGTTTGGGCGTTTCGTATCCATTCCGACGGCAGTTCGGAATCGCTGGCAGTCGACCAGCCGATTGAGTTTACCCATGATGGATTGCTCTGGCTGCACTTCAATTTGGCCGACGCGCGTGCGCTGCAATGGCTGGCATCCGCGGACCTTCAAGCACCGGTCCAGGCGCGATCGCTGCTACTGTCGAAGGACACGTACCAGCAGATCCACACCACCGACGACAGCGTATACGGCGTCATTTCCGACCTGCTGCGCGATATCGCCGAAGTGACCGAGGAAACCGGTTACCTGCGCTTCGTCATGACCGAACGGCTGTTGGTGAGCGGCCGGCATCATGCGCTGTGCGCGGTCGATGCCACCCGCCGCGCCCTTGAAGACGGGCATCGCATCGAGAGCGTCGCGGCGTTACTCGAAACAATCGTGGAGAATGTCGCCGATACGATGGATCGTATCGCCGATCGCATTGCTCGATCGCTTGATGAGATCGAGGAACAGGTGCTGTCGGATGAAGCAGTCGATCTGCGCCAAGGCCTGGGCCGGTTGCGCCGCACCTGCGTGCGCCTGCACCGGCAATTATCGGGTTTGCGGATTGTGTTTCATCGTCTCGAGCAGAAGAACGTCAGCGATCTGAAGCCCGCCTTGCAACTTCGTGCCGGCAAGCTTGCCCAACGCCTCGATGGCCTCGATCACACGGTTGTGGAGATGCGGGAACGCAGCCGGCTGCTGCAGGAAGAACTCCATCTGAAGATCGAGGAGCAGGGCAACAACAACATTCGGGTGCTTTCGGTGCTCACGGCGGTGCTGATGCCGCCGACACTGGTTACCGGCATTTTCGGCATGAACACCAAGGGTCTGCCGTTTACGGATCTCGATACGGCGTTCTTGTGGGCATCGCTGCTCATGGTGTTGTCCTCGTACGCCGCTTACCTCATCATGAAACGCATCGGTATCATCAGATAGTTTAAAGTCTGGTCACGAGGCGGGACCACCGATGTTTTCGTTGCGCAGATTGGTCGAAGCAGCGGCGTATCTTGCCAGCGCCGTAGCGACCACGGGCGCACAGGCCGGTGCCAAGGATGAAAGCGCGGCCGAATGGCTCGCTCCGAAATGGTTCAACGAATGGCATGACGGACTTGCCGCCAAGGGCCTGAATTTCGGTACAACCTATATCGGTGACAACATCGGCAATGCTTCGGGCGGGACTTCGCGTGGCTTCATCCACCTCGGCCGCTTCGATTTCTCTGTCGATGCCGATCTCGAAAAACTGGTCGGTTGGACCGGGGGCAGGTTTTTTGCCAATATGTACGAGATCTACGGTCGTGGACTGACCCGCAACTACATCCACAACCTGGCGACCATCAGCGAGATCGAAGCGCTGCCCGAAGCGCGGCTCTATACGGCGTATTTCGAGCAGAGCTTTTACAACAATGCCCTGAATATCAGGATCGGCCAGCAAGCGGCCGACGTCGAGTTCTTCGATAGCGAGACCGACGATCTGTTCATCAACGGGACATTCGGCTGGCCCGCCATCAAGGCCACCAATCTTCCAGCCGGTGGTCCGGCGCCGCCGATCGCGGTGCCCGGCATTCGCGTCAAGGCCGCCGTTTCGGACAACATCACCGCCTTCGGAGCGGTGTTCAACGGCAATGCGGCGCGGCCTGGAGACGGCGACCCGCAGCTTCGCGACAATCACGGTTTGGCGTTTCGTGTCAACGACGCGCCATGGATCATCGGACAGGTCCGCTGGGATTACGATATCGACATCGGCGGCCGTCCGCTCGCCGGCAATTTTACGCCGGGAGCCTGGCAGCATTTCGGACAATTCGACGATCAGCGCTTCACCGCGCAGGGCCTGTCGATCGCCGACCCAAGCGGAACCGGCATCGCGGCAAAGCTTCGCGGCAACTTCGGAATCTTCGCAGTCGTGGAGCAGACGCTCTATCGACCGCCGTCAGTGACCGAGAAGGGCGTTTCGGCGTCGTTGCCGGGCGTGACGGCTTTCGGCCGGATCGCCTACAGCCCGCCGGATCGAAACCTGATCGACCTTTATCTCGACGGCGGCATCGGCTTCGTTGGTTTTGTCCCCGGCCGCCCCCTCGACCGGTTCGGGATGGCGGTAGCCTACATGCGGATTTCGGGCGCCGACCGAAACCTCGATCGCGACACCCAGTTCTTCAGCGGCCCGCCGGGTCCGGTGCGAAGCAATGAGACCCTGCTTGAGCTCATCTACGAGGCCCTGTTTCGACCATCCGGCGGCATCCCGAATCCGACAGATCCTGGCGGCCTGTCGCGGATAGGCGACGCCGCCGTGTTCGGGCTGACAAGCACGCTAAGATATTAGAGCATGATGTGTTGGAACTGGATCGATTGGTCCCGCAAGTGCGAGGCACTAACGATCTCGTGTCCCGGACCCGGCATACCGTCCCTTCGGCGGTGCACGGCAGGGCCTGGACAAAAAATCGCGAAAACAACCCCATGCAAAGTAGAGTGAACCCCGGCTCGCAGCACTCCTGCCGCGCTGCGATGGCGCAGCCCCGCCGGGTCTACCTTTCGTATCAGCTGCCACTGATATCAGATCATATCCCGCATCCGACTTACGCTCGCTCGATCGTCCGGCGCCGCACCGGAATTGCGGACGGATGGTTTGAGCTCATAAAGCTGATTTCCCACCACAAACCCATCGAGACCCCGCGCCTTGGCGAAGAGCGCCAAGTCGCTCATTCGATTGATGAAGCCCTTTCGTTTGAGATTGAGCGACGTGTTGCACAAGACACCATATCCGGCAATTTTGCGGAATTCGGTGAGCAACTCGTACATCATCGGGTTTTGCCGGCGGGCCACAGATTGTAGTCTGGTGGACCCGTCAACATGAGTGACCGAACGCAACGCGCCCACGGTCATTTTTTGAAAGTAGAGCATATAAGGGCTCGGATCCGGCGGCTCGAAACATCTTGCAAGCTCATCGTCCAGGCAGATCGGGGCGATCGGCCTGAAGCCCTCGCGTTGCTTGATCTCGTTGAGGCGGACTTGCATCTCGGTGGTGAAGGGCGCCGCCAAAATGGAGCGGTTGCCTAACGCTCGGGGACCCATTTCGCATCGTCCTTGAACCCATCCCAAAACACGTCCTTCTTTTAGGAGCGCGGCAACCCGTTGAAAATTTAACGGGCTGGCGCCGAAGTCCACCAACTCGGCTTCGTCAAATTCGAATTCCTCGCCCGAATAGACGTTCCAGCTGATTTTAGCGCAGCCCAAATAGTGGCGCAGGGCATCGATTGCGGTACCAACCGCCGAGCCACAGTCGTTGGTGCATGGTGGAACGAATACTTCGCTGAAGAGACCTGTGTTTCTCCAACGACTGTTCCAGTCGCAATTCAGCCCGCACCCGCCTGCGATCAGAAGCGGGAGACGATCTTTCAAATGGTCCCGCGCGAATCTGTAGAACCTGTCGAACATGACATCCGAGAATTGTCGAGTCAGATTCTTGAACGCTTGCGCTTCGATTCCAATGTTACAATAAGGACTCCATTCAAAATCACGCTTGTCCAGATGGTCTTGCGCCATCAAGAACTCGATGAGCTTTTGCTCGTCTGCGCTGCTCTGCCCGGGCTCTCCAAAGCTCGATAGAGCCATCAACTTGCCGGCGTCTTCACGCCTGATGCCCGTGGAGTAACTCGGGTCCGCAAGCCCATACAAGAAATTGTACTTGTAGCCTGGGCCTTCCAGGACATCAGCTATCTTCGTAACGCGCACCTCGTGATCGATGTGGTAAAAGGCACCGATGCTGCCTTCCCATATCAACGCGTAGCACGGTTGCCCCTGTGGAAACGGCGACAGTCCGTATGCACACAATAAGTGCGAACGCTCGTGTGATGAGGAAAAGAATCGGGATTTTCGGCCAAAGATATTTTGGGTCGTATCTATGATGGATTTTTCATCCGATCCCCAGTAACCGGCGCCCACGGGCGTGCTGCGTGAGTGGTTACCTTTGACCCATCCACTAACAGCTACAACGTCTGGCGTGTCTTCGATGTAGTTCAAACTCCTGAGAAATATGCTCGGACTGATCTCCGTATAGCGCGGCAACGAATCCTTCTCGGCTTCTATCGAGAATTCGAGATTTCCATCCTTGAGATAGGCGATATGGCCGTCGTGGCCAGGTTTGTAGGCTACGATCTTCATTTGAAGCTCTCAGCAGAGCCTGCCCAAGCGCTGATTTCTGTCGCGGCGAAGCGGAAACCCCTCATGGTCCGTGGCTCGAAGATCGCGTGCCAGGGGACGCTTCGGCGAAGCATGGATGGCGACCTTTGCGTATCCAGCGTGATCAGGCGCATGGCCGCTCGACCAGACGCCTCAGTACGAAAAGGTCGATATCGATTGCCGGGCGGATGTCAGCCCCCACGGTCGCCCCGTATCGACGCAGTCCTTGCATTCCCAACGCGAACTCCTCGTCTGAAAGCGAGGCAAGATCAGATAAAGCTCGCAACGCGACACGCTCGACATATTCCGCCATTGTCGCGCTTTGCCGATGTTTTACGATGACGTGGTTACATAGCGCCAGATTTCCTTCCGAGAAAAACTGACGAAACGCCGCGCGCGAAGGCATGCGCAGGCGGTTGATTTTGTCGGCGGTGGGGAAGAACCTGAGATAGGTTTCTGAATCCAGCGTTTCCAACGTAGGCGTTCTGAGGCAGAAATACCCCTTGTCGCGCAGAACGCGGCTGATTTCGCGACATGCCTGCCGCTGGTCCGAAAGAAGGTGCCAGACGACCGACATAAACACGAGATCAATGCTGTGAGACCGCACAGGGATTTGCTCGGCACGTCCAAGCACGCGGAATTGTCGCGGCGCCCCTGCCGAAGCGACGGCGCTCAGCATCTTCCAGGCGGGATCCATTCCGATAACGTCCGCATCGAAGCATAATTGCAACGGCGTTAGAAAGCGGCCGGTACCGGATCCAAGATACAGGATCCTCGAAACTTCCGTCCCCGCCACGCAGCGCCGGATAACGTCCATCCATTCCGACATGACGTCGTCCGGCAGCTTCTGCGCCGCGTCGTAACGTGTATGAATTTCTGTCTTGTCGTAGTTGAATCTGCTCATCGATCGGGGCGCCAAATGAACGAATTGGCGGGCCCGTCTATCCAATTGCTGGAGACGACAACGGGCTCCCTGGACGGGGCGGTTGGAGACTGTCCGAAATGCCGCAAGGCTTTCTTCCACACCTCGCGGCCAACATTTCTCCCAAGCTCGCGCCCATCGATATCGGCGTCCCTGAAGTGGATGCCGCCGTACCGGCGCGACATGCCTGCCTGATCGGCGGCGTCGGAGAACGTGGCCCAGGTCAGGGTGATGTCCGTTTTGGGCGTCAGATTTGGCTCGATCAGGCTTGAGCCCTTTGGTACGACGACCCGCATTCCGAGAACGTCACTGCGCGCATAGTTTCGCAACACTTCGGCGGCGGCGGCGCTGAATGTACTGTGGCCGGAAACGAAATCCGGAAATGGGGGTGTCGGAGCGGAAAGCACCTGGTAGGGAATCCATTCTTCTCCCAGCATTTCCACGTTGTCGAGGCCGGGTCCGCCCCACGACCGTATTTTGAGGCCGCGGAACAGGTAGCGAATGGCGGTGATCGGCCTCACCGAGTCATAGGCTCGCTTCGCGTCCCATGCGGCGATGCTGGCGTCGAACAGAGCGTTGCCCAGTACGAAATATAGCTTGATGTTTTCGTCGAGCCCGAACCTGTCGCGAACCGACACGAAATCTGCAATCATGCACCAATGTCCGGGCGGGTACGAGGTATTCGCACCATCGGCCCAATACTCCGCGATGACCTTTTGCTCGTCGGTCAGCCCTGCCGCGTATTGAATCATTTCGCGTGCCTGCTCGTGGAACGGCCGGTCTTCTCTTAGCAGGGAGACAGGAAGCGAAGCGGGAGGGCGCGCTGGTCGGAACTGATTTCCGCTCGTGAGCGCGAAGGGAACAACCTTGCCCCAATGGGGTGTTGAAAAACCTTGTCCCTGAAACTGGCCTCCGCCGGTTGGCACCAGCAATGGCTGCCAGCGATCGGCATCCTGGAGCTTGTCCGCAGCATTTGCGGCGCGATACCCGGTGTAGTCGGCGTAACTCCTCGATCCACCGAGTTCGCCGAGCTGATTTGATCCGTCCCGATGCCGGAAAGCGAGAACTTCGGCAGCCGCAACGTATCCGTATCGCGCCGCAGCCGTCTGGCTTTGCTCGGCTGTGCCTGGCTCGTAGCCCAGCTTGCGCATGAAGGACTTGAAGTAATCTGTCCTGCTCGGAAATTGATCGCTCAGGCACGAATATGCGGCTGAACTGATAGCTGCGTTCTTGTTGTCAAGCGAGCGTTCGCTGACGGCTACCTTACCCATGACCGTCTCTCGCGTGGGCATTGCGACGGGATCGAAGTAAGTCCATGCGTCGAACATGCACGTATTCACGACCGCCAGCTGCCGCGCCGCAACGGTGGGGCTCGGCTGGGTGTCCAGAATTGCCTGCAAAGTTACCTTGTTCCAGACCCGTGCGACGTCGCCCTCGAGTTCGGCGGCGCGACTTTCCGGCGCCGCAAAGGATTGCGACGCGACTGCAATGGCGGACACAGCCGCCGTGGCGGCCAGGCGCTTCAGGATACGATTGATGTTGTTGCTGACGAAGACACTCATCGCCTCACTCCACAAAGCCGGTCGAATGCATTGAACGATGACATCGCGCGAAGGGTGTTATGGTTACAATCAACACTTTGTAACTGTAACACGCTTGAGCTTTACGAAATTTATAACACAGTTGTAGGTTGTGTTCAAGGCGGTGGAGTGATCGGGCTTCGCGATCAGCCTGTGGGATGTTCGCGCTTCGCGACTAGCTACCGCCTTGCACAAGGCTCATCTTTCTCTCGCTCATCCAAGGAGTTGTGGCTATGAAACGTGTATGCAGAATGCTAACCGCTCTCGCCTTACCGATCCTTGCAGTGCTGTTCTCCTCGCCGGCCGCGCAGGCCTGCGTCGGTGTTGGACAGATCAAGATCGCGGTGAAGCTCGACGGCGCCGGGACGGGGAAGGCGATCGTTTCCGAATATGACTGCACGATGATGGTTCCAAAGACCAACTGCGTCGTGGGTCTGCGGCTGTCGGACAGCGCATTGGCTGACAACAAGATCAATGTTCGTCAGCTCCGCTTTGTGAATCTCAAGGACGGATCGGCCTATCAGGGCTTCTTGCCGGCGGCCAACCAGCGCTCGACCGCCGCGTGGGGACGGATAATGGATGGCAATTGGTACGGCTTCTCGGCCGTCTACACCGGCGCCGGCTCCGGCAAGCAATCGGGCCTCGCGATCGAGCTGACCTTCAGCTACGATCCGGCAGTCTCGAGCCAGCAGATCCTGCAGGCCTTCAACATGGGCCATGTCGGCCTCGCCGAGGGCGACACCCAGGGGGGCATTGCACGCGGTCACATGCTTGAGGTCCTTCAGATCCAGGGAGCAACTCTCGCAATTATCTGATCGTTTTCTCGGCTTTCGATCTTTCCTGCCGGACGAGCCGCTGCAAGGGTGCGAGCGGCTCGCCCCGTGTTGGCTTTCTCCGGTGGCGATGATGAAGTGCTGAAGAGGTCGCGACACCACATGCTGTACGAATCGGCCGCGCTGGCTGCAGCGCTAAGCGTTGCCTTGAGCAACATCATCTCGCCGCCCGCCATTCGTCATCTCGGTCCAATTGTCTTCAATTGTTGGCGGCTCGGCGCGGCACTTCTGGCGCTGGTGGTGGTGGTCGCGTTGCGGGGCAGCTGGTCGCTGCCGACGACCGGTCAATTGTTTGCGCTTGTCGGTTCGAGCGTGGTTGGAATCGTCATCGGTGACACGTTCATCTACGCTGCGATGAGCCGGCTCGGCCCGCGCCGTACGGCGCTTCGGCATTCTGTTGGGTCTGCTGGGTGGACTGTGTGCGGCAGGCGCGGTTCTGATCGCCCGGCCGGTGATGGCTGCCGGTGTCGATCCGGCAACGGCCGCGGCGATACGAGCCACGGCCGGGCTCGCTGGTCTGCTCATTGTCTGCCAAATACCCGGGTTTGGAAGCCGGGAGCGGATAAACAACCCGATTGCCATCCGTTCTGCCGCGAGCGGGCTGTTGGGTATGGGCGCGGGCATGACGCTTGTGCTGTTCGCACTCTCGATGCGCCCGGTTGGGGTGGTGTCCACCTTGTCCTCTATGACGCCAGTCGTGATCCTGCCGTTGCTTTGGTTGGTTCATGGCGCGCGGCCGGCTCCTTTGGCCTGGATTGGCGCTATCGTTGCAGTAGCCGGCGTCTCGGCGATTTCCAGCGGTTATTGAGGAGCGGTCGGACCGCTCGCAACTATTGCCGTTTGCCCGATGCGAATGACGTGCGTGCTCCCGCGTGTGAACGTGCTGCGGTGATATCGATGACGCCGCCTCCGCGATCGTTCTCATCGTCCACTGGGCGGGGGCGCCCCACAACTGCGCTTGCCCCAACGCCGGTGGCAAGGCCTGGACAAAAAATCGCGAAAACAACCCCATGCAAAGTAGAGTGAACCCCGGCTCGCAGCACTCCTGCTGCGCTGCGTCCGAGCGCGAGAAGAAAAATGCGCCGTCGTCATGGCCCCAACCTAACCTCATCCCGGTGCATTCGCACAGACAACGCGAATCAAGGACTCGCCGTTTTCGGTGTCCGTATTGCAGGTAACTTCTGACGATCGGGCGAGACAACGTTACAAGGTTCGTCATCACGCCGCGACATCCCACAGCCGCGGCGAGCCTCGCAGCAGCACGCTGCGGCCTTTGGGCGTGATGATCGGGCAATCATCAGTCATTGTGGCAAGCTGCAGTGTGACGAGACTCTCGACAACGAATCGATTCAAGATACGGCGTTGCGCTGCGGGCAGACGAAGCGCTTTTAACGTTTCCCATTGATCCGGCGTAAGGTCGTAGTCGAATTCTGCGTTCATGATGCCTCGAAGACGCTGGGTTTTGCGTGCGTGTCTTACGAGGACATCGTGAACGGGATGCGACCACAATGCGTCGGGATTTCTATTGGGCGGGAAAAGCGTTTTGGAAGCGCTGTAATCTCGAAATAACCGGTAACGCGGCTATCACATCAACGTGTCAATGGGTGTGCAGTATTTAGCTCGCAACGGGCGTCACGAGATCGTCGATCCCGATTGGAAAACGACGCACCCGGATTCCCGTCGCATGCCAGACCGCGTTGGCGATAGCGCCGGCCGAGCCCGTGACGCCGATTTCACCGACGCCCTTGATGCCGAGCGCGTTCACGTGGGGATCGTACTCGTCAACCATCAGCGCCTCCAGGCCCGGCACGTCGGCGTTCACCGGGATGTGGTACTCTGCAAGGTTGGCGTTGAGCGTCCGGCCGGAGCGGCGGTCGATGACGGCTTGCTCGTGCAATGCAAATGACATGCCCCAAATCATGCCGCCGAAGATCTGACTGCGGACGAGACGAGGATTGATGATTCGTCCCGCAGCGAAAGCGCCGACCAGGCGGGTGACGCGGATTTGACCGAGATCGGGATCGACCTTGACCTCGGCGAACACTGCGCCATGCGCATGCATGGCGTAGATGGATTGCGCCGCAGGGTCCGCGGCGCCGTTGCCGCGGGCTTCGATCTCGCCGAGG
>WNGQ01012785.1_pt1 | contig 10523 bp, 5 predicted proteins | sample 5407661 | NCBI WGS metagenome assembly WNGQ01 (sample SAMN13153382, study PRJNA577476) | soil metagenome | isolation source: 60 cm soil or saprolite under Garry oak tree replicate 2 | place: USA:California | collected 2016-06-15 | reverse complement strand
CAAATATTTCGAGCGAATTGGGCCTAGTCAAAGAAAGCAGATGGAGGACTCTCTCTCCAAGGTATCAGAACAGAAACCGAACAAATGGACCCTACTATTATCTGTGGAGTTCAACAAACATGACTGGGCATGGTTTGAGAATCTTCGGAGCAAATACCCTAACATCGAATTAGATGTCTGGCAGAAGACAAGGGTTGAGAGCCTCGTGCTCGATCCGAAGAATGAGGGGCTCAAAGACATTTTCCCTGAGTTATTCCCGATTTCGACAATAGTTGATAGATCTGTTGCCAAGACCTTGGAGGGAATCGGCATTACTACACGACAAATGGCCACCTCCCTCATTGACCAGATAACCGGAGGAAATCTAAGCAAGGAGCAACTTGTCGAATTACTCCGAGAATCCCGCACTAAGCAGTACTCTACCGAGATTCGTGCAGCGGAGAACATCATCGAACGGTTCAACGATGAAGAGAGGGCAGCACAAACTTTGAGGGAAGTCTATGACAAGGCAGCTGCGGAAGGAGACAAACAAAATGAGATGAGCGCAATATATGGTCTCTTGACTCTTCTTGGTAAAGTGCCGCAACCTGATCTCCGATTACTAGCACTTGCTGACAGGGGGATAGAGCTTGCAAGAACCCTGGGAACGAAAGACGCACTTGCCTTAATCGAGTCACAAAAGGCAACAATGCTTCAGTCCCTCGCGTTGACCAGGTATCGGCAGCTTCAGGTCCATTCATTGGTCCTGAAGACAACAGGAAACCTGGCCATTGCGATTCCTTACCTGCGTCAAGCAGAGCTTGGTCTTCATAAACTCGCGGAAGAAGTCAGAACCACCGCAATCAGCGCTAGCGCTCATGCATTCGAATCCAAGGATTTTAGGGTGATTGGAACGGTGATGATGCTGATTGGGTTCTCGATTGGCATAGCCGCCTTCCAATACAAGACGTTTGGCGAGGATACCAAAGTCTACTCGGAGTCGGCCGAAATGCTCCTAAATAGAGCAAGAGCGATATTTGCTGAAATGAGTGACGACGGGCTCTTGGCTTATGCCGAGAACAATCTAGCGGTTTATTGGTGGTCGATGAGGAACAAAGAGAAATCTGAATCCCATGCCAAAGTGGCACTTGCCCTCGCCAAAAACAGCAGCAACAAGTTTATCGAAACCAGGATGTTGGAGACCCTTGAACAGTTGCGAACCGGGACCATTCCATTGTCGAATGAAGTCAAAGTTGACTACACTCCAGACGTACAGGAGAAAATGCTACGGTTCCTCATTCGTGATATGGGGTTTGACATTGAAACCCCAAAAAGTGAAGCGGACGAAGCGGTAAAGATAGGCGTCAAAGATTTGAACCCCTAACGCGTCCTAAAATACTGTCAACATATGAAAGTCGATCAGGTTACCACCTCCGACCTTGGTCAAATGATCGGCATTCCTACCATAGGCACAAAGAGAGTAACTTGTGTGAAATTTGGCTATTCGTTGGAAGGTCTGGACTTAGACGGAGTTTCGGATTCATTCAAGCATGATTACTGCGAATCGTGCCGTGCGCGGAAACCCAGAGAGGCTTCATGGAAGTGGACCTTTGAATGGGAGAAAAACAAAGGACAGGAGTATGATGTGTTTCGTAAGCCGCGCTAATGTCAAACTTCGAAGGAATCCCTGGCCAAGCTAGCTCTAAGCTCATCCCAGAAGAGTAAGAATCCTAATGAGTGGTTGCAAATGGAGCGCAATCTAACTATTGCACAGGACTGTGTGGACCCCCGATCAACCCTCCAGCTGGTTCGTAAGCGGAGGCCACTATTGAGTAAGTGAATCCGCAAGGAGTCAAACTCGTCAGATACCGGTCTAATGTGATTCAACATGAAGGCCGCGTTGCAGAGGGATTCCATAGCTAAGGACTGAAACCCAGCGTGAGGGACTCCCACAGGAGCGGGCCCCTGAAAACGCAGGCCGGCCAATCACGATCCAAACAGGAAACGCCCTACGTGAAAGGAATACACCAGCCCTGCAAGGGTGCGAATGTTAAATCGGGCAGGACACCCTCTGACAGCTGGAAAGGTTACTCAACCCTTAAACAACATTCCTAGTCATTCCCCTTGCCTGTGGGAAGAACCGCACAGACCAATGGATTTCAGGGTACCACATGAAAGCTTCTAGCAATAAAACGGCTGATCCAAGATACGCAATCCCCCACACACCGTTCGAAGAGTTCACGCTGAAGACGCCGGACGAGCTTGTCGCCAAGCTTGAGAAGGCTAAGCCCAAGAACGCCAAGGTCGAAGTCACGCCAATGGAGGACTCCCACCACGCCCCATGCATGCGCGAGATGACCGCAATAATGGTGCATGATATTGACGAGGGCGACAGCAGGCCCAACATCTACGCCCTCTACGAGTATTGCCCGTCCTGTGAAATCGCGATCCGCGTACTATAGAGGCTATTCTAACACCCTTGCTGACCTTCACTGCATAGTCTGCTGAGCTCTTGCCCAGCTTCCTCAGTTCAGGGTCGGCCATTACCCTCGTCACAAAGTTCCCCTTCCCAGCCTCCTTTCCATCATCCCCGTTGGCCATCAAGAAAATATTCCACTTCCATTCCGGCGAAACATAGAGCGCCACTCTCTTCGGGACCAGTTTCGTCGTCTTCAGAATCTCCATCGTGTCCTCCAGTGTCTGCTTGACAAGCATCTCAGCAGCCTCAGCCAGCGGGCTAGATGATTTCTCATCAGGCTTGGGCCAGCCAGCCTGGGCCACCAAGCCCTTGTTTCCTAGGAGGCTCCAGACCTCCTCAGCAGTATGGGGCGCAATCGGCGCAAGAAGCCTCGCCCTCGTCTCCATCACCCTTCGCAGGACCAAGAGCCGGCCGTCCTTCGCCGGCTTTTCCGGTCCCAGCCTTCTCGCGTACCATGACTGGTCATTGTCCAGCTCATAGAGGACCCTGTTAATGCACTGTCTTACACGCAGCTTCTCCATCGACTCGGACGCTTCACGCACCGTCCTGTCCAGCCGGGCCAGCATCCATTGGTCCAGTTTTGAAAACCGCTTCCCCCCAACTGTTTTCTTGCTTCGAAGTTTCTTTGCCTGGGTCATCAGCCCGAGTAATCGTTCTTGGATTGAGGTTGTTACTGACGCGCTGAAATCGGTGTCCTGGCCCAGCTCAGCAGTGGCCATCACCCCCATCCGGACCGGGTCCGCCCCATACTTCTCAATGCCCTGCCTCAACGGAATAATGTTCTCCAGCGACTTTGACATCTTCATCCCTTCCATCATAACGAACCCGTTCGCCACGATGCCCTTCGGCCACCTCTCCCTCGGATAGAGCACAGCATGTTGAAACACGTAGAACGTCAAGTGATTGGGGATTAGATCCTTAGCCGAGTGTCTCATGTCCACGGGATAGAAGTACATGAACTCGTTTCGAACCGCCTCCAGGATCCGCTTCGCAATCCCGTTCTCCTTAGCCACGGTATTCGCATCTCCCTCGGCCAGGAAGACATAATCGAAGAAACTGTCCAGCAGCCGCGAAGGATTCTTCACGAACTTGCCGAACACCATCCAGTTCTCGGAAATGAACTTGGCCAGTATGTAGTATGCCATGTACACGACAGAGTCAGACAAGGCCTCAATCACCCAAGCCTTGTCCCAAGGCAAGTGAGTGCCCAAGCCCACCTTCCGGGCACAAGCCTTCTCCTTCAACCAGTCAATAGCATAGTTGAACTCGCTCCTAGCTTCCTCAGGAAGAATCGTAACCCGGTCCATGCTCTCATGGGCCAGCTTCTTCCATTCCGCGTCACCGTAATTGATGAACCATTGATTCTCAAAAATGTGAACCAGGCACTCGAACCCACATCTACAAATCACTGGCCTGTTCATGATCTCGAACATGGTCCCGATGCCATTTGACGCGTAGTCCCTAACCAGTGCCTCCCTCGCCTGCTCCACCTTCAAACCTGCATACTTCCCTGTGTTGGCCAGCATGATTCCGCGGTGAAACTCGAGCGAGTAGAGTTCCTTTGTCGCGTCCTCCAACCGCGGATCTTCCTGATTCTTGATCTTGAACTTCTCGACCACTAGGGACGCGGGTATTCCAGAAACGCCGGGGATGCTGATTATCGCGATCGGATTGGGGACGTTATCGCTGGAGAGCGAACTCTCTGTCTGGGTCCTTAGGTCGGCCAGTGCTTGATAGTCGTATGGCGCATGCCCCGGCACAGACATCACCAGCCCAGTCCCGTTGCCCGCTTGCACGAAACTGGCCGGCAACACCGGAACCTCAGCTCCCGTCACCGGGTTCCGGACCTTAGTGTTCAGCAGGTCCTTGATCTCGATTCTTCCATCATCCTCGACCTTATGGTTCTGATGCCTCAGCTTGGTTATCGTCTCCTTGCTAACTACCCACTCCTCACCGTCAACCTTGGCCCGCACATAGTCTCCCTGAGGGTTCACCCAGACGTTGGTCACCCCGAAAACCGTCTCGGGCCTCAACGTAGCAGTCGGATAGACCCGCCCGTCCTTTTCGAATCTCACTAGAAAGTACTCGCCAATCTCAGCCTCAACATCGCCCTTCGTATCGTGCATTCCCACAGGCTGATTATCGTTCGGACACCAGCCAACCGGATGCGTCCCGGTCGTAATCAGTCCTTTTGCGCGTAGTTTGCGAAAGTGCCATTCGATAAAACGGCTGTAGATCGGGTCGATGGTGGTGAATTCTCGTCTCCAGTCTATTGAGAACCCGATCTCCCTCATCCCCTCCCGGATCTCCTTGTGAAAGTACCGCGCCATCTTCTCTGGAACTGTCAGCTCGGCAAGCCGTGCCTCCGGTACGCCGTACAGCTTTGTGAAAGTCTTGACAATCTCAGGATCCTTTTCCCCAAGCCGTTTCGCCATTGCAAATATCGGAGTCCCCGTATAGTGAAACGCCATCGGAAACAGCGTGTTGTACCCCTTCATCCGATGATATCGCGCGTTCACATCGGCCAGCGTGTAGCTTCTACCGTGACCAATATGCTGCGGAGAATTCGGGTAGGGATAAGCTGCGGTTACGAAGTACTTCGGCTTCCCCGGCTTGGCATCAGCCTCGTGAACCTTGGATTGCTGCCACCTTTTCTGCCACTTTTTCTCTAGCGCCCTCCAATTGAACCCTCTCCGCGTTTAGGTCACCTTCTCAGTTATCCCGAGCGTGAGCTGGTTCTGCACCAATTCCTCAACCATTTTCTGCGCTTTTTCCACTTCATCTTTTCGTGTTCCTCCTCCGCTTGCGAAGGATGGTCGGCCCCCGCCTTTCCCACCGAGGACCTTCGCCAGCTCGGATACCAAATCCGCAGAATTGATTCCGGCCTTGACCGCGTCGTCACCGGCCGCAACGACGACTTGGACTCCAGTGGACACTTCGAAGATTACAGCTACGATGTCAGCTCCTTTTTCTCTAATCTTGTTCGCTGTGTCTTGGGCAGGAAGGTCTTTTCCTCCGCGAGATTGAACCATTACGAGCCTGACAGGACCAATCTTCTTGGCCGACTTGAGAAGACGGTTTACGTGAGACTCGCTCTGTTTTTCCCGAGTCTTACCAACCTCCTTCTGCAGCTTATCCCGCTCCGCGAGAACAGTTTTTGTTATCGAGGGCAAAGCGTCAGGTGTTGTTCCGAGAATAGAGCTCGTCTCAGCTAGCAGCGCCTCCTGTTTCATTACTCGTTTGAGAGCCGGCTCACCCGCTGAGAAGATGATCCTCTCGACCCCATCTTGCAGCCTGTCAGTCTTCTCTATCCTGAACAGCCCCAGCTCACCTGTACGTTTACAATGGGTTCCTCCACATGCTTCTACATCCCATCCCGGGATGGTTACTACCCGGATCTTTGAGCCGGGCACAGCGCCACCCTGGTAGAGTATGAATCCATACTTTGCCTCCGCCTTCTCCCTAGCCATCCAGCTTATCCGAACAGGAACGTCCTTCTGGATGATCTGGTTGGCAAGTAGCACGATCTTGTTGCGTTCGCGTTCGGTAATCTCACTGTAGTGAGTTATGTCTAGCCTGCTGTCGTCGACATCCTTTGCAGCACCCGCCTGCCAAACATGTGCACCCAGAACCCGTCTTGACGCACCGAGCAGAATGTGAGTCCCTGTATGATGCCGCATTAGACTTCGCCGCCGGTCCCAGTCAATCTCTCCTTCCACAAGCTCAGTGTCGGAGGCTAGAGGCTGATCTAGAGTGTGGATGATACTGTTTCCGAGCTTCTGGACATCGATTACTTTGACGCTCGCTCCCGGCTGTTTCAGTGTCCCCCGGTCTCCTGGCTGGCCGCCTCCCTGGGGATAGAAACACGTCTGGTCTAGGACCACTGTTCTCTCGGTAGGTCTCGCAACAATCTTCGCCTTGAAGGAAGACTTGTATGGAGTGTCGTAGTAGAGCGCGCGAGTAGCCGGCAGTTCTTGCGCATTCTTTTCAACAGCGTCCGGAATGATTGAGGTAGTGGCTGGCTTTGCGTGACGCTCTGCGACAAGCGCCAAGAAGTTCTCAGGAATCTCTACTCTAGCTCCGACAGCTTCAGCACTTTCCTTGACGATTTCGGGCGGCAGTCCTTGTGAATCATAGAGCTCTACGAGATCCTCAGTCGGAATCTGATCGACTCCCCTTGCAGTGAGCTCCTTGGCAATTCGGACTACGGTCTCCGTTCCCCGCGCGACTGTATCTCGGTATTTCTCCAGTTCAACACCTAAGCCTTCCAAGATCTCGCTCTTCATCACTTTGAGAAGCGGAAAGTCCGTTCCCCAGTAGGCGACCTGGTCCTCAACTATCTCAGTTATCTTGTCCAAGACGCCCAGCTGGCGAGCAAGGCGAGCGGCTCTGCGTATTATCAGACGTGCGAGATATCCTCCTCCAATGTTTGATGGCACTATCCCATCGGCCAGTAGGAAGCTGGCTGCCTTTGTGTGATCCGTTAACGCGTATACAGCCTCAAGCTTGGAAGACATATCCTGGACTGTCGCGAAGTCGAGTCCGATCTCGGCAGCTATCCAGCTAGATGCCTCCGACCTCCAAGGCTTACCGCTAGCGAAGAATCGACCGGCTGACAGGGCGAACGCTCCAATAATTCTGCGGTCGACCTCGACATTAGACATTTTGAATACAGTATCGAGAAGCGATCCGTAGACCGCATGGAAGCCGCTAGGTGACCCCTGAGACAGCCAAGCCCACCTCTCGATCCCATATCCCGTGTCCACCGTCCGAATCGGTAGAGGAGTCAGATTCTCCTGCTCGATCTTGAACTTCATGAAAACTAGAGTTGAGATCTCCAGTCCTCCGACAATCCCCTCCAAATCAGGACCCGCATTTCCACCGCCGGACCAGAAGTGTTCCTTGTACGTGATCGAGTTGGAGCTGATGCCCATCACGTCAACCAGAAGCTTGTGATGGTATCGTAATGTTTCGTCCTTCCAGTAGACGCCCTTGTTCGGATAGTTGAAAGCGTGATGACCGCCCATCTCGAATATGGTCATATGCCGGCCAGCCGTTGGACCTACCTGGTCAATGTCGGTGAAACGAACGCATGGCTGGCTGATGACTAGTGGATTTGCCGGCGGCGGCATTGTTCCATCGGTCACGTAGGGCTGAAAATCGTAGATCGAAGCCCCGACGAGATAGACGTCGTCGCGCCATCGTGCAACGATCGGGTACGGTTTGATGCGGGTGTGCCCTCGCTCGGTGAAGTAGTCGAGGAACTGTTCCCTCATCTCTCGAAGCGTGTAGGACCGTTTTGTCGGCGGACTCCCAATGAACGAGTAGGGCTGGCATGGTACTTCTCCGCAAGTCTGCTGGTCCGGTTTTGAGGCCCAGAAGTTACTTCCACAACTCGGGCATTGTCGACGGGTGAAGCCTTCTTCTTTGAAGAAGGGCATTGCAAACTCTTCGGGGTCTATCTCAAACAACCGTAGGTCCCCTATGTGTCAGATTGTTCTGGTTGCGATAGGAAGTCGATTCTCTACTGTCGAGAGTCGAGAAGGCTGCGCGAAGCTATGTCGCAACCCTCCTTAACCGAAAAGTGCCCCTAGTCCTGCTAGGGCTTCCTCTTCCTTCTTCTTCTCGTCTTCGCCTGATTTCTTCTCTTCCTTCTTTGAATCGGCTGGAGCTGCGGCTGCTGGCGCTGCAGCGACCGGCATCATGGTTGCGGCCTTGAGGGCCTCGTCGATGTTGACTTCTGATAATGCTGCTACGAGGGCTTTGACTTGGACGTCCTGCACTTCACTTCCTGCTGCTGATACAACTTTCTTGACGCTTTCTTCTGTGATCGGTTGGGATGAGGAGTGTAGAAGGAGCGCTGCGTAAACATACTTCATGGCTATCTGTCACTTTCTCCTATTCTGCTGGTGTACTAGCGCGGTCATCGCCGGCCCCCTCTTAAGGATTTCCGGCCGGCGGAATCTTCCGGTTCAGAATTGTCGCGTTAAACACGGCCCGTCTTAGAACGTGTTCCACTGTCCCAGTTTCTAGGAATCCGGCTCCGTCGGCCAGGGCTAGAGCCTGGTTGACAGCTTTGCCGAGCATTCGTGGTGCCACTTCTGGAGTAATGTATCCTGCTTCGAGTGAGAGGCTGAACGCTTCGGAGACGGCTCTCATTACATCACTGCGATATGCTGTGAGGTCGAAGCTGAGATCGGCGGTTCTTAGAATTGAGCCGTTGTCGAATGCGGAGACCAGGGTTAGGCCGGCTTCCATCGGCTTTTGTCCGAGTTTTGATAATAGCGAGGCCATCTTGGGCGTAATTAGGTCGCCCTTTCTAGCGATGATCGTGTCCTTTGCGACCCATATGCTGCCGCCCTCGATTTTGGTCGGGACCTTTACCTCACCGAATTCGCTGATGACTGGTCCTGGTGCTAATCCCGTGTTTCCTGCGGACACGCCTATCTCACCAGTTGCGATGTCTCCTGCTTTGGCCGGTACTCGGACCTTGCTCTTTTCCAAGAGGAGGATTAGCTTGAAGGGGTTGGTGTCCGTGAAGAGTAGGATGTTTGAGCCTTCAAGGTCTTTGACGAACTCGCCCATCTTTGAGTCTTTAGCATCGGAGAGTTCCACGGATTTGCGTAGAAGGTTGTTCTTCGTTACTAGCATGGTGACTCTGTCACGGAGTCTTTTGCGGAGCTCATGTATCTGGGATGATCTTACTTTGGTAAGGTCTGCCGCGGCGATTACTGGGTATCGTTTGATGAGATCCTGCAGGTCCTCCAGCGCTTGCTGTTTCCATTCGGCGATCTTCCGTGTCGACATGTTCTAGGCGACTCTAGCTATTGGTATCTTGACGGGTGGTCCCATGGAGGCTTTTATCGCAATTGACTTGATGTTCTTGGGACCCTTCTCCAGCTTCGCTTCTAGTCTTGAGATGACCGTTTGGATGTTCTGAACTAGCGCATCGTCTGTCATGTCTTCAGTGCCGACTTTGCACTGGACGACGGCCTGGTCTTTCATCTTCAGCCTGACGTTTCTCCGGAAGCGTTTGATAATATCATCAATAGGGGCGGTCGGGGGAATGGGTGTGGGCATCTTCCCCCTAGGCCCCAGGATCTGGCCGAGGGTCTTGCCGACGAGCGGCATTAGCGGGGCCTCGGCGACGAAGAAGTCGTAGTTCTGAGCAATTTTGCGTGCTTGCTTCTTTTCTTTCCCTATTTTGTCCAAATCTTCTTTGCCAATAATGAGGTCTGCACCCGCGGCTCTTGCTCGTGTTGCGAGATCTCCGCCTGCTACGACTGCGACCTTGACATCCTTGCTAGTGGGAGTTGGGAGTTCTAGGTTTTCGCCTATTCTAGACTCGGTCTTTTTGAAATCTATCTCTCTGAGCCTGACGGCGAGCTCGATGCTCTGGTTGAACTTACGTTTCTCGGTCTTGGTTCTAACTTCACTGATTGCCTTGCTAATTGTTTCCTTGGGAACTGGCATTTGCTGGTCTCTCTTATCCTGACGTTTTCAGCTGTTCGTCGTAGACTCCGGTGTCAAGCTCCTTGATGAACTCTTTCGGGTCCTTGGTTCTGTTGGTGTGTTTCTTCTGGGCTATGCGTATGACCGCTTCGGGGGATAGGTCGCCGACCTTGGCGGTGTTCGGTGTTGCTGAGCCCTTCTCTATTCCTAGCTCTTTCACGATTAGAGCGCTGGTGGTGGGTGTTCCTACTTCTACTTCGAAGCTCTTGTCTTCGGTATCGACGATGACCTTGACGGGTACTTTCATTCCCGCGTAGGCTTTGGTGATTTCGTTGATCTTGTTGACGATCTGTAGGTCGTTTACGCCTAGTGGTCCGAGTACTGGACCTAGCGGTGGTCCTGCGGTTGCTTTGCCGCCGTCGATTAGTGCGTCAACTGTTTTCTTCTCGCCCAGTGTTCCCCTCTCCCTTGCTGACTAGTTTGACATAGTCTGCGTGGACGGTGATTGGTAGTGTTGCGAATCCTTCTTCGAGCAGCTCGATCACGACTTCCTGTTTGACCTTGTCGACATGTGTGATCTTGGCTTTTAGTCCTCTGAAGGGTCCTCCAACGA
>WNGQ01011557.1_pt1 | contig 10523 bp, 6 predicted proteins | sample 5407661 | NCBI WGS metagenome assembly WNGQ01 (sample SAMN13153382, study PRJNA577476) | soil metagenome | isolation source: 60 cm soil or saprolite under Garry oak tree replicate 2 | place: USA:California | collected 2016-06-15 | reverse complement strand
CAAGGGCTGCCAGTTGCTCCATCGCAACTTCGTCACCGAAGTCAACGAGGTCACCACCGACCTTCCCGAGCTGTTCAACCCGGGAACGTCGACCTTGCTGTTCATCCCGATCGCGCACGTCTTCGGCCGGGTGATCCAGATCGGCGCTCTGGCGTCCGGCTGCGTGCTCGGGCACACGGCCGACGTCAAGAACCTGCTCGCCGACCTCGCCGCGTTCCAGCCGACGTTCGTGCTCAGCGTCCCGCGCGTGTTCGAGAAGGTCTACAACTCCGCCAAGCAGAAGGCGCATGCCGAAGGCCACGGCAAGATCTTCGACCTCGCCGAGCGCGTCGCGATCCGCTACTCGCAGGCGCAGGAGCGAGGCTCGGTATCGCCGATCCTCAAAGTGCAGCATGCGCTGTTCGACCGTCTCGTGTACGGCAAGCTGCGCGCCGCGCTGGGTGGTCGATGCGAGGCCGCGATCTCCGGCGGCGCACCGCTCGGCGAGCGGCTCGGCCACTTCTTCCATGGCGTCGGCGTCACCATCTACGAGGGCTACGGGCTGACCGAGACGACCGCCGGTGTGTGCGTGAACCGTCCGGACGCGTTGCGGATCGGTACCGTCGGGCGCCCCGTCGGCGGGGTGAGTGTGGCGGTCGCCGACGACGGCGAGTTGCTGTTCAAGGCGGACCTGATCTTCGACGGCTACTGGAACAACGCGGCGGCGACGCAAGACGCAATCGACGCCGACGGCTGGTTCCATACCGGCGACATCGGCGAAATCGACGCCGACGGATTCGTCCGCATCACCGGGCGCAAGAAGGAACTCATCGTCACGGCAGCCGGCAAGAACGTCGCCCCCGCAGTGCTCGAGGACCGCGTACGCGCGCACTGGCTGATCAGTCAGTGCCTGGTCGTCGGCGATCGCAAGCCATTCATCGCGGCCTTGATCACGCTCGACCCGGAATCGTTGCCCGCCTGGCTGGAGAAAGCCGGTCGACCCGCCTCGACCGAACTCGCCGACATCGTCGACGACGTCGAGCTGCGTACCGAAGTGCAGGTCGCGGTCGACGACGCGAACAAAGCGGTGAGCCACGCCGAGGCGATCAAGAAGTTCGTGATCTTGCCGATCGACTGGACGGAAGCCACCGGCGAGCTCACGCCGTCGCTGAAGCTCAAGCGCAACCTCGTGCAGGCCGAGTGCGCCGAGGAGATCACGGCGCTCTACACCGGCGGCAAGGACTAGGGCGCGTTGTTAAACCCCCGCTCGTCGCGAGCGGCGGCCGGGCGGCGGCTGGCAAGGCGGACGAGGAGCCGATACCGGGGTTGTATCGGCGACGAGGACAACGCAGCCAGGCGCGATCCGGGCGTCGCGCAGCAGAGCATGGGGTTTAGCAACGTGCCCTAATCCTCGAGCATGTCGCGCAGGCGCGCGGCAACAATGTCCCATCGCCACTGGTCGATGACCCAGCGCCGGCCGGCGTCGCCGAACTTGGCCCGCAGCTGAGCGTCGTCGAGCAGTTCGGCGATCCGCTCGGCGACCTGGTCGATGTCGCGGCCGTCGACGAGATAGCCCGTCTCTCCGTCGCGGACGGCATCGGGCGCGCCCCCCGAGTCGCCGACCACGACCGGTAGCCCGAGCGCCGACGCTTCGAGGAACACGACGCCGAGTCCTTCGACATCCATACCCAGGCGTCTGGTTCGACACGGCATGGCGAAGACGTCGCCCGCCGCATAGTGCATCGCGAGTTCATCGGCCTGGACGCCACCGGTGAGCACCACGTGCTCGGCGACGCCGTCGCGCGTGGCCAGGCGGCGCAGCGTGGCGTCGAAGCGGCCCTTCCCGACGAGCAGCAGCGCGGCGTCCGGGATCCGGCGGCGGATCGCCGGCAGAGCACGGATCAGCGCGTCCTGGCCCTTGCGGGGCACCAGCCGCGACACGCACACGACGACGGGCCGATCGGCCAGTCCGTACCGGGCGCGCACCGCCGAGCCGTCGATGCCGGGACGGAACGTCTCGACGTCCACTCCTGGTGTCAGTTGACGCATCGTCGCGTGCCGGCCCAGCGCCGGCGCCAACCGCCGGCGAGCGTACTCGCCGAGGTACGTCACGACGTCGCATTGCGTACCGATCCGGCGCAGTGCCTGACGAGCACCGGGCAGCATCGCCCACGCGACCTCGTGGCCGTGCGTCGTCGCCACGATGCGCTCGACGCCGGCCCGGCGCAGCGCCGGCGCCAGCAGCGCCAGTGGAGCAGCCGCGCCGAACCAGGCGGATGTACAGCCTTGCGGGTCGGACGCGTAGACGACGACCGAGCCGGCCGGCTGGCGGATCGCCACTTCGTGCACGAACGACTGGATGCCGCCGCGCCTGGGCGGGAAGTCGTTCGTGACGATCAGGGTCTTTCTCACGACGGCGCCGTCACCCCAGCTGCGCCCGCACGTACTGGCGCCATCGGGCGGTGAACTGCGCGGTGCGGAGGCTCAGCGTGTCCAGCAGCGCGGCGTCGAGCGCGTCCCGCGGGCTCCCGGCCGACGTGGCGACGTGCCGGTACAGGCGGACCAGCGCGTCCTGACCTGCTCTCGCCGCGATGAGCCGGCACGCCAACCACGCCTCCTCGTAGACCTGCGGCAGCCGGGTGCCACCGGGGGTGAACTCGTCGTTCGCGGGCAGCGCGGCCGGGATCTTGCCGGACGCCACCTCGGCCCGCAGCTCGCCGGCCGCGACCGTGACGGCCTGCCCACTGCCGAGGTTAGCGACGTAGTCGGCGAGCCCCTCGATCAACCAGGTCGGCAGCGTCTCGCTTGCGTGGGTGAGCGCCCAGGTGGCGACGTGGGTGACCTCGTGACGCATCACCAGCCGCAGCCCGAGGGAGCTCAGTCGTGCCGGGCTGAGCACCACCCGCAGGCCGGTGCTCGGATCGGCGTCGTCGGCGACGGTCTCCGCAGCTGTGTCGCTGCCGCCGGACACGCCGACGATCGCCGCCATCTCGTCCGGGCTGTCCGCGACGATCACGACGACGCGCCGCAGCCAGCCGTTGCCCCACACGCCGGTGACCGCCGCGACCGCGTTGTCGGACACCGCGGCGACGGCCGACAACCGCGCCTCGTCCGCAGGGTGTGCGAGCACCAGACTGGCCGCACCACGGCGAGCGACCACTGGGCCGAAGTCCCACGGACCGTGCCAGCTCGCACCGCCCTCGCCGGCCAGATCGGCGTCGCTCGCGAGCAGCACGCGGCCCGAACGGCGCACGAAGGTCAACCACACATCGTGGGCGGTCGGCGCGGGATCGGCGTCGCGGAGCTGATACCGAAACGCGACGCGCGCGATGAGGATCGCCGCGCCGTAGCGCGTGGCCGCGTCGGCCAGCACGCTGCCGCCGGTGACCGGCGCGGTGATCTGGTACGACCAGGCGGCGAGCGGTGCTCCAGCGACATTGTCGAATACGGCGGCCTGTGCTGCTCGGTATCTCGCGGCGGGCGGTGACAAGTCGAGATCGGCCAGGAATGCCGCGCGGTCCCGCGCCAGCAGGGCGGCGCCATGGCGGTTGAGAATGTGCTGCGCCGCCGTCATCGTCGGAGCGCCGGGGCCTCCGCCCGCGCCGGCCTGGGTCCTGCCGCCGGCACCGTCCGCGGATCCTCCCGGCGACGACGCGACAACGCCCAGCGCAACGGCGGCAGCGACGACAAGCCCGGCGCACAGCGCGACCAGGGGGCGGCGCAGACGAGAAAGCGGGGCGGGCCCGTCACCGGAACCCGCCCCGCTCGTCGCGTTCGGACGCGGCGTCACACCAGCCGAGTCGCACCCGCCCAGTCGGGCAGGTCGTCGGCCACATTCACGTACCTGATGCCAAGTTGCTCATCTGCCGCCGACACGGCGACGCCATCGCCGATGTAGATCTCGACGTGCGTGATCGGCTGGTACATGAAGACCAGATCGCCTGGTTGCAGCTCGCCGTAGGACACGTGGTGGCCGTAGTTGTATTGGGCCGAGGCGAGGTGTGGCAGCGACACGCCACCCTGCGCCCACGCGGCCATGGTCAGGCCGGAGCAGTCGAACGCGTCCGGGCCAGAGGCAGCGAACACGTACGCCTTGCCGACCTGGGCTCTCGCGAAATCGATCGCCCGCTGGGCAGCCGCCGATCCCGCGTGGATCGGCATGGTGGGCGGCGCCGCAGAGCCCCGGCTCATGTATGCGGCCCGCTGCTGGGCGCTCAGCTGGCCAAGCAACAGCTTGTACTTGTTCTGGTCGACCTCGATGGCGTGCCGCTGCTTGTCGAGCGAGTCGCGCTGCGTCTTCGCCCGGGCGAGCAGTTTCGTCGCGGTCTTCTGCGCGGTCTGCGCGGCGGTGTGCGCGGCGGTGATCTGCGAGACGACCTCGGCACGGTGCGTGGAGATGAGATTGAGCGTGTTCAGGGTGTCGATGTAGCTCTGCCCGTCCTGGCTGGTCAGCAGCGCCCCGGCCCGGCTGAACGACGCGGACTCGTACTCGGCGATCACCGTCTGGCTGAGTTGCGCGCGGGCCGTGTCGAAGCCCGCCGCCGCTGCAATAGCGGCCTGCTGGGCCTTGTCCGCGGCCTTCTGCTCGGCCGCGACGTCGCTGGCGGCTTTGTTGTACTTCTCCGTCAGCGCCTCGTTCTGCCTCGCGAGTTTGTGGAGCTTGGCGGTGACCTGAGCGATGCTCGGGGTCCCTGGATCGGCGCCCGCGACGTGAGGCAGGACGACGGCTGCGCCCACCCCAATCAGGATTGCACCGGCTAGAAGCGATCGAACACGGCTGGGGGTCCGAGTCAACGCCACGGCAGGCGGAACTCCATTTCTCCCTCGTACCGCCTACCGAGTTAGCTGACGGGTTCGGGCCGGAAGTAGCCCTACAACACGACGTCCACCGCGATCTGGCCGCGGCGGGCCTCGTGCCGATTCACCCCGTGGAACTCGTGGGTCCCCGGTTCGCCGACCCCTGCGCTCCGTCCCGCACGGAGCGCCGGTGCCGATGACGATTCGGCGGTGACTTCCCGGTGATTCCCCGTCTGGGAGCCGACTAACCGGTAGGTCGCGGAAAGATTACGGGATCGACTACTGCCCGGCAACGAGGGGGGCCCGGCGATTCGCGGCGAGTCTTACGCGATGTCACGGCGCGTGATGGTTCCCCCCGGAACGAGTCGCAATGGCGGCACAAGCCCTTCTGCGGCTAGTACGTCCACTGCGACGTGCTCGCAGTCGTCGAACTCGACCACTTGTCCTGGTTTGCCCAATAAAACCGTAACAACGCAGTCGCCGCAAGCCTGGTCTCGCGCGCGACAGGTATCGCAGTCGATAAGCACGCTCTACCTCCTCGTTTACTCGATGTTGGAATCGAGGTTATGGAGGTGGTCCGACAATTTTTCGCCGGCGTGTCAGGTCTGGCCGAATCTGGCCAGTAGCACGGCCGAGGCGGCCGTCCAGGCGCCCCAACGCGTCGCGTCGCGGGCCACCTCGTTGTCCGACGAGACCACGACGAGCGGGCGCCCGGGTGGCTCCGCGCCGACGAGCCGGCCGATCAGGTCGTCGGCTGTCTCGGCCGGATCACTGAACAGCACCCGGACGCCGCGCGGCGCCGGCGGCATCGTCGGCGGTCGCTGGCCACCGTCGAACACCACCGTCACCTCCGCGCCGGACCGCGCCGCCAGGGCCGCCAGGGAGCCGACGAGCCGCGCGCGCTGATCAGCCAGCGCCAGTTCGCCGTAGCCGGTCTTCGTGACGTTGTAGCCGTCAACGATCAGGTGCACGTTGGGCAGCGCCAGCACGCCGTCCAGTGCGACCGGATCAGCCGCGGTACGGCGCCGGGCCGGCGCGTCCGCCGATGCGACGGTGTCAGCGGGGCGAATCGCGGGCGCCGGCAGCGACAGCTCGCGCCGCACGCCCGCAGCCGCCTCGGTGAGGGTGTCGACGAGCAGCCACAGCCGCGCACCGTCGACGTCGCGGTCGGAGCGTGCGCCGCGGCGGGCGGCCTCCAGCGCGCGCTCCAGCTCGCCGATCCGGACGCGACTGCGCCGCGACTCGGCCTCGCGTGCTGCCTCGGCCGCAGATGCCCGCGCGACCGCGTCGGCAGTCGCCGCATCGGCGTCGGCGCGTGCCCGTTCGGCGGCACGAAGCTCGCCGGTGCGCGCACGCAACTGCTTACGCAGGTCGGCGATCTCGGCCTGCGCGCCCGCCGCCGCGTCGGTGATGGCCGCCTTCGCCTGCGCGGCTTCAGCGCGCAGCTGCGATTTCAGCTCGGCGATCTCGGCACGCGTCCGCTCCAGGTCGGCCGCGCTCTGCTCCGCACCCGAGTGCGCCCGCTCGGCCGCCCACCGCGCGTTGGCGTCGGCGACGATGCCTTGCCAGCCGTCAGGACGGATCAGGTAGGCGACGACGGCGGTGTCGACCGGGTCCGAGGCGGCAGTCGATCCTCCTGTCCGCACGGCCTGGGCAAGGTGCGGCGAGGCCTCCTCGACCGCGTCGGCGACGCGTCCGCGGAACGTGTCGTCGGCGTCGAGCGCGGCCGCGATCACAGTGCCGCCCAGCCTTATCCGCTTTGTCGGAGTGAAGCGCGCGACCGCACGCAGAGCCGCGGGAAGCTCGTCGGCGCCGAGCCGGCCCACGAGGTCGGCCCCGATCGTGATCAACTGATGGCGGGCAGGCTCACTCAGGGCAACGGGACGCCCGTTGCCCTCAGGTACCTGCGTGTCGGTCACCTCGCGAGGTTACGTCGCCCGGAACGGCGAGGCGGCGTGTTTTGGTCAGACCCCACGCCTAACGTCCGCATCGTGAGTGCCGCACCAGTGGGGATGTTCCTCCAGCAGAGCTTCGACGAGCTCGACGAGCCCCTGCGCGACACCACGTTCACCGTCGTCGACCTGGAGACCACCGGCGGCACCGCGGGATCGGACTCGATCACCGAGATCGGCGCGGTGAAGGTGCGCACGGGCGAGGTCCTCGGCGAGTTCCAAACCCTGGTCGACCCAGGGGTGCCGATCTCGCCGTTCGTCAGCGTGCTCACCGGCATCACCGACTCCATGGTGTCGGTGGCGCCACGCATCGAGGCGGTGCTGCCGTCCTTCCTCGAGTTCGCGCGCGGCAGCGTGCTGGTGGCCCACAACGCACCGTTCGACGTGGGCTTCCTGCGCAACGCGTGCGCGGCGCTCGACGTGGCCTGGCCGGCGTTCCTGGTCGTCGACACCGCCGTGCTCGCGCGGCGCGTCCTCACCCGCGACGAAGTGCCCAACTGCAAGCTCGGCACGCTCGCCCGCTTCTTCCACGCCACGACCGAGCCTGTGCATCGCGCTCTCGCCGATGCGCGCGCGACCGTCGACGTGCTGCACGCATTGCTCGACCGGCTGGGCAGCCTGGGCGTGCAGTCTCTGCCGGAACTGCGGGCGTTCACCGCGCAGGTGTCCGACGCCCAGCGGCGCAAGCGGCACCTCGCCGACGGCATGCCCGCGAGCCCGGGCGTCTACGTGTTCCGCGACGCCAGGGGTGAGCCGCTCTACGTCGGCACCAGCCGCAACCTGCGCGCACGCGTCCGGCAGTACTTCGTGGCGAGCGAGACCCGCAGCCGCATCGGCGAGATGATCGGCCTGGCCGAGCGGGTCGACCCGATCGAGTGCGCGCACGCGCTGGAGGCACAGGTTCGCGAACTTCGGTTGATCGCCGCGTACAAGCCGCGCTACAACCGCCGGTCCAAGTTCCCGGAACGTTCGATGTGGCTCAAGCTCACCGTCGAGGCCTTCCCGCGGCTGTCGATCGTCCGCGACGTGCACGACGACGGCGCCGCGTACCTGGGCCCGCTGCGCTCGCGGCGCCAGGCCGAGACGATCCGCGACGCCATTCACGACGCGGTGCCCTTGCGGCAGTGCAGCGACCGGCTCTCGCTGCGTCGGGTGGTGCGCGCGGCGTGTGCCCTGGCCGGCATCGGCCGCTGCGGCGCGCCGTGCGAGGGCAGTGAGTCTCCGGCCGAGTACGAGAGCCTCGTGGACGTCGTGCGCACGGCTTGGGCCGGTGACGTCCGGCCCCTCGTCGATCCGCTGCGCCACAAGCTCGCCGCCCTGTCCGAGGCCGAGCGCTTCGAGCGCGCCGCCGTTGTCCGCGACCGGATCGCCAGCGTCGTGCGGGCCTGCGCACGCATGCAGCGGCTCGTCGCGCTGACCTCGATCGCCGAGGTCGTCGCTGCCCGGCCGGACGGCGACGGCGGCTGGGAGATCGCCGTCGTGCGGTACGGGCGGCTGGCCAGTGCCGCGGTGGCCAAGCGGGGCACGCCGCCGTGGCCGGTCATCGACGCCCTGGTTGCGACCGCCGACGCCGTCGAGCCGGGGCCCGGTCCGCTGCGCCACGTCCTGGCCGAAGAGGCCGAATGCGTGCTGCGGTGGCTGGAGGCGCCGGGCACCCGCCTCGTGCTCACGTCGCATCCATGGGCGCAGCCGGCGTTCGGTGCCGGCGGCCTGCGCGCGTTCCTCGGCGCCGACTCGGCATGGCTCGCGGCCGACCCGTTCGCCGACCGGCGGCGCCTGCGCATGACGAGCCGGCCGGCGCGCGCGTCCGTCTAGGATGTGCCGCATGATCACGGCGATCGTCATGGTGTCCGTCGAGGCCGACCGGATTCCCGAGGTGGCAGAAGAGATCGCTGAACTCGATGGCGTGAGCGAGGTGTACTCCGTCGCCGGCGACGTCGACCTGATCGCCGTGGTGCGCGTGCGCGAGTTCGAGCAGATAGCCGACGTGATTGCCGGGCGGATGTCGAAGGTCGACGGCGTGCTGCACACCGATACGCACATTGCGTTTCGCGCGTACTCGCGGCACGACCTCGACGCCGCGTTCTCGATCGGCGTCGAGTCGGCCGACTAGCCCTCGTGGACCTGCATCCGGATCACGTCGTACATGACGCCGGCCATCGGCTCCATCCAGTCATCGACCGTGTTGCCCCTGGTGAGCGGCGCGAGCGGCGCGCGAACGGGCGACAGGGCGAGCACGTTCTCGCCGGACCGGATCAGCGACGCGGGGAACGTGACCGGCGGAAGCTGGCGATACATGCCGCGACACGCGAGCCGGTAGGACGAGTTGTCACCCTGCGGACCGGGCAACGGGTCGAAGCTCGCCAGCTCGGTGCCGTTGAGCGTGATCCGCAGCGTGCCGAACACGTCGCCGGCGAGCGCGATGTCTAGGGTGCCGGTGCCCCTGACGTACGGGTGTGCGTCGAAGCGAATACGCCATGTCGTAAGGGAATGGTCCTGCGTGGTTCCGCGGAGTTGCAGCTGGAACGGCGTGCCCGGGGTCTTGTACGCGGGCTGGAAGTAGTTCCACTTCTGCGCGATGTCGTCCACGCCGACCTTGAAGTCGACGCCGTCCGGGAACTCGTACGGGTACTCGAGCCACGTCAGGTACTTGCGGAACCCGTCGGCCCCGCCGTAGACGTGCGAGCCGCTCGAGGACCGGTTCGGCGTGCCGATCTGCCACAGCGTCGTGCCATGCGACTCGGGTATCCACACCAGGTCGCCGACCGCCACGTCCTCGGCAGGCCCGACCGTGACGTTCTCCCGCGTGTACTCGCCCAGCACCCCGTCGGCGAACGCGGTCAGCAGGTAGGTGCCCGGGCGTACCGCCGGCACGGTGAACAGGCCTCCCCGGTCGGCGCGGGCGGAGTAGACGTAGTCAAGCTGTTTGTACTGCCAGTCCTGGCCGGAGAGCGTCGCTCCCTGGTAGATCCGGTCCTGGCTCGGGGTCGACAGGACGATCCACGCCCCCTCGGGCGAGACGTTGTCGGCAATCGTCAGCTTGCCGCTCACGGTCGATCGGACGTCGGCTGCGTAGCGCGGATCCGATACCCAGGCGTATGGCCACTTCGCCTGCTCGCGCGCGGCCGCCGATTTCGCGTCGTCCCACATCTGGGCGACCGGATCGGTGCCGGAAGCTTCGTTGACGTGCAGGTAGAACGGGCCGTAGATCTTCTCCCACCCGTGGGGCGGCTCCAGATCCGGCGACCCGTAGTGCGACGAGGACGGGTGCCAGAGCAGGATCTCGCCGTTGTTGTAGTCGTGCGCAGTGAGCTCTTGCCGGGTCGGCCCGCCCGTGAACGCCTCCTTGCCGGCCTGCACGAGCGACATCCCGAGCTTGCCGTTGGAGATCATGAAGACGTGGTTGTCGCCTTCGAGGTTGCTGATGTTCTGGTACTTCGACCAGACGCTGCCGTCCGGCAGCAGGTACGTGGTGTCCTGCAACGTGACCCACTGCCGGGTGTCGTCGATGGACGGCCGCTGCTGGATGCCGCGCGTGTCGTCGATGACGAAGTAGGTGAAGGAAGGATCCCCTGCAGCAAAGGCGTACCGCAGCTGCTGAACGGTCAGGCCGTCCGGCATGCCGGGTGGGTAGCCGAAGATCATGTAGCAGTACAGGCCCGGCACGCCCCGCTCTAGCGCCATGTGCACGTCGACGTAGAACGGCAGGCTCGCCGGGTCGTTGCCGGTCATGGCGATCTCGACCAGGTCGTCGCTCTGTGACACGACCCGGTACGTCGCGCCGGAGAGCCCTTT
>WNGQ01034723.1_pt1 | contig 10527 bp, 8 predicted proteins | sample 5407661 | NCBI WGS metagenome assembly WNGQ01 (sample SAMN13153382, study PRJNA577476) | soil metagenome | isolation source: 60 cm soil or saprolite under Garry oak tree replicate 2 | place: USA:California | collected 2016-06-15 | reverse complement strand
GAGAGGTGATCTATTGCCGGGCCAATCGCCGGAATAAAAACGCGCCCAGTACGATAAAGAGAACATTGGGAAACCAGACAAGCAGCTCTGGATGCACTTGCGGGTTGCCGCGCAACGTATCGCCAATGATGACAAAGAGAAAATAGGTGGTGGCAACAATCAAACCCATGGCGAACCCAATTGAAGTCTCGCGGCGATGCGCCGTAACACCAAGCGGCACCCCGATTATTGCGAAGGCCACACACGCGAATGGAAATGAAAAGCGTTTGTTGATTTCGGTGCGGCTGGCGCTGCGTTCCCGCTGGTTCTCGCTTTTTAATTGGTCAAGCAATTGTTCGATCGACAATGCGGACCGGCTTGGCCGTTTTTTTTCTTTCTCGTAGAGCTCGTCAAGGCTGATGGGTAATGTGCCTTCCACCATGTTAATTCCGTCTCGAATCTTGCGCAGGTTCGACGGGTCTTTCGAGTCGCGCTCCTGGTAACGCGCCTGATACAGGTGCATGAGGATCTGTTTGTTGGCCAAATCAGCTTCGAGCATCCCCGTCCGTGCGAAAGTCACCTTTACCGGCAGCGAATTCTGGTTCAACTCGAACACAGTAATGTTCTCGAGCTTGTTGCCCTCTTTCTTGCCAACGTAAATCTTGCGCCCGGGAAATTGGTCGATCACCTGATCGCTTCCAAAGAGCGCCATTGGATTTCGCGTGGCTAGATCGAAAATGGTGCTCCGCAACTTTTCCTGCGCCGCCGGCGCAACCTGCACGTTGAGCCAGAGACACAGCGCCGTGCAGCCGACCGCGATCACGCCCAGCGGAATGCAGATGCGCGAAATGCTCACACCATTCGAGCGCAGCGCGATCAGTTCGTTGTCCGCCGAGAGCCGTCCGAACACGAGCAAGATCGCGGTCAACAATCCCCAGGGAATTGTGAAAATGAGTGAGAACGGCATTACGTAGGCGATGAACGTGATCAGGTATTCCACCGGAACATCGTGATTCACCAGCAGCGGAAGGAGTTTCCGGAAGATGTTTCCGACGACGAGAACCAGGCTCAGCACTACGATTGCAAACGCCACGTTGACCAGTAGCTCGCGGCTAACAAATCGATCGATCAGTTTCACTTTCCGGTGCACACGTTAGCACAAATTGGTAGGGACGCTGGTAAGGTCGGCGCGCTGAGCCGACCAGACACCGCAGCGCGGCGTCCCTACCCAAAGCTCAAAAGTTTGCTAACATCAAACAGGATGAGTGTTGCCATGTACGATGTCGCGATCATCGGAGGAGGACCGGCCGGCAGCACTGCTGCGGCGCTGCTCGCACTCGCCGGCCGGCGCGTCATCGTCTTCGAACGCGAAAAGTTTCCGCGCTTTCATATCGGCGAATCGTTACTGCCGTTCAGTATGAAGGCGTTTACCCGGCTCGGTCTGCACGAAAAATTTTCGCGCGCCGGATTCATGAAAAAATTCGGTGGCGAAATCGTCGGCGCGTGCTCTGAAAGTGGAACCAAGTTTTATTTCAAGGACGGCTATCGCTCGCAAACCGATCACGCTTACCAAGTCACACGCGGTGATTTCGATAAAGTGCTATTGGATCATGCCGTCGAATGCGGAGCGGAAGTCCACGAGGAGACTTCGGTGGACCAGGTCGAGTTCTCAAACGACGAAGTCGAGTTGGGGATCAAATGCAACGGTTCGTTTCATTCGATCCGGGCGCGTTACGTCATCGACGCCAGCGGCCGCACCTCGGTTCTGGGCAGGAAATTCAAAATCAAAAAGACCTACGATCATCTTCAGAAATTGTCGATCTTTGCGCACTACGACGGTGTCTGGCGCGCAGAGGGAATCGACGGCACGCTGACAGTTTTGATCCGTGCCATCGATCGCTGGTTCTGGTTAATTCCACTCAGCGCCGAGCGCACCAGCGTCGGAGTGGTTCTCGATAGTGAAGCTTTTCGCAACTCCAAGCTCCGCGCTGAAGACTTTCTCGAACAAGCGCTGTCAGAACAGCCAATTATCGCAAAACGGATGACAGACGCGCGGCGCGTCTCGCAAGTTTATGTGGAAGCGGATTTTTCCTATCGCAGCGAGCGATTGCATGGCGACCGGTGGTTGCTTGCAGGCGATGCTGCCGGTTTTATCGATCCAATTTTTAGCAGTGGCGTTTTCCTCGCCGTTTTCAGCGGCGAACTGTGCGCGGACGTACTAAACGAAGTTCTTGATCATCCACGAAAGGCGCGGCGCCTTTTCGCGGGTTATGAACGCGCAGTTAACCGAGCGATGGATATTTATCTTCGGTTTGTGAACGCATGGTACACGAAGGAGTTCATCGAAGTTTTCCTCGCGCCGCGCAATATACTCGGGCTCGCGCCGGCAGTGAACGCAGTGCAATCCGCTGGCGGATGTGGGTATTTTATTTCCTCGTTTGGCTGCAACGCCATCATCCGATTGCCCCGAGGCTCACGCTCGTGCCAGGAAAAGAAGAAGTGTCAGCGCCCATCGAAACGGTACGCGCGGCGCCATGAGAGCACAGGTAGAGGCGATTCACCGAATCGCCCGCAGGTTCTTGCCTTTTTCATGGGCGATTAAGGTCAATCGCCGCTACCTAATTTACGGTCTCGCGATTACTGTTTTGTGCGTAACAAGTTGTGCAACCATCTCGCGCCATGAATTCTCTGAACCGACTGCTGGATGGCAAACCGAAAGCGGCCAGGTCATGTATCGATCCGCGAAGACCACGCTTATTGGTGACGCGCTCGTCCGGTTTTCGAAAACGGGCGATTTTGAATTAACCGTCTCGAAAGGCCCGGGGGTAACGTTGTTGTCTCTACGACAGGACGCGGCGTTTGCAGAAGTTAACGGAGGCTTCGCCCGGCAAGGCTGGTCTGGTCCTGTAGAACAAGCTCCGCCACAGTTGCGCGGTTGGCTCGCGTTGCGCGACCAATTCATTCACGCGCCGGATCAAAAAACGGTGCGATACATCCGCGGAAATGAGACATTCTTATTCCGGTTTTGAGAGTCGAAGTCCCGAACGCAGAGCTTGCGGCTTTCATCCAGGGGATTAAGCGCGACACCGGGAATCGTCGATTGCAGCTACAACATTGGCATCTTTGGGCCGGTTCGTGTTGAATGTGGCTTTATTCATGCGCATCAGCGATTTCATCGCCCGAACCGTCACGCAGCGCCGTGCGCTGGTTTGGTGTGGTGTGGCTCTGCTGACCGTTGCTTGCATCGCGATTCTCGTTACGTCGTTGCGACTTGATTCGGAGGTCTTCAACGTTTTGCCCGGCAGCTTTTCATCGGTGCAAGGACTCAAAATCTACGATCGCGATTTTGAGCAAACGCGGGAACTGACGTTCGCGCTTCTATGCAATCCAAATGACGTCGATAAACTGGAGGAGTTCGCGCCCGTATTTGCGGAACGATTACGGCAGCAACCCTGGTGCGCGCGCGTGCTTGCGGGTTCGCCCATGGCCACGCCCGAAGGCATTCGCGACCTCCAGGCAATCGCAGTCCCGTTACTTCTCAATCTGGAACCGCACGTTTTCGACGAGACGATGTCGATCTTGCAACCGGAGAAAATTCGCGATCGTCTTCACCGCTTGCGTCAACAGATCGAGGCCGGCTCGCCGCGGCCGGAGTTCGAGCTTTCGTTCGATCCGCTCGGGCTGATTACGCCGGCGCTCAGGCCTTTTGCAGAAAGCACAGTGATTGAACAGGAACAGCCACTCACGTCGCCAGATCGCACCATGCGAATCTTTCTGGTGGTGACGAACCAAACGACCGTCAGCGCATTTGAATGCCAGCGTTTGATGCGCCGGGTGAATGAATTTCGTGCGACGGCAATACAAGGATGGGATCCCGAATCGCATTCGGGATTGCAAGTCCTCGTGACCGGTCGCCCGGCCTTTGTGTCGGAAATTTCTCTGAGCATGCGCTACGACGTTGTGGCGACGTTGCTCGGCTCAGTCGTGCTCGTAGGCACCATTTTCTTTGCGGGCTTTCGCCGCTGGCTGCCGTTGGTGGGCATGGCATTTTGTCTTCTTTTATCTTGTCTGGTAGCACTGACAGCCGGGCAGCTTCTTTTCGGGCGACTCAGCATGATCAGCGTCGCCTTCTGCGCGATTCTCGTCGGGCTCGGCGTGGATTTCGCAATTCTCACCATCGGACGCTACCATCAGGCGCGCGCCGACGGAGAACCGCATCAGCAGGCCATCGCCACGTCGGTGGCAAAACTCGGACGCGCGATTTTCTTTGGCGCGCTCACGACGGCGGTGGGGTTTCTCGCGCTAGTGCTAAGCGGTGCCATGAGCTTTTCCCAACTTGGCGTGCTCATTGCGATCGGCATTTTCGTCGCCGGCCTGTTCATGTGCTCGATTTTGTTCCTGTTTGTTCGCGAGCGACAGGCGGCCGGTCGCAATGACTGGCTCTTCGACATCGTCAGAAATTATGTGCGCTGGACCGTCCGCAGACCCGCGCCCATGCTGATTTTTTCGGGTGCGGTTTTGTTGCTGCTGACTGTGATTGGCTTTTCGCCGATTCCCCCGCTCCATTTCCAAGCGAGCACACGTTCCTTGCAGCCAAAGAACATCCGCGCGAATCGCGCTCTTGAGGAAATCATGCGTAAGATGCCCGTGCGTTGGGAACCAGTCCTAGCGATTGTTCGCGCGACGAAGCCGCAGGAACTGCACGACTACTGGCAAAAAATCTCCGCGCATTGGCGGCAGCTCCAGGCAGCGGGCAAAATCAAAAACTTCTCCACCCCGGCGGCGCTTTGTCCGTCACCAAATTGGATGCAAGCAAATCGACAACGATTGAGCACGATAAATCTCCAAGCAGCACGCGAGGCGCTGGAGCAGACACTGGATGCCGAAGAATTCAGCCGCGATTCGTTCGCGCCGGCATTCGCGTTGCTTGACGATTTACAGCATTTTACCGATCCAAATGTGCCCCTGCCAGATTGGCGGACGCAATTGCCGCAATCATCAAGCTGGTGGTTTTTGGTGGACCGCTACTTCGGTCGGGACCGATTGCTGACAACGGGCTTTGTCATGACAAATCAGCCGGTGGCGACTCACGCGCAAAGCGAAGCGTTGGGGCGCGATGTATCGGTAGCTGGTGTGCCGATGATTCTCTCAGGCTGGAGCTATGCGCTCGCTGATCTCCAGCCATGGTCGCATCATCAACTTCTGATCATCAGCGCGCTGATGGCGATATTCGACGTGTCGTTGCTGGCCCTTTTGTACCGCGATCTTCGTTTGTGGTTGATCCAGGTGATCACACTCGCGTTCGGCATCGGAGCAATGCTCGTTTCGATGAAGCTGCTGCATATCGATCTCAATCTGCTGAATGTGCTTTCGTTCCGTCTGGTGCTGGCGATCGGCGTTGACTACGGGATATACGTTGTGCTGGTCTGGCAAAAGACACGTGAGATCGAGCACGATGTCGCCGGTGTGGTAAAACCTGTCTTGCTTGCGGGATTGACAGCAGTGAGCGGTTTCGCTTCGCTCGCTCTTGCGCGAAATCCGGCGCTCACCAGCCTGGGCATTGCGTGCGCGATTGGAATTTTCTGGAGCTTGATCGCCACAATTTTCTTCACGCTGCCTGCAATGGCGGCGGCTCAACCGAAAACGTAATCAAGGCGATCGTGCAGACTGTCCGGCTGGGTCGAGCACTTTCCGTTCGGTCAAACGCCTGCTAAACTGCTGAGAAAATGCGCCGACAAGGGTTGCTATGGTTGAACGCGATTTGCTCGCTGTTTCCCGCTACGCTTTTGGCTAGCGCCATTGTCGAGGGACGAGTAGAACTCCCAAAATCGCATTCGGCTCCGGTTCAGGCGAAGCGCTACGAGATCGTCACCAAAGGCGGTGTTCTGTCCACCCAGCCGCCACTGGCAGTGGTTTATCTCGATGGCGTGTTCCCACTGCCAGCGCCTTTGCCGGTGAAAGAGGTCGCGCAAAAAGATTTGACGTTCGTTCCAGCGATCCTGCCGATACAGCTCGGGACCAAGGTTGAATTCCCAAATCTGGATGACGCTTATCACAACATTTTTTCCTACTCGCCTGCCAAACGTTTTGATCTTGGGCGTTATCGGCCAGATGAGCGACCGATCCTTAAACGGACTTCCGGCGGGTCACTACACTCTCAAGGCGTGGATCGACAGCAGAACCACGCGAGAAAAGCCTGTGGAGTTGAAGAGCGGTCAAACGCTGCACGTCGATTTCCCATGAGCTCTACTGTTCCAGCGCGAGACAAAGGCATAGCGCGCTTTCGCACCCGATTGTTTACCGCCATGATGCTCGTCGTAGCAACGCTGACCGCTCTCGGTTTTTATCTGGCACAGCGCAAGGTCACGGCCGATGCGGAGCGAAATTTGCAGGCGATTTTTCAGAGTGAACTTTCTTCGCTTCACAAGCTCGAGGAACTCCGCCACGCTGCGCTGGCGGATCGCTGCAACGCGCTCGCGGCCAAGTCGCGAATCCACGCGGCTATCGAGGACAACGCAATCGACCTATTGTATCCGAGCGCAAAGGATGAGTTGCGCGATCTAATGGAAGGGGAGGAACCGCCCCCGGAGCAAGCGGCGCAATCGCTTCACGCGAGATTTTATCGCTTCCTCGATAGTAAAGGCGCGGTCATTAAGCCGCTGAATCCTTACAATGTTGGAGAGCTGGACGCCAAAACCGAAGCGCAGCTCGCCTTGGACAAATTGCCGGATACGCAGCAAATCGGTTACATCCAGGAAAATACCCAGGCCGGTGATGGATCCATCGTTGAAGTGATAGCCGTGCCGATCTTTTCTACCGACACCGGTGATGTGATTTCTGCGCTCGTGATCGGGTTCGAACCACTTGAGCTCGAGGACAAATACACAGGAATGAAGAGCGGTATCTTTGTGAACGGTCAGCTGCATCTGCAGGCTCTTCCGAGATCCACCCAGGGATCGCTGAACGAGAAATTAGCGGGGGCGCTCGCGAATTCTGACCAAGGTGAAAACTACTTTCGCGTGGACGTTGGTGGTGCGCCACAGCTCTTGTTTTATAAGCGGCTCAACCCGGCTTCGCTCTTCCCGCCTGCTTACGAAATTTGCGTTTATCCCTTGAGCTATTCCCTGGCACAGTTGCATCGGCTCCGTTGGCAAATTGGCGGCGCGGGTGCGTTGCTTTTGTTAGGCGGTTTCGTCGCAAGCCATCTGGTCGCGCTGAGGTTTTCGGCGCCAGTAAAGAAGCTGGCGTTGGATTCAGAGGAAAACCGTACACAACGACAACGCGCTGAAGCCGCGCTCGCGTCGACCGCTGAGGAATTGGAACGATCCACACGATATTCGGCCGATGCCTCGCATCAGTTGAAAAGTCCGGTTACCGTTCTCCGCGTTGGCATCGAATCATTGCTGTCGCGCGAAGATTTTAAACAGGAGATTTACGAGGAGCTGTCCGCTTTGCTCCATCAGACGCATCGTTTGACCGGCGTGATTGACGAGTTGCTTCTTTTGTCGCGCATGGACGCTGGTCATTTGAAAATCGCATTGACACCAGTAAATCTTAGCCAGCTCATCGATGAGTGGCTCGACGATCTTGGCGCGCTTCCTGATTCGCCGGATGTAAACATCGAGAAGGAATTTCCACGCGGACTGTTTGTAACCGGCGAAAAACGGTACACGTCGCTCATCGTGCAAAATCTCCTGGAGAACGCACGAAAGTACAATCGCCCCGGCGGGCGGATCCGGGTTAGCGCATGTGGCAACGGCAACGACGTGGTGCTGACTGTCGGGAATACGGGCCGCACAATCCCACCCGGCGAAAACATTTTCGAGCGGTTTCACCACAGCTCGACCCCCTCGGCTGCGTCGGGTCACGGAATCGGTCTCAATTTGGCGCGCGAACTGGCCCGGTTGCACGGTGGCGATTTGCGTTTGGTCCGATCCGAAGACGATTGGACCGAGTTTGAAGTGCGCTTTTCAGCTGTGGACGGTGTTAATGGAGTTGCATGAAGTTGCACACTTTCAGCCTGTGCCTTTTTGCTTGCACAGCGTGCGCCTTCGACGTTGATGATTTTCTCGACCAGCTCGATAGCACACTCACACTTTCCGCATTTCACGATAGTTTCCGCGCGCGCCTCAGCGGCACGCTCGATTTGGAAATCTATAACTTCGAACAACCCGCGCCAGGTCTCATCGACAGCAACATCGACACGCTTTTCAATCCGCGTTTAACCCTCTTTCTCGACGCGCAAATCGGATCACAGATTTATTTCTTCGCGCAGTCGCGGCTCGATCGCGGTTTTGATCCGAGCGATCACGGCGCTCAGGTGCGGCTCGACGAATACGCATTGCGCGTCACGCCGTGGGAGGATGGCCGCTTGACGGTGCAAATCGGCAAGTTCGCTACGGTCGTGGGCAATTGGGTTCCGCGGCATCTGTCTTGGGAGAATCCATTCATCAACGCGCCGCTAATTTATGAAAACGTCACGTCAATTCAGGACAAATCTGCTCCGGTTTCGCCACTGTATTTCATCTACGGGCCGTACTACTACGAAAAGTACGCGTTTAATCCGGTAATCTGGGGACCCAGTTACGCGAGCGGCATTTCTGTCTCCGGCCAACTGGGCAAATTTGATTACGCTGTTGAAATGAAAAACGCCTCGCTCTCTTCGCGGCCAGAGTCGTGGACCGTCACGGAGAACGGTTTCGAAAATCCGACTTTCAGTTCGCGTGTCGGCTTTCGCCCTAATCAGGCGTGGAATCTTGGCTTGTCGGCAAGCGAAGGCCCATACTTTCGGCGCGAGGCCGAATCAACGCTGCCGCCCGGGCGCGATATTGACGATTACCGGGAATTTGTTCTTGGGCAGGATGCCAGCTTCGCCTGGCGTCATCTACAAGTATGGGCCGAGTTTTATGAAGCGCGCTTCGAAGTGCCGCACGTGGGAAACGCAGATACATTCGCTTATTATGTCGAAGCGAAATACAAATTTACCCCGCAGCTTTTTGGCGCGCTCAGGTGGAACCAACAACTCTTCGGCACGGTCAGTGATGGCTACGGCCATAACGTTCAATGGAGTCAAGACCTCGGCAGGATCGACGTCGCCGCAACCTATCGTTTCACGCCACACGCGCAGTTGAAGTTGCAGTATGGTTTTCAGCATGAAACCACCGGCCCTGGCGATGACAATCATTTGTTTGCTGCACAGTTTACCGTCCGCTTCTGATCATCGAATCTACTCTTAAGTCCATGCGCATTCTTCTTGTTGAAGATGACGTGCAGTTAGCCAGGCAAATTGCCGCGGCACTCACCGAGGCAGGGCACAATCCGATTATCGTTCATGATGGCGAACGAGCTTTGGATAAAGCAAAAGAGACACCATTCGATTTAATCGTGCTGGATATCATCCTGCCTGGAATGGACGGGTTTGACGTCCTGCGGTATTTGCGTTCGCAACATATAGCCAGCCGCGTGCTGATGCTCACAGCTCGAGGCGAAGTGAAAGACCGCGTGACTGGATTGCAACTCGGCGCCGACGATTATTTGCCCAAGCCGTTCGCCATGCGGGAATTGGTGGCGCGCGTCCGCGCGCTCGGACGCCGTTATCCAGAGGAACCCGTAATGTCCTTGCGCGTCGGCGATCTCACGTTCGACCTCGCTACCCACGATGTTCACCGCGGCGCCGGACGAATCGAACTTTCTCCGCGCGAACTGATGTTGTTAAAGGTGCTGATGCGCGAGCCTGGCCGCGTCTTCACGCGCACGGAGCTGTGCGAACGCGTTTGGGAACACCCGCACGAATACGATACAAAGCTAGTCGAAGTGTTCATCGGCCGGTTGCGAAGAAGGATCGGTGATCCTCCACTGATTCACACCGTGCGTCATGTTGGTTATACGATCGACATCCGCGAACGCCATTGAGACATAGCACGCCGTTCCGTCGTGTGATCAAATAGGTAGCGCCTCCGCGATCTGGTATCTGAACAACAACGTTTTCATGAACGGCGCGTTCGGCCCGACTCTTCCGGCCGGCTGGAGCTGGTCGGACAGTGAGCAAGGCTTAGGCGGCGCTAAACCCATCGAGCTTGCTCCGCGGGAGCTAATGTTGTTGAAGTATTGATCGGGAACTTAGCCGCGTGCTAACACGCACAGAACTGTGCGAACGCGGTTGGAAACACGCGCACGAGTACAACATGAAGCTGGTTGAAGTTTTCATCGGACGATGACAAAGAAAATCGGCGATCCTGCGCTGATTCACACGGTGCGCCACGTCAGCTACACGATTCGTGAACCATCATAAAGCGCCGACGCGTTGCCCAGTCCGCTTGCAGGCCGGAGACAAAATTTGAAACAAGAGGCGCAGAGTAACTCACATTCCGACAGTCAGCAGAGGTAACAACAGCGTTACTTTTGCGATACAGCGCGCAGCGCGAACCGCTGCGATTCTACGGGCATGAAAGCAATAAATAATCCTGCAGCAAATGATTTTGATAAGGGCGAGAATCGTCCTTTCCGGAATGATGTTGGAAAAAGAGCTAAGTCTCTCAAAGGTTCGAT
>WNGQ01007423.1_pt1 | contig 10527 bp, 9 predicted proteins | sample 5407661 | NCBI WGS metagenome assembly WNGQ01 (sample SAMN13153382, study PRJNA577476) | soil metagenome | isolation source: 60 cm soil or saprolite under Garry oak tree replicate 2 | place: USA:California | collected 2016-06-15 | reverse complement strand
AAGATTCTATCACAGAACTTCCAGTTCTCAGAAGAATTGTCCGAGAGATACCAATCGCCGATCGTCTCCAGCCACACCCAGCGTTGTTCACCAGATGCTCTCTGCCGCGTTTTTGGGGCTTAGCGTTGTAAATTTCGTCGGCGGGCCTAATAGGCCTTCTTGCCTTCTCACTGAAGATTAGACGTAAGTTTTGCGCTTTCGGTACATGAGTTTTGCGCCATAAGTACCGCTTCCAAATGACAATATTGAGATTTACAAACCGGCTATGGTATGCTTTTGGCAGCGGAAATGTCATTTTCGATGCGTGTAAGGTAGGAAGAGACCATGGCAAAGCCTCTCGATGGCGTCGCGCTCCCAGCGTACTTTCGTCGGCTGGGCTATGAGCGTTCGACCCGAAACCTCCTGATTCATATTCGTAACTCGCCTCCTAGCCGCACTCCTGGCGCCCGGCGTGGCAATATGCCAGTTTGGTACCCTTCCAAAAAGATGCAGTGCATCATCAAGGCAGAAAGTGCCAAGGTCGAATTTGCCTTTCTGCTGCAAGCTGAGCATGACGACGACGTGCTGGAGGTCTGGGATCAGCCCCCATCCATTCCGTTGGAATACGAAGATCGTCGGGGGCGTATGCAACGACCCAAGCATACGCCCGACTACTTTTTGTTTCGGGCGAGCAGAGCGGAATGGGTAGAGTGCAAGACCTCCCAGGAACTGGTGAAACAAGCAGAGGCAGGTCCGAACCGCTATCGTCTCGATGAGCGAGGTGTCTGGCGATGTCCTCCTGGGGAGGCATATGCAGCAAAATACGGACTGGCTTACCGTGTATGGATCTCCGATCAGGTTAACTGGGCAGCACAAGACAACGCTCTTTTCCTGGAGGACTACTACCAGGATCTCGAACGCCTGGTTGTTCCAGAGGTTGCTTTAGCGGTACTTACGCAGGTCGTGAAAGACCATCCAGGCATCTTGCTTTCAGACCTGCGTGCTCAAACGAGGGTTCCTGCCGACCTGATCAACATTGCAATCGCCAGGCACGATCTGTACGTTGATGTGGCCACCTACCGACTTTGCGAACCCTGGCGCACCCCGGTGTTTCTTCATCAGCAAGCAGCACGTACCTTCTCGCCCTCTCAGGAGCATGAGAACGAAGCGGCAGTGGTATCTTCCCTGCCAGTCACGCCTGCCAATTTTACCGAAGAAGGTCGGGCAGTGCTCGAACAAGCCAGTGATACTGATCTTGCTACGGCCCTTTTCCGCAACCGAGTGATCAATCCCGATCAGTATGATGATGACGAACAAGCCCAAACGGCTGCCCGCCGAGCAGCTATCCCGGTTCGCACCAGGCAATACTGGCAGCAATTGTATCGGATCGGAGAAACGCGCTATGGCAGCGGCTTTCTTGGTCTGCTTCCCCATTACCGCAATTGCGGGGGAATCAGAAAAATTGACGCTGAGGTAATCGCGCTCATCCACCAGGCTCTGGAAACCCACTACGATACGACCACGCGCAAACCCAAGCGAGGGGCCTACGGCGAGTACTTGAAATGTTCCGAAGAGCAGCATCTCAAGGCCGTCGGTCAAAAAACATTCTATTTAGAAGCGAAGCGACACCTTGGGGCATATGACCAGACAGTAATACGCGAAGGTACACGTGCTGCGTATCCATTCAAAGACTTCGTTCGTGAACAGGAGAGGACCATCAGTCGGCATGGCAGCTACTGTTGGGCCATGGGCCATCTAGACCATACCGAGTTAAATCTGGTCCTGTGCGATTCCCGTACCGGCGAACCATTAGGCAAATGCTGGTTGACGCTGCTCATTCTCTCGCATCCCAGGCGCATTGCTTCCTACCACCTGACCTTTGACCCACCTTCGTACCGCTCCTGTATGATGGCACTCCGCCTCTGTGTCCAGCGCTATGGACGCTTACCGACGGCGATCACCGTTGATGGAGGCCCGGAATTTGCCAACGTGTACTTTGAGCAATTGCTTGCCCTTTACCGGGTGCGCAAGCATCAGCGCCCGGCTGCTGAACCGCGCTTTGGAGCGCCCCAGGAACGATTGTTTGGTTCCATGCAGAGTGAATTTCTGTACCATCTGCTGGGAAACACACAGGCCACGCAACAACCGCGACTGAATACGCGCACGACTGATCCGCAGAGGCTCGCTGTGTGGACGCTCCCCTCTTTGGCTGAACGAGCCCAGCAATGGGCCGATGAGGAGTACGAAACTATTCGGCACCCAGCGCTGGGCATGACGCCACGTCAGGCATATGCCCTTTCCATGGAGCGTGATGGGCAGCGCTCGCACCGAGAAATTTCCTACGACGAAGCTTTCCGCATGGCAACACTTCCGACAACGCGCAAAGGCACGGCGAAGGTTGTTCCCGGTGTCGGGGTGCGAATGAATCATCTGGATTACTGGTGCGAAGCCATGCGCGACGCGACGGTCGAAAATACCCAGGTGAAGGTGCGATTCGACCCTTTTGACGTGAGTGTCGGCTTTGTCTACATTGATGGGGTCTGGCGGCAGTGCTTTACGCCCTACGACGAATTTGCGGGCTGCTCTGAGCGGGAACTCCAACTCCTCGCCTCGGAACTGCGCCAGAACAATCGCCTTCAATATGGCCAGGAGCAGATCGAAATCACCCAGAAGCACCTTGCCGACTTCCGGCGCGAGAACTCCGCGAAAGAGGTTATCTTGCGCCAGCAGCGCACCGACCGGGAAGCCAGGGCAGCACTCTCAGTCCTTGAAGGAGGAAAGCGCGCAGCGACCGTCTCTGACGCACCTCCTTCTGCGAACGAGCCCGCCCGGTCAGCAGTTTTGCCAGCACCATCAGAGAAAAAGCCAGAAAAGCTTCTCGTGTTCAAGAGGCTTCGCACATGACCGAAGAACAGCGGGAAGCTTCTCCAGAAGAGGAAGAACAACAGGTAGAGGAACCGGAGTTCTTTGATCGAGCGTTGCTGTTGCAGCCACCAGAGATACGCCAGGAGTATTTTGAGCAGCGTTGCCTAATTTCGCATCCACGACTCCTGGAAGCCCTTGACGCCATTCTCGACGCCATATGTGCGCCGGGGGAAGAGGTTCTGACTCGCCGACCGGGCACGATGGTGCTCGTGATCGGTCCAGCTCGTGTTGGGAAAACGACGCTCATCCGTTTGCTGGAAGAACGATTGCTCACCTACGCAGCAGCCCGCATGCGAGCTGATCCGCACTTCATCCCCTTCGCTAGCATTACGGCTCCAGAAGCAGGATCGGGGCGGTTCGAGTGGATCGATTTCTACCGGCCAGTGCTTCGCCAACTTGGCAATCCCTTTGTAGACAGCCCAACCCATCCTATCCCTGCACGGCAGATGCGAGAAGCAATGGAAGCGGCCTATCTGGAACGCAAACCCCTGGCGATCATCGTGGATGAAGCCCATCATCTGGCGGAAGCCACCCGTGGGAGTCGCCTCGTTGCCCAGTTGAATCATCTCAAAAATTTTGAGAATACCACAGGCGTGAGCCATATTCTGGTCGGGACATATGAAATGAGGCCCTTTCGTAAAATTAATCCACAACTGGCCTTACGAAGCATTGATGTTCACTTTCCGCGCTACGATATGACAAAGGAACAAGACTGCCTGATCTTCAAAAGTATCCTGTGGGCCTTGCAGCGACAACTGCCAGTTGAGGAAGAGCCACTTCTGGCTCAGAAGCATTGGGAGTTTTTGTACGCACGGAGCATCGGATGCATTGGTCTGCTCAAACTCCATCTCAACCGTGCACTCAATTACGCGCTGAAAGAAGGAGCACACACGGTCACCCTTGACCATTTACGCCAAACCGCTGCCTCCGACGTGCGGGTGAAGCTTGCGCTGCGCAACGCCCTGGAAAGTGAGGCCGAATTTGTCGAAGCCGAAGACGCCGATGCTCAACTCCTTGCACTGCTACGAAAGCCTTCCTCGCATTCCCCCGTTCTTGCCGAGCCAGGTCAGGGTAAGCAAGGAAATACGCCTGCATCTTCCTCGTCAAGAGACCGGAAGCCAGGCAAACGTGCTCCAGGTCGCGATTCAACAGGGCCAAAAGTCGGTGCCGAGGAACGCGGAGACCTGGCTGAAGAGGAGCAAGCAGCAGGATGAAAAGAGGAGAACAGCCAGAGATTCGTATCAGGATTCTACAGCCATCGATGGTTCAGTGCAGAGATCAGCTTCACAATATGCTCCCACGTAGTAAACTCTATGGACTTGTACCATGTCATACAACAACCATTTGGAGCGAAAGCTTGACGAGCTATCTGAATCGATTAGGTTGGGCTCATGGGGTTTCTCCACGAGCCATCGTCATACAAGAAATGCTCCCTTTCCTCAACAGTAAACCAAAGCTTTCCTCATCTCCGAGCTGGTTACCCACCTTTAGCGGAAAAGGAGGAGCAATCAGTTTGAACGGCACGGGAAGCCTTGCATTGGAAGGGGCAATGCTCCTTGAACAACTTACCATGCGATTGGACCTTCACTTGCTGACTTTGCGCAGTTGGATCGGAGATCTGCCTTCTTCAGGAAATTTGCGTACCGTTCCTGCCTGGTGTGATGCTTGTTACGCAGAGTGGCGAGAACAGGCAACTTCGCTCTATCAACCGCTGCTGTGGATGCTGCGAGTAGTCACCATATGTCCACGCCACAAAAGGCGCTTGATCGACCGTTGCCCTCAGTGTCACAAACATCAGTCAGTGATCGCTCCCTCTAAGGCTAAACCTGGCGAATGTACCCGGTGCGGGTTGTGGTTGGGTACTCAACTGAAGAAAGCAGATGAAACCGAGGTGACTGAGGAGATATTCGAGTGGCAACGCTGGCTCATCGACGCCCTGGAATCTCTCCGTGGCATGAGTCTCTCGTCGGGTTTGGTGCAATGGGCAACGTTTTTCCCCAATTTCGCTTCTGGAATGAAAAATCAGGGAGATCTTTTAACGTTTGCCAAATTCATGGGAATCAAAAGCGGAGCGCTTTATCGATGGGTAGAGGGTGTCGGTCAACCGTCTCTTGAGAAAATGCTGTACATGTGTTACGTATGTGGAGTAACACCACAAGAGGTTCTGACAAACCAGATAACTTCTCTCAAACAGATGCTTCATATCGAAACGGCATATCATCCTCCACGCTTATCCCGCCAGCCATACAAGCAGATCAATCAAGAACAATGCCGAGCATTTATTCAACGGGTTCTCGATGGAAAAGAAAGGCCTCTGGGAGTCACTCAAATGGCGCGCCACTTAGGCTGCAATGAGGTCGATCTTCTCAGACACTTTCCTCAAGAATGTGCAACTGTTACTCAGCGTGTGCGAATGCACCGCAAACAACAAAAAGGAGAACAAATTACACAGGGGTGTGAAGAAGTTCGTCAAGCCGTCGCGCTGCTTCATGCTCAGGGGATCTACCCTTCTCTTCGGCGCGTGACTACGCTCCTGTCGCAATCGGTTTCAATGCGCCAACCAGAAATGATGGCAGCTTGGCGCCAGGCTCGATCTGAGTTGGGCATTGAACTCCCCCAGACCAGTCAACATCGGTAATCCTGCTGACCAATGGCAGAGAAAAACGCAAAACTCAGGTACCGAAAGCGCAAAACTTACGTCTAATCTTCACCGCAAGAGGCGCATCTGCCATGGCCTCCCACGTTGGAAACCGTGCGATGAGACCTGGAAAAGCGCGCGCAACTCCGGCAGCCGTGGTCCGTTGGAGCAGTACCTCAGCGACAGCAAGTTCATATGTTGACCTCGAGAGCTCTCGCCAGGGAAAAGACCGCCCGTGTTGCACGAACCAGCAGAGCAGCCTCTCGCGCAGCCAAAAAACGCGTTGGAGCATTTCCTGGGGCAATTGGTCACGCTCCACAGTGTGTGTCTCCTCCATATCTATACTGGCGACAGGCATTACTCATTTCGTTCAGCAGGGAACCGCACCCCTCGTTAAGGGGAATTCACTGCGAAGAGAGCTTCACGCTTTGGGTGATCCATCATCAAAGAGCGTTGGTTGCTCTTGCTCGGGCAGAGAAGGTTGCTTTGGGTTTCCATCATTCGTCGAAAGATAGTTTTGGGGATTTATTGCTGAACGCCCGATCGCTTGTTCTGCCGCCAAGCGCGCTATTTTTCCCACTTTGCCCGCTTCTTCGGCATCGTCGAGGAGTTCACTGTATCCCTGGCTATCGCGCTCCCGATGTCGCAAAAGGGATGTCGCTTCACCAATACCGGTGAGAGCGAGTTCAAGCTCATCAGAATGATCGCGCAGATTGGCTCGCTCTGGTAATCGTTTTACGTGTTTGTGCTGCTTGATAGAAACACCGAAGGTCCCACGATGAATGGTATCAGTCAGTATGGCAAAATGGACACCAACTCTGGCTCCCCTTCTTGCCTGAGGTTCCCCCACTTTTGTGGAAGAGTGAAAGCTTACGATATACTATTCCAGAGGGAGAACCAGGATCATGCAAAAAGTGCAGAAGACGTACATACAGGAGTTTAAGCGCGAGGCAGTCCGGCTTGCTCAGACCAGGGGAAAGCCGATTGCCCAAGTCGCTCGTGAGTTGGGCATTAGCGACAGCTCGATCCATCAGTGGCGCAAAGAACTAGCAGAACATGGGCCCGAAGCATTTCCCGGCAGTGGACACCAGACGGCCTTGGAGGAAGAAAATCGCCGCCTCAAACGAGAGCTGGAGAGAACGCGCCAGGAACGCGATATTCTAAAAAAACAGTCAGTATCTTCTCGCACGGCCAGCTGTGAGGTACCAGGTGGTGGAAGACTTTCGCAAGGAGTATCCCGTCAGTGTGCTCTGTGAGACACTTGGGGTATCGCTGAGTGGCTACTATGCCTGGAAGAAGCGTCCGATGAGTCAACATCAACGGGAAGACCACCAGATCGTAGCGCACATTCGAGAAGTCTACCAGTCCTGTCGGCAGGTGTATGGGAGCCCACGCATTCATGCTGAATTGCGGGATCAGGGCCTCACGATCTCCCGCAAGCGGGTGGCGCATCTGATGAGAGAACAGGGATTGTCTGCTTGGCGGCGGCGTCATCGGACGATCACGACCAGAAGTGAGCCCGGGGCACGAGTCGCACCCAATTTATTGGATCAAGATTTTACGGCGAGCCGTCCGAATGAGAAGTGGACAGGCGACATTACTGCGGTGTGGACGTATGAAGGGTGGCTCTACCTAGCGGTCGTGCTCGATCTGTTTTCACGGCGTGTGATCGGATGGGCGATGGCGGCGATCCAGGACGAAACGCTCATTGAGACAGCCTTGCACATGGCTCTGCTCGGTCGGCATCCAGCAGACGAACTGCTGTTTCATTCGGATCGTGGATCGCAGTATACCAGTGATGCGTACCGAGCTGCGCTGGCGGAAGCCGGCATCACGGTGAGTATGAGTCGCACCGGAAACTGTTACGATAATGCCGTTACCGAATCCTTTTTCGGGACATTGAAGGGTGAATGTGTGGAACGCTTGACTTTCCAGACTCGAGGGCAGGCCAGGCAAACCATTTTCGAGTATGTCGAGTGCTTCTACAACCGCGTTCGGCGACACTCTTCACTCGGCTATGTCAGTTCGGTTGCTTATGAACAATCGTTGTGTTAACCCGAATGTTTCGGGGTTCCACAAAAGTGGGTCAAACTCATTGTTGCAGTTTTCTTGCGTAAGGGCACTATGAAATACCGTGACTCCCTGATCATTTATTAAGGATAAATGAAATGTTAGCAGAAGTATATCACGATATCAGAACTCGTCAAGATAATGCACCAATTCCAATTGCAATGCTTTTAGCGTCTGCTAAAGGCCATTAGCAGCTATAAACGTAGTATATTCACGCTGGGTTATATCTGCTAATGTTCAACAAATGTCTGCTTTAGCATATCTGCTTACGCTATGTCAGCGAGAAAGTGTAATCGATGTGGTTGAGAACATTAATTGTTCGCTGAATCTCCAGTCAATTGGATCAACTGGTATCGGTATACTCTCTTGAAGTACCCAGATGTCCTATCTGCCTGCATAGAACTTTCTGTCCTAACCACCAGGGACGTTTAACTCTATAGAACTATCTTCCCAGGAAGGCCCTGCTATTTTGCACATACCGTCCCCGCTATTGTTTAGATTGAGGATGGTGTGGAGGATTTGCCTTGATGACGGACGAACAACTGAACGAGTGGCTCACACTTCAGCACGAAATACCAGGTGTTGAATGTAAAGGCCCCGGCTCATTGAAAGACAGCCCCTTACAAGGTAGAGTGATACGTGCTGCCATAGGAATGGCAAATAGACGCGACGGTGGCATTGTCATTGTCGGAGTGACGGAACGCGATCATGTTCTGTGCCCCGATGGTTTAAACGATGATCAAATGGCAACGTGGCGGTATGAAGATATCGCTGATGCTTTTACCTCATACGCAGACCCTCCGATCTCTTTTGACTATCATCCTTGCCAATGGCAAGGAAAGAATTTCGTGATTCTGCGAATTCACGAGTTCGGCGATGTTCCAATCATCTGCAAAAAAGAGTACAAAGACGACTCGAATGGATCTATCCCTCCTAAAGACCGGAAAGCGGTGTTGCGACCAGGGATGCTCTATGCCCGTAGCATCAACAAGCCTGAAACGAAGGAGGTTACGGCTGCCGAGGGCGTGCGAACGATACTGAACCTTGCAATTCAAAAAGGTATACAAAAATTTATTGAACAGGCTCTGGCGGCTGGGTTGAGCCTATCGAAAGATACGCAACCTCAAGCAAACGAGTTGTTCGACCAGCAGCGAGAAAGTTGGACGAGTCCACTCATCCAAGATATTCAATCACGTGGCTATTGGATGGTGATTATTCGGCCAGAGCAATTCGAACAAGAGCGCATGGGGCTTGCTCAACTGTATCCGCTCATACAGGACACTGCTGTGAATCTACGCAGTCATAGTTTTCCCTATATTGAGCCGAGAAGGTACCCTCCAGGGGAGGATTGGGTAGGCTCCGACTATCGCATGAGCTGGATAATAGAAACATGGCGTCTATATCAAAGCGGCCAGTTCATCTACTTTGGTGGAATGTTGACCGATTGGCGGGACCAATCTCCATCTATGGCGAGAGAAGGATGGAAACCGGGGGACGAACTTGCAATAGAGGAAACGATCTATCGCAGCACGGAATTTTTCGCGTTTGCATCACGCCTCGCACTAGCGGATGCGTACCATGCCGACAATCATGTGCATATTGAGATATTGGTTTCTGGTCTTCAAGGGCGAGCTTTATCAGTTGATCCATACAAAAGACTACCTCTTTTCCGTGATTTTGTGACTTCAGCTAATCGCGTGTTGTATGCAAAGACCCTCAAGAAGGAAGAGTTGATTGCCCACTCCAGGGAACTAGCCTTCCAACCAGCACGGCGCATCTTCGAGCGTTTTAACTGGCACCCCTCCATGGAGTATCTCCAGGCTATACAATCAGAAATTGGCCAATTGCAGTAGAGGGAAGGAGATATGGAACACCGACAACTTGTAAAGAGGCTAAGATAGTCCCCGCTGTTACGGACATCTATTCTCGAGGGTGCCCTATACTGTCTGAAAAGGAAGGTAATCTCGGTTTAGATGTCCCATCAGGCCTGATCGACTTGGGACATCCTCGTCAAAAACGTACGAATAGAGTCAAAAGAAGGATGCCATGCTTCAAGAATGATGGGAGTTCTTTGTGCTAAAGTGTATTTTTGTCCAGCAGCAGTGTGACTAGTTTCACGTGACTTTGCTAGTGAAGAACGATAAAGTGCCGAATTTGTAATTTCGGACTTCGCGAATGGACAAAGAGTAGCTCGACTTGTCTCACATTTGAAGCGTCAAGCGACCTTAACTCTAAGTAAAGGATGTGTATATGTCTAACCGATATCGTGTAAGTATTCCAGTTGAGGCAGCCATTCAAGATGGAATAGATGTCAGCATCACCCATAACCCACATTCCGCAGTTTCAGCCAGAGGGATTATAGATTTTTTCGTAGAGCGGTCCCAAGAGAGCCAAGATCAAACGATGCACCACTTCAAGACGCAAGACGATGGTGAGTGAAGTGGTGGAGGTTTGCACATGCAGCAATTCAATGCCTTCAAAAGATTGAAAGACCCAGCGCATCGTCGGACGTGCTGTCGGCTTGCCGACTTGATCAGGAATGGTCTGCTCTGTTTCGGCCAAGCGTGCCCGTAGCCGGTATTCAGCTAAACGATAGACCAGCAAGCAGAGGACCATGATCAAACTCAGGGCGATGATCCGTTCCGGTTTCTTGACGAAGACCGAGGAGGCCAGGAAGAGTGGGTCTTTCAGAAAGCGAAAGCCACGTTCGACCCCACCTTGATCCTTGTAGGTCGTCACCAGTTCTTGATCCGAAAGGAGTTGGGGATCCAGTTCATTGGAAAGATTGCGAGCAACGAGCGCATGGCATTTCTTGCACATTGGCTCGCCTTTGAGCTCTTAGTTGAGCGTTCACTAGGAAACGAGCCTTCCACGACAGTGCTGAAAAAATATATTCCAAAGAAGGAAGATCGAGC
>WNGQ01022809.1_pt1 | contig 10533 bp, 9 predicted proteins | sample 5407661 | NCBI WGS metagenome assembly WNGQ01 (sample SAMN13153382, study PRJNA577476) | soil metagenome | isolation source: 60 cm soil or saprolite under Garry oak tree replicate 2 | place: USA:California | collected 2016-06-15 | reverse complement strand
AGTTGCTTGACCGGATGATTGCCGCCGTGGTGTCCGAATTTCAGCTTGAAGGTTTTGCCGCCCAGAGCGATGCCGGTTAGTTGATGGCCTAGGCAGATGCCGAAGATGGGCTGGCGTCCCATGAGGCGGCGGATATTGTCCACCGCGTAGGTGCAAGGTTCGGGATCTCCCGGGCCGTTGGAGAGGAATACGCCATCGGGTTTGAGGGCGAGAACATCTTCGGCAGGAGTCTGCGCAGGAACGACTGTTACACGGCAACACTCGCTGCGTAACTTACGTAGAATGTTTTGCTTGATACCGAAATCATAAGCCACAACATGAAAGCGCTCGGGCTGGTCTTTTACGCCGACAACTTCAATCGGCTCATGCGAGCGTTCGCCAACTTCCCAGACATAAGGACGGTTTGTCGTGACCACTTTGGCTAGATCTAGGCCGTCCATCTTTGGAATGGAGTTGGCTTTCGCGACCAGCTTTTCGGCGTCAGTTTCGATCATGGAGATCACGCCGCGCATCACGCCGTTATCCCGCAGATGGCGAACCAGTGCGCGCGTGTCAATGTCAGCGAGAACCGGAATCTTGAATTGCTCGAGATATTCTTCGGCGACCTGCTGCGAGCGCCAGTTGGAGCTGACCTTCGAAAACTCGCGCACGATCAGGCCTTCAATGTAAGGCCGCGTGGCTTCGTTGTCTTCGGCGTTGGTGCCGTAGTTTCCGATTTGAGGGTTGGTTAAAACGACGATCTGTCCGGCGTAGGAGGGGTCGGTGAAAATTTCCTGGTAGCCGGTAATGGAAGTATTAAAAACGACTTCGCCGTAGCATTCGCCTTTGGCGCCGTAGCCTTTGCCTCGGAAGACCCTTCCGTCTTCCAGCGCAAGGATGGCTTGCATTAGCTCTCCGGGGAGTGGATTTTTTGAATTCTAGCAGGGATGAGGGAAAGGCGAAAGAAGCTTTTAGCCGTCAGCTCTGAGCTTTTAGATGAAGCGGGTTTGATTTTGCTAAAAGCTAATCGCTAACGGATCACGACCAACGGCTGGCGGTCACGCCATCTACCCTGTCTGCATCCAATCCAGTAGAATTGGACTGCAATGCTGGAAGCGCCTGACACCAACCTCGCGAATACTGCTATCTCTAAACCGGAACCGCCCCGTCGCACCGCGACTTTTGTGTCCGCGTGGGTGCGCGATCTGCTGATTTCTCTCGGGATCTCGGCATTTATCATTGTGTTCCTCTACCAGCCGGTGAAAGTCGAAGGCACTAGCATGATGCCTTCGCTCGAAGACCAGGAGCGCATCTTCATCAACAAGTTCGTTTATCGTCTGGAGCCCATCCAGCGCGGTGACATCGTTGTCTTCCGGTACCCCCGCGATCCTGCCAAGAGTTTTATCAAGCGCGTAATTGGAGTTGCAGGAGACCACGTGCGTATCGAAGATGGCAAGGTTTATCTCAACGGCAAGCTGGTCTCAGAAGATTACGTTCCGCGCGCCTACGAAGACGAGCGTTCTTATTCTGAAATCGTCGTGCCGCCGGATTCCTATTTCGTGCTGGGCGACCATCGCAGTTTGTCGAATGACAGCCGCGACTTTGGACCTGTGGACGCCAGCTATATTTACGGTAAAGCCGTGTTCGGATACTGGCCAATGGAAAAAGTCGGAAGACTGCGGTAGCACAGGCGGAGGCGAAAACCCTATCGCGTCATCCTTACCAGTCGGCTGGTAATCGAAGGAGTCTTCTCCAACAAGGACAGCACCGGCTTGCGGACTACGCCCGGCCAGCGAAGCATTCGGCGTAGCCAGGAAGAAGCATGGAAGACCGGGGCTAACCGCTGCTTGTATAGCCTGCAATACTCCACTGTAGCCTGTTCTAGCGAGTGATCTCCGCGGAAAAAATCCTCAAGACGTTCTGCAGCAAGAGCACCACTACGCAAGGCAAGGGAAATTCCATCCCCAATAAAAGGATCGACGAATGTCGCGGAATCGCCTATCTGGATCATTCCACCCTGCACCGGTTCCGGCTGATGAAACACCAGGGGCGAAGTGCTGACTGGAGCCATCATCGGTTCCCAGCTCCGGCTTCGCTCTCGCAATTCAGGATGACGAAGCAAGACTTCCTGCAGCGTGGTGGCAATGTCCGCACGCACCATGGCGCACGCGTTGATGACCACACCAGAGCCGTTCTGCCCAGCAAAGCGAACCGGTTGTATTCCGCAATACCCGCCGTCAAAGAAATACAAATCCACAGACGCCGGCGCGGACGCCTCGCGAAAATGGGCCTTGACTCCGACCCACCGTTCTTTACTAACACCAGCACGGCTAACCCCAGCACGCGTCGCGGAACTGGTGAGGTTCGACCAACGCCCAGTCGCGTTAATCAAGGCTTTGCCGTGGAAGCACTCGCCTCGCGTCGTTACCTTGAACGGACCCGTGCCCTCTACTGCTTCCACAGTGCACTCCGCACCGGCCTCTACCCCGCTTTGGATGCACGAGTCCCAAAGCGCAGAATCCATATCGAAACGCGTGATGCTTGCGGCTGGAGGGCTGATTTCGGCTTCGAGTTTCGCGCCATCGGCAAAGATTCGACCTCGATCTATTCGCATTGCCTCGGAAACCAAGTGCCGCTGGTCGGGCGCCAGTAGGTTGTGCAACAGATCAAGCGACTCGGCAGACACGAATTCTCCGCAGACTTTATGCCGCGGAAAACGGCCGCGCTCAAGCAGCAGCACTCGTGCGGCGCCGCGCACAGCGCTGATAGCGGCTGCGCAACCTGCCGGGCCAGCGCCAACGACAATCAGATCGTAGATCATGCTGCTTTAGGCTCCTGCTTCCAAGCGATTACGCCCATGCGGAAAAGATAATGCTGTTGCGCTTCAACGCTTGCAGCTCCCGCAAGATGCAAGATCCGACGCATTTCTGGGATTGTGTAGGCTTGCCACACTGATGCGGGCGCGTCGTTTCGTGTTATGCGGCTGCGATAGAGTGGCACTCCGGCATAAGCCAGCGCGAGATGAAGCGGATGTCGTATGAGATCGTTTACCAGGAAGGCCACTCGGCAGACGCGCAACGCTTCACGAAAAAACTCTGTCGCCTGCTCAGGAGAGAGATGGTGGACGAACAATGAGCACGACACCAGATCGAAGGCAGAGTCGCGAAACGGCAAGCTTAAGGCGTCTGCGGCGATTTTCGGCATAGTCCCATTCTTGGGGAGATGAGAGAAGGCGCGATCCAACAGGGTAATTCGCAGACGAATGCCCGACCGCTCGAATTCCTTTCGCAGGGTGTTGGGAACAAACCCATCGCCGCCAGCCACCTCCAGCCACGAAAACTCGGTCTTCCCAGTTTGTCGCGTGACCCTGCTGAGCAATTTGCGGCTGGTGGCAATGCCTCCAAACCAGCGATTGAACCAGCGCAGATCGGAAAGTGAATCGGAAATCTCTTTTGGCGTCCCGGAGTCGGTGTCCAGCAATTCGGGAGTAGGCCGTCTTTGCATCGGCAGGATTTTAGCGGATGAGAGGACTTGGAGTGTCATCCAGCGTTGACGAGCTTCTCTCCCCGTGGTCAGGTGTGACTCGCCCTACACTTCCGCCAGCTCTTCTTCAAGCAGCTGCTTGCTATACAGGTCGGTATAGTAGCCATTCAGGGCTAACAGCTCGTCATGGGTGCCAAACTCGACGATGCGCCCGCCGCGCAGGACGGCGATGCGATCTGCGTTTCTTACCGTGGAGACGCGATGGGAAATGAAGATCGTCGTTCTCCCTTGCATGACCTCCCGCAGATGGTTCAGGATTTTGTCCTCGGTGTGCGTATCCACGCTGGAAAGAGCATCATCGAGAACGAGGATTCTCGGATTACGAATCAAAGCGCGGGCAATCGCGGTGCGCTGTTTCTGTCCGCCGGAAAGTGTAATTCCGCGCTCACCGACCAACGTTTTGTACTTCTCGGGAAAGTTTTCAATTTCAGTAGCAATATTGGCTGCGTCGGCCGCCCAGCGCACATCTTGATCGCTGGCATTTTGGACGCCAAACGCAATGTTCTCGCGGACCGTCTCGCTGAAGAGAAAAGTTTCCTGGGGCACGAACCCAATATTATGGCGCAGGTTTGCCAATGAATATTCCAGGAGCGGTCTTCCGTCGATCAGCACCGAGCCCGGCTCAGCGTCATAGATTCGCGGAATCAGGCTGACCAGCGTCGTCTTGCCAGATCCGGTGGGGCCAACGATCGCCAGGCTGCTTCCCGCGGGAATGTGCAGATTGATGTCGTGGAGGACGGGTGTGCCGTTGTAAGCAAAATTCAAGTTGCGAAACTCGATGTCGCCGCGTAAGTCTTCACCTAGGGACGAGGTGCGTATTCCGGGCGCATCGGTGATTTCGGGTTTCTCCATCATTAGTTGGTGGATGCGTCCCAGCGAAGCGGTGCCGCGCTGGAAGATGTTGATCACCCATCCCAAAGCAATAATCGGCCAGGTGAGTTGCACCATGTAAGTATTGAAGGCTACAAAATCACCAACCGTGATCCGGTTGTGCAGCACTTCCCTTCCGCCGAGCCATAACACCAACACAATCGCCAACCCGAGCATGGTCTCGAGCGTTGGCCAGAGCATGCCCATCAAACGCACCAGCTTCAAGCTGCGGGCAATATATTCGCGATTCGAGGTCTCAAAGGCGGCGATCTCGGCTTGCTCCTGCGCATAGGCCCTAATCACTCGAACACCGGAGAAATTTTCCTGCGCCCTCGCCGATATATCAGAGAACATCGCCTGGATGCGTTCGAAGCGTTCGTGAATTCGCCGCCCAAAATACTGAATCACAATGCTGACAACCGGCAGGGGCAAGAACGCGTAGATCGTCAGACGGTGGCTGATATGCCACATGAAAGCGAGCGCGCCGGCTGTAAACACAAGGGTATTAGCGGAATACATAATCGCGGGACCGAGCAGCATGCGCACCGCGTTCAAATCGTTGGTCGCCCGCGCCATAATGTCGCCAGTGCGCGTGCGCTGATAAAAGCTGTAGGAAAGGCCTTCCAGGTGGCGGAAGAGATCGTTGCGGAGATCGAATTCAATTTCGCGCGAGACGCCGATCACAATCCATCGGGTGAGAAACTGAAAAACTCCCTTGGACACAGCTACCGCCAGAAGCAGCAGAGCGTTGACTCCGAGTTTGTGCGCGGTCACGGGGCCGCTTTGCAGGTCGTTGACCGCGCGCCGAATCACCAATGGGAAAAGAATCCAAATGCCGTTATGCAGGAAAACGCAGAACGTCCCCCAGACGTAGGCGCGACGGTATTTCTTCAGGTAAGGAAAGAGGGGTCGCAGGTTCTCGAGGAACATGAGCTAGTAGATGAGATTCTACCAGCGACGGGTGCAGACTACCGCAGTGGGGCCCGATCACTGCCGGATTGGCGGTTCCGGACAGGTACGCGCCTTTCAGGAAAACTGACGGCGAAAGCGGCGCCGAGCAGCAGGATCCATCCTGCGAGGAAGACCCAATTGAACTGAACCAGCAATGAAGTGAGCGCCCGAGCAGCAGGATCCATCCTGCGAGGAAGACCCAATTGAACTGAACCAACAATGAAGTGAGCGCTTCCAGACTCATCTAAAACTCCTCTGGGAACAAATTTGTTGATCTAGGCCGATGCGCAAGTCAGTTGCGTCTTCCCACCGACGTCTTTGTATTCCCGCAAGACTCGTTCAATGGCGTGGACACGTTCAATCGCCGTCAGACGACTGCCCGCCAGCTCCTGCTCGATCCGTCCCATCCAATACTCTACGGCGTGATCGATTCCTGAAATGATTTCCTCGGCGACCAGTGTCACGAAGTCGGTTCTGGTGGTTGCGCTTGCCATAGGCTCCTTTGCAACGCAGGGCGGACGCGGGCGTCCGCCCCTAGATGGTTCGTGTACGCCGCCTACTGCTGATCAGGCGGCGCTTGCGATTCCTGATTCTGCATGTGCTGCTGCATTCTCTGCTGGTGCTTGGCCATTAAGTCGGCCACTTTGGCTTTTTGGTCCGACGACAGCAACTGGTAAATCTGCGAGGCAATCTTCGCGTGCTCGACCTCCATTTGGATGTGAGTTTGCGCTTCCTGTGAAGCAATCGCCGTGGCTTTAGCCTGGTCGAAGCTCCCGCTGGTAACGAGCTGCATCAACTGCTGATGGGCCTGGAATTCCTGCTGCATCAGCGGATGGATATTACCTTTCTCGTTTTGGAAAATCTGCTTGACCTGGGTCCGCTGGTCATCGGTCAAGTTCAGTTGGTGGAGTGGTAGCCCCATGCTGTGCCCGCCCATAAAATCTCCGCGCATTCCATGGTGCATCGGCCCACCTTCACTCTGGGCATAAGCAAAGCCGGCGACGAGCGCTATTGCCAAAGCCCCAAACAGTACAATCTTCGCGGTTGTGGATTTCACGTCTTCCCTCCTGAGAATGAGAACTTTTGTTCTACGTAGAATAGAAACACGGCTGGCGCATCTTTAGCGGTAAAGAGTGAGTCAATCCGAGTAAATCTTTGTAAACCGTGGCCGTGCGCCATTTGACGAATCTTTACTCGTTAGCGGATGTAGCTGCTACTACAATGAACAGCGTGGACCGGATTCTGGTCATTGACGACGATGTGGAACTGTGTTCGCTCGTGACCGAGTATCTTCGGCCCGAAGGCTTCCAGGTGGAATGCGTCCATGACGGAAGATCGGGTCTGACTCGGGCTCTTGGTGGAGAGCATCTGCTGGTGGTGCTTGATGTTATGCTTCCCGGGCTGAACGGCTTCGACGTCCTGCGCCGAATCAGAGATGGTTCGCGGATTCCGGTTCTGCTGCTGACGGCGCGGGGCGAGGACGTTGACCGTATTGTCGGGCTCGAGATCGGAGCGGACGACTATCTCCCCAAGCCCTTCAACCCACGCGAACTGGTGGCCCGCATCCGCGCCATTCTTCGTCGCTCTCGGGCGAAATCAGGCGAAATGCAGGTCCCCGACGTTATCCGCGTCGGCGATGTGGAACTTGACCCGGCGACCCGCAGCGTTCGCCATCGGGGCAAATCCCTCGAGTTGACCTCAGTCGAGTTCGGCCTGCTACAGGTCCTGTTGCGTGAAGCGGGACGAGTGGTTACTCGCGAAGCGCTAGTGGATGAAGTGTTGGGACGAAAGTTTTCTCCTTTCGACCGCAGCATTGACATGCACGTCAGCAAAGTACGTAAGAAACTCGGCGACTCTGGCTCGGAAGATTACATCAAGACGGTGCGCGGCGCGGGATACATTTTTGCCATGGCAAGGCCGAAGACTAAGAACGCAAGCCGATGAAGAGTCTGTTCCTCAAAATTTTCCTTTCGTTCTGGATCGCGCAAGCGCTGTTCATGGTGCTGGCGATTCTGGTCACTGTCGCCATGCGCCCGGCGCGGCAGATCTCCGCCGTCGAAGCATCGCAGTCCAGATATCTGAGCGAAGCGGTCGACGCCTATCAGACCGGCGGTGCGGATAAGATGCGGGACTATCTGAGAAATCTTCGCGAGACACAGCATGTCCACGCCATCCTGTTCAGCGATCAGGGCAATCTTATGGGACATCCGGTCCCGCCCTGGTTTTCCGAAGTAGCCAGCGGGCAGCGGCGCACTGCCGATACCCTGCTGGGACGTTTGCTTCCGCATCCGCAGTTTTTGCGCGCTTCCATGACAGGTTCGGACGGCCACCGCTATATTCTCGTGACGGAACTGCCGCCCGGCCAGAACGCGTTTTTTGGGCCCGGGGGTGTGCCTGGGGTCGGCATTTTGATCGCAGTGCTGTCTTCGGGACTGGTTTGCTACTCTCTTGCACAATTCCTGACGTTCCCCATCGTTCGCCTCCGTCGGGCGACACAGAAGCTGGCGGCTGGAGATCTCTCCGCGCGTGCCGGTGGCCACTCATCACGTTCGGGAGACGAAATGTCGCAACTCGTACGCGATTTTGACCTGATGGCGGAACAGATCGAAAAGCTGGTAAACGCGCAATCTCGCCTGCTGAAAGACATTTCCCATGAGCTGAGGTCTCCACTTGCCCGGCTGAGTGTCGCCCTCGAGCTTGCGCGCCAGCGCACCGGCCCCGAAGCTGAAAGCGTGCTTGATCGCATCAATCTGGAGTCCAGCCGCATGAATGAGTTGATTGGAAGCCTGACGACGATTGCGCGGCTCGAGAGCGGCGCGGGCAGCCTACGAAAAGGCCCTGTCGAACTGGAGGAACTCGTCCAGGAAATCGCTCGCGATGCCGCTTTCGAAGCTCAGTCGCGCAATTGCCAGGTGGAGTGCGAGATCATGGACGAACTGCCGGTTACTGGTGACCCCGCCCTTCTGCACAGTGCTGTCGAAAACGTAGTTCGCAACGCGACCCGCTACACCCAGGAAGGCACGACTGTGAAAATTCGTGCGGAAAAGATCCAGACCGGGAACCTAGGCGAAGCGGTTATCCGCGTCACCGACTCTGGCCCCGGGGTTCCAGACAGCGAGCTGGACAAAATCTTTCGGCCTTTTTACCGGATTGATGACGCGCGGAGGCGCTCCACTGGAGGCGTGGGACTCGGATTAGCCATCACTGAGCAGGCTGTCAGGCTGCACGGCGGCTCGGTCAAAGCATCCAACTTACCTGAGGGTGGGCTGTTGGTCGAGATTCGCATTCCTTTGCTGACTGCGGAGGCACTCCGGGACCAGCAGGCTCCGGTTGCCGCCGGAAAAGAATCGTAAGGCCGGATCTTCACCAGTTTGCGCTTTTCTGCCCTTTCCTGATACACAAATGAGGTAAGCCTTTCATACTCTTTTCATCTGTTCGTTCGCAAATCAGCGTTGGTGGGAAACACTTGCTCAGTCTCTCCGGGGGAAGAAGAATGGGAATGAAGTCGCGTTGGATGTTGGCGGTTGTGGTCGCGTTGGGTGGCACGGTCCTGAACAGTTGCATAAATTCCAAAGGCACAGGTACCTCGGGTACTGGTTTTCTGTGGGTTGCAACCCAGGGTGACCGGATGGTCACCTCATTCACCATTAACCTGCATACCGGTGGTGTTTCCCAGGGTAAGAGTGCGGCTAGCGGTGCCGGACCATCCGCCATGGCCATCACGCCTGACGGGAAGACACTGTTCCTAGCCAATAGCGGAGACAACACGATCGGCAGTTATGCGGTTGGTAGCGACGGTACTCTAACCTCGGGAAGTACAACACCGACAACTTCGCCATGCCTTCTACCGCCGCCTCCCTGCCCGCAACTGCCGGGTAATCCCCCTCCACCGCCGCCTCCTGCCCCAACGTGCGGCGAAACTCCAACAGGAATGGCCGTTGATCCGTCGGGTAAATTCTTGTTCGTGGCCAACCAAGGAACTTTCGATCTCTGCAATCCCAGCGGCAGTGCCCGGGGCACTATTTCGATATTTTCAATCAGTAGCGCAGGGCTGACACTGGTCTCCTCGAACGAAACCGGGTTGTCAACGGATCTCACCGGGACCGGTCCGGTAGCGGTTGCAGTGCCTAGTTCCGAAGGATTTGTCTACGTTGCTCACCAATTCAACAGCACGGTGACCGGTTTCGCTTACGACAGCAACGCGCTGCTCACTCAATTGCCGGGCTCTCCCTATCCGGTCGGGGCAAACCCCTCGGGCCTTGCCTTTTCTCGTAGCGTCGCCGTGAACCCTACCGCCCGCGATAACTTCCTGTTCGTGGCAAACTCGGGCTCGAACAATATCAGCATCTTCAACGCCTGTGTAGCGACGTCGTTGACTTGTGCGAACACAACTGGGTCGAAACCCAATGGACTACTGATGCCGGTCGGTTCCGCGGTTGGCGCCGGCATCGGCCCGAATTCGTTCGTGGTTGATCCTGTCGCTGACTTTGTTTATGCGGTGGACGAGAAATCGAACCAGGTTTCAGAATACAAATACAGCCCCGCGACTGGCGCCCTAACCGCCCTCTCGCCACCCGCCGCTTCCACTGGTTCGAACCCGATTTCGGCTGGAGTCACGCATGACGGAAATTGGGTTTTCGTTGCCAACAACGGGGGCTCCAACTTGTCTGCCTTCCAAATCGGCGGGGCAGGAAAACTGAATCTTCCTGCCAATCCCTCTATCGCGCTGTCGAACCAGCCTTCAGTAGTGCTGGTCAAATGAGTCGAGTCGCGATGGGATTTATGAATGGTCTCCTGCGTTTTGCTATCGTCATTGCTATGAGTACGGTTGCCCTCTCCCAGAGTCTTACCCAGCCCGAGGCCATCACCGATCCCAAGCAGATCACCGCCAAGCCTGATGCGGACGTTGAGCAAGGCGAAGAAAGCCTCTCGCTGCCACGCCTCTACATGACCCGCCTGGTCGGCGACACGGCCTGGTCGCCGGATGGCAAGACGATCGTATTCGTTTCCAATATCACCGGTCGCAATAATTTGTGGCTGGTTCCAGCCGAAGGCGGTTGGCCGACTCAGCTTACGGTTAGCGATCAGCGCCAAACGCATCCGACGTGGTCGCCTGACGGAAAATGGATCGCGTACCAGTCCGATTACGATGGCGACGAGCAGTGGGATATTTTTTCCGTCTCGCCAAAA
>WNGQ01007416.1_pt1 | contig 10533 bp, 10 predicted proteins | sample 5407661 | NCBI WGS metagenome assembly WNGQ01 (sample SAMN13153382, study PRJNA577476) | soil metagenome | isolation source: 60 cm soil or saprolite under Garry oak tree replicate 2 | place: USA:California | collected 2016-06-15 | reverse complement strand
CATTTCGGCGCCGTGATTCACATTGACCTGGATCGGCGCCGGACGCATTGCGGCAACGCGCGCTGTTATTTGTTCCGCCAGGCTCGAGTGAAAAAATGCAACCTGTATGCCGGACGCTCCAATGGCCTCAGCGATTTTCTCGGCGCGATCGACAAAATCTCCTTCGACAGAAGCAATATGCGTATCCGCTTCGATCGCCATCGGCTGTGAATGTGGTTCGCCAGCCGGATTGAAGAACCACGACGCGTCCCATTCCGTGGTGAAAATCGTGGACCGGACGCCCTGGTGATTCAGACTCGCTGCAAGCATCTTGAGGTGTCGGGCTGGCCCGTGCTCGGGTGATAGACACCCGATGACGTGTGCCACCCGCTCCACCGGTTCGCTGACCCGAACGGAAGATCGGGACGCCGCCCAACTCTCAAAAATCTCACCTATTTGGCGAACGCGTTGAGGATCTAAACCTGCCAAAATTCCCCGCTGAAAGTAATCCATCGCGGAGGCGGGATCACTCTGCACTAGCGATTTTCCGATGTGAAATGAAACGTCGGCCAGCCGTGGTTTTTCGTCAGCCCGATAGAGAGCGAGCGTATAGGCGTGATTAATGACGTCGGAGGCGTAACCTGTTTCGCGGGCGGCCTGCTCCAGCAGAGGCACGGCCGCTTTGACCTCGCCGTTTTTAAGAGCCTCAAAGGCTTCTTCGTACTGCTGGATATTCACCGGTCTATTGTAGCGTTAAGTCTTGACTTGAAGTCCTGACCAATGGGATTTTCTTTGAAATCTATATGATCGGCGTAATCCAGGGCCTCCTGTTACTAACCGCCTCCGGCGCCTTTCGTGTAATGGCGTGGGCTGATCATATGAGGCTTAAAGCGGGGGAGCGATTTCGAATTTCGAATTGCGAAATTCGAATTTATTTGGGCCTTGCCTCTTTTAAATTCGAATTTCGCAATTCGAAATTCGAAATCTTACGGCTGCTGTCCCTTTCGGGCCTGAAAATGTTCCTGAGCTCGCCGCTTGAGGCGGGCTTTCTTTTTTGCGCGGTTGACGCGGCGTTTCTTGAGGATTTCGTACTTCGTTGTCATCTACTTTCCTATAATACCGAGTTTGGAAGTGAGTAGGGTCCGGTGACTCTCCTGGCCTTCAAAGCCTGTGGGGCGTCGGGGAACCGGCGTCCGGTGGGTTCGACTCCCACGCACTTCCGCCAACCTGGTACGAGAAAACTCTACGCGGAGGTTTTCGAAGCGTTTAGTGCCGCGATCGCTTTAGCTTCGTCATCGTACACGTCGAAGACCGTGAGCAACTTCGTCATTTGCAACAGGTCTTTGGCTTTGGCGGTGAGATTCAGCAATTTCACGTCGCCCTGTTTGTTGCGAACGGTCGTGTAAGCAGAAACCAGTTCGCCCAGTCCGGAGCTATCGATATAAGACACATCGCCCAAATTCAGGACGAACTTTTTAGAACCGTCGTTCACCTGTACGCGAAGGGTCTCGCGTAACAGGAGCACTGGCTCCCCGATCGTCAGTCTCCCCGACATATCCACAACAACTACGCCATCAACCTTCCGAGTTTTTACATTCAAACTCATACAACCTCCCAATAGTGGTCAGGCCTCCCCAGGCCTCGAAATGCGCGGCCAAAAGAGCGGAGGGCGTAGGTTACCTTTATCGGTCCGGTGTTTCAAGCGGATTTGCGGATGGGCTCAGGCAGGAGCAAAAGCTCTGAGCCGCGAATGGCGCGAATGGGCCGGATCGGTTTCCTGACGCTGACAATCGCTGATAAATGGCGGCGGCTCATTCGCGCCATTCGCGGCTCAGATTCCCCCGAAATCAATCTCGTCAGACAACTCATTTTTATCATCGGCCTCATGGGGGAAGTGCGTTGCGAGTTGTTCGCCGACTTCCTCAATGCCCCGAACCAGCCCTTCCGTGAAATCCCCTTCTCTGAATTTGTCCGAAACCACGGCGACGACCCGATCCCAGAATTCCTGTCCCACCTTTTCATGAATCCCACGATCGCCCAGGACGACGAACTTGCGCCGGGCGGGCACGACAAAGAAGAGCACGCCATTGCGGTCTCTCGTGCGAGTCATGCCCATGCGGAGGAAAGCCTTGTCCGCAGCCTTTTCGATGCTGCCCCAGAAGAGCCGAGCGACGGAAACGCAAATTTCACCTGAAGTGCGATGCTCGGCCTTTTGGATGGCTTCTGTGAGCCTCGCCTGATCAATCATTTGAATTAGCTTCCGGCGAGTCATTACCATGATCCGCTGGCGCCTCCGCCGCCCGATCGTCCGCCGCCGCCGCCGAAACCTCCACCACCGCCCCAACCACCGCCACCCCAGTCTCCGCGATCGCCCCTGCGGCCACTGGAAAGAAAATTGGCCAGCAGAAAGACGGCAAGGCTCGGATGGGTAACGAAAAAGATCAGAATCAGGAACCCGATGATCGCATAGACAAGCAGCTCGGCCAGCGTCAGTGGCCTGGCATTCCGGCGCGCTCTCTCGGGGGGCAAACTTTGTCCGCCGATGACTCCCATCACAGCTTCCATGCCGGCGTTGACGGCGCCATCACGGTCACCGGCCTGGATGCGCGGCACGATGACTTCGTTGATGATCCGAGATGCGATCGCATCCGGCACCTGGCCTTCCAGCCCGTACCCCACCTCGAATCGCAACCGCCGGTCCGCAGACATGATGAACAGTACAAGTCCGTCATCGATGCCTTTCCGCCCCACCTTCCATGTCTCGAATGCGCGTACAGCCCAATCGTCGATGGGTGCGTTGCCGGTGGTCATGCCGATAAAGACGATGAGTTGATGGCCGGTCGAGCGCTCATAAGCCTGGAGCCGCGAATCCAAAGACTGTGCGGCCTGGCCGGACATGAAATTTGCGGTGTCGGTTACCCACCGGGACGGCGCCGCAGGAATAGGTGTTTGGGCTATGGCGAACGCCAAAGCCCAAGCGAGCAGAACAGCGAGGGCGAGGCTACGATGAAAACTCAACGCTAGAATTTGACCTCGGGTGGTTTTTCGGCGCCGGTTTGAGCTTTGAAGTATGCCTTGGGTTGGAACGTGTCACCGAAAAATCCCGCGATCACAACTGTGGGGAAGCTTTGACGTTTGGTGTTGAAGGCTTGCGCCGCCTCGTTGAAACGCATCCGTTCCACGGATATCCGATTCTCTGTTCCTTCAAGCTGCGCTTGAAGGTCACGAAAGCCCGCAGTCGCTTTCAATTCGGGATACCTTTCGGAAACGACCATCAAGCGCGACAGCGCGGACGAAAGCCCGTCCTGTGCCTGCTGAAATCGCGCGAATGCTTGGGGGTCCCGCGCAATGTTTCCGATCGCTCCCGATGTGACTTGCCCAACCCGCGCGCGAGCTTCGGTAACCGCCGTTAGCGTTTCCTTTTCAAAATTGGCAGCACCCTTCACGGTCGCTACAAGATTCGGCACCAGATCGGCACGGCGCTGGTAAACGTTCTCAACCTGGGCCCACTGTGCCTGTGTCCCCTGGTCCAGCCGCACCAGAGAATTGTAGGTGCCGCTGACCGTGAGGCCGAGCACGATCGCAACCAGTACAATCGCGCCGACGATGCCGAGTAGAACCTTTGCCATTTAAACTCCTTATTGAGGCCCGGAGGGCCGTCGGAATATAGCCCCGCCACGGGCGAAAGATTTTCCCATTGCGATTTAAACTCCAGATGCCCTTGCGGGCGTGGTTACATTCTAACGGCCCTCCGAGCCTCAATCATGATCCCGCTTTTGCTGCTAGCGCGCTGACCTTTTCCAACTCTTGGAAGCGTGCGATATCCCCGTGACCGCCAACGATGCGGTCCACCGGAAGCTTCGCACCGGTCAGCGCCGTATACAGCGCATTCGCATTGGCAATGCCGCTGGTATTGGTAGCATCAACCGGCGTGCCCGGCGTGAAAAGATCACTCACAAACAGAACTTTCTCTGCCGGCAGATACGCGACGAGCATGGCTGTCGAATGCGGATTGGAGATCTGTCGCAGTTCGACGGTGCGTTCGCCGTCGGTAAGTGATTTCATATCACTTACACCTTCGATATTGGACGTGACGTTGCCGGCCTTCGCGAGCGAATCCGGCCGTATGGTCTTCGGCCGCGACAGAACAGTCTTCAGAAAGGGCACGATGGATTCGTGGGCCACAATGGTGGCGCCCTTAGCGGCGTAGGCGCGGATGCCTCCCGAATGATCGATGTGGAAGTGGGTCACGACAACATACTTGATGGGTTTGCCCGGAAACTTCTCTTCGAGCGCTTTCATGACCGCGGCCGATCGTTCTTCGTAGAGTGGGGCTTCGACAACGATGAGGTGGTCCTTCATCTCGATCGCCATACTGTGATGGCTGCTGCCCTTGACGTGATACACGCCCTTAGCGACTTCAACAAATTCGACCTTTTGCTCGCGGCCGAAGTCCTCGTAGCCCACTCCCATGACGACCCGGCGAAGCGGCCACTGCGAAACGATGCGCTCGCCGTTTTCGGGTTGAGAGCGGACTTCATCAGGAATCGTCATACCCGTCTCGTCGAACTTCGGGTTCTGGATGAGCGTACGTACGCGTTCTTCACGAATTTTGTTCCCATTCAGAAAAACCGCCTGAGCCTGGGGCAGCCGAATGCCGTCGTAGTCTCTCCAGTCCTGAAATGCAAGCTCGTTCAGCGTATCGCCATAGATGGGATCGTCCTCGGTATAGATGACTCGCATGGGCAGCTTGTTGAAGCTGTCCAGTTGCAATTCGACGGGCTGGTTCCCGTCCTTGTAATGAAGAATGTGAAGCGTGGTCTTGCCGTCGGCTTTGTCTTCCAGCCGCGTCAATTCGGGGGCGTTTTTCGCCGTATGGAGAAGACGGATCGGCAAGCGGCGCAAATCGCGCAGGCGCGCAGCCAGACGGCTCGGATGCAGGCGTTCGCGTACAACCTTGCCGTTCGCCTCCAGCGACTCCAGCATACCGGCATCCCCATCGATGACTTCCGCGAACTTCACTGGCGAACGGTTGGGATATACCCGGATCGCATCAAACGTGAGCCGATACCGGTTCTTTTCAAAATCAGCGACGAGGCTCTGGCCAAACGTGTTGATCGCTCTGGCCTCGCCAGTGGGCTCGACGGCCTGCATCGGTTCCCAATCCCCGCCACCCGTGAGAATCTCTTGCGATTTCACCGCGTCCAGTGCTGTCCATCCGCCCATCGCCGCCGCCGACTCATCAATTAGTGCCCGCGCTGCTTCCGGTCCGGTGGGCGTCGCTGCCGAACACCCAGACAACAGCATCAAAAGCGCCAAGAGCATCGCATACATAAAAACCTCCCTTTGAGCGTGAACAGCAGCCTACGGCAGGATGAACAGAAGATCAAGCCGGTGGAGGAACAACCACGTCCTCAAACGGAAATCGTTCCTTGAATACGCCCGCATGCAGAAAGACATCAAGAGCGACTTCGTATTGTTCGCGTGTGATCGCGGGATCCAAACGCCAGCAGCCCAGCTTCTGATATCGAGAGATGGAGGCGGCCAGCACATCTATTGAAACGCCGGGGAAAAAGTCGGCCTCCACTTCCGCGACTCTGTCGGCCGGCGATTCAATGACAAAGCGAAGAGCGCGGCGATACGCGCGCATGAAGGCCTTCGCCGCCGCGGTATCCAGAAAATCGCGCATTGCCATCAGACTGCTGAATGCGACGGGAGGAATAACTTCTCCGAGCGCAGCTACAATCTTGCCGATGCCATCCTTTTCCAACTGCTGTGGGGCCGGACCCTGCAAGTGGACGAAATCACCTGTCCCCGCGCGAAACGCCGCATCCATTTCCTCAGGCGAACCGGCATTGATCATCTGAACACGATTCCAATCCACACGCTTGAGATGCAACCCGTACTTCAACATCGCAAACGGCTGCTGGGCGTGATCGGCCAGAAACCTGGTGCCCTCCAGCTGTTTCCACTCGAAAGGCCTCCCGGTTGGACGGCCTGCAATGAAGAAGCCGTCTCGCTGATTGATCTGAGCGAAATGTAACGGGATATCGCGAATGCCCTTGGATAGCGGATCCCAGCTTGTGGAGACCGCCGCCTGCATGATGTCGATTTCCCCCTGCCGAAACATTTCGTATTGATTGCGTTCTCTCGGTTTCGGAAAGTAGGTTGCGTCGAGACCTTCCTCCTTCAGGAACCCCGCAGCAATAGTCGCGATCAGCGGGCTATAAAAGACCGAGTGGCGGTATACCGTGATGTGGAGAGTCTCGCTGGGCATGGTGGACACAGAATTCCCCTCCTTGCAAAGGAGGGGAATTCTATCCGTGGGCGGCTTTCGCCTCGATCCTGCGAATCGTATGCTTCAGTTCGTGCATCTGGCGGCGCACCTCGTGGAGCTTCTTGTGATCGTGCGCTTGAAGCAGCCTCTCACGTTCCGCCTTCAGCTCCTGGATTTTGTGCTTTAGATCAGATTTCGTGTGGACGACCTTTTCTGCGAACCGCATATGGGGTTTTTCAATCCCCAAAATACGGGCCATTTCGTCCATCAATTGTTCTTTGTTCTTTCCGTGAACGGCCTCGATCTCCGGAAACTTCAGGGCTTCTTCCCGCAGTTTGAGGACGGTCATCTTCTCCAGTTCTCTCCATTCCATAAGAATCCCTCCGGAATAAATGGCTCTGGGGTTACGGGTAGTCGGAGGCATTTTAGGCACAAACGGGACGAAATTCACACAAAAGGATTTTGGCGGGGCAAATTTTTGAGCCGCGAATTGCGCGAATGACACGAATGGGCCGCACACAATTCCTGCCGTTGGGAGTCACGGCAATCGCAGCGGCCCATTCGCGTCGTTCGCGCAATCCGCGGCTAGACCTCATCCGGCTACTTGATTCTGACGCTGTCGATAATGTCTTCGAAAGCACGATTGTAACTGCTGAATTCACGATTCGGCGCGACCCCAACGAAGTAGTACAGCATGCCGTCGGGCCGCAGGACGGTCACAATCCAATCGGTTTCGCGGCCGCCTGCCGGTGAATCATTCGAAAGCTCGGTGGAAAGACCACGTTCACGGCCGACTCGGGTCCGCTCATGGCTGCGCATGACCCGCATGTTCGGATTCGATCGGCGCAGCTCGTCCACAAGTTGATCGGTAGCTTCTTCCAAAGAGATCTGCCCTTGCCGGTCATAGTGCGGTTCGAACGTCGCGATCATCATTCCATAGGCAAGCGCACCGTTGTTGATGATGCCGCCGTCAGGCGCGAGCGTCATGGCGCTTCCCTGACCGTATTGATGCCAGTTGTCGGGATACCTGAACTGCAGATCACGGCCGTTATAAGTGGTGTAGCGGGTCGAGGGAAGATCCGGTTTCCCGTTCCGGTTGTCGGACGGACGGCCGTTCGTCGCCGCTTTCGTACCTGCCTTCGGCGGAGCCGGCATTCCCGCCAATTTGCTTTTGATCTCGTGGAAATCCGGCGAATCCGAACGAGCGCGCGGAGGCATCCCGCCAAGTTTTTCGATTTCATGCTGCACCGAGGAGATGCGATTTTCAGGATTCGGATGGTCGCTGAAAAATTCGCTGGCGCGTCCTTTGCTCTCCGCCTGGATTTTTTCGAAGAATTGGACCATTGCCTTTGGGTCGTAGCCCGTATCGTAGAGGGTCTGCGTGCCCATCAGATCCGCTTGCCGTTCGGCATCACGCGAATATTTCAGGAAGATCGAGTTGGCAGCGAATCCGACTCCGAGTTGTGCCAGGACGGAGCCGACAGAATTGCTGCCAAGAACTCCGCCCAGGATCGAAAGCGGAGCTTGCGCGAGGTAAGCCTTGGATACCTGATTGGTCCCATGCCGCAGAACAACGTGTCCGATCTCATGAGCCATCACGCCGGCAATTTGTGCCTCATTGTCCGCAGTTTCGATTGCGCCCCGATTGATGTAAACGAATCCGCCGGGCAACGCGAACGCATTAATGGCCTTGTCATTGACGATCTTGAACTGAAACGGATATTTCTCGCCTCCCGGTGCGTGAGCAGCCAATTGCTTTCCGAGGGCATCGATGTATGTGGTCGCCTGCCGGTCATTGAGAATCGACAATTCTCTCTCCGCCTGCTTCGCAACTTCTCTGCCCATCTCAACGTCCTGCTCAGGAGAAAAAAGATTCCAACCCGGCTTTAGCTGAGTGCGGCTGTCTGCGTGCGCGGAAAGCGCAAGCGCTAGAGTCAGCGCTAAAATGGTGGAAATTCTCGAAGTTCTCACAAGCATACTTTTACGGCTCCTGTTGGCTTGAATTAAAGAAACCCTCGAGGAAATAGACGAGCTTTGAGAAAGAACATGAGAAGAATAGTCTTCGCACATGCAGACCCTTCTTGAATTTCTACCCGAAATCGCGCGGCTCGGCAACAGCGAAGCAGTCCGGTCGTCCAATGGACTGCGAACGTGGGTCGCGACTTACTCCGAACTGCATCACTTGATCGCGGCGATCGTGGCGTACCTCGATCAGCGCGGAGCCGGCAAAGGCGATCGGGTATTGATCTGGGCGGAGAATCGTCTGGAATGGGTCGCTGTGTTCTGGGCATGCGTGGCTCGCGGAATTCAGGCAGTGCCCGTGGATTATCGATTCTCGGCGGATCTGGTTGGTCGCATTCAGGCAGAATCGAAACCGAAACTTGTCATCGATTCTGCCATGCTGGATCTGCTGGGAAGTCTCCCGCCTTCGGGACTCTTCGAACCCAGCACGATCGCCCCGGACGACGTCGTCGAAATCGTCTATACATCGGGAACGACGGGCGAACCGAAGGGCGTCGTGCACCGTCATCGGAACATTTGCGCCAACCTGCGTCCATTCGCCAGGGAGATCGCGAAATACAAAAGGTGGGCTCGACCATTTCAGCCGGTCCGCATTCTCGACCTTCTTCCGCTAAGTCACATGTTCGGACAATCGCAAGGCTTGTTTATTCCTGTTTTGCTTGGAGGCTCCGTCGCCTTCACTACCGAGACTCACCCGGGCCGGCTGATTCAGATGGTGCACTCAGACCGTATTTCCGTCATTGTTTCCGTTCCGCGCATCCTCGAAAACCTGAAGAATGAGGTCGAGCGCCAGTTCCGTCCCGCACGTGATGGAGCGACGCATGGGTATGGCTGGATCGGAGTAGCCCGCCGCTGGTGGCGCTACCGCCGTATCCACTCCCGCTTCGGCTGGAAATTTTGGGCGTTCGTCGCCGGCGGTGCCCGAGTTGATCCCGACCTGGAAGACTTCTGGTCCCGCCTCGGTTTCCTGGTAATCCAGGGCTACGGCTTGACTGAAGCCAGCCCGGTCGTGGCCGTGAATCATCCCTTCAATACGCGGCGGGGATCTCTCGGCAAAGTGGTCGAAGGCCAGGACGTGAGGATCGCGCCGGACGGCGAGATTCTGGTCCGCGGCGAAAGTGTGACAACGACGGGTGGCGGTTGGCTTCACACAGGCGACCTCGGTGAGATCGATGCCGAACGCCGCCTCTACTACCGAGGCCGCAAGAAGGACATGATCGTCACGCCTGAAGGATTGAACGTCCACCCCGAGGACGTCGAAGGAGTGCTCCATCAATTCCCGGAAATTCGGGGAAGCGCGGTAGTCGGCGTTCGAAGAGATGGCGGCGAGCAGGTCCACGCCGTCCTCATCCTGAAAGATCCGTCAACCGATGTTCAAGCCCTGATTCGCCGCGCCAATGAGCGCCTCGAAACACATCAGCGAATTCGCGGCTGGTCCATCTGGCCGGCCGATGATTTCCCACGCACTCCCTCCACTTTCAAAGTAAAGAGACATGAGGTGGCGCGTCAACTCGGGACGCCAATGGAGAAGACGCAGCGCTCCGAAGTGGATTTAGGCGCCATGTCGTCTCTCGAGCGGGTAGAGCTGCTTTCTCAACTTGAAGATCAGTACCAGGTGGAGTTGGATGAAGAGGCCTTCTCAAAACTTGCATCCGGCCACGAGCTCGAAGAATGGCTGCGTCAGCCGCAGATCGCGGCGGCCGCGGCTGATCGCGAAGCTCCGCTTTCGGAATGGGCTCGTTCGGCGCCTGTGCGCGGGTTCCGCGGGGCGCTCCAGCACGCTGTCGTTTTACCGCTGTTTCGAAACTTGCTTACCCTCACGGTGACGGGTTTGGAAAATCTCTCTGGTCTCGAGCCGCCTGTCATCTTCGCCGCCAACCACACGAGCTATCTCGATGTCCCGGCGATTTACACGGCACTCCCGTTCGGTTGGCGCCAACGGCTCGCACCCGCAATGATGAAGGATCACTTCCGTGCCTATTTCGAACCGCAGCGATCCTCCTGGAGGGAAGTTATAAGCGCGGGCTTCGCGTACTTCCTGGCTTGCGCGATTTTCAATGCGTATCCGTTGCCACAGCAAATGTCCGGCGCCAGACGCGCGCTCAAGTACACGGGCGATCTGGTCAGCCGCGGTTACTGCCCTGTTGTTTTCCCTGAAGGTCATCGCACGACTAACGGAAAAATCCACTCATTCCGCCCCGGAATAGGCATGATGGCCATTCGCCTTCGTGTTCCTATCGTGCCCATCCGCCTCT
>WNGQ01021485.1_pt1 | contig 10534 bp, 12 predicted proteins | sample 5407661 | NCBI WGS metagenome assembly WNGQ01 (sample SAMN13153382, study PRJNA577476) | soil metagenome | isolation source: 60 cm soil or saprolite under Garry oak tree replicate 2 | place: USA:California | collected 2016-06-15 | reverse complement strand
CCAGCAACGCATCGAGACAACGATGGAGCGTGTCACTGTAACCATTACCCAGGCTGTCTTAGAGGCAACACAACCCCGCTTGCCTGCTATAGAGGTGCCACGATTGCCTGCCCCTAAGCCAAAAGAAGTGTATCAGCAAGCGTACAGCGATAGCGTACCAGTTGATACGCCTGGAGTAGAACAGCGCATCAGGTCTGTATTAATGGAAACGCCCGATGTCTCAATACGCAAACTAGCTGAACGGGCAGGCTGTGCTCCTAATACGGCGTCTGCATGGAAGAAGCGCATTTTGAATAGTTAAAGAGAGGCAATCATGAGATGGATAGCACGTCAATCCCGGCGCTTTAGGGAAGGCCTGTACTATTACTGCGGATTATGCGGGCGGCTGCGTCACATATCCCACTTTCCACATTGAGGAGCAAGCACATGAGAGAAGGAATACTCGTCCCATCGTCGAACCGGGGCAGGTACGCTATCGGCAATCCAGAAATAGGCCCTGACCTGACAGCCGGGGATACCTGTGAAGTCCTGTTTGGAGGCAGGTGGATACCTGGTAGTGTGGAGCATGCGCCAGTATATAGCATCGGCGCACTGCCCCACCAGAAGGTGAACGGGTACTTCTTTGTCGCTCGTACAGGCGAGACCTGCGGCATCTGTACTGGCATGAGAGTGAGGATACGCGAATGACAGAAGAAGCGGAGCAGTTGATAGAAAAATTTGACAAGCTTGTACGCCAGGCACTGACACTCGCCGAGGAAGGTCACGTGAAAGAAGCAAATGAGATCTGGCACCGGAGCATTGTCCCAACCTTTGCGAAGTTATGGCGTCTCACGCAAGTCACTGAAGAATTTGTGTCAGTCACTGAAGCAGGTATAGACTAGCCACATGCGAAAGACAAACGGGGCGACGCTTCCCCCATCCAAGCGTCAAACAACAACCCAGGTGCGATTTACAACTCCGGAAATCCACCAGGCCATGACAACTTTTGCCCGAGAGGATGAAAGGTCGCTCAACGGAGAAATTATGCACGCCCTGCGGGAGTTTATTCGTCAACGGGCCGCTCTTCAAGAGAGTCTGGCCCAAAACCATGCATTCATGTAATACGCACTTCGGTCCATATTACATTATTGCACATAGGAGGATTTGATGAGTCAATTCGAGATTTTCGCCCTGACAGCAGGGGCGATGATTATAGCGTTTGCCACCCCGGCGTTGGCTTATCGCCTTGGGAGAGCGGCAGGAGAGCGCACGTGGCGAAGGCTGTTTGCGCAGCGATTCACCAGGGATTTCTTTTCTTCCAATGGCGCGAGTTCCCCAAAGGCTGATACGCTGGTGGAACCGGCATCCGGCACCGGGGAGAGAGAACTTGCCGGATGAAGGCGCATTGATAACACAAAAATAAGGAGCCTATGACTAGTAGGCTCCCCTGTCCCTTTGACGTGTGGGTAAGACACGGTTTCTCTTTCCCTATTGTACCCCGCGCTTACCCACATAGTCAAGTATCACGCAAAAGGCGTATATAATGACTACCAACACAACAGTTCATCTTCCACCTGCCTTCGATAGGCCCATTGACCGTGTTATTCCCCTGCTTAAAGGATACGAGGAAAAACACAGTGGCAAGCCTGGGTACACCGCTCGCTGCCCAGCCCATAACGACAAGAACCCCAGTCTGACGATATGGGAAGACCCCATAGATTACCACGTTGGTATCCACTGCTTTGCCGGGTGTTCTCGTGAAGCCATTGTCGAGGCCGTAGGCATCACCATTGATGATCTCTACGTGGAAGGAAAGCCAAGAGCACAGGCGACTTCCGGGATCACCTCTCTGTTCGATCTGGCAGTAGATAAACTGATTCACCCCAACTTCCTTCTCAACCTGGGGATCACTGATGGTCATCTACACAATAAGAAGTATGCTATCCACATTCCCTACTACCAGCTTGACGGTACCGAATACCCACGCTTTCGCATTCGTCACGCCCTGACAGCCAAAGAGGGAAGCTCCTGGAGCGATAGCAACGCGCCAATCATTCCTTATGGGTTACATCGACTCGACGAGGCCCGCAAAGCTGGCTATCTCGTCATCGTGGAAGGGGAGTCCGATTGCTGGACTCTATGGCAGCACCAACTCCCGGCGCTGGGGATACCAGGCGTAACAATGACCGCCGTATTGCAAAAGCAGTACCTTGACGGTATAGACAGAGTGTATATCATTCAAGAACCGCCATCAGAGAAAGACAGTGAGGAAGGCAGAGACCCAGGCGCAGGCTTTGTGCAAGATCTGGAGAAAAGACTCAAGTCATTTGGATGGAACGGGAAAGCCTACGCACTAAACTTCAAAGAGGCGACAGGCACAAAAGACCCCAACGACCTGCACAAGCGCGACCACAAGGCATTTAAGGCAAAGTTTGAAGCCGCACTCAAAAACCATGCCCGTCCATTGTTTCCCACGAATACCTTTACTCCCACCATCTCTTCCCTGCGTGATTTGCTTACAAAAGAGATAGCCCCTCCTCACTGGGCAATCAGAGGGCTGCTGCCTGAAGGTCTCACTATCCTGGCTGGCAAGCCCAAGATGGGTAAGTCGTGGATGATCTTGCAGATAGGGCTGGCATTGGCAACGGGCGGCGTAGCACTCAACAAAATAGACGTGGAACGTGCCGATGTACTCTACCTGGCCTTAGAGGATAACGAACGACGATTACAATCAAGAGCGCTGCAATTGCTTGCTGAAGATTGGAATGACAGGCTTGGCTGTTTCGATTTTGTTACCGAGTGGCCCAAACTAAACGAAGGCGGGCTCTTGGCTATCGAAACATGGCTAGAACAGCATCCCCAGGCCCGTCTAGTGGTGGTTGATACGCTCGCAAAGGTGCGACCCCGGCGAACACGCCAGTCCAGCATGTATGAAGACGATTACGCCGACGTGGCACCACTTAAGGCGATTGCAGACAAGCACCATTGCGCCATTGTACTCATCCACCATCTGCGTAAGATGGGTGCTGGTGACCCTCTCGACGAGATCAGTGGCAGTACAGGGTTAACTGGTGCTGCTGATAGCCTGTTAGTGCTGAAACGAGAACGCGGTAAGGCTGACGCTGTGTTATATGTGACAGGGCGCGACGTGGACGAACAGGAACTAGCGATTACCTTCAGCGATCAAACCGGCCTATGGACACTTGCCGGTGACGCTGAGAACTTCAGACTAACTCAGGAGCGGCAAGAAATCATTGACGTGCTGCACGATCTTGGCAAGCCAGCAACCCCGCTTGAAATCACGATGGCATTAAATGCTTCGCGTGAAACATCTAAATCAAGAGATAGCGTGCGATACCTTCTGGGTAGGATGGTTCAATCAGGTGATGTCTCTGTCTGCAATGGTAAATATACCCCTCACAGCCCTTACACCCCTCACAGCCCTTACAGCCCTTACAGCCCTCACAGGGACACATCTTTTGAAGAGACCCCTCACAGCACCCCTTACAGGCATGAAGACTCACAACCTGTAAGTCAGCCTGTAGAGCCAGTTTGCCAAAACAACGGCCATGGGCCTGTGAGGGCCTGTGAGGGGTCCCCTTTTATACCCCTCACAGGGTTAAGCCACACGGAGAACGGCAACCACGCGATTTTTGAAAGGCCTGTGAGGGCTGTGAGGGGTCATGAGCAAGAACATTCTTCCATGCCTTCCAGATACCAGGAAGACCTGCCCGATAAAGCAAAAATTATCATAGAAGAAGATGGGGTTGAGAACCACCCGCAAACACCCGCAAACAAAGGCACTATAACCACCACTACGTCCTCGCCGCAGCTACAAATCAAGCCAAAGATTTCCCTGCCGGGACGTAATCTGGGGACCGCAAACGCTGAAAATCGATACGCGGATAATCCGGTGGTCACACCTCAGAAGAAGAAACTTCCACCCTGGTTAATCCCAGGAACATATGACTGGAACAAGCAAGTTGAGCGCAACGGGCTCGCTGAAATGATGGAACGTCGCCAGCAAGCTTTAACTGGCAAGTAGAAGTACAGGAGAATGAATATGAAAACAGAAGGTCAGAAATTTTACCGGGTTGACGGTCAACTGAAAGCTGAGATCGATGTGTATATCACTCATGAGAGTGCATCCAACCCGTCTATCAAAGACTGCCGTCATGCTGTACTTCCGCTGAAAAATGAAGGGCTTGGCTACGTCGTCTATGATCGTTTGCTTTGCCGGATTGTCAATGGGGTCTACTACAACCTCGAAATGGCTCTAGGGGCAGCTCAAAGTTACAACGAGTATCCAGATTCTCCTCAAGACATGTCGCCCAATGGAGATGCATTAGGGTTACGGTACCCAGAGTATTAAGTCGGCGCTGGCAGATAAAGGTCCGATTCCATAGAGTTGCACCTGGCTATTACGCCCCGGGCCGGGTGTCCGAGACATCCCCAACCAATTACTACCACAGCCTCTCCTTGGCTGGAATCTATTCACACGGAGAACACATGACAGTACTAGAAGCTATCCAGTTCCACGAAGTAGCCAACATCTTCCCCATGATGGGCGAAGACGAGTATAGATCCCTGGTCGCTGATATCAGGGCGAAAGGCCTGCTAGAGCCGATATGGACCTATCAGGGCAAGATTATCGACGGTCGCAACCGCTATAAGGCCTGTTTAGCAATAGGCATTGAACCCCGGTATCGTGAGTGGAACGGCGAGGGCTCGCTCGTGGCCTTCGTAGTAAGCCTAAAGTCAATATGTTCTTGATGCCAAGAAGATCGTCGCCCAGGCCCCTGAACTCAAAGATGCTATCCTCACCGGCACGCTGACCATCCCAGAAGCGAAACGACAGATCAAAGAGCAGGCGCGTGAGCAACGGCGTGAGGAAAACCGCGAGACCATAGCCCAGGCACGCACGATTGAAGAAGCGCTAGGCGGCGCAAGGTTTGCCACTATTGTGGTAGACCCTCCCTGGGACTGGGGCGATGAGGGTGACGGAGAGCAGATGGGGAGAGCCATGCCTGTATACGCAACAATGCCACTAGAAGAGCTATTAGTGCTCCCGGTGGGTAGATACGCAGACGAAGATTGTCATCTCTACCTCTGGACAACCAACCGATCTCTACCCAAAGGTTTCCGGCTGCTTGAGACCTGGGGCTTTCGCTATGTGATCTGCATCACCTGGGTGAAGCCGTCCTTTGGCATGGGGAATTACTTTCGTGGTCAAACCGAACATCTTCTGTTCGGTGTGAAGGGCTCACAGCCCCTTAAACGTAAAGATGCTCCAACCTACTTTGAAGCTCCTCGCGGCCCTGGTGGGCATAGTAGCAAGCCAAGGGAGATATATCCCTTTATTGAGTCCTGTAGTCCCGGCCCATACCTGGAGCTGTTTGCTCGCTCAGAGCGCCCTGACTGGACAAGTTGGGGGGCGGAAGTATGACCCTTACAGCCTACTCATTCCAGGAACAGATGAAGGTGAGTGAAGGCGCGGGCGAGAAGGATATCACTACCATCCTTCTTGCCAGCTTCCCCACCGCAGTTGAAGTAGAAAAGGCGAGCACATCTGACGACAGGCAGGGGACAGACTACTGGATTATTATCCAATCAGGGCAAAGGCTGAGTGTGGATGTGAAGGTTCGTGCTATGGACTGGGCATACAAGCACCCTGATGAAGATGATGTGGCATTGGAAACATGGTCAGTGGTAGGAACAAAGATCGGCTGGACGAGAGACGTTAAGAAGCGCACTGATTACATCTTGTGGCTATGGCTGGATACTGGGCGCTGGATGCTCGTCCCTTTTCCTATGTTGTGTAGCGTTTTCGTAAGGTGCTGGGAAGAATGGCGTGGGGCGTATAAAACTCGTATCCAGCCGACAGCGAACCGAGATGGCTCTCAGTGGAAAAGTGAGTGCGTTTTTGTCCCGAGAAGTGTGATCTGGGCTGAAATCTATGCCGCTTTCGGGGGTGCGCATGATCGATACGAATGAGATAATTATTCAGCAACAGAAGGAACGGGTGCGCAGCCTTCTCCGGCGTCGTGGCTGGTCCCTGCACATGAAGGCTTACCCCAACAACCGCCTGTATGCTGCTGCTGCGAAGCGAGAAATAGGTGGTAAATGGAGAGGGGTGTACATTGCCAGCGTCACCCGGCTGTCTGATATGACCGACGAGGCGATACTTCGCAAAGTTCCCAATATAGCGTGACAGCCGTCCTATTCATCCCCCGGGCTGCTGCGTCTCTGCCTGCGAGCCAAGAGGTTGCTCGGGCTCTCCGCTTCCCCCAAGTGGCGACTTCTTAACATCTCCAACGTAGAGTTGACTATACTTTGCTCCTCCTCGGAGAGACGGAGATAGGTATCAACGAAATAGATAATCTCGGCGGATTGCTCCCCCTGGAACATAGGCTGGACGAGTTCCAGGAGCGGGACACGCAAAAAGGCTGCGATCCGGTCTAGTTCTGGCCCGGTGATGGCTCTGGTGCCAGTTAAAAGTGCTGGTAGCCGCCCCCGGTCAATCTCTAGCGCCCAGGCAAGTTCATTCTTGGTCAGGCGGTTCTCGATCAACTTCTCAATGATGAACTTTCCTAGCGCATCAGCCTGCTTCCAGTCTTTCTTATACTTGGATGGCGGCTTCGGTTGTGGCTCATCGGGCATGGCGATTCCTTTCTCGTCGTGTGAAGTAGCCTAGTCCCCCCTGTCTATAGAGAATTGTACCCAAGGTCTGCCTGTTTTTTCAAGAGTGGAAGAGCTTCCAATGAATAGTGGACAACGAATTATTCCGCAGTGACCGCAAAAACGCGCACACTTCGTGTAGTCATGGTATACTGCTGCCTGGGTACGGATGTGTTGGGACGCCCTCGGGAGTGCCACTTCGGATAGTCCCCTCAAAACCTACTAGTAGCTGCGCAACCAAATCACTCATGAGTGACCCTCTTTCAACACAAGAAACAACCGACACCCCCTGGGAACGTCAACAAGGTGAGAGCAACCTATGGTTTGATAGATTCTCTATCTATCTCCAGATGGGGCCTCCCCGGAATCAGCTTGGGGCAGTCCACATTGAAGACAGACGGCAAAACCGCCCTCTTACCCGGTGGACACCCGGGAGCTGGCGCGATGCCTTCAAGAAGTTCCGCTGGGAAGAGCGTGCCATCGCATGGGACGAACACAAGCGCCGCGAGATTTTCAATCGCGGATTCGCTTCCGACCTGGTACGCATAGAAAAGCTGGACAAGCTTGCCACCAGGCTTGAAGCCAAGATCGAAGCGATGTTCGATGCCTTAAAGCCGCCCAAAGGTGGGTTCAACGAACTCATGATAGGGCGCTACCTGGAAGCCCTTGACGCGCTAGCTAAAGAAACTGGCGGGCGTGTCCAGCGCAAGGAGATTGCCGGTCCTGGTGGCGGGCCGCTGGAAGTCCTGCTTTTCCTTCCTGAACAAGAGAGAGACGATCCACTAGCGGGGAGCACGCACAGCCAGGTCGGTATCAGCGGGGAGCTTGATGACCACCTGGCTGGCGGGTATGACGACGAGGACGAATGATGGCAGTACAGGGGCTATGGTGCGAGTCTACACACGTAGCACGCGGGGACATTTTTCAGTTAGGACATCACCGCCTGATGTGTGGAAATTCTACGAACGGCGCTGAAGTGGGAATGTTGATGGCAGGGGCAAAGGTAACTGCCGTTGTCACTGATCCACCCTATGGGATCATCCATGCGGAGTGGGATACGGTCACACTCGGCTTTGTCGATCACCTTGGAGCTGTCTCAGAGGAAACTGCCACATGTGTGTTCTTCTGTATGTTACCCTTTGGGTTCACTCTTCACAGTGCAATGCTAGATGCTGGCTATCAGTGGCGGTGGGATAGCGTCTGGACGAAATCCAATGGCGGCTTTCGTGTGAGCAGGCACACGCCTCGGCCAGCGCACGAACACCTCTTTGCCTATGCCAGGCGCGGCATAAAGCCATCCGAACTCATCTTCAACGGCTGGGATGCTGGCGAGAAGGAACACCCCTGGCAGAAAACCAACGGGAGCGGCCAGGGTGACACCAAAGAGGTCTACCGGAGAGTATTTCAGCCTGTTTCTGCTGGACAGGAAGACGGGCAGCGCTGGATACGGTCTGTCATTCCCGGCAAAGAGAAGCCTGTGATGCCAGTGCGAGAGCGTACAGCGCACCCGACACAAAAGCCACTTGAGGTTGTCACCAAGCTTGTGCTCTTACTCTCACATGTAGACAACGTGGTCTATGACCCCTTCCTGGGCAGTGGCACCTCTTTACTCGCATGTGAACAGACTGGGCGTCGGTGTTACGGCATGGAACTGTCAAGCGAATACTGCGAACTGATTATCCAGCGCTGGCAGCAGTCCACAGGACAAAAACCTGTCAAGGTACACGATGGTTACTCTCCCCAAGCAAGTGCAGCAGCGGGCTAAGCCTGGACAAACTCTGATAGGACCCCAGCCAGGGCCGCAAACGCGCTTCCTTCAAAGCAACGCCGATATTACAGTGTTTGGGGGAGCTGGAGGAGGTGGGAAGTCGTATGGCACGCTGCTGTTCCCAACGCGCCACATTAACACTCCAGGCTACCAGGCGGTCATCTTCCGGCGCACTATGAAGCGCGTCACCATGAGTGGTGGCTTGTGGGACGAGTCCTACAAGATTTACCCACACCTTGGGGGCCGTTCTAATAAAAATGACCATAGCTGGACATTCCCCTGTCCAGGTGGCGGCGAAGCAACTGTCGAGTTCTCGCACCTGCAATATACATCGACGATGTATGACCGCAAGGGCTTGCAGGCCGCACTTATAGCCTTTGAAGAATTAACTGAGTTCGACGAGAGTCAGTTCTTCTACCTGAAGTCTCGTAACCGCTCAACATGTGGCGTGAAGCCGGTCATGGTAGCCACGACAAATCCTGATGCTGATAGCTGGGTCAAACGGTTTCTTGCCCCATGGGTGGATGACCAATGGAGTGATTCGGATCGAAGCCCATCTGGCGAGACCAGATTCTTCATTCGTGAAGACGACGCGATCCGATGGCTCCCCAGGGGCGAGAAACCGACCGGCAAACTGGCGAAAGACGCCACATCAGTACGGTTCATCGCTTCCAGGCTGTATGATAACCAGATCTTGATGGACGCAGCCCCAGGCTACGAACGTAGTCTCAAGTCTTTGCCCCTGGTGGAACGAAGGCGACTCCTGGATGGTGACTGGTCTATCAGGCATGCAGGTGGCAAGCTCTTCAAGAAGCACTGGTTTAAGATCGTTGACACTGTCCCTGCCGATATAGTACGGACGGCCCGGGGCTGGGACCTGGCAGCCACAGAAGCTGAAGACGACGACGAGAAGACAGGCCCTGACTTCACTGCCACGGTCAAGGGCGCGAAACTCAAGGACGGGCGCTACATTATCCTGGACACCCAACGCATGCGAGAGTCGCCCCTCAAGGTTGAAGAAGCAGTCACCAATACTGCTTCCCAGGACGGCCCAAAGTGCGCCATCTACATGGAACAAGAACCAGGCAGTGGTGGGAAGAACACCATTGCTTACTACTCAAAAAAGCTGGCTGGCTATCCCTTCGGCGGCATTACCACTGTTGGTAAGGGCTCCAAGATAGAACGTGCGAAACCTGCCAGCAGCCAGGCCGAGGCTGGCAATATTCTCCTCTTACGCAGCCCTGAGAATGAGGCCTTCCTGAACGAACTAGAGGCCTTTCCAAACCCCAAAGTGCATGATGACTGGGTTGATGCCACAACCGTCATGATGAACCAACTCTTCTTGGAATACAGCCCCGGCGATGCCAAGCAGGACCTGGCTGAACGAAAAGCCCTAAGGAAGAAGCGACTTGACGAACTACAAGAAGCATTCTGGAAACCGGAACAACCGAAGCAAGCAGCACAATAAGCCTGCCCTGGTGGTGGACAAACCTGAAGTCCCCCAGGTGGTATCCGCTCCCCAGGTGGCGAGCGCACGTCGCAAACCGAATATTCGCCCAGGTGCCACGAACTTCACTCCTGTAAACGACAAAGTGATGCAGCAGATGTGGGCCAATATGGCCCCGCAGACGAACGGAACCCCTTTCTACGCTCCCGGGGTGCCTATCCGACCGGTGCCGGGCATCACGCCAGAACAAGGCCCCAGGCAGTACCAATACGAGATTGGTTATAACATAGGCCAGCTTCCCAGGGCAACAGAAGACTACTCATTTGACGAGTTGAGAACGCTGGCGAAAACCTTTGACGCCATTCAGCTCTGCCTGCAAGTTTGGTATGACTACCTCAGTAAGCTGGAATTGGTCATTGAGCCCCGGCCCGAGCTGATCGATGAAGACATGGATATCAGCGAGTACAGTGCTGACATTCAGTATTATAAAGACTTTTTCGCTTATCCCGATAAGGAACATGACCTTCACTCCTGGATGCAGATGGCTGTCCGAGACCAACTGGAGATCGACGCCCTGGCAATATTTGTGCGCAAGAACCGTGCTGGTGGTGTCTACTCATTAGATATTTTGGATGGGGCAACGGTGAAACCCCTTATCGACG
>WNGQ01007414.1_pt1 | contig 10535 bp, 6 predicted proteins | sample 5407661 | NCBI WGS metagenome assembly WNGQ01 (sample SAMN13153382, study PRJNA577476) | soil metagenome | isolation source: 60 cm soil or saprolite under Garry oak tree replicate 2 | place: USA:California | collected 2016-06-15 | reverse complement strand
TTCCCCGAGATCGCCGAAAAGCGCCATGAGCGCGGTGGCGCGCTTAGCGGCGGTCAACAGCAGATGTTGACGGTGGCGCAGGGATTGGTGCGCCGTCCGCGCCTGCTGATGCTCGATGAACCCTCCGCTGGCCTGTCGCCGGTGCTGGTCGATCGCGTGCTCAACGTCATCAGCCAGCTGCGAAAACAGGGCACCGCGGTGCTGCTGGTCGAGCAGTTGCTCGAAAAGGCGCTCGCCGCCGCCGACCGCGTCTACGCGCTGGTGCAGGGCCATATTGTGCTGGAAGCGCCGACCAGCGAAGCCAACCTGCCGCAACGCATCGAACGCGCTTATTTCGGCCATGATGCGAAGGTGGATGTCGCGTGATCGCCGGAAATTCTGGATCGTAGTTGTCTTGCAGTTGTCTTGCAGTCCCGTCTTGCAACCGTCTTCCGTTTGGTCATACATTTGCGACCAACGACAAGCGGACGGCCGCAGACCAATAGCGGCGTAACAAAACGCGCGGGAAGGAAACGTTATGAAGAGGGTGTCCGTCAGCCGTCGCGCGTTCCTGAAATCGTCAAAGGCGACCGCTGCCTGGTTGGTTTTGTCGCCCGCGATCATCGGGCGCGCGCAAGCCGCCACGACGAAACTCAAATGTTCGTCGTCGCTTCCCAACGATCCCAAATATGCCAACGGCCGCGTCTACTACGACAACCTGGTCAAGAACCTCAAGGCCAACGGCCTCGGCGAACAGATCGACGTCGCCTTCTTCCCCGACAACCAGCTGGGTCAGGAAATCGATGTCATCAATTCCGTCAAGTTGGGGGTGATCGACCTGATGGTGTCGGGCTCGTCGATCTCGGCCAATCTGGTGCCGCTGGTCGGGACCTTCGACCTCGGCTATCTCTTTTCCAGTTTTCCGCAGCAGACCAAAGCCTTTGATGCCGGTGCTGCCAAGCCGATCGAGGAGGCTCTGCTCAAGGGTGCCAATATCCGGATCATCTCGTGGGCCTATAATTTCGGTTCGCGCAGCGTGCTGGCCAAGAAGCCTGTAAAAGGTCCCGAAGATCTGGCTGGCCTCAAGATCAGAACCCTGCCGAACCCCGTCATTACCGAGTGTCTGCGCCTGATGGGCGCTGCCGCCACGCCGCTGGCGTTCGGTGAAATCTACACGGCATTGCAGGCCGGCGTGCTGGACGGGCTTGAGCATGACCCGCCAACCATTCTTGCCAGCAAGTTCTACGAGACGTCCAAGCACTACGCGCTGACGCAGCATAATTTCTCGCCGCTCGCGATCTATTTCAGCGATGCGACGTTCAATCGGATGGATGCAAAACTGCGTGAAGGATTTCTCGACGCCGCCAAAAAGGCGGCGGCCGATACCCGCACTCACGGTCTTGAAATGGAGAAGGAGGCGCTCAGGAATCTCGTGGACAAGGGCGTCACGATTGTCGAATGCGACAAGGAAGCCTTCCGCAAGCGCGTGCTTCCCCAGACCGACAATTTCGTCAAGGCGCGCCCTGAAGCGAAACCGGTGGTGGATATGATCCGCGCGACAGAAGCTTGAGGGCGAGACCATGTCAGGCGCCGCGCCTTCGCCAAGCGGCGGCCACCGGATCACAGCCCTGCTGCTGCCCGTAAGCGACGTATCGGCGGCGATCCTGCTCGCCGCCGATCTGCTGGTGGTTTGCGGTTCGGTGTTGCTGCGCTTCCTGTTCAACGCGCCGGTGGAATGGGCCGATGATGTCGCCCGCGGCCTCATGGTCGGGTCGAGCTTCTTCGGCGCCGCCAGCGCGCTGGCCCGCAGCGAAAACCTCGGCGTGGCGTTCTTCATCGACAAGCTGCCGGCCGGCATCAGGCGCCTGGTCGATTGCATCGGCGCGCTGCTGGTGGCCGTGATTGCCGGCTACGTCGCATTCAACGCCCTAAAGCTTGGTGGGCTGACCACCGGCCAGACCTCCGGCTCCGGCCTGCCGCTGGAGCTGACATTCTATCCGATGGGCGTCGGCGCGCTTTTCATGACGATTTTTGCGATCGAGCTTTTTTGCTCGCGTCCGCTTCGCGACATGTTCACTGGCGCGGTCGCCACCGGTTTGATCGCGGGCCTCTATCTGGTGTGGGATTTCTTGGGCCCGGATTCGGTGCCGTCGTCGGGTACGCTGATGCTGACGGGCTTTTTCATCACACTGTTTGGGGGATTGCCGATCGGCTTTGCGCTGGCGTTGGCGGCGCTGATCTTCATCTGGGTGGAGGGCACGCTGCCCGGCGTCATCTTCGCCCAGCAGATGGCGCGCGGCATCGACAATTTCGTGCTGCTTGCGATCCCCTTCTTCATTCTGGTCGGCCACCTGATGGAAGCCAACGGCATGTCGGTTCGCCTCATCGAACTGCTGCAGCGCGCAGTCGGTCGCATGCGCGGCGGCCTCAACGTCGTCATGGTGACTTCGATGGTGCTGTTCTCCGGCATTTCCGGCTCCAAGATGGCCGATGTCGCGGCGGTCGGATCGGTGCTGATCCCCGCCGCCCGCCGCTCCCGGCAGAATCCCGGCGGCGCCGTGGCCTTGCTGGCGGCCTCCGCCGTCATGGCGGAAACCATTCCGCCGTGTATCAATCTGATCATCCTCGGCTTTGTCGCCAACCTGTCGATCGGCGGCCTGTTCGTCGCGGGCTTGCTGCCCGCCGGGTTGATGGCGTTGGCGCTGATCGTGGTGTCGATCATGTCAGGGAAACGCCCGGCGCGCGCCGAGGAGATCGAATCGCGGCTTCCCATGTCGGGGCTTTGGAGCGGTGCGATCGCATCGTTCGGGTTGATCTTCATGATTTTCGCGGGCTTCAAGAGCGGGTTCGCGACCGCCACCGAAATCTCGGCGTTCGCCGTGATGTATGCGATCGTGGTCGGCAGCCTGGTGTTCCGCGAGCTCAGCTTCAAAACCGCGGCACATAGCTTCGTGCAAGCGGCGACGCGTTCCGGATTGGTGCTGTTCATCGTCGCGGCCGCGCAATCGCTCGCCTTCATCCTGACGCTGCAGCAAGTGCCGCATGCGGTGGGCGACTTGATGCTGTCGCTGTCGGGCACCCACGGCACATGGCTGTTCATGCTGCTGTCGATCGTCGTGCTGATCGTGATGGGTTCAGTGCTCGAAGGCGCCGCGGCGTTGATCATCTTCGGGCCGCTATTGTTGCCGGTCGCGGTCAAGCTCGGCATTGATCCCCTGCATTTCGGCGTTGTGCTGGTGATTTCGATGGGGCTCGGGCTGTTCGCGCCGCCGCTCGGCCTCGGGCTCTACGGCGCCTGCCTGATCGGCAACGTGCCGATCGAGCAGACCGTCAAGCCGATCATGGGCTATCTTGGATTGCTGTTTCTGTGCCTGCTGGTGATTGCCTTTGTGCCCGGCATCAGTACCGCACTGCCACGCGCCTTCGGCTACTGACCGGCGGGACCTGGAGCATGACCTGGAAAAGTGGAACCGGTTTTTTCGAAAAGGTCATGCTCAAACAAAGAGATGAGATCATGATCCGATTCAATCTAATCGGATCATGATCTGGGAGAAACCGTTCGATGACAAAAATCCTGCTGACCCATACGCCGCAGGCGCGCCGCCAGTATTATGGCGAGCGCAGCCTGAACGGCCTGCAAGCCCTCGCGCAGGTCATCCTGCATGAAGCCGGCGAGACGCTGGATGCGGCCGGCCTGATCGAGGCCGCGCGCGATGCCGATATCATCGTGGCCGATCGTCTGACGGAAGGGCCGGGAAAGATTTTCGCAAGCCTGCCGAAGCTGCGCGCCTTCGTTCGCTGCGCGGTCGATATCCGTAACATCGATGTCGAAGCCGCCTCCGCGGCGGGGGTGCTGGTCACGCGCGCCGGTCCGGGCTTCGTGCCGTCGGTGGCGGAACTGGCGCTCGGTTTCCTGGTCGATCTGTCGCGCGGCATTTCACGTGCGACGGCGGATTACCGTGCGGGGCGCAAACCGGCGATCGTGATGGGGCGGCAGCTTGCCGGCAGCCGTCTCGGCATCATCGGCTACGGCAGCATCGGTCAATATCTCGCGCGCATCGCCAAGGCGCTTGGCATGGAGGTGATGGTGGCGGACCCGTTTGCGGCCGTCACCGACGTGGACATCAAGCAGGTACCGCTCGAGGAGCTCCTCGAAGGTTCCGACTATGTGGTGTGCCTGGCGGTCGCCAATGAAAGTACGGAGAATTTGATCGGGCAGGCGGCCCTCGCGCGGATGCGGCCGCACGCCTTCTTCGTCAATCTGTCCCGCGGCAACCTCGTCGATGAGGCTGCCTTGATCGCGGCGTTGCGCGAGAATCGCATCGCCGGGGCGGCGCTGGATGTCGGCCGCGCCCTGGATCAGATGCCGACCCCCGAACTGGCGAAGCTTCCGAATGTCATCGCGACGCCGCATGTCGGCGGGTTGACGCCGCCGGCGATCGAGAGCCAGTCGTCCGAAACGGTTCGTCAAGTCGAGGCCATTGTCAACGGCGGGGTTCCTGTGGGTGCCGTCAACGCCGCTCATTGGACCCGCCGTCCCTGAGCGCATTACCTTGAGGAAAAAATGGGAGACGATGCATGCGGATTACCGACGTTAAGGCGCACCACATCCGGATTCCCTTCGATGCAGGGGCGGCGAGTTTCAGGCAAGGCGCTTCCGCGATTGCCGCGCTCGATATGGTGATCGTCGAGGTCTTGACCGATGCAGGCCTCATCGGCTGGGGCGATGCCTTTGCCTATGTCTGCCCGAAGACAACTCTGGCAGCCATTGACGAGATGATCGCGCCGCAGGCCCGCGGCCTCGAAGTGCCGGATGCCGAGGGCATCCCCGATTTCATGGACCGCATCCAGCGCAATCTGCATTTGTTCGGCCGTTACGGCATTACCATGTTTGCGATCTCCGGCCTCGACATCGCGCTTTGGGATCTGGCCGCGAGAGTGCAAGGCCGGCCGCTGCATCGCCTGCTCGGCGCCAGCAAGCGGGCGCGAATCCCTGCCTATGCGAGCCTGCTCCGGATCGGAACGCCGGAACATATTGCGAGCGAATGCGAGGGCGCGTTGCGACGGGGCTACCCTGCGATCAAGCTGCATGAGACGACGACGCCCGCCGTATTCGCGGCGCGGCAGGCGATCGGCGCTATCGTGCCGCTGATGGTCGACATGAATTGCCCACTGGACGGAACTGAGGCGATTGCATTCGCGCAAGCTTGCCGGGCGGCGGCGCCGATGTTCCTCGAAGAGCCGGTATGGCCGCCCGAGGATTTTGCGACCCTGGCGGAGGTGCGCGCCAAGGGCGGGCTCGCGATCGCAGCCGGCGAGAATGCCTGCACGGCGCATCAATTCAGGCAGATGATGAGTGCGGGCGCCGTCAGCTATGCGCAGCCCTCGGTCATCAAGGTCGGCGGCATCACGGAATATCTCAAGGTCGCAGCGCTCGCCGATCAGATGGGCGTCAGGCTCGCCCCGCATTCTCCGTATTTCGGGCCCGGGCTGCTCGCGACGCTGCAACTGATGTCGCTCCGTGACGATGGCTCGTTCCTTGAGGTTTTTCACATGACTCGCGCCGCATGTCTCTGGCATGGCCGGATCGATGCCGATGCCAATGGCACCATCGCGGTGCCGGAAGGACCGGGGCTCGGCTACGAGCCGGACAGAGAGATCATGGCGCGTTACCGTGTGTCATGACCGACATTGCGGTGCTAATTCTTCGAGCGAGCATGCCTGTTCGGACAAGAGAGCCAGACGGCGCTTAGCCGTTCCGCGACATCTTTCGTGCGTTGCCGAGAAACGTGATTGACCCGGTGATCCCGAGATGGTCCGAAGGATCAGGCTCGGAATCTCGGCTTCGCCCTTCGTGCGCCCCTGGAATGACAAGATAATCTGATGCGGCTTCCTTTCTACTACGGCTGGATCATCGTCGTCGTGACGTTCGTCACCATGGCGATCGGCGTCAACGCCCGCACCTCGTTTTCGCTGTTCTTTCCACCCATCATCGACGAGTTCGGCTGGGAGCGCGGCGTCACCGCAGGCGCCTTCTCATTCGGCTTTCTGATTTCGGGGGCCATGAGCCCCTTGATCGGCCGCATGATGGATCGCTTCGGTCCTCGCGTGGTCATGGAGCTCGGCGTCGCGTTGATGGGGGGAGGGTTGCTGCTGGCACCGCTGACGACGCAGCCTTGGCATCTGTATCTGACCATCGGCGTCATGGTCGGCGCCGGAAGCGTCTGTCTCGGCTATTCCGGCCAATCCTTGTTCCTGCCCAATTGGTTCAATCGCCGGCGCGGGCTGGCGATGGGGCTTGCATTCGCCGGCGTCGGAATTGGCTCCATTACCCTGCTGCCATGGGCGCAGCTCATGATCGAGCAAACCGGCTGGCGCACCGCCTGCACGGCGATCGGCATTCTGGTTCTGGCGGTGCTCGCCCCGATCAACCTGCTGCTGCGCAAGCGGCCGCAGGATCTCGGGCTTGAGCCGGATGGAGACGCGGCACCTTTGGCATCTGCCAAGCCGGTATCGTATGTCGTCGATCCCGATTGGGCCGGCATCGACTGGACCTTGCAGCGCGCGGTTCGCACGGCCCGTTTCTGGTGGCTCGCGCTCGGCTATTTCGGCGGATTGTATATCTGGTACGCGGTGCAGGTTCACCAGACCAAATACCTTCTCGACATCGGCTTCAGTCCGAGCGTCGGGGTCTGGGCCTTGGGCGTGGTCAGTCTGCTCGGCATTCCCGGCCAGGTCATGCTCGGACACCTCTCCGACCGGTTGGGGCGCGAATGGATCTGGACCGCGAGCTGCTTGGGCTTTGCGATCTGCTTTGCGGCACTGATCGCGCTGGCGCACGTTCCCTCCTTGATGCTGGTCTACGTCATGGTGCTCGCGCAGGGCGCGCTCGGCTATGGTCTGACCGCCATCCTGGGGGCGGTGGTTTTCGAGATCTTTCAGGGCAAACATTACGGCAGCATATTCGGTAGCGTGATGCTCGCAGGCCTCGCCGGAGGCGCCGCCGGCCCCTGGGTCACCGGCTTTCTGCACGACCTTTCAGGGAGTTATGCGTTCGCCTTCGCGATCGGAATTGGCGTGAGCATGTTATCGGCGGCGGCGATCTGGATGGCATCGCCCCGCAAAATTCGTGCGGTCGCCGGCCAGTTGCATCGGGCGCGAAGTTAGGACCGGTCTCGGCTGGCGGCCGTAGCCAGTTCCATGGCTTGCCGATATAAGGGGCTTGTGGGCCAATCAGCCCCCAAATGACCTCCGAGGCGCCCATGAACGAGCATGTTCAGACTGCGACGACCGAGCCGCTGTTCAACCCGCTGGCGCCGGAGTTCATTCGCGATCCCTATCCGTCCTATGAACGGCTGCGCACCACCGATCCGATGCATGTCACGCCGTTCGGCGCCTTCGTCGCCAGTCGGCACGCGGAGGTCAGTCTGGTGCTGCGCGACAAGCGTTTCGGCAAGGATTTCGTCGATCGTACAACGCGGCGCTATGGGCCGCAGATCATGGAGGAACCGGTCTTCCGCAGCATGAGCCACTGGATGCTGCAGCAGGATCCGCCCGATCACACCCGCTTGCGCGGTCTGGTGGTGAAGGCGTTCACGGCACGCCGGGTCGAGGACATGCGCCCGCGCATCCAGCACATTGTCGACGAAACGCTCGATGCCATCGCCGGGCAGGGTCACATGGACCTGATCGAGGATTTTGCGTTCCGGCTGCCGGTGACGATCATCTGCGACATGCTCGGAATTCCGGAAGACCATCGTGAGGCCTTCTACAAGAGCTCGCGCGATGGCGGACGTCTGCTCGATCCGGTGCCGTTGTCGCCGGCTGAAATCGAGCAGGCCAATGCCGGTCATTTGATGGCCAAGATGTATTTCCAGCAATTGTTCGAGCTCAGGCGGAGCCATCCGGGCGACGATCTGACGTCGCAGCTGGTGCATGCCGAGGAAGATGGCAGCAAACTCTCGAATGAAGAACTGACCGCCAATATCATTCTGCTGTTCGGTGCCGGGCACGAAACCACCGTCAACCTGATCGGCAACGGCCTGCTGGCATTGTTCCGCAATCCCGACCAGCTCGCGCTGCTCAAGGCCAATCCCGGTCTCATCACCAACGCCATCGAGGAGTTCCTGCGTTACGATTCCTCGGTGCAGTTGACCGGACGGGTGACGCTGGAAGACATCGACGACCTCGGCGGCAAGAAAATCCCGAAAGGCGAAACCGTGCTCTGCCTGCTCGGCTCCGCCAATCGCGACCCCGCAGTCTATCCCGACCGGCCCGAACAGCTTGATATTGCCCGGCCCAATGTGCGGCCGCTGTCCTTTGGCGGGGGCATTCACTTCTGCCTTGGCGCCCAATTGGCGCGCATCGAGGCCGAGGTCGCGATCATGACCCTGCTGCGCCGGCTGCCGGATCTGCGGTTGGACGATGCCGAAAATCCGGAATGGCGGCCGACCTTTGTGCTGCGTGGCCTCAAGCAGCTGCCCGCAAGCTGGTAACGGCCTCCGGCGTGACGCCGCCGCGCGTACTGCTGTGACTTCGCCACAGTTGCCCTATATATGGCGTGGCTGCGGCGCCGTTGCAGAATGTGGCGGCTGGGTGGCTTAGGGCTGACCATCGCGAGGGTGCGGACAGCCTCGCGGTTGGACCGCGCCATGCCGCGCATGGCGAACGCGCCGGAACATGTTCAAGGGAGACACCGTGCAGACGACGCTGCTCGGATTGGCGATCGCCTTTATCATTGCGCTGATTGCCGCGCTGATCGGGCCGTACTTCATCGACTGGAACCAGTTCCGGCCGCAATTCGAGACCGAGGCCACGCGGGTCCTGGGCGCGCCGGTCCGCGTCGGCGGCGAGCTGGACGCGCGTCTGCTGCCGACGCCGTCGCTGCGGCTGCGCTCCGTGGTGGTCGGCGGCGCCAACGATCTCGGCAAGGTTCGCGCCGACAAGCTCGATGTGGAGTTCAGCCTGGGCTCGCTGATGCGGGGCGAGTGGCGCGCCGACAAACTGACCATCAACGGCCTGGCGCTCGATCTCGGGCTCGATTCGCAAGGCCGGATCGATTGGCCGGCGTCGAGCGGAAAGTTCAATCTCGGGACGCTGGCGATCGACCGCCTGAACCTGACCGGCCGCATCGCGCTGCACGACGCCGCGAGCCGCGGCACGCTCGAGCTGAACGACATCGCCTTCAGCGGCGACGTGCGCTCGCTGGCCGGATCGGTTCGGGGCGACGGCAGCTTCATGCTGGCGGGTGCGCGCTACCCGTTTCGCGTTTCCTCCGGGCAAAGCGCTGATGGCAACGGTACCCGCGTTCATCTCAATATTGATCCCGGCGCGCGTGCGTTATCCGCCGATCTCGACGGCGTGCTCAACTTCGAGGCGCGCGCGCCGCGCTTCGAAGGCGCGATCACGCTGGCGGGGCCCTCTGGGATCCGAGTGAGGGGCGGCGAAATGACGCAGACGCCGTGGCGAATATCGGCGAGGGTCAAGGCCGATCCAGCCACCGCGCGGCTGGAGCAGGTCGAGGCCAGTTATGGGACCGAGGAGACCGCGCTGAAATTCACAGGGCTCGCCGACCTGCATCTTGGCGGATCGCCGTTGCTGCATGCCGTGCTGTCGGCGCGACAGCTCGATGCCGACAAGTTTGCCGCCAAAGACAACAAGGACGGCAACGCCGCCGAGCCGATCCGGTTGTTGCCGGCGCTGCGGACGCTGATGACAGCGATCCCAGAGCTTCCAATCCCAACGCAAATCGAGGTCAGCTCCGAGCAGATCATGCTGGGCGGGCGGCCGTTGCAGAATTTTTCCGCCGATCTGCGGGCCGACGCCAGATCATGGACCATCGGCCGGCTGGATTTTCGCGCGCCGGGCGCGACCCGCGTCAGCTTTGGCGGCAGCAACACGCAGCTCGACCCATCCACCGGTATCAAGGGCGCGATCGAGGTCGAGTCGTCGGATCCGGACGCGTTGATGACGTGGCTGCAGGGACGCGGCGAGGTCTTGCATCGCAGTCAGAAGCCGCTGCGCCTGAGCGGTGACGTCAGCGTGACCTCGGACCGCGTCGGCATCGACGCCATGAAGGCGGAGATCGACGGCGGCGCCATCGAGGGGCAGCTTTCGGTTTCAAGTCAGGCCGGCGGCGGCTCGCGGTTCGCCGCGGAGCTGAGAGCGGAGCGTCTCGATCTCGACGAGGCCGCGGCATTCGCGCGTTCGCTGGCAGGGCCGCAAACCGAGTGGCCCGACGAGGCGCAGCTATCGCTCAATATCGGCCACGCCATTTCGTCCGGCCAGGAGTTGCGCCCGTTTGCGGCGAGCCTCAGTTACGGCCCCAAAACCATCTCGCTCGATCGATTGAAGATCGGCGGGCCCAACGGCGTGACGGTGGAAGGCGCGGCAAGTTTCGACCGCGTCAACGCGACCGGACGCCTGGCGCTGAGTTCGGGTGCGGTGTCATTCGGTGGGATTACCGGCCTGATCGCGCCGTTCGCACCGGCATTGGCGTCGCGACTGAACGCGATGGAGGGGAGTGGAGGCCCGGCGCGGATTAAACTGGCACTCAA
>WNGQ01007411.1_pt1 | contig 10538 bp, 9 predicted proteins | sample 5407661 | NCBI WGS metagenome assembly WNGQ01 (sample SAMN13153382, study PRJNA577476) | soil metagenome | isolation source: 60 cm soil or saprolite under Garry oak tree replicate 2 | place: USA:California | collected 2016-06-15 | reverse complement strand
CGTGGGCGGCGTGGGCGCCGACCAGCGTGTAGAAGGTCGCCCCATAGGTGCTCGAGTGGACGGTGAGGCCATAGCTCACCAGCCGCAGCCACTCGTAACCCTGGACGACGAGGAACGTCGCTCCGAGCCCGGCCGCGGTCCAGAGGCTTCGCACGGTGGCGCGCCGTTCACCCCGCCGCAGCGCGCGGACGCCGTTCACGACCATGGCGCTCGAGCCGAGCAGGACGAGGGTGTTGAGCCCGGTCACACCGACGGGTAGCCGCGGCTGGAGCGGCGGCGGCCACGCCGGAGCGCTCACCCGCAGGACCCAGAACGCAGAGACGAGCCCGGCGAAGAGCATCACTTCGCCGCCGATCAGGAACAGCGTGGCCAGGAGCGCGTTGTCCATCACGCGACGGCGCGGCGACGGATCGTCATCGCGGCCCTCGCCTCCGCCCGTGGGCGGCGGCGACGGTGGCACGAGGCCGTTCGTGCGGCGACGGACGGTCGGTGGCGTCTCGAGAAGTGGCGCTACCATCGGATCCCCGCGAGCAGGCCAGCCAGCGCCAGCACGCCCATGATGGCCAAAAGAATGCGGACAAGCCGCCGGTTCTTGTCGTCGAGGGCTTCGCGGCTCATCGCTTGTCGAGCGCCAGCAGGGCCAGCACGGCCGGGAGATAGAAGAGCGACGCGAACAACACGCGCCGCGCGGACGTGGTCGAAGGCTCACGCGCTTGCAGCGCGCCGAACACCGCGAGGCCACCGCCGGCCACCAGCGCGCCGATGAAGTAGATCGATCCCGCCAGCCCGATCAGCGTCGGCAGCAGGCTCACGGCGAGCAGGCCGAAGCACGCGCTGACGATCTGCCGCTCCGTCGCGCATCCCACGTCGACCACGGGCAGCACGCGGACACCGGCCCGCGCGTAGTCGTCACGGTAGAGGCGCGCGATGGCCAGCGTGTGGGGAAGCTGCCAGAGGAACAGGATGCCGAAGAGCACCCAGGCGCCCACGCTGAAGTCCTCACGGGCCGCCACCCAGCCGGTGACCGGCGGCAGCGCGCCGGGAACGGCGCCCACGACGGTGCACAGCGCCGTGCGCAGCTTGAGCGGCGTGTAGGCGAAGAGGTAGAGGATCACGGTCGCGGCGGTGACGAGGGCAGCGAGCCCGTTGACGAACGCCGCCAGATAGCCGACTCCGAGCAGCGTGATGGCGCCACCGAAGACCAGCGCTTCCAGCGGCGAGAGCCGTCCGTCAGGCAGGGGACGCGCGCGCGTCCGCTCCATGCGCGCGTCCACGTCGCGCTCCCAGTACTGGTTGAGGGCGAGCGTCCCGCCCGCTGCCAGCAGCGTGCCGACGACGAGGTGGAGCATCCGCACGTAGTCCGGGGTGCCCGACACCCCTACGTAGTAGCCGACGAGCGTGGTGACGAGGATCATGACCACCACGCGTGGCTTGGTGAGCGAGAGCAAGTCGGTGGCGACTTGCCGGCGACTCCGGGCGATGGCGGTGACGACCAGCTCGGTGGTCATTTAACGGAGCCTCGGAGACCGGCTCGCACCGTGGGTGAGAGTGATGGGTACGTGGCGGCTGCGTTCGTCGTCCCGATTGGATTCACCGACCGCTCCGACCGGCTCGCACCGTGGGTGAGAGTGATGGGTACGTGGCGGCTCCATCCGTATTCCCGATTTGGTTGAATTCCCGATTGGACTCATCTTCTGATGTTGCGTGTCTCGCGGGCTTCGCCGAGACGCGGACGGCGAGGACGGCGGTGGCGGCAAGGATCAGGGCGGCGACGAGGCGGTGGGCGACGGGCAAGGCCAGCATCGTCGCCTGGCCGCCAGGAATCCACATCGATGAGAAGCGCGCGAGATAGGCGCCGACGCCGAGCGCGAGCTGAACGCCAAGCAACGCGAGCAGCACGCTGGCCAGCGGCGCCGCCACCGCGTCGCCGCTCCGGCGCAAGCGCGCGGTGAGCATCGGCACGATCACGAAGACCGCGAACGCGCCGACGAGATGATGGTCGACGATGCCGGCGTGGGTCACGAGCGCGCCGAGCACGATCTGGACGTAGGCGACGGCGGCGGCACCGAGCGCGAGGTTCCGCGTGGACGGTTCGATTCGCGCGAGGGGCGCGCGGGTGCGTGCCGAGGTCAGCAGGACGATCACCGCCAGCAGCGCGAAGAAGGCCTGGGCCAGACAGCCGTGGAGGATCGCGAGGACGTCCTGGCGCAAGACCACGCGCATCCCGCCCAGGAGTCCCTGCACCACCACGGCGAGTGCGGCCACGACGCCCAGCACGCGGAGGGTGGAGCCGCGTCGCCAGAGCGCGGCGGCGAGCGCCAGCGTGAGCAGACCGACCACGGAGCCGATCAGGCGATGGCTGTGCTCGTAGAAGATGCCTCCGATCATCTCCGACCAGGGATAGAGGAACATGTTGTAGCCGAACGTCGTCGGCCAGTCGGGGACGGCAAGCGCTGCCCCGGTGTTGGTCACCAGGCCCCCGAACAGGATCAGGACGAGCGTCGCCGCCGCCGTCACGATCGCCAGGCCCCGCGCCACCCGCCCCTCCGCTCCGCGCTCAGTGCCTGCCGGACCCCACGCGCGCAGGCGCCGGCTGCGTCTGGGGCAGGAAGTCCTCCCGGGACTCTGGCGAGCTGTACTCGTAAGGCCCGCGGTAGACGGTGGGAAGCTTCGCGCCCCAGTTCAGGTGGGGCGGAGGCGACGGCGCCGTCCACTCGAGCGTGTTCGCGTTCCACGGATTGGCCGGCGCCTTCCGGCCGGCGAAGAGGGACCAGAAGAAGTTGATGACGAACGGAATTTGGGACACGCCGAGGAGCAGCGCCGAGTAGGTGATGAGGACGTTCCAGTGCTGCTGGTGCTGGAGGAACTCGTACTGCATCGGGTTGTAGATCCGACGCATCTGGCCGCCCACGCCGATGATGTGCATCGGGAAGAACGTCAGGTTGAAGAACACGAAGGTCGGCCAGAAGTGCAGGTGGCCGAGGGCCGTGTTCATCATGCGGCCGAACATCTTGGGGAACCAGTAGTAGATGGCGGCGAAGGCCCCGAAGATGGAGCCGCCGAAGACGACGTAGTGGATGTGAGCGACGATGAAGTAGGTGTCCTGGATGTAGATGTCGACCGGCGTCGACGCCATGAAGATGCCCGACAGCCCGCCGATGACGAACATCCACACGAAGGCCAGCGCGTTCAGCATCGGCACCTGGAACTGGATCCGGCCGCCCCACAGGGTGCCCAGCCAGTTGAACGTCTTGATGGCCGAGGGGACGGCAATGATCATCGTCGTCACCATGAACGACATGCCGAGCGCGGGGTTCATGCCGGACACGAACATGTGGTGGCCGTAGACGATCCAGGAAAGGAACGCGATCGCGATCATCGAGAAGGCCATGGCGTGGTAGCCGAACACCGGCTTGCGCGCGAACACGGGCAGGATTTCAGAGGCGATGCCCATGGCGGGCAGGATCAGGATGTAGACCTCCGGGTGCCCGAAATACCAGAACAGGTGCTGCCAGAGGAGCGGCTCCCCGCCGCCCGACGGCTTGAACCAGCTCGTCCCCAGCGTGCGGTCGAAGAGCAGCATGGCCACGCCGGACGTCAGCACGGGCAGGGCCAGGAGGAGCAGAATGGCCGTGATGAAGAGCGACCAGACCACGAGCGGCATCCGGAACAGCTGCATGCCGGGCGCCCGCATGTTGATGACCGTCGTGATGTAGTTGATCGAGCCCATCATCGACCCGATGCCCATCACGAAGAGGGAGATGCACCAGAGGTTCTGTCCCCAGTTGACACCGGTGTAGTCCTTCACCGCCGACAGCGGCGCGTACGACGTCCACCCGGCGGCGGCGTGTCCGCCTTCCACGAAGAAGCCGGAGAGCATGATCAAGCCGGCGCTGAACGTGGTCCAGAACGACAGCATGTTGAGGAACGGGAAGGCCATGTCGCGCGCGCCGATCATCAGCGGGATGCAGAAGTTCCCGAAGCAGCCGGCCAGGATCGGCATGATGACGAAGAAGATCATGATCGTGGCGTGCATGGTGAACGCCATGTTGTACTGCGCCGGCTCGAGAATCCCGCCGGTCTCTTTGAGGATGCCGCCGAGTCCGGGGATGGCCGTCTCCGGCCAGGCCAGCTGCCAGCGCACGACGAGGGCGAGGAGGCCGCCGATGATCATCATGAAGAGCCCGAGGAACAGGAACTGCCGGGCGATCATCTTGTGGTCGGTGGAGAAGATGTAGGTCCGCACGAACCCGAGCTCGTGATGTTCGGCGTGAGCGGATCGCCCGTGAGCCGCGGCGGTGGTGGCACTCATGTCGTGGCGTCTCCCCCTACTTGAGGTTCTCGGCCATCCACTTGGCGTAGTCCTCCGCCGAGTGGGCGTAGACCCAGCCCCGCATACCGGAATGACCGAAGCCGCACAGCTCCGCGCAGGGCCACTCGTACTTGCCCGGCTTCATGACGTCGAACCACACGCCGATCTCGCGCCCGGGCACGGCGTCCTGCTTGATGCGGAACTGCGGCACGAAGAAGCTGTGGATCACGTCCTGCGACTTGAGATTGATCCGCACCGGCTTGCCGATGGGGACGTGCATCTCGTCGAGGAACGTCTTGTCGTCGTCCGTGCCGAACTTCCCGTCCGGCCCGGGATACGTGACCTGCCAGTTGAACTGCTTGGCGGTGACCTGGATCACGACGTCGGTGGCCGGCATCGTCATCTTGATCTTCGACCAGGCGGGAACGCTCAGGAACGTGAGCACCACGAGGATCAGCGCGGGGACCACCGTCCAGACGATCTCGAGCGTCGTGTTGCCGTGCGTGTAACGCGCGCGGCGACCCGGCCGGTCGCGATAGATGACCACGAACGCCAGCAGCGCGACGGTGACGAGGATGAAGGTGACGCCGGTGATCGCGTAGATCAGATGGAACAGCCAGTCGATGTCTTGGCCGTAACTGGTTACGTTTTCCGGCAGCCACCAGTTGAGCATGGGCGCCTACTTCTTCATCTCGAAGCTGACCTTGGTCGTCTGGCCTGCCTTGACCTCGACGTCCTTGGTCTGCTTGCCGAGGGTCTCGTGCCACACCTCGACCGTCTGCTTGCCGGGCGGCACGTTCTCGATCTTGGCCACGCCGTTGGCGTCGGTGACCGCGGCCGGGCCCGGCGTCACCGCCACCCAGCCGAGCATCCAGCTGTGGACGTCACAGGTCAGCTTCACGTACTCCGGCTTCTCCAGCTTCTCGGTCATCACCTTCTTGAACTTGGGCTGGGCCTTGTTGATCGAGGGATTGGCCGTGGAGTACGTATGGATGTTGTGCAGGATGTCGTCCGAGTTCTTGAGCTCGAGGTCGCCCGGGTTCATCGCGACGACGTGCGGGACGAACTTGCAGCCGTGCTGATCGATGGTGGTCTTCGTGGCCTTGCCCACGCCCTTGGCGCCGGGCACCGAGACCACGGCGTTGGCCAGGCCCTTGTTGCCGCCGACCACCACCTTCTCGATGACCGCCTCGGTCCCGCACTTCTCCGTGTCCTTGTTCACCTTCAGCTTCTCGACCTGAGGCGCTCCGTTGTACTTCACGTCGGCTTCGATGGTGCCGCCGCCTCCCTGCGCGGTGGCGCCGGGCAAGCCGATGAAGGTCGCCACGCCCAGAGCGAAAACCAGAGCCGTGACCGCTCCGAGTACCTTCCGCATCGCTGTTCGTCCTCCTGGATTCGGGATTACGATCGTCGGTTCGCTACTCGTACGACGAGCACCATTGCCGCCAGAGTGAGAAGGGCCACGACGGGGGGAATAACAAAACGGCGGTTCGACTGCGGCTCCTCCAGCCGCAGATAGTACCACGACGTCAGCGACATCCTGGTCCCGGTCTCCCCCGCGCCGCCGTCCCAGGCCTGGAACGCGACGGGTGTGAAGACACCGGGCTGAAACGTCGTGCGGTCGTCCTTTCCGGCGCGCGCGCGCTTGATCACCACGCGGTACTGACCGTTCTTGTAGACGGCCTTGCCGCTCGCCTCCGAGCCGGAAATCGCGGTGACCTTCGTCGGCCCGTTGGCCGTCGCCTCCATGGCCCCCTTGCCCTGCTCCCAGCGCAGCAGGTACACGCCGTCGCTGTCATTGCCCATCAGGAAGTACGGACGCTCGCCGCCCGACTCGACCTTCGGCGGGAACTGCAGAGCGATGGCGTCGGCGAAGACCTTCGTGGCGGCGTCGGGCTTCGACTCGGTGGGATCGTCCCACGTCAGGTGGAACGCGATCTCCTTGTCGTTCCAGGCGGCGCGCACGGCGACCATGTCGATCGACGGGTTGAAGTTCCGCGGATCCTGGATCACCTGCCCCATGAGCCCGACGTTCTGCGGCGCCATCTTCTTCCAGAAGTCGGCGTCGGGGTCGTCGGGGATGGCGTCGCTCACCGCCGTGACGGTGATCAGGGTCGCGTAGCCCGGCGACTCCGGCCCCAGCGACAGGACGTAGTTCGTCAGGTGCCAGATGTCCTCGGGCTTCTCGACCGAGTCGATGAAGGTCGGCATCGGCGTCCCCAGGACGCCGGTGGCCAGGCGCGTCGCGACGTCGGCGCGGCTCGCGCCCCCGCGGAACGTCCACCGCTTGGTGAGATTGGCCGGCTTGATCGGATGCCCCCATTCGTCCTTCAGCTCGGGCCGTGACGGCCCGTCGGCACGCCCCTCGGCGCCGTGGCACTTGTTGCACTCGATCGCCTCGAACATTTCCTTGCCGCGCTTGATCGAGTCCGCCGACGAGGCGACGTCCTTGGGCAGCTCCTGCTTCTTCGTTGCTTCCTTGAACTTGTCGGCGGCGAACGCCTTGACGTAGGCGACGACGTTCCACCGGTCCTTCTCTGGAAGAACCGCCCACGAGGGCATGGAGGTTCCCGGCATGCCGTCGCTGATGACGCGGTAGAGGTCCTGGTCACTGGGCGCCTTGCCCGCCGTCGTGCGGATCTTGTAGATCCCGCTGGTGAAGTCGCGCGGCTTGGGATCGAGCAGCTCGGCCGCCGGGCCCTTGCCGTCCCCCTTCTCGCCGTGGCACAGGAGACACTTGCGCTCGTAGACGGCCTTGCCCGCGTTGGCGTCGCTCGCCTGCCCCCACGCCACGCCCGGCAGGACGCTGAGAGCAAAAACGGTGGCAGCAAGCGCGATCGAGCATCGAGCTCGATCGATACGCAACGGGGGGGTTCGGGGGGCCATTTCGTGGCCCCCCGATTTCATCAAGCCCCCCGATTCCCTAATGCCCGGCACTCGCCGTCTCCCAGCGTCGCGGCTGCTGGCCGGTCGCGTCGTACAGGTACATGATGACCTGCCAGATCTGCTCCTCGGTCAGTCGGTCCTCCCACGCCGGCATCACGGAGTTCCACGGCGTGGATTCCCTGGGGAGCCCCGGCCCCCCCTTCGTGATCCGCCAGAAGAGGTACGCCTCCTGGAGCATCGCGATCGTGCCGGGATCCTGGAAATTCGCGGGGGGCGGATTGAAGCCCTTCGCGAAGTGGCCCTGACCGTCGAGGTTGTCGCCGTGGCAGTACATGCAGTTGCGGATGTAGGTCTCGCCGCCGGCGGCGACGTGCTTCTTGAAATTCGCCTGATCCTTCCGCAACGGATTCTCGGCGCCCGAGATGTTGATCGGCTTGCCGCGGAACTGAACCGTGTCCGGCGGCGCCGGGTGCACGGCGCGCAGCTCGGGCGGCGCCTGCGGCCGCGCGGCCGCCTGCGTGTAGGCGTAGTAGCCGAGGAGCAGCGGGACCACGACCATGAGCGCGTACCGCAGCGTGCGCCGGCTCGGATCCATCAGCGTCGACCGGATCGGGCGCACGAAGTTGCGCCACGAATCGGAGTCGGCCGACACGTAGATGAGCGTGGCCAGCAGCACCACCGTCATGTAGAGCCGGATGACGCTCGCCGGCGCCGGCGGCCGGATGCCGAAGCGGAAGATGCAGAACGCCAGGCCCAGGATCAGGACCACGTGGAAGAACCGCGAGCGCAGGAAGCCCATGCGCTATTTCAGGGTGAGGAGGAAGCTGACCAGATCGGTGTACTCCTTGGCGGTGAGCGTCTGGCCGAACGTGGGCGGCATCACTCCCGGCGGAAAGCCCGCGACGGTTCCCATCCCGCGGGGGTCGAGGATCTTCTTCATGATGTAGTCGGGCGTCTGGATCTTGGCGATCTGCGAGAGATCGGGCCCGACCGGCGAGGCGCCGATCTTGCCCGCCTTGTGGCAGGCGATGCAGCCGCCCTTGCCCTGGAACACCTGCTCGCCAGCCTTGGCGTCGCCGGGGATCTTCACCTCGGCCGTCGCCCCACCCCCAGCGGCCGCGGCGCCGGCCGTCTTCGGGATGTCGTCGAGCTTCACGTCCACGGTGCTCCCGAGCGATTCGAGAAACGCCGTCAACGCCCACAGCTCGGAGCGATTGAGGCCGATCGGCGGCTTGTCGACCGCCGGCATGATCGGCGGGTAGCCGGGCACGATGAAGGCGCCCGGCTGGATCAGCGACTCGATGAGGTACGCCTTGGCCGTCATGCCTGGCTTCCGGGTCGCCGCGCGCGAGCCGACGCCCGCGAGGTCGGGCGCGCGCGTGCCGGCCTGGCCGATCCGGTGGCAGATCTCGCAGGTGCCCTTGGTCTTGAAGATCTCCTCGCCCGCCTTGACGAGCTGGGCCGGCGTGACGTTGCCGCCCTCGAGTGACAGCTCCTGGGGCGGCTTCGATTCGATCTGCGGGATCGAGTTCGCGAAGTACGTGTACGAGCCCATGATCAGGAGCGCGAACACCGACGCCTTGACGCCGACCGGAACCCGCATCTAGTCCTCGCCGTGGCTCCCGCCGGCGATCACCGGCGCGGCGTGGCCGTGGGCCTGCGCCTTGCCGCGCTCGCTGAGACCGCCCAGCCAGAAGATGAAGCTCACGAGCGCGAAGAACACGATGGTCACGATGGTGATCATGTTGGCCGCGTACCCCAGGGCCGGGGTGAGCGCTTCCGGCGACGTGTCGCGCAGCACGCCGTACACGTGCCAGTGCTGGCGGATGCCGGAGCGCGCGAAGCCCATCAGCCCCATGAGCCAGGTGAAGGTGACGGCGAGCAGGATCAACACGTACTGCGAGCGCGGCGCAATGGTGCCCCAGCGGATCGTCCCCGTCGAGCGCGCGCCCTTGAACATGGGGAGGTCGATGGCCATCACGAGCACGATGCAGCCGAGCACGGCCATGACCTGGTACACCGAGAACCCGATCCGCACGATCGATTCCACGAAGTATCCGTACACGCCGTAGAAGACCACGACGGCGGCAGCCACGAAGAAGGCAGCCCACTGCACGGCTATGCCCGTCCCCACCCACGACTTCACCGACACGCGGTTGGCGCGGCGGTAGAGCACGAAGGACAGGAAGGTCGTCAGGATCATCAGATTGACCACGGTGTTCTTGGCCGACATGACCCCGAAGAACCCGAGGAAGGGATGGTGGGTGCCGCCCATCGCGCGCGCTTCGTCGAGCGTGATCACCATGGACCGCGGCGTGGCCCAGATCATGAAGCCAATCGTGAGGATGAGCAGCATTGGCGGCACGAACTTCCGGTACCGCTCCGAGCCGGGAATGCGCTCCATGCCCAGCCACAGGTAATAGTTCGAGCCGAGGAAGAGGATGCCAATGAGGATGGCCTGGATGATCCAGAGCCACGACATGAAGCCGCCCATCATCGTGATCCCCATCGTCTGGTTGAACGCGTAAATCTCGCGGCCGAGGTAGTAGCCAGCGAACGGCAGCACGATGAACGCGCTGAGCGCGACGAAGTTGCCGATGTAGCCCATCCAGTCGTAGCGGGCGCGCTCCTCGTCGGTGGTGGCCGACAGAAAGCGGAACGCCGCGTAGGCGGCGGCGATCGTGCCGCCGAAGACGATGTTGGCGATGAGCCGGTGGATGTTGATGGGCATCCAGGTGAAGTTGTTGATGGCCGCCCACACACTGCCCTTCAGCGCGCCCGACTCGTCCACGCCGGCCGGGGACATCATGAAGGTGACCCACGAGTTGGCCACGACGAGGATCGCGGTTCCGGCGAGGTTCGAGAGCACGCCCAGGCTGACGTGGATCCACTTCCGCGATCCGGACAGCCAGTCCCAGCCGTAGTACCAGAGGTACACGATGAAGGTTTCGACGAAGAACAGGAGCGCGTAGACCCAGTAGGTCGGGAAGAAGATGGACGTCATGTACGTCCAAAACTTGGGGTAGTAGCCGACGAAGAGGAAGAGCAGGAAGGCCCCGAGGAGCGCGGTGGTCGAAAACGCGGCGAACGTCAGCTTCACGAACTCGTGGGCGAGCCAGTCGTATTTCTCGTCGCGCGTGCGCCACCCGATGATCTCGATGATGACGGCGAAGATCGGGCACCCGAGGATGAAGGCGGCGAAGTTGAGGTGGAGCTGGGCGACTGCCCACACCGCGAGCCGTGAGCCGATGAGGGGAAAGCTCCGGTAGGTCGGTTCCTTCGCCGCTTCCTGGGCGAGGGCCGGGAGCGCGGTGAGCGCGAACGCCACCACCACGACGGC
>WNGQ01012395.1_pt1 | contig 10539 bp, 12 predicted proteins | sample 5407661 | NCBI WGS metagenome assembly WNGQ01 (sample SAMN13153382, study PRJNA577476) | soil metagenome | isolation source: 60 cm soil or saprolite under Garry oak tree replicate 2 | place: USA:California | collected 2016-06-15 | reverse complement strand
GCATCGCCCGGCGGCCAGCGCTCGAGCGCGGGACCGCCGCTCACCCACCCGCCGCCGACTTGCAGCAGGCCCGTCGCGACCGCGAGGCACCAGGGCCGGTGCAGCGCCCGGATGTCGGCCATCGTGCGCAGCCGCGGCGGCACGTCCACGCCGACAGCCGCGCCCGCCGCAGGCACGTCGGCCTTGCGCAGCACCTGCCCGGCGGTTACCGGACGGCGGCCCGTCCCGATCCAGCGAGCCAGCGTGACGGCCCGGCCCACGACAACGCTTTCACGCGCAAGCCGCGCCGCGTCGCGAAGCTCATCCCCGGAAACCGCCATGTCCACATTGGGACCCTACTGCCGGCCGACGGCGGGGTCGGCAACGAACTGCCGTGTCCTCGGCTGAATTGCGGTCAGTGCGCTGTCGTCGGCCGGCTCCAGTGACATGACCAGGGGGTTCGCCGCGATGCAGCGCGTCCGCAGCGGTCGTGTACCAGATATGGGGCTGGCGTGGTCGCGACGAGAAGGGAGACAGCTACCGAGCCCGCTTCGCGTCGCGCGGCGGGGCTTGCGTCTGGAAGACCCGGGTCGTGCCGGAGAAGCCAGCGATATCGATTGACGAACTCGCTCGGATGCTGCTGGGGGCGGAGGCGAACGCGGCCGAGGCGCTGGAGCAGCAGATGCTGAGCCGACTCGACGAGCAGACGCTCGTTGGCGGCAAGCACGTCCCGCGGCAGCATCTGCCCGACCTGCCCGAACACGCCGAGACTACCGTCCACCGGGTGAAAGTTAGCCTGCTCGACCTGACGGATCCGCTGGCGGGTCATCCTGCCTGGGCCTGGGCGATGAGAGCGTCGAGTCGCTCGGCGAGCCGGCGGTGCCGGTCCGCTCCGGTGCTCCAGCCGCGAGCGTCGGCGTCGGCGGCAGGGCCCGGGCGTCGACGCGCTGGGCGGCGAGGACGGCCAGGTGGCTGGGGGTCGGCGCGGAAGCCGGGACAATGCTCGCAGATGTTGGCATACGGGCTGGCGCCCTTTGCCTCGGCGCGCAGGCAGTAGCCGCCGGCCAGCCGGGCCTTGATGGCGGGGGCCAGCCGCCAGCCGCCGTCGATCAGCGGCAGCGCGGTGCGGCCGCCGGGCGCGGTGGGCAGCGGCCCGATCTGCTGCTTGGCCAGGGTGAGCGCGCGCTCGTACTCAGCACGCACGATGGCGTCGAACAGGCGCCATAGCGCAGGCTCATCTCGGCGAGACATGGCCGAGCAGCGCCATCAGGGAATGCAGCGGGGACGCCGGCGTTTAAACGCGTTCTGTGCCTGTGCCGGAGTCAGCGCAGGCTGGCGCGTATGTCCTTCATCCGCCGGTAGAGCCGCAGCGGGTAGCCGGGGGCGGCGATGAACCCGTGGTGGGCGTAGAACTTCGCTGCCTCATCATCGATGGCGTCCACCACGACGAGCCGGGCAGCCGCCGCCTCGCCGGCGGCAACAGCCTTGCGGAGCACTTCGGCCAGCAACAGCGCACCAAGCCCTTTTCCCTGCTCGCTGCGGTCGACTGCCAGCCTGGCCAGCAGGACCATGCCGACCGGGTAGGCGGGAAGGCCGCGGACAAGCCTCGGTGGTGCTTCTGCCCGCAGCACCGAGCCCATCGTCAAGCTGAAGTACCCGGCAACCCTGTTCCCGGCGCCCTCGCCGCCAAGGACAAGCAGGAAGGTCCTGACGGAGTCCATCTGCTGGGCGGCAACGGCGTGGCGGCGCAGCCAGGAGTCAAGTTCCTCCTTCCCCGACGCGAATCCCGTCACGTCGTGGTGGGCGCCAAGGCGCTCCAGCCGCAGGCCGGGAGGATTCACGCCTCGGGCAGCTTGGGGTGACGCTCGAACAGCGCGGCCAGCTCGGGGACGGGAGCGGCCGGCTTATCGAGTTCGGCGATGAACCGGTCGAAGTCCTCGTTCGCCAGCACCAGGTCCCGGTGGCGCCGGACCACCTGCTGCGCCCTCGCGGTGACGCTGTCCAGCACGAACGCGGTCACCGTGGTGTTCTCCAGATCGGCGGCTTGGCGGATGAGAGCATCCTGCTGAGGGTTCACCCTGACCTCAACGCGGTGACGCTTGCGCTGCGCCGTGACCTGATCGTTCATGCCCCCCAGCATACCCTGTCCGGACGCCGTCCGGACGCGTCGTGCTGCTTGATCCCCGCTCTGGCCGGCTGGCGCCCGGTCATTGCCGGGTCTGGCACATCCCGCCAGCAGGCGGGTCTCACTGCTGCGGTGAGCGATCACACTCCTGCCTGGTTGAAGAGACAGCATTTCTTGTACTTCTTGCCGCTGCCGCATGGGCATGGCTCGTTGCGCCCGGCCTTGGCCTTGCGTGCTGGGCTGGGAGGGGCGGGGGCGCCGATCGCCGCGGCTTGCCGGGCGAAGTCGCGTGCTTCCTGCGGGCGCCCGGTCTCCTCGCACACCAGCCGCAGCCAGTCGGCGACCGCGTCGCGGTCGCGCACCCCGCTGACGGCGTGCCCCCGGCGCAGCAGGTCTTCCGCCCGCTGGTAGTTCTTGGGGGTGCTCTTGCCGGGCGGCATGTAACACGAGGCCCAGCCGATCCAGCCGAAACCCCAGGCTGGGTCGGCGTCCAGCCAGCCGCGATACAACTCGTCGGCCTTGCCGGTGTCCCCGAGCCCGAACCAGGCCTCGGGGATGGCCCGCCGCCAGTTCTCGATCATCAGCTGGTCACAGTCGGTGAACCGGCGCATGACCGTTCGCCCACCGTGATCCTGGCCTGCAACTTCGCCGGGTCATCGTGGCCCGCGTTGCCCAGCTCCATCTCCAGGTCCTGGCTCCAGTTGTACAGCGACTGGGTCAACGGGAACCGGGCGTCAAAGGCGGCGATCATGGTGATCCCGGCCGCCTCGCACAGGGCCAGCACGTCGGACCAGGCATCGAGCCACCTGTCTGTGGCAGCGCCACCATCCTGCGCCAGCGTCTCGTAGCCGTCCTGGATCTTGTCATCGAGGGTTTCCAGGCACGGCTTGGCAGGCCACCACCGCTGCCAGAGGGTGAGCACGGCGAGCCAGACCCAGTCCGATTCCGGCGTGCGCGTTTGCGCCTCAGTCAGATAGCGGCTGGTGAGCTGGGCAGCCACCTCCTGGGCGGAAAACGCGCCCTGGCACAGGGCCTCCAGCCCGGCGCAGTCCAGCTCGATGCCGAATCCGCTCAGCTTCTCCAGCAACTGCCCGTCGCTGAGCCGCTCGTCGCGGTAGGGGCGGGTGCGGCCCGCACCCGGTGGGCCCGCCCTCTCCCGTGCCCAGCGTTCAATGGTGACCCACGAGATCTCCATCGGCGCACGACCTCCTCCGGCAACCACGCCTGGGCAACCGGGCAGCGGACTGATCCGATGGGCTCCGGCAGCCGGTGTGCCTCGCTCATCCTTCTAGGACCCGGCGGTGATCGCGTGCAGAACCCTCCACTTCGAAGCGGCACCCCCGGCCCGTCAGCCGGTCCAAGATGCACGCAGGACGGCTCAAGGCGCCACGGCCGTCAGGGACGTCACGCTGAGGGCACACCGAGCACATCCTGGACCTGCCGGTAATCGGCAGCGGCTCGGCGTTGCCAACATCGGCGCACACCGCCGGCTGGGTCCCGCCGTCGCTTGCCGGCCTAGGCGGCCTGCTCACCCTCGGGCTTGGGATCGACCTGCTCCGCCGCCGCGCCTAGCGTTCCCGCCCGGCGCGAACTCGCTCTCCCCGGCAGGCTGTAGCGGCTCCCGGGCGGTGCCGCGGATCGCTTTGAGTACCCGCCGCTCGATGAGGAAACGCGATCATGCTCATCACCGTGGCGAGGACGGCCCGTTCGAACCGTCTCGCCACACGACGACGCACAGTCACGACGTAACGTCCCTGAAGCGGTCAGACTCGGTGCCGTCGAGGCCTGCTGCGACAGCGGTGGCCGGCCTAGCAGGCAGGCATTCGGTGAGAATACGTGCCCTCGCCGGCCCTTTGCCCTTCAGCTGCACCACACAGTTCCGAGAAAAGGAAGTGGGCGGAGCGCCGCTCGTACACCGCCTCGGATACCTGGATGCTACCCGGCGTGGCGCTGGACTCCAGCCGGCTGCCTACACCCGCGCATACCGCCGCATAGGTCGGGGCGAGCCTTGCCGCCACGATGGGGACAGCCGCGCCAAAGCGGAGGACGGCATCACTCTGGATGAACTGGTCAGCCGGATGGGCGGCACCACCTAAGACGCGGGGAGCGGTTTAGCGCAGCCGGGTTCCGCCGGCTACGACGGCGGCCGGGTGGCCAGCTGGTCCGGGTCCTGGCGGGGGTCGTGGTGGTAGGTGACGATGTCGGCGGTGGCCGTGGCGCCGAGGTATCGGCGTGGCCAGGTGCTGGCTGCGGCCAGCGCGTCTTGCGGCTCCAGGCCCATCTGCGCCAGCAGCGCCACCTCCTGGGGGATCGACCCGGTCACGTCCGTGCCGGCCAGCACCGGCACGCCGAGCCGGACGGCCAGATGCCCGGGGCGTCCCGCAGGCCGAGCAGCGCGCCCACCGTCGGCGTCCAGGCGGTCCCGCGGCCGGCCATGTCCTTGACCGCGTCCTCGTCCAGCCCGAACCCGTGCTCGACGGAATCCACGCCGGCGGCGACCATCTGGCCCGCGCCCGGCACCGTCGAGTGCACCGCGACCCGGGCACCGGCCTGGTGCACCGCGGCCACCAGCCGCGCGATGGCGCCGATCGGGTAGGTGGCCTCGGGGCCGGTCCCGGCGGCCAGGTCGGGGAAGTCAGCGATCACCTTGACCCAGGCCGCTCCCCGGCCGATCTCCGCTAGCGCGGCGCCGGCCAGGCCGGCCTCATCGACCGGCACGCCGAGCAGGTCCGGGAAGTAGCGGCCGGCCGGGGCCAGGAACCGGCCGGCCGCCTGCAGCGCCGGCAGGCCTGGCCCGGGCCCGAGCTGCAGGGTCAGGCCGCCCGCCGATCCGACGTCGCGCACCAGGGTGATCCCGGCCTGCGCCCAGGCGGTCAGGTTCGCCCGGGCTGCGGCCGCATCCAGCGGCACCAGGCCGGCCGGCCCGGAGCCGACGGCCGGGTGGGCATGAGCATCGGCCAGCCCGGGCAGCACAAACCTGCCCGGGAGCGGGTCGGCGTCGGCGACGGGCCGGTCATGAACCGCGCCCGAGCCGTCGATCCACCACGACACCGGCTCGTCGCCGAGGGGAAGCTCCACGCCGTGCACCGCCCAGGCCGTCATCTCATCACGGTAACGACGGGTGCCTGAGCCCGCTATCACCGGCGGCGACGGAGCCGGCCTCTCACGCTGGCTTACGTTCGGCAGGACATCGCTGACCGCATCATCGAGATGCCTAGCGGGGACGCTCGCGGGAAAATCCCGCGTGGGCGCAGGCGCTTTCGAGGCTGCCAAGCCCGAAGGCTTCAACCGGGCCCAGCGCGCCCGCCGGCTGCACGCCCTGCGCGGCCGCCCTGCCCGCCGCCCAGGCGAGCATCGGCGCGGTGAACGAGTAGGGATCCCCGCCGGTCAGGTGCGCTACGGCCAGCTTCGCGCCGCTCGCATCGCCCGCTATGGCTACCACGTCCGAACGGATGGCTTCCCCGGTGCCGGGCCCGGCCCGGCTGCGCTGAATCCGGCGGGCCTGCCTCTCGATGCTCCGGCGGACGCCGGGCAGGCGGTCCAACGGCGTGACGAGCGCGGAGGCGTAGTGCACCAGCCGGGTGGCAGCGCCGAACCAGCCAAGGTAGGCACCCACCTTGGTGAGCGGCGCCTGCGCGGCGATGCCGCCTGCTCCCACGGTGCCCGGCCGCAGCCTGGGCAGCGCGAAATGCTCCGAGGAGCCGATCGAGAAGGCTTGCCGCCTCTTGCCGTCGATCTCGAACGACATGACGCGCGCGGCGGTCCGCTCGCTGACGACACGGCCGCCGCGGAACGCGTATCCGGGTTCGAGCAGCACGCCAGCCACCGATGCGCGGGTGCCCGCGCTGGTCCCCTTCCGGATGTTCCCGCGCACGAAGTAGCCGACCTGCACCTGGGCCGCCGCGGGCCCGGCGGCTTCAAGCGCGAGAGCCCCGGCGAGGTTTCCTGGCACGTAGTCGTAGCCGAACGCGGTCAGCAGCACCGCTCCGGTGCGTTCCGCCCGCGGGCCGAATTCCTCGAACACCTGGCGGATGAACGGTGGCTCACCGCTGGAATCCAGGTATATCGCGCCCGCGTCCACGGCCGCTGCCACCGCGGACCGGCCGACCTTCAAGAATGGTCCCGCGGTCGACACCAGGACATCGCCGGCCCCGACCAGCTGTCGCAGCGGCTCAGGCTTTCGATGCCCGCCACAGCCGTCTCCAGTTCGATCCCGTCGCCTGTCTGCGCGAGCCGGGCGGCCAGCGCGTTCAGCCGGCCTCGGTCCCGGCCCGCAAGGACCGGGCGGGCACCGCTCGCGACCATCGCCCGCGCGGTAAGCCCCCCGATATAGCCCGTGGCGCCGTACACGACGATCCGGCCTGGCATGGCATCAACCTACCGCCGCGGTTACTGCCGCGCGGCCACCGCGGATGCGGCCTGTTTGATGAGCGTGGCTACCGCGGATGGTTGCGACACATAGACGGAGTGGCTGGCGGCGACCTCGGTCACCGTGGCACCGGCCCGCGTGGCCATGACGCGCTGGGCGGGCGGGGGATCATCTTGTCTTCGGCGGTGAGCAAGTACCAGCTCGGCTTAGTCCGCCAGGCGGGGTCGGTGATCGATCCGCCGAGCGCGTCCACGCCCCACGGAACCTGCGAGTCGGCCATGAACGCGGCCTGCTCGGCGCCCCTCCTCGCCGATGATGCGGCCCTCGTCCGTGCTGGCAGACGGCGGAGCTGTTTCGCGGGACAGCTCAGGTAGTGCCAAACACTTTGCCTGTCACGCCGTCAGGCGACAAAATCCCGTTCGTCCGGGCTCCGGCGCCGACCCTTGTCATGTGGCTGGCCAGCCAGCCCGCGGCAAGCCGGTGGCCCTCCTCGACCAGCCCGCAGTGTCCCGGAAGTCGAACGGGTTCGTGGCCCGGCTGCTGGGCGTGGGCAGAACGTGCACCGGTCCGCAGGCGGCAGCCACGTTACTGCGAGCGACCGAGTCGAGAATCTGGTTAAGCGCGTGACACGCCAGCCGTAGCGGGCCGCGCGGCGACGACCGCGCGAATCCGCACGTGGCCGCGGGCAGGACATAGCTGACCCGTGCACCCAGGGCCTCGGCCTGCAGGACCGGAATGTCGGCGGACACGCCACCGTCCACGAGCAGGCGCTCCCCAACCTTCACTGGCGCGTGGCCTGTTCACGGTGGCCGCTCAACGGGGGCTTGAACTCGGCGGTGGGCTCGGACGCCCGGATCTAGCGCTGGGGCGGCGGCGCGGCGACGACGTAGTCGAAGCGGATCGGTCCGGCCGGGCCGCTGAGCTTGACGAGGCGGAAGTGCCAGGTCGCCTGGGGCATCGGGCACCACTCCTCGCCCTGGGTGCAGACGTCGAAGGCGCCATCCGGCCGGCAGGAAAGCGACGGGTTGTTGCGGCTCGCCCAGCTCCGGACCTTCGCGCCGGCGACGTGCGGGATGCGCGCGTCGGCGAAGGCGCGCACTCCGTGCCGGACGGTGAGCTGATTGCGAAGGATCACGCCGCTTTGTTCGCGGAAGGTGAACGTCCTCGTGGCGCGGCCGGCGCCGAGCCGGAACGTCCGCGTCGTCTGGAACGCGCCCGGGGGCCGGCGCGGCTGGCGCCGGCTTACCACTCGGGCGGGCGTCGCAAGCACGGCGTGTTCCGGGCCGTGATGCCGGCCGGGTCCCGCAGGCGGTGAGCGCTGCGGCGAGGACAACCGCCGTGATGGCCAGGCCGGCCGGGCCGCTCGCCCGGACGAGTCGCGCGGCAGCTCGCCGCGCCGGCATCCCGTTCCTGTGCATCGGGCACCTCCCTGAGCCGGCTAAGTGAAGAACCACCCGGGGTAGCCGGTATCCCGCTGCTATGACGGCCGGGAGCTAGCGACGGTTGCCGAACGGCGCGCTCCGGGTACGTCGCGCACGGCGACGGGAACGGCCGGGGCCGTGCCGCAGCGCAGCCCGCCAGCAGCCCGCAGCGATCGTCAGCGGCCCGCCATCAACGCCCGGCCTTACACGCTCGTCCGGGCAGCACCCGGCTGGTCAGCGACACGCCCGCCTAGCGTCGGCAACGTGCCGGACGGCGCGACAGAGTGATCGATATGCGCGGGCCGCTAACCAAGGACCGTCGTGGGCCGACCCGCCCAGAACGGCGGCTCGGCATGCGTTCTTCCTGACCTTCTATCACCCAGCGTGATGCTCTATCGACGTGGTCCGAGGCCGGCCCCGGCAACGCCGGTGTGAGCGATCTGCCGGAGGTCGCGGCGCACCCGCCAGGATCACCGCGATATCCGCATCCAGCAGCGGGAACAGCCGGCCAGCTGCCCCGCCGGGTTCCCCAGCGCAACGGCAACACCGTGATGTGATCATTGCGCTGCGGCTCCAGGAACCAGGCACCTGACCCAGCGGTCGGTGCGCAGCACGCCGGCCCGGCCCTCAGCGAACCCCTCGCGGGAGGCAGCCTTGACCCATCTTCCCTGCCCGGGCCCGATCGGGCGCTCCCCGAGCCGCCAGCAGATGAACTGGTTCGGGCGGGGCTGCTGGAGCGGGAGGGCGGGCGCGCGCCTGCTCTTCGGGCCGCGTGGTGTGCTGGGCGATGAGCTCATCCGAGGCCACGGTCGGCGCGGGGTTTGCGGATCGGGTCGTCAGTGGGAAGTGATGTTTGGCCCCTCGTTGGTGATGACGTAGAACGCGGTGAGCTCGGCGAGGGCGGCCAGGATCCAGGCCGGGACGGCGGTGGGGCCGGGTGGTCCGGGCAGCGGGCTGTCGGGCAGGGTGATCTCGTGATGGCGGCGATGGCGATGGATGGCAGCAGCAGGGCGGGCCGGGGTGGCTTTGGCAGAGGGGCCGGCCTGGTGCGCAGGACGAGCATGACGGCGAGTCCGGTGATGGCCGGTTCGGTGAGCCAGCCGCTGCGGGACAAGGTGGCGCTGGCGTGGAATCCCAGGCGGAGGGTGAGAAGGTGAGGATGCCGGACACCGGGCTGAGCAGGCCGAAGACGATCATGAGGGTGCGGGTGGATCGCAGGTTCCGGGTGCGCGGTCGTTCGGGTTGCCGACGGCAGGCGCTGCCAGGTCAGCAACCCGACTCGGCTGGCGCGGGAGATATGCGACTGGCTGGACGCCTTCTTCGCCGGGAGGGGCAGCACCCATGGAGAACGCCGTGAGCGCATCCACCGCCGGGAGGGTCGGCCGGATCGTGATCGCCGGAGCGGGCTACGCCGGGTTGCACGTCGCCTTGCGCCTGACGGCCAGGCTGCGCAACCACCCCAAGATGGAGCTGACCCTGGCCGACCGGCACGACTACCACCAGGTGCTCACCGAGCTGCCCCGGGTCGCCGGCGGCACCCGCGCCGCCGACGCGGTCCGCATCCCGCTGCAGGACACGCTGGCCACGCGGGTCCGCTTCGCCCAGACCGAGATCAATGGCTTCGACCTGGCCGGCCGGCGGCTGCTCACCGGGGCCGGGCCGATCGGCTGGAGCCGGCTGGTGCTGGCGCTCGGCAGCAGGCCGAACGACTTCGCCATCCCCGGCCTGGCCGACCGCGCCCTGTCGCTGTATTCGGCCAGCGACGCCGAGCGGGTGTGGGCGGCGGTCGGCAAGGCGCTCGACGCTGCCGCGGCCGCCGCCGGCCCCGGGCGGCAGCGCCGCCTGGCGACCGTGGTGGTCGGCGGCGGCGGCGCCACCGGGGTCGAGCTGGCCGGCGAACTCGCCGAGATGCTACCCGAGGCGGCCAGCGGCCACGGCCTGGCGCCCGGCCGGCCCGCCGTGCTGCTGGTCGAGGCAGGCCCCACCATCCTGGCCGGCTCCTCGCCGCAGCTGATCGACAATGCCACCAGGATCCTTTCTGATCTGGGCGTGCAGGTCCGCACCAACGCGATGGTCGCCGCCGCGGCCGAGGAGGGCTTCCGGCTCAAGGGCGGCCAGCTGGTGCAGGGCGGAGTGTTCGTCTGGGCGGGTGGGGTGAAGGCACCTGACCTGGTGGTGGGTTCGGGCTTGCCGATCGGCCACAACGGCCGCGTCAAGGTCGACCGGCACCTGCGCGTGCTGGACCACCCGGAGATCTACGTCGCCGGCGACCTTGCCTCGGTGACCGATCCGCGCACGGGGCACGTGCTGCCGCCGCTGGCGCAGGTGGCGCTGGAGGAGGGCGAGACCGTGGCCCGCAACCTGGACGCGGAGCTGAAGGGCCGGCCGCTGGAGGCGTTCACCTTCCATGACAAGGGGTTCGTCGTCTCGGTCGGGACCCGCCGCGGGGTCGCCGACATCGTCGGCATCACCAGCGGCGGGCGGCTGGCCCACCTGCTCAAGGACGCCATCGAGTGGGAGTACCGCCAGTCCGTCACGCACCTGCGCGGCTGGGACCCACTAGCCCTGTGACCGCTGCTCGTCCTCCGGCGGCGACTGCGCAGCCTGGTGGTCGAGGTCAGGTTCGCCAGCAGGCGGCGCGATCT
>WNGQ01018781.1_pt1 | contig 10540 bp, 11 predicted proteins | sample 5407661 | NCBI WGS metagenome assembly WNGQ01 (sample SAMN13153382, study PRJNA577476) | soil metagenome | isolation source: 60 cm soil or saprolite under Garry oak tree replicate 2 | place: USA:California | collected 2016-06-15 | reverse complement strand
TGGAGTTCGACGAGCGCTATGTGTGGGATTGACGGCGGAACCGCGCATTGAGTCGCGCTTTCAGCGCTCGTTTTGAAAATATAATCGCACCCCTGGGGGTGATACCCCAGGCTGGTATGAGAAGGCGCCTTTGGCGCTCAAGAGATACGAAGTGCGGATTTCAGCACCAATGGTGGGATCGAGGTTGATCAACCAGATCTCGCCCCTACGCATGGAATGGCTCGCTATCCAGACCCGTGAAAGCGGTCAGTTCCGAGTCGGAGGCGTAATCGGCAAGAAGCGCCTGGGCGGCCTGCGCCAGCCGATCGGCGCCCTGTTCTACCGCGCCCTCCAACTCCTCGCGCAATTGATGCACGGTGGATTCGACAATCTTCAGCCGCTCAGGTGTTGGCAGCTTCTTCAGTTGCTCAAGGATTTCTCGGTCGGTCATGGTTCACGATCCTGTCCAACAATAGAGTCAGCTCACGTCCGAGTCCAGCCGTTGGTCAGATTGAACTGAAATTTGTCGTTCCCGCGCGGTAATGCGTCTATGGGAACTTTAGGCCAATAGCTGGAGAGATGAGTTAAATCGTTAAATCGTTAAATCGTTACATCGTCACGCCGACAAAACCCAGCGAATTACCGCTGGGATGCGGACGCTCCCAGCGTCAGCGCGGCGAGAGTGCTCAGCGTGATCCCGATTGGTTTCATAAATTGGTTTTGTGCGTTAAACGAGAAAGTTGCCGCCTGCTGGAGGGAACGATTTCACAAGGGAAAACTGTCGAAGAAGCCAAGCGAACCTCCTCGATACCTTGAAGCTAGTTCTCGAATGCCAGCGCGAGCTGGCAGAGAAGGAGCTTTCGCCGCAGGCCTTGCGCGAGACGATCGAATTCGCTGGCGCATGAGGCTGGCGGATTTGCAGCGGCATCTCCGGGAGCACGGCTGCGTCTTCCACCGGCAAGGTGGCGCTCACGCCATCTGGTTCAAAAACGCGCTGTCTGGAGGCGTCTATTTCGCTGCGGCCGATTTCTGACTGCGAATGATCTCAGCCAGGCTGCGCAAAGAACTGTTTACGGCCTCCGGGTTCGGAAACGCTTTGGCTACGTCCGGATCTAATACTACAACGTTGCTCCCCTGCGCGTAACGCCGCATGTACTTCCCGCGGACGCCGCGCGAAAAATCATATTCCGGCAGCATCTCATTGTATTTCTGACGTCGTTTCTTCATAACTCTTTTGTTCGCGCCTGCTCGCTGGTCGCGCACTGATGATGCGAATATTCTCGCCTCGCTCGGTGTGAACCACAACCAACAATTTACCACGATGCGAAGTTCCGATAGTCACGAAGCGATCTTCCCTCTTCACTCGGAGGTGGGCAAGCACGGCCGCCTCTACAGCTGCGGTGGCACGCGTGTCGCGTGCGAAACGCGATGTTGTAGTGGCCTCGCTGTGTCGAGGCGCTCTAGCGTTGTTGTTTCCAAGGCAGCACGGCGACACAGCGCCGTGACTACACCGCCGTCCATCCTGGAGACATCGTTGACATATTGATGTCTCTGCTGTATGCTTTGACATATGACGAGGACTACCATTCGACTTTCCGGCGATCTCCTGCGCAGGGCCAAGAAAAGGGCGGCTGAAAAAGGGCGAACCCTCACTTCCCTCGTTGAAGAGGGCCTGAAGGCCGTGCTGGCTGAGCCCAAGCGGGCGACACGAAAACGCGTGCACTTACCGATTTCCAAGGCTTCGGGCGGTACATTGCCGGGTGTTGATCTCAACCGGTCCGCCGACCTAGAGGACCGAATGGACTTTGCATGATCCTTCCCGACGTCAATGTGCTCGTAAACGCTTTCCGTCGCGACACCGGTGATCACGCGCTCTGCCGAAGATGGCTGGAAAACGTCGTCAATGGGGACTCGCGCTACGGGATGTCTCCCCAGGTGCTGAGCGGAGTCATCCGTGTCGCAACTCATCCCAGGGTTTTCTCCCAGCCGAGCGGGCTCGATGAAGTAATCCGCTTTTGCGAATTGTTGATGGATGAGCCTCATTGTGTCCTGATTGGACCCGGACAGCAGCATTGGTCCATCTTCTCCCGCCTTTGCAAAGAAGCCGATGCGCGTGGCAATCTTGCGTCCGATGCTTGGTTTGCCGCATTGGCGATCGAATCCGGCTGTGAGTGGATCACCCTCGACCGAGACTACGCCCGGTTCACAGATCTCAGGTGGCGTCTCCCTTCCTGACCGCTACCTTCCCTCCTTGATCCGCTCCGGCCCGGCAGTAGGGTCTAGGTGCCATCGAGAATTTCCTTAGCGATTACTTGCAACGAGAAAGGAATCAATTGCCATTAAGATTGGCAATGCCCACTCGAGATGACAGCTACGATGGCTGTATCACCTTGGTCTTCCCTCTCGCGACTTGAACCAGGCCCGCGCGAGAATCAGCGTCAGGGCCGCATGCGCCACAGCCGCCGGCCACAGTAGTATGCCGGTCAAACCGCCCGCGAAGCCGACGTAGGCGAGATATATCGTGACGGCCGCGCTGTAGATCAACATGGCGACCAGCAGTGGGCCCGGCCAACACGCAACCCCTAACGCGATCAGCGCGATGCCGCCCACGCGAGCTACCGGGATCGCAACTCCAGTAGGTTCCGCGCCGAGCAACAGCCGCCCGACCAGCGACGGAACAACAATCAACGCCACGCCCCGTGGCCGCTTCGGCGACGGCGGCGAGAGCGAGAAAGCTTTTCATCTTCAAAAGGCCGCGACTCGCTGGATTACCCAAAACATCGCAATCGAGCCGATGGCATAAGGCGGAATCAGTTCCGCCCAGCGCGGCATGCGCAGCGGGAAATGCCTAACGAATGCTATCACAGCTAGAACGACGGCGATGAAAGCAATCTGTCCTATCTCGACGCCGACATTAAAGAAGAACAACGCAGCCGGGATGTGATTCTGCGGCAAGCCCACTTCACTGAGCGCGCCGGCAAACCCGAAACCGTGCAGCAAGCCAAACGTAAAGGCTACGATCCACGGCGCACGCGAGGTGATTCCATTCCATCCTTCGCGCTGGCGAACAATCTCGAGAGCCACAAACACGATGGACAACGCGATCGTCGCTTCGACCGGCTTGGAGGGAACGTGCACGAAGCCGAGCGTAGCAAGCGCAAGCGTAATGCTGTGCGCGACGGTGAAAGCCGTCACCGTTTTGAGCAGGCGCATGGTTCCCTTAGTGATAATCAACAGTGCCAAAACAAAGAGAAGATGATCAATGCCAAACCCGATGTGCTCGATCCCTAGCCGCGTGTAACTAGCAGCGACCGTGAGCAAACCTCGTGAACTCGTTACTTCCATCCACGCTTGCGAGGGATGCACCAGGGTTGTCGATTCGCTCCCGTCGAGCGTTTGGATGCGCACCAGCACGTCGGTGATCGTCAGTTGAAGTCCGGGGAACTCAATCCGTTTGCCCCCAAGTCCGTCGGGTTCCGCACTAATCCAGCGGCGTTCGACTAACGAGTCAGTCAGCTGCTGCACAACCGGTTCTTTCAAATTCCGCATCTCGTCGGGCAGTTTCAAGATGACGGGCAGGTGCATCCCAGACATGACCGGCGTGCGCCATAAAACGCTGAATTGCTGCGGCGCGATTTCTTTAATCTCGAGATAGGCCGGCCGGCTGTCATGCGCTTGGGCAAGTGGAGCGAAACTTAACACTAAGGAAACGAGACAAACTCGAATCCCAAATGTAGGAAGTCGGATTTCCAGCTTCGGATTTATGCCTTTCGTCATTTAGAGCTTGTTTGGAACTTCCTATCTCGAGCTTCTGCTTCTTGTTGTGTCTTTTCCGGCACTACGGGCAGCAACACCATGTATTTGGCGCGTATCTCTTTGTAAGCTTTCTCCCACGCCTGCGCTTTTTGCTGGCTAAGCCACGCTGTCTTCACATCGGACTCGACCTCTTCTAACGTCGGGGTGCGTGCGGGAATGACCGTGTCGACGAAGACAAGGTGCCAGCCATAGCCAGACTCCACCGGTCCCTGCCAGGATCCTGGCGTCAGCTTCTCCACGCTCTCCGCAAAGCGCGGCCCAAATTCTTTGCCCAAGTACTCCTGCGCGCGGTCGCGATAATAGTCCTGAAACATGAACGGATCAGCCAAGGAAGCGGCGAGTTTCGAATCTTCGGGCTGGCCGGTGAGTTGCGCCAAGGCTTTCGCCGCGTCATCCCGCGCGTGTTCGCCGCGGCGATCCGTCGAAAAGTAGAGATGGCGGAAGCTAAAACGCGCAGGGATCGCGAACTTCTGGCTATTGTTCGCTACGTCCTCGGCGAGGAATTGCATCTTCTGCGCCATCCGGCGTTTGACGATTTCGTCGCCTTTATCGAGACCCATCGTTAGGGCTTCGCGATAAAGGACCTCTTGCTGAACCTTGTTTTCAACCAAATGATCGAGTTCATCCACCGTCGGTTCGCGCCGCCATTGCGACTGGAAGAGCAAGGCGAGTTGGGAAAGCTCGTCGAGTGAGAATTGAATTTGTCTCGAGGTTGGCGACGTATCGCGGTGCGGCCGCATGTAGTGGAAGAGAGCGAAAAGCCCAGCCCCGATTAGGAGAAAGTGCAATAGCGGCTCACGCAACAGACGTTTCATGTAATTCACAATGAATGGCGGCAATCCGCAATTGTTCCATCGCGGATTGCACCTTTGGGATGGTTCACCGCAGCGGGCTTAACTCCTCCACCGCAGGGATGATTTCGTAGTTAGCATATCCGAATTCGTTGCCGCGAGCAGCGAGATACTTGTCACCCAATTTGTAGACGCTGATCTCAATCGGCGTCCCGACCAGTTCAGTAACGATCTTCCCGTTGTTGATATTGTATGTCCGGGATGCGCCGAGATAGCTCGCCTCGACCGCGTCTCCGGTCAAACTCTGCATCGATACGTTTTTTCCGATGTATCGGACCTGAAACTGTCCTTGATTGGTCGGAAACCGCTGCGTGATGTAACCGGGTTCCTTCGGATTAAGCGGCTTGGCTTGCGCCCCTTTGCCCAGGGCGCCATAGACAATCATGTACTTGTCGCCAGTGACCGTGTTCTGCAACCAGACGGACTTTTGTTCGACCAGCCCCTTGAGCTGCGCGTCATTAAGTTGCACAGCACCCTGCTTCTTAAGACCGGCGACCGTCACCCCTGTCTTCGCAGCCTTACGCGCTTCCTCGTTAGGCGTATACCAGATCGGTGAACTCCAGGCGCGCTCCTGGATGGTCGGAGCGACCACATCAGGCGGCGCAATGCCCAGCTTATGAGCCTGGATGGTTGTCCAGCGCGGCGTCGGAATCTCCAGCACACGCGCGTAGTAGAAGGCGTGCAGACTTGGATCGAACTCCGGATCGGTCCAAGCTTTCTTCAGTTCGGTCGAACCGACACTGTTCTTATAGGTGGCGTTTTCGATGTCCACCGTGCTCTGGAGTGGAGGGACGACGCCTGTCGACTTATCCGGCTTGCGATCACCGGCCCATACGACCTCGAAGACCTTTTCGAAGGTTTGACCGCTCTTGCTCCAGCCCTTAATGATCTGGATCCGATCTAGGTTACCGGAGGTCGGATCTTTCACCGCCCAAACAATGAAGGTGGGCGCTTTGCCCTCGGCCGGCGGCAAATCACTGCCCATCGGCACGCCCTTCGCGTAACCGGTCTTTACCCAATCGCTGCTGTTTAGAAGATCCGGCGCGTAATCCCATCCGCCAAAGAAGCGGACTTTTATATGTGGACCGCTCACTCCGAAGGTCTCCCGGCGCTTCATCCCCTCGAACAGCGAGGCGTGAGTGTTTTCCTCAGCCCAGACGCCGGTCAGCCCGCCGGTTCCCTCGGTGCGCGCATCGAACATCCCGCCGACCAGCGTGCCGGACATGCGTGCCTCGATCGTGCCGTCCGTAAAAGAATGGCCGCCAAAGAAGTTGTCCTGACGATAAGGAACAGCCGTGTTGTGAGAGTCCGAGGCGGCCCCAAAACCGAACTTGTATGGATTAAAGCCTTCGGTCTCCTGCATAGCGAGACCGTCCTTGAGCGCCTGCCGCGCATAACTACCGACGATGTGTGGGATACGGCCCGGAGGGTTACCGAGCAGGACCGACATGATCTCGAAGCTAGCGAATTCATCGTTAGGCGAGAGCGTAGGATGGGTCTCCGATGTGCCCTTGAGTTGCTTAATCTCGATCAGCCGCTCGTTGCGAACCCGCGATTCGGCATAGGCCGCATCGATCGGCCGGCCCTCACTGTCCACTTCGGTTGGGTACATCCGGCCGTCCGAAAGGTTCGAGTTATGCGAAATGGCCAGGCACTCGTTGCCCGATCTGCGTTGGTCGTCCATCCATTTCCAGAGATCGACGGGGTTGACCGAGTTCAAGGCGCTGAACGGCATGGCCGGCACCTTGGCGCTGTCCTTGAAAAAGATGTTACGATGGAGATTCATGTTGTTAGGCATCGACGTCCACTCATAGGAGGCGAAAGCCGTGAATTTCCCCGGCTGGTTCGCCTCATTCGCCATCTCGACGTTTCGTTTCCAGACGGTTCCGGCGATCTCCGGCGACATCAGTGTCTTGACGGGCGGTCCGGCAACCAAAGTGTTGATGGCGTAAAGAGCGACTCTCGTCATCTCTTCCTTCGTTTTGGCTTTCAAAATCAGCGGTTCCGCCTGGGGCACTTTGCTAACGGGCGAGCCCGGCTTGTTTGCGAGCTGCACGACACCAGCGTATTCGGAGTGATCGGTCACCCCCGCAAAGTCGAGCGGGGTATCGATTTTCACGTCAAAGCCGAGCGGATGCTTGATTGGCTCGCCCTTAAAATACTTATAGGCATCAGCCGGCTCGGTCAGCGTGTTCCCGATGCTAAACGCATCCAGCGACCAGCTGGTGTGAACATGTGTTTCACCGTAGTAGGCGTCTCGCCCGGGGTTTGGGGCTGCCAGCGCGATTGGCGAGACGAGACTAAGGATTGCCGTGACCAGCACAGCGACAAGGGGACATTGTTGTGCAGTTTTCATGGTGAAGGTTCCTGGTTGTTTGCTGATGATTGCGGTTGTGAATGGATGGTGATGTTTCACGTCGATTGGAACATGAACTCGCAACATTTTTGCCGCTCTTCCCGTGAGCCGGATATTGGACTTTGGGGCAATAGCGTGCCGTGCTTTTTGGGCTTAGCAACGAAATAGGCGGGCACGTTCCGCGCGAGGACCAGAGCGACAACTGTGCAAATCTGGAGAGTTCCGATGAGGATGCTTTTGAACGATTTCGTAGGTGTGCCTTTGCTTAACGAATTCGATTTAGTAACCCGCAGCAGCAGCCAAAACCGGGTGGTAGTAAACGCCCGGGGCATACGGATTGTAATAGGCCGCACTGGTGGCGGCTGCTCCCGCAGCCGCGCCGGTTACAGCGCCCGCGGCGAATCCGCCGCCATAGCAGCCACCATAATGGTAGCCCCCGTAGCCACCGGTGTGATAGCCGTTGTAGCCGCCGTAGTGGTAACCTCCACCGCCGGCGTGATACGTGCCGCCGTAGTGATAGGTGCCACCACCGCCGGCGTGATTCGTGCCGCCGTAGTGAAACCCGCCACCACCGCCGTGGAAGCCGCCGCCGTAATGAAACCCGCCGCCGCGCCACGCCAATGCTTCCAGTGGCAACACCGTGAGCGCCGCGGCGGCAATGAGAGTGAATAAGAGTGTTTTGGAGTTCATAAGAGTTAGTTTCTAGGTATTAGTTCGTTAGGTCGATTAAAGGTGAGTTAAGGTTCAACAGAGTCATTCCTCGACACGCTTCATTTTTATTTCCTTAGTATCAGGGACCGGCTTGCCGCCGGCAGTTCGCTCTTTGGATTGCCAGGTCACCGTCTTCGCATCAACGGGGGTAATAATGTTCGTCGCGGTCACCGCGCTTCCGTCCGCTGCGGTCGCTTTGGTTTTGACCATCCATTTCGCGCCGTCCTTCGTCCATATGGACTCGCCAAAACCGCCATCAGCCTCAAAGCTCCACGAGCGAATCTGCTTGGACACCGGATCCCAGCCGATCATTTGCATCCCGTTGTCGAGCGAGGCGTCCTTGTAGTCAGCCGTGCGAGTTGCCATGATGAAATTCTCCCCCGGCGTCCATTCGAAGGAGACGTGACCGACGGGTCGCTCGGCGCTTTCGTCCATCCACTCGCCAATCATCCAATCAAGCCCGTGGAGGAACTCATGATTACTGGGATCCGTGTAGGCGGCCTCGCGCACACTGGAGAGAAGCCATTGACCGTCCTTTTTGATGAGCACATTGCTGTAGCGGGCGCGACTCGGCGCGCTACCATCCGGCGCGAAAACCGTCGAGGTTCCATCCTCAATAGCCAGATCGGGCACCGGAAACCGCACTGAGGCGACATCGATCCGCAGCTTCAAGCCTTTGTTTTCCGCGAAGAGTTCCGCGAATGAATCCTCGATCGCTTTTCGGCCTTTGACCAAACGGCCGTGTTCGTCCACGTAATCGCCGTCCGGCGTCCAAAACGCTGCGACCGCTTTGGCGTCGCCCTTGTGGAAAGCTTCGACGAACGCCTTTGCCGAGTCGGTGATGGCTGCGATCTGCTGCTGATCGGGATCGGCCGCGCTAACCTGTGAATTGCCGCTCGTGATGATGCCCGCGAGAGCGAGCGGGAGCACTGCGTGAATGGAACGAAGTTTTTTCATGTGATGGATTGGTGTTAATCTCGTTTGTTGACACTGATCTGAGCGCAATCTTGTCGTGCCTGCTGTGAGATGGCTATAGGACTTTGGGGCAATATCACCTTCTACTAGCGACGCCAGGCTCGACGCGCGGCGCCAGCGTACGAAAAGGGAGTAGCGGGCATGCCGATGACGTCGATGAACAATGCACAAGCTCCTCCATTTGCCGGCGGAGTGCCTTCGAGAATGCGCGCGTCATAGGTGAGATCATTGCCGGAGAGCTGCGGGTTGCTAAGTTCCACTACCAGGTCCGATACGTTGTCGCCACCAAAGACCGAGAGCGTGGCATTAGGATTATCCTTCAGGAAGCTGTCCTTTCCCTGACTCCACAGCGGAACGAACTTGCTGGTCTGCATATGCCCGGCCATGCGCGCCGGACGGTCGGTGAAACATACGGTCACAGGGTTCACTCCTTGCAGGACGAGCTTTCCCTCCTTAAACGTTACGTCCTTCGCGTTTTGCACGAAGAGAACATCGACGTTCTTTTCCGACTGTTTGCCGGTGGCGGTCCAGGTTATCAGCGCATCTTTATCGGTCGTTTCGGCTGGAGATTGCGCATAGATCGTGGATAGGTTGGCCATGCTACCCGCGGCAAGGGCAGCACAAATCAGGATGAGCTTATTTGTTTTCATAAGCGCAATTTCGCTGCTCTGCCGTGATCTGCCTATAGGACTTTAGGCTTATAGCTAGAACGACGCGCGTGACAGGGTTACAACGTGACTTAGCGCCAAAGGCGCAGCATTCACCGCCAGCCTGGGGCAGGGCCCCAGAATTCTTCGTACCCAAAAAGCGCCAGCGCTGAAAGCGCGATTCACTTCCGGCCAAGTTCGATACATCATCGGCGCTATGCCTCAATCGTTAAGTAAAGTCATCCTTCACATCGTCTTTAGTACGAAGAATCGCGAACCCTGGCTCGATTCACACGTGCGGCCGCGCATGCACGCTTATCTGGCCACAATTTGCCGTGACGTCGCTGCTGAAGTTGTGCGCGTTGGCGGTGTTGGTGATCACGTTCACATTGTCACCACGCTCCCTCGAACTGTTTCCCAAGCTGAGCTCGTCGAGCGGATAAAGAAGGTATCCTCGAAGTGGATCAAAACACTTGATGCCCGCTCTCGCGGTTTTTTCTGGCAGCGTGGGTATGGTGCGTTTTCGGTGAGCCCGAATCAGATCGAGGCGGTGCTGCAATACGTTGAGGCGCAAGAAGAGCACCATCGCACTCGCACGTTTCAAGAGGAATATCGCGAGCTGTTGCGCAAGCACGGCGTTGATTTCGACGAGCGGTATGTTTGGGATTGAGAACCTCCCGCCGGATTGAAGCGCGCTTTCAGCGCTTTGTTGAACACGGCGATTTGAGCTCCTGGGGCGATGCCCCAGGCTCGCATGAGACAGCGTCTTTGGCGCTAAGCAGATACAGCGACACGCGTTACACCGTTAAAAGGTCACAACGATGAGCCTCGCGTCGACGGCTCCAGCTTAAGAACGCCTGGATCAAAGCAAAACGACAGTCCCGCCCTGCCACGCCGCAGTGAATGTATAGGTCTGTCCTTGTACTACAGTTAAAGTCTTTTTCGTTGGCGACAGAAACAACTGGTTCGGTCGCGCGACAGCGGATACAACGTGCTGCCCGGGCGATAAGGGACCCTTGTAGGTTTCCCCCACGCCAATGCTACCTACACTCACGCCATCTATCTTTATGTCGACAAACAAGGCAGTCCCCAGGTTAGGGGCTCTCCGAATGATTAGTTGAGCAGCATTTTGACCAGCCGGCGCAGCAACGGAAGCCGTGGCTCCGGGGGCCGCTGTGCCGCTCGTTTGGCATCCTGATAAGCCG
>WNGQ01007407.1_pt1 | contig 10540 bp, 8 predicted proteins | sample 5407661 | NCBI WGS metagenome assembly WNGQ01 (sample SAMN13153382, study PRJNA577476) | soil metagenome | isolation source: 60 cm soil or saprolite under Garry oak tree replicate 2 | place: USA:California | collected 2016-06-15 | reverse complement strand
AATTCGGAACATAAAGAAGACGGCCGTAAGCACGAGCAAGAAATAGAATGCCGGGTAAATCTTGAATCCGCGGCGAATCCAGAAGCGCTTTACGTCGATAGTTCCGGTCTTCTTGAACTCGGTAAAAAGAAGCCCAGAGATGAGAAATCCGCTGAGTACAAAGAAGAGATCGACTCCGCACCATCCGGCGCTTGACCATATACCGGCCCCGTCCATATGACGGCCGAGCACCAACAGAACCGCGACACCTCTGAGCATGTCGAGCGACTGGTTGCGGCTGTTCATGTTTGTCCTGCGGCTTCCGGGAACGGGACCACAGTGCTTTCGAGCGAAGACGCCTCGGCGGATGGCTCAGGCGGACGCCTGGCGCTGAGTGGCCTGGATGGGAACAGCCGGTCACGAAGCGCAAGAGCCGGGACTTCAATCAGCCGTGACATCAACACGCCGAACCCGACTGCGATCGCGAAGTAGATGGGAAATCGGAACCAGCGATTGGGAAGACGCGGAAGAAAAAGCATCGCAACCACATGCCAGATATAAATCGAATAGGAATAAAGTCCGACCCAGGCGAGCGCGCGAGTAAATAGCCAATTCTTTGGCGGTTGGTTCACGGCCCAGGCCACGATGAATGAAGATGCCACATACGCGAATGTCAATCGCGGAACTGGCGGAAGTAACACAACAGCTATTGCGAACAACACGCCAGCGGCGATGACCCATCTTTTCCCGGCTTCCTTGAAGGATTCAGGATCGAACTTCGAAAAGTATCCGAGGGTGACTCCGGCGAAAAGAGCATCGGCTCGGAGGTGGGTGGGAAGTTCGATATGAATTAATTCGGCGCCGTGTCTTGAGGCCATGATTCGAAGGTACAAACACAAGGCAGAGAGCCCAATTGAGATGAAGGGAATGAGCCGGAACGGATTGGCGTGTTTGCGCCGATCGAGTCTGATCAGGAGAAGGAGCATCGCCGGCAGGAACAAATAGAAATGTTCTTCCACCGCGAGGGACCATCCGTGTTCCCAAAAATGCGGAAGGTAGTTTTGCAAAAAGATGGAATCGGCGAGCAGGGTCTTGGGAACAGTTCTCGCAAAAACCAGGAAAAAGGCCGCCGTCAGCGCCAGCAGGCTATAAAAGGGCGGATAGATCTTGAAGGCACGCCGGATGAGGAAACGCTTGACATTTATGTGGCCGGTCTTCTCGAACTCGGAAAACAGCAGCCCAGAGATCAAGAATCCGCTGAGGACGAAAAAAAGATCGACTCCGCATCCGCCGACGTCAAGAAGATAGGAACCAAGCCCCAGGGCCTGCGAATAGTGACACAGGAGCACGAGTATGATCGCGACGCCTCTGAGCGCGTCCAGAGATTGGTTTCTGTTGATCATGCTCCCACCACTGGCAAGGTTTCACCGGCATGGGGCACGCCTTGACGATCGCAGCTCGTTGTGGTCACACGAGAAGCTTCAATATCAGTTGATTCCGGCAGTCCGTGCGCAGCCGAAGGAAAAAACTTGTCCCTGAAGAAGAGAGACGGAAATTCAATCAGCTTGGCCATTCCCAGGCCCAATAGAATTGCGCTAATCGCGTATGCGGGAAATCGAAACCAGTGAGGTGACACGTGAGCGACCAACATCATGGGCACTACGTGCCATAGATAGATTGAATACGAATACCTCCCGATCCACCGCAACGGACGAAACCAGAGCAGGTCAGGATGATTCACTGTCCAGGCAACGATGAAAGAGAATCCTACGTAGGCGAAGGTGAGTTGCGGAACGCCCGGCAGGACCGGCAGTGTGAGGGCGAACAACAATCCTATGAACAGCACCCACCATTTGCGGGCTTCCGCGAACGATTCGCCATCGAAGTGAGCAAAATAACCGAGGGTTACCCCGGCGAATAATGCGTCAATTCGCAGGTGTGTCGGGTAAGCGATGTCCGTCCACGTGCTGCCATGGCGCAAGGCGTAGATCCTGCCGTAAAGACAGAGGGCGGAAATAACCATGGAGAGCAATGGAACTAAGCGGAATGGATTCTGTTTGTTTTTCCCAACACGTGCCAGTCCGACAAGAAGCAGAGGGAGAAATAGATAAAAATGCTCCTCAACTGCTAACGACCAGGTATGGGGCCAGAGAGTGTGATGGTAATTTTGCAGGAAGAAAATTTCATAGATTGTTCCGCCTGGCCCTTCCCCGAACAGCGAGCGCCACGAGATCCAGGTGACGATGGTGAATACATAGAAAGGCGGATAAATCTTGAAGCCGCGCCGAATCCAAAACCTCTTAACGTCAATGCTGCCGCGCTGCTGAAATTCCTTGAAAATGAGACCAGAAATCAGAAAACCGCTAAGAACAAAAAAAAGGTCTACGCCGCGACCCATGAAACTTGATCTGCTTGTTTCATCGCCAAGGCCGAGGTAGTAGTGGCACACGAGTGTCATCAGGATCGCCACTCCCCGCAGACCATCGAGTGATCCATTTCTAGTGTTCACGTGCGTGGATCCTCGTGGGGTTGGGTTCTGGAACGCCGGAGGTTATAGAGTAGGGCGACATAATACGCCGCGGTCATCAGCCCCGCTTTGCTATGGCCGCTTTGGCGAACCGCAAAGTCAAATGGAACTTCAGAAACAGAGTTGATACGTCCCTTAGCTAAGATTTCAAGCAAAAGCTTGAAGCCAGACTGCTGAAAGGTTAGGCCGTCGATGCACTTACGCTGAACGACAAAAAAGCCAGAAAGTGGGTCCTTGACGCTGAGCGCGGGTCGCTGCACCAATTTGCTTACGAGAACGCCTAGCCGCGAGATCAACCGCCGCAGCGGATTCCAATTATCCATGCTATGCGGACAAATGTACCGGCTGGCGATGGCGATGTCAGCGCCGTTACTAATCTCGTTTATCAAGGCGGGAATCAGTTCAGGAGGGTGCTGAAGGTCGGCATCCATCACGCCGAGTAATCCTGCGCTTGATTGTGCCCACCCATGCGTGATAGCACCGGCAAGGCCGCGCTCGCCGCGACGAACGAGCACACGAACGCGCGGCTCCGATTTAGCATATTCGCTCACAATAGCAGCGGTCCCGTCTGAGCTCTCGTCGTCAACGACGAGAATTTCCCAGGGACTCGTTATAGGTGACAGCACGGAGATTGTGCGGTCAATGACGGCGGAGATATTGCGACCTTCGTCCAGGGTTGGTATCACCAAGCAAAACCGGTTATAGGCCTTCGGGGTCGAGGGCGAAATGCCTCTCGACTGTGGATCCAAGTGCGACAGGTGGGCTTGTTGAATCAATGCCTTGTCAAAACTCCTTCCGCACTTGCACCGCAGACGACGAGTTTGGGAGGCTCCATCGTCAGGTCCATCAGCCAAATCTTTCTGTCAGAGAAATACCGAATCAATTCCCGATTTTGCTGCTCTCCCATATCGTGGGCCCAGATGACAGTCGAACTGTCGATATCGGCCTTATTGGATACCCATTCCGTTACATTCGCGAGGCCTTGTTCGGGATAGCGTACGAGCACCAGGTGACGGCCGCCGATCGCGGCCAGTGCGGATTCAATTTTTACGCGCTCGGTAAGCTGGAAGTCTTGAGAATACCAAGTCCGAACTCCGTAAACCGAGATGTGAAGAGGCTTGGCTGCCGCACGTACGCCGACGAGAGCCAAGCATGCTATGGCTATAGCACGAGAAAATGCGACGCCTGTGATCAGTCGAGTTCCTTTGAACAGACGGACGCGGCGAAGAGCCCTGACAATGAGGCCGTAGAATATCGCGGTAAAAGGAGCAGCGTATCCCGGATTGAAAAATAGTGGGAAGAGCATCCCAAAGAACGATATCGCGGCAAAGCTCAGCAAGATGCGCGACTCTGCGCTGATATCGGTCCACCCAAATGCGTAGGGGAGTGTAAATATCAGAATGACGAATGGAGCAGTAAGTGTGGGTCCGAAAAAGAACAGCCACAGGTGAGCAGACTTGACAAGCGAAGCTCCAATCGGATGCTCCCGGATGCCTTTGTAAATCGGAAGCTCCCAATTTTCGAAGCCTGCCAGGAACGCCGCATGGTTGTAATGAGGCATTTTCCGAAGAGGCTGCCACGCGAAAAGCGGAGTTGGATAGTAGGTGTCCTGTGCTACCTGATAAGGAGTGAGCCACGGCTTACCCGTTACTCTCCAGCAGTAGTAACCCATCGCGGCAGTGCTGATAACACCACAGAGCGCCAGGGGTAGTAAAATCTCCGAAGCTGATTTCGCCCACGAAACCTGGTGCTCGCGAAAACTCCGATACAAGAGCACACACAGGACGGGGACGGAGAGGAGGAGGCCTTCATATGGTCTTGAAGCTTCGAGAATTGCAAGACCTATTCCCAAAATCAACGCATTTCGAATCCGATGCCCCACCTGGACACGAGGCAACGCTCCCAGTACTAATGCACCACCGAAAGCCGCGACAGCACCTCCCCAATAACTGTTCGACCAATAGCTGAAGCTTCCCAGTCGTATAACAGCGAGAAGTCCGCCGATTAAGGCCCAAATATCCGACACCCATCCTTGCAGCATCCAGCAAATCGCCGCGCACATAAGGGCGATGCTTATGCAAACACCCCAGAAAGGATGCCCGAAAAATACTTGCCCCGCAGCAAGAAAGAGACCCTGCGCGGGAAAATACTTGGAAGCATAGGAAGGCTGTTGAATTTCGCTCAGATTCTCAAAGTGAATCCACATCGGATGAGGCGGATTGGTTAGCCTGAAGTGGGCGAACGTGTCCGAGGCAAGAAGGTACCCAAACTCGTCCGGCACTCCGGGACAAGGAATTGGAACGAGCGGCAATATCGTGAGGCGGAACGCAAGAGCAGATATTCCGACGAGCGCAACTGAAAAAACACGACGCTGAGCGATCGCTTTGAGAAAATCCTCTACCCTACCGAACCAGCGAGAGCCGATCGAAGGGCACCAGAATGCAGTCAGCAGTAGCAACAGAACTGTGCCTGTTTCGATCAGAAGCATCGATCAGTCAGCTCCTCGACTGCGCCGCAGAGCGCAAAAGCATAGTTCATAGCACCAAGGCGAATTTCGATAATGTGTGGCATTGTTCCTAGCTTCCCGGCCTCGCTTTGGGCGTCCAGACGTACAAGACTTTGCCGTTGTATCTCGTCAATTCGGGTGTGGGGAGTTCCAGCGAAGCTGCTTGCTTATAGCTTCGGAGAATTGCATCTCGCATTGACTGCGTAGTATAGAAATCTGCCGAATTGCCGGAACGGAAACGGGCGAGATCAAAATCAAGCAAGATGCCTCCGTATCCACCTGCGTGAATGCGGGAGACAACATCATGATCCGAGATAACGCCTTTACGAATTAAGGCTGAATAGTGCCAAAGATTGGTTATGGGTGCTTCCAATCCGGCGCGGATCGGATCGCCAGCGTAGTAGGTCAGGACAGAAGCTCCTGGATGAAAGGTCTGCCGAAGATAACGCTGCAGGGTTGTGTCCGCTGCGAAGTCCTCGTTTGCAACTTGGGGCACAACGAAGGCAATTCTAAGAAAGTTCACCGCAACCAATGTGAAAGTCAAGGCGCTGATCCATGTCACTCCGCCGAATGTGCCCCTGGTGGTTGCGATCCGTGCCGCCATCAAACAGCTCAGCGCGACCACGGCTTCGAGGCAGCGATTTGTATCAGCGCCTGAACCCGAGGAAAAAAGTAGCAGGAAGTACACCGCCGAAGTGATGCCCGCATAGCAGGTAACGAGTTTGTCGGGAGTGCAATCAAGGAAATCAGCTCCAGCTAGCAGTGGCACAAACAATGGAATTACAAACATCAGGATTTCCGGAACGACGAGGTCTTTATCAAACGGCAAATGGTTGTACGCGACAAAATGAAGCAGAAAAGCCTGATGGGGAAACACTAAGTATGAGAAAACAGCCAACAACAGGATGCCCCCAACTGCGATCGTCCCTGCGAATTGCAGGGCGTGCCGAAAGCGGCGTGCAAAGATTAAATACGAAAAGACAGCAATAGGCGCTCCAATGAATTGCTGCTTATAGAAAAAGCTGAGCAGCATGAACAATGCTGCTAACCATCGAGCAAGGCCGCTTTCTCTCCGACTGTAAAAAATGAGAAAACCAGCAAACGACAGGAGAAGTGCGACCATGTCCGCCCGCGCCGAGACGCCATACCTTCCCACATAAGCGCTCGCAAAGAAGATCAGAACTGCGAGCGCCGCGCCCGCTTTACTCCTGGTCAACTTAAATACAAAGACGGCGGAACCCGTCGCGAGGCCCAAAGTGGCCGCTAGCGATAGCAAGCGCAACGGTAAGTACGACGGTTGGTCGGGATTTACGACCGTAGCGCCGAACAAGTAGCAGAGCGGTCCGTAAATCGCACCATCAAACTCGCCACGAGAGGGGATGCGGTAAATGTGAACGCCATGGCGTAGATGAACCATCTCGGAAAGCTGGGTACCTTCGGCGGCATCTTCTTCGCCCGGATATCGCAGTCTGCCTGGCCATTTTGAGACTTGGCCGACGGCGAAGTATCCGACCACCGCAAGTGCGAGAAGTGGAACTAGTTGGGTTCGCCAGTGCGTTCCTCGATCGGGCCCTTCAGCAGCGGTCGTTGCCTGTGCTACTGCAAGAGAAGGTGCCTGCTTTTCAAGAGATGTGATCAGACTACGCTCCTAAGAGAGATGGGCCTGGAACGAAATAAAGAACACACTAACGCACGCTGAACAGCCGATCAGTTTCCTCTCTGAGCCATTGACCAGTTGAGGCCAGGGGATCGCTGGCCCAGCCCCAGTCCCAACCGTAGTCTCGCGTCCATGAATCCGGGGCGTACCACACTTGCTGGAGGCGGTGCCAGTAACGTTGACGGGTTGAGGAATCAGACGCGGCCGGACCGAGTGCCTGCGCATTGATGCGGAACTCAGGCGGCGGATCCGCCGGTAAGGGATGGCCGTGCGGATATTTCCACTGGATGTCCATCTGGGCACTCTCCCAATAAGCCCACGCGATTCTTTGCTCCAAGGTTCGCTGCTTTGTATCCGATGAATCCGCAGAAGAGAAGTCGGCGGGCATCTCGGCACGCAAATGATATTTGGGGCGATAAGACACGAATACGAGCAGCGCTATCCCAATTACTGGATAAATCAATTTGTCCAAACCATGACGAAAAAACATAGGCCATCTCAAGGAAGAACAATTACGGCAAGGCTATTGCCTCTCTATCAGGATGCAAACTTTGTCTTTGTAAAGCGTCTTCCAATGGGGATCCTGTTCAAGGATGTAACTCAGCTCGCCCTCGGCGTGCAGAGGGTTCTTACTATCGCTGGGCGGGAACAGCACATAACGAATGTTGTATTTTTCAAAAATTTGGTCCGGGCGGTTACGCAAGTTGTCGGCTCCCATTAGGGTCAAGTAGTCTTCAAAAACTCCAGCATATTGAAATATGTCAACTCGACTGTCGATGAAATCTTTCAGCTCGGGATCATGGAATCCCAAATATCCTCCCCAAAGATAGAGATTCAATACATTCCCGTGTAGTGCGTGCGACTTGAGGTATGGCAGTACACCCGCAGGATATGTTTCCTCCAGAGACTGTTTGATTTTTGCTTCGTGCGGCCAGAAGTAAACCATGAATCCCACGATTAGGAGGATTACGCCAGTATTCACCCTCGGTGTTTCATCCTCAGGCCGATACGGAGGAAAGAAATCAAGCATTTGCGCGATGACCGGACCAGCAACGATGCTGAGGAGTACCAGGAACCGCACATACGTCAAACCGAGATAGAGTCCGAATAGCAGAACGAGCACTTGGCCGAGGTCCCACCGGCGTTTGCGTACCAGGGCGCCAGCAATTATGCCAAAGAGCAGGAGGATCACCAGTTTCCCCCGCAATTCGTGGAAGTCCAGTGAGATCCATTCTTCGATGCGCATGATAGCCGGCTTCTGCTTTGTGGCAAAATCGAACGGATAGTAAACCAGTCTCCATCCAAAGGGGTTTGCAAACAACGCAGCAACTGTCGCGATTCCGGTCAGTATGAGGATGCGGAGTTGTGCGCGTGTCCATCGCACCGCTTCAATTCGTCCCCATGATCCTTGAACCAACCCGGATACCACGATCAGAGAGAAAATGATGAGGCCAATCAACCACGAGCCATGACTGTTGATCCATGCGCAAAAAAGTAACGGAATTGCCCACATCGCAGCTCGACCTTGATGGCGAAAACGCTGAAGGATGATCAGTAAGACCAGAAGGTAAATGTAGCCGAACAAAATGGTCCTAGGACCGGCTGATACGGTCATCAGGAATGCAGCGTAATAACATGCTGTTATCGAAGCCTTAAAATTGCGGCTCTCCTGATAGCAAAGGTACAGCAACAAGAGAGAAATCGTACACAACAGCAAAAATGTTGACGATTTAAGTCCAACTAAGCCTAACGCCTTGTAGCTCAAATAAAATGGGATTTCGCCCAACCACTCATGACTGATCCAAGGGTGACCAGCCAGCGTAAAAGAATACATGTCGCTGCGCGGAAGTTGGTGATGTTGGAACAAGAATTGCGCGTTCCGCATGTGCCACCAAATGTCCGGATCGTTCAGATCGGGATGATACATGGAGAAAATGAACTCCAGCCCGATCATGACCAATGTTAAAACCGTTAAAAACGAGCTAGCCACGCGGATCCATCCACGAAACCCTGACCCGAAATCAAGAGAGCGTGAGTCTCGTGTTCTGGTCAACGAGCTGCCTATGGGCAACGGATCAATCTGAGTGGACAGATTCATAGTGTGTTTCGCAGACCAATTCTCCTTCGGGTCTCACCGGTTTCAAGGGATATGCTGCTTACTAGAAATTACATTGCGCTTTCGATTCCCTGTCACTGACGCTGTAGCAACACGCAAACGTCATCTTTATAAATCCTTTTCCATCGCGGATCGTGCTCCAATACATACACTAGTCCCCCAGCAGCGTGAAGCGGATTCTTGCTATCGGGAGAAGGGAAAAGCACGTACTGGATTCGATATTTATCGAGAATCGCATCTGGCCGGTGATTCAGGTTGTCGGTTCCCAGCAGATCGAGATAATTCCGGAGGACCCCCGCATACTCGAAGACGTCCACGCGGCTGTCCACAAAGACCTTAAGGCTGGGATCTTGCCAGCCGAGGTACCCTCCCCACAGATAGAAGTTCAAGATGTTCCCTTGTGGCGGGTGTGCCTCGATATATGCCACGATACTTGTTGGGTAAGTCTCCGCGATCGATTTTCGGATCACACTCTCTCGTGGCCAGTAGTAAATCATCGCGGCTGCAAGCAGCAGCATCACGGCAGCGTTGACGCGAGGTGTCTCCAATTCGGGATGGTAAGGCGGAAAGAAATCGAGAATCCTTGCAAGAATCGGTCCGGCAATGATTCCCAACAAGACCAGGAAGCGAATGTATGTTAGTCCAGTGTAGATGGCGAACACAAGAACCAGGACGTCACCTAGTTCCCAGCGGAGATTTCGAAACAGTGCTCCCAGCAGCAAGGCGACCAGAAGAACCAGAACCATTTTGCCGCGCAAATCGTGGAAGTTTACCGAAGCCCACTCGACTACGTGCGCGATGTTCAAGCGCTGTTTGAACGCAAGATCGAAGGGATAGTAAACTACGCGCCATCCTAAAGGGTTGACAAACAGAGCGGTTAGAGAGGCAACGCCGGTGACGATCAACTGACGGACTTGCTTAGGTGACCAACGAATAGCGTCAACACGCCCCCAGGATCCTCCAATCAAACCTGAGATCCCCAGGAGGAAGAAAACGATCAAACCAATTGACCAGGACCCGTGAGTATTTGCCCAGAGCCAGAACAGCGGAGGTATTGCCCATATTGCAGCGGTTCCGCGACTGCGGAAACGTTGCAATATGATCAGCAAGGTTAATAGGTAAATGTAGCCAAATAAGATCGTTCGCGGACCGAACGATACGCTTGCAAGAAAAGTTACGTAAGAGCAAGCGGCAACTGACGCCTTAAAATTTCTACTCTTCTGATAGCAGAAACAAAGCAGCAGTAGGAAAATCACGTTAATGAGGACGAAACTTAACGACACCACTCCAACAAGTCCAAAAGCCCTATACGCCAAATAGAAGGGAACTTCAGCCAGCCATTCGCTGTTAATCCACGGATGTCCACCGACGGTGAACGAATACATGTCTTTGGCCACAAACTGGTGGTGTTGCACTAGGAACTGTGCGTTCCGCATGTGCCACCAAATATCGGGGTCGTTCAGGTCGGGGTTCCTCATCGAAAAGATGAACTGTAGGCCGATGAGCAGGAGAGTCAAGACCGCCAAGAACGAAGTACCCGCGCGTAGGAAGCCTCGCAGGCCTGGCCCGAAGTCCACTGGGTCGCACACGATGGGCGGGGCTGGCGTGGCCGAGGGACCTTCAAGTTGTGCAGAAACAGTCATCTACGGATCAAGGGACGCCCCTTTAGTTTGCCTGGTGCAATTGCGCTTCCAATGGAAAAATCTCGCCGCGAGTGCAATCCATCGACGCTTTTGAGACCTAGGCTCGGTAAAA